>Ga0179593_1420123_pt1:5000-17492 | contig 17492 bp, 17 predicted proteins | sample CZODoug2_1_08_16_FD_185931 | JGI IMG/M metagenome (GOLD analysis project Ga0179593, IMG submission 185931) | Vadose zone soil fungal communities from Angelo Coast Range Reserve, California, USA - CZODoug2_1_08_16fungal (PacBio error correction) | ecosystem: Environmental > Terrestrial... | reverse complement strand
GGGGGGTTTTTTGGAATCGCTAGGGATTCCATTTCTTCTTGTCTTTTCGCACCCCCGGTGGCTCCTACACCCAATAATCTTGACGAGAACTGCGTCCTGGGACTGTTCCTTTTCCCACCCAGCATTGTCCCTTGTCCCTTTCTTCCACCCCCCCCCCCTTTCCATGCCATGCCCGAACTTTTACGTCTTTTTCCTTTCTGAAAGCCCCCCCCTCCCCATTCCTTCTGGATGATTCTGTTAACCCCGGGCGTTCCTTCCCCCAGTCTGAACCATCTCTCCCTACAATTTGATGTATATCTATACTCGCAACCTTGGGTCTCCCGCCCCCTCGTACTCTGCTTCTTCCCCTTGGACCCCCGACACCGTTACGCGTGTTCTTGGCGAGACCCAGGAAAAGTTTCGCCTGGGAAGCCCCCCGATACAGCCTGGCGATCCCCCTCTAGCGTTGGCTGGTCGTCTCGATCTAGAAGAAATTCTGCCCGTTTCCCTATGGATGTTTCCTGCGGGCCGCCGCTTTGTTACACCTCCCTCAATTTCCCGAACACCACCTGCCCTCCTTTGCTCATTTGATGTTTTATCATCGTGCCCGCCCATGCAAGTCTTTTTTTTTTACCAATAACGCGTTGAAAAAAGTAAGCATCTGCGTCCTTGGGCGTGAAGGATTACAACCCCCCATTTCCAACCCGACGAAATCGATAAATCCCTTGGTTCTGCTTGAGGTACGAAGACCTGCGAATTACCTTTTGATCATCCCTTCCTGTTCTTCCGGGAAATAAACCCCTCACAACCGTTATTCGATAATAGTAACACCCGGTTTTGTAGGGTTCATCTATGCATTGCTGAAGGCTGCCTTGGATCTGTCCCCCATGGGTCACAAAAATGCTAGCTGTGGTTATTACCCCCTCGCCCCTTCCTGCCGCCAAGCCACCCCTAACCATCAGAAATACGTTTTCAAGTTATGAATGAATGAATAGTGGTAGTCTCCCTAGGCGACCCTCTCTCTCACGACCATCTTTCTGATTTCCCTTGTAGAGTTGCCCCCCTCCTTTTCTACCAGTAGATCAGACCCCCCCCCCTATGAACTTTTTCAAGACTTTCCTGTTCTGACCAACCCTTGTGAAGACTTCTTGACTGTCGGGTTACTCCGCTCTTAATCCTGCCGTTTACCCTTCCTCCTGGTCAGTCTCGGTCTTTGGCCTATCCCATCCTGAGAGAGTCCCCTTGATGAGAGTGGCCATTCCGACCTGATGCACATCCTACATATTGTTTGGGGTTTCCAGTGTCCCTCCCGTCCGAACCTTGAACCGCTTGCCTTCATTACTTTTCTCAATATTATCTCCGCACCTTCTTGTGTTTTTCCTCCTTTTCCAGGGTTCCCCTCGTCCCCGACCAATTTATCTATGATCTAACAACCCCCACACCCCATACTTCCGGTCCCAGTTACAGGCGACCGTTGTCGGCATTTTTCCTCGATCAATCGAATTACCCGTGAATTTTTTCCCTTTTCTCGTAACAAAGCGTGCTTTAAAACCAAGGGCTGACCCCAAAAGTATGACACCGGCCATGAAACTCCGTCGCACACCCCCCCGTTCAGATCCGGAACGGTCTTTTGCGGCACTTCTCCGCGATTTCACCTGCCTTTGGTAGGCACTAGCCCCCCCCAAGCATTACCGCTTTCTCTTCCTGATTCTAGGCCATGGCGCACCCAACTAGTCTTGTCTTAAAAGTATTCGCGTTGTGGAGCAGAGCCTCCAAGGACGTCTCTGGGACAGTTTTTACCCTACCGAAGATAAACTCGATTTTTTTACAACGATTTTTTGACCGCGCCCCCTTCTCCTTTCAATTTGCCAAACCCCGGACTTTTTTTCCCACCTCACGTTGTGTACAGTATCCCCGGAATAAAGAGGTTTCTTTTCTTTTTCCTCCGAGTTTTTACTTCCTGCTCCCGAAGGACGCTTAAGCACTAGTTCATTTCCCCCCCCCCCCGATTTAGAGCGTTGCCATTGGTACACCTTCACTACCGAAGCACTGACGGTTTTTTTTCTTCTCAGTTCCCTAAGGTATGCTTCTGTCCTAGGAGCTATATCATCCCTGATTTCCCTTTGTGGCAAGATTAGCTACCCAATAGAATAAACCTCCCTTTTCCACCCTCCCGTTGACCCCTTCCAACGGAGTTGTGATATTAAGAAATCTCAGTGCTTTCCCTCTCCCCCCACCTCTTCGATTTCCCTTTTTCACGGCTTGATCTGGATTCTCTGGACGTACTTGCCTGTACGCTTAGTGACACACCCCTCATCCGCCTCCCCTTACTTTGCTTTCCCACCTGGGCTCTTGACGCAATCCTTGTCCTTTCTACAGTTTTTCCCTCTCCATCAAGTTTTGAGCCCCCGATTGTTTTTTCATTCTTTCCCTTCCCACATTCCCTTTTCCCTACCATATCCCTTGTGGTGCTTTAAGGACAGAAGTCTTTTTTCTGGCATGTCAGTTCTTTTCGAAAAAGGACTTCTCTTACGCGGCCTTTTTTGTCAAAATTAGTCTGACGAAGTTTCTTCCCGATTTTTGCATTGCGGGCTCTCTCCATCGCTTGTCCGTCAAAACTCCCTCTCTCACGACTAGAAATTCAACTCTCCCCCCTCCTAATTCGACTTTTCTTTATTGGCTTCCGAACCAATCCCCCCCCCACAAGTCCTGGTTATCTTTTCCAATTGAGGATTTTTTGGTTCACTTTTGTTTCAGAGGTAGGTTTCATTCTTGTGGATCTCAGTTGGGTTCCAAGGTTGATTCTTCCCTTTCTATGACCCCTGTTTTCTACAAAAAGATCCCTCAGCTACCCTTTCCGTTTCCCCTCCTTCGTTTTTTCTCTTGACCCAACCTTGTCCCTGTATATCTGGCAACTAGTTATTTCCCATGAAGAGGGCGTAATTTCTCCCTTTTGTTATCCATTAGGCTCCTCCCCCTTAAAACTTTTTCTCTCCTGGAAGACCAAAGAGATATTTCCTTTTTCCTCTTTTTAAGCCATCCTAATTTTGTTGTTGATTCTCTATCTGAGTGTCTTCCCCCCTCCTGAGAAACTTGTAAGGTCCGTCTTCCTTTCTCCACGATCTATCTTTCCCTTTCGATTCTAGTGAAAGCTCCCGTCAGGTTGGAATCCTGAGGTTTCCTTCCAAGGTGGTAATTCAGGTTTTTGTTGCTTTGACCCTCCTTTCTAGCTGCACTTCCAAAACTTAAGCTAAACCCTCTCGACGCGGTTACCCCCCCTTCCATAGCCAACCCCGTCGATTCCTCCCCCAGGCGACAGTTTTGTCGATGTTCTTTTCTGAATAACTATGATATCCTTTCTTTTGAGTATTCGAGCTACTTCGATTTTCTCAGCGGCTTGTTCGGTTCTTTGACCGCGATGGCCCCCCCCCCCCCTTCTCCAACCCCCCCTAACTTCACGCTGTCTTAAATTGCCCCCCTCCCCATCCTGAAGAATTTCAACCTCCGGAGCCTATCTTTCCTTTGCCCCCCCAACAAGGCCTTTCACCCCCCCCTTGACCGCCTTCCCTACCGTTGTTCACAATCAACCCCATCCGCCCCTCTGAGATTCTTTCCATTTTCTGGGTGCCTTACCCGTCGTCACCTTTCTCAACTTGAGTCTGCCATCTCAATCTTTTTAAACCCCCTGGGGACTTTCACCCACTCCGACTGTCCCTCCACTTGTTCCCAACCTACTTCCGGAGGCGCTTGTTTCCCCTCCTTGGCTTACGGCAGTCGACTAGTTTCAACTCCCTCCCCGATCAATCCCTTTGTCCGCTATCATCTGCAGCGTTTTTCATTTAGATACCTCCTCCTTCAGAAGCAATTCTGAGAGCTCCTGGACCTTAAGAGGCTGTTTCTGACCTGTTCCCCCTTTTTTTCCCTAGTCGACAGGCACACAGCCTTTCCTATTAATGTCTTTCCTTCTATAGCCGATTCCCCTCTCTCCCCTCTTTCGGTGATGAAACCTGTCCCCCGTCCTGGGTAGTCGCAGTAAATTGGAACCCCCCATTTGAACCATAAAAGATACCATTCCCCTTTGTCTTCTTATTTCGGGCACCTTCACTCAGCGACTTCTCCGTGAGCTCCCTGTATGAAATCTCCTTTTAAACAAAATCCCCCCCCCCCTCCTTTAGTTAGGGATACTATTTTCACCAGTGCCTTGTCCTTTTTGTGCACCTTTTTTTCAGATGGAAGTGAGCCTGCGCTTTTCCCACATCATCACAACTCTGTCCTCCTATGTCTTTTTTGTTCCCCGACGAATTCTTTCTCGCAATGGCACGCAAACCACCACGGTCTACTCCGTTTTTTCCCTTTGTTCCAATTGCACAAATAATCGTTTTCTCGTCCCTTGACCGACTCTTTAGTCCTCCCTTTGTGAAGGAAATTTCGGATCTGCCCTACCCCTCTTTCGTTCAGTGGCGATGATTCCTGCTACCTTTCCCACGATCCGTTCCCTCGAACCAGGTTTCCTCTTCTTTTTTGAATTTTTTTTCCCCGCCGTTATGCCATCCTTCCTCCGAAATCGTTTTTCCCTCGTCAAGGTGCCCTGGGCCCGATAATACTCTTTCACGCGATTCTTTTCCATGCCGCCCCACATCTTTTTTTTCTTCATTTCTGACCGCCCTATATTTTTGTGTTTTTCCCTCTTCTCCCCCGATACTTTCTTGACCCTGCTGGACATTCTATGACTCGTCCTGCACGATCTCTCTTTCCCTCTCTTTTTTTTTTAGCTAGGTGAGTGCCTACCGGCCGTCGGCACTTTGTACCCTCCAGTAGCGCTGATGTTTTTTTTTACTAGCACAACACCACACCCTATTCGCGTTTATGACCCACCCTTTTTTTTTATCCTCTGGGCGTCCCTAAAGACTATTCCGGTGCGCAGCTCGATATTATCGTTGACCCTGGCGAACGTTGTTCCTTGAGTACCCCCCACCAAGCGTTGGGATGCCCACGGTGACTTTGTCTCCCTTCCTATGTAAACCCTCACCCATTTTTGCAAATAGTCTTTCCCCTCGTTCAGCTTCCTAACTTTTCCCTTGTGAAGTAATCTCTCTCTCTGATTGAAAGTCCCGCACAAAAAACACCCCCCCCCCCCCCCCCACCCCACCCCCCACACCCCCCACCACACCACACCCCCCCCCCCCCCCCCCCCCCCCCCCCCCCCCCCCCCCCGGCGATTTACAAGATCCTCCCCCGTGCTTTCCCGATTTCTATCCTCTTCTTTTGTTCCCGATGGCTCCCTCCCAAACTGAGTTTTGTGCAATTGTCAGCCCCTTTCCCTTATTCTCTTTTTTTTGTTATTTTTTGCCCGAGTTTTCTCCCTTTTTCGCGACGTCCAGTCCCCGAACGCTTTCAATGGCCTCGTTTTGGAATGGTTGCCCCAGAGCCCCACTTTTCTCATTCACAATTTTTCCCCTCTGACGTTGCACCCCTCCCTTAAAGACCTGTTGGGTGAATCCTTAACTCAATAAACGCGTTTGTTCTTTTTTAGTCTTTTTCCTCCCCCTTGCCAGGCCTTATTTCTAAGACGTCCCTTCCTCACGCTACCATTTTTTCCTCTAGATTTATGGCGGGTTCCCATTGGGTAACCTAAAGTCCCTACCTCAAGACTGTTATACTTTTTCCCAACGTGCCCGTTCTGCTCTATTTCTTCTTCATTTATCCCCTCTCTAACTCACTTAAGTCTTCTCTCTTATGGTTACCTGGTCCCTTCTCTTGTCCAACAAGCTCCTCCCAACCGATTTTTTCCCCAGGAAGGAGCCCGTTCCTCCTACTATTCTATTCGTTATCTCGGAGTCGCTACCCTTTCCCACACACCCTATTCTCTCGAGATCAACATTGCTTGATTCGCGTTCCTCCCTCTTGACTAAATTCCTGTTTCTCCAGATGTGCCCAAAATAGCCCTCCGAACTAGGGGGTCAAGTCGTATGGACAGAAGCCAGTAGGCTTTTTCTCCTTTATTCCCAGGTTTTTTTTCCTTTCCTACTCTCTCTACCCTTCCAAGTGCGGCCCGCTCTGCATCCGGCCCAATTCACCCGCCCCTGGTTGTGAACATTCCCATCAAATACGAATCTGATTGTTGCTTTCTCGTCTACTTCTAAGACGTTGTGTGAATTTTTCCCCCTTTCCGTTTTGGTTACAGCAAGGGTAGAAGGGCCCCGTTGTCAAAATCCCCCTTTTTTCAACTGTCTTTATCATTTTTCCCTCTCCGCGTTGATTGCTCCACCTTTTTCTCCCTCCCCCGCGCTTTACTGTAAACCGCCAGCCTATGAGCGCACAGAGAAGTCCACAATTTCCACTTCTCCCCTCCCTCGCCTCGCTCTGATCGGAGCTCTTATGGTAATTCCCCTGACTCCCCTCAGAAAGCTTTTCCCCTTCTTTTTAAACGCTTCGTTCTTGCGATTCACTGTCTTGTTTCTGAGTCAGAGTTCTTTATTCGAGCTGTTTGGTAAGGGTAGGATTTCTTTTTTTTCACGTGTCTATTCCTCTCCCCCCCCCTACTTTTTCTTCTTTTCTTCTTTTTTTTTTTTTTTTTTTTTTTTCTTTTTTTTTTTTTTTTTTTTTTTTTTTTTTTTTTTCTTTTTTTTTTTTTTTTTTTTCCCTTTTTTTTTTTTTTTTTTTTTTTTTTTTTTTTTTTTTTTTTTTTCACCTCACGTTTTTTCTTAAAACCGACCTTTCCATACCCCCCGGATCCAATTCTTTAGTGCCAACAGCGATATACCTGGAACTATGAGCGACACACTGCCCTCTGGTACGCCATTTCTTCCGGGGGAGTCTTTCCCCTTTTCCGGGAATAGTCCCCAGGTAACAGTATAGGCCTTTCGCCCCCCATCCTTCGAGAGATTTTCAGAATCCCCGGCTTTCTTTTTTTATATTATACTAAGTATTGTGGCAAAGTCCGTATCACCCGGATTCCTGGCCGATGAAGGGGCCTTCCCCCCCCCCCCCCATGCTTCACTTTTCGTCCTCCTGTCCATTTCCGAAGATCAGTGCCCGTCTTCTGCATGTTGCAAAAGACCGTAAGTGCAGTCCTTTCCTCCTTCCTTCCGCGATCTGGTGTATCCCCTTCTTTTCATACCGCTTCCCCCCGCCGAAGACTTCCCGTTTTTTTTCCCCCCCTTCTTACTCCCCCAAAGTTCTGCCGTCCTCGTACCCAGCAGTTGCACTCTCCCACTCCTAAAGTTTCTTGCCCCTGCTTTCCGAGGTTCGCATTTGAATCCCCCCCTTTCGATTACCTCATCTCTTTTTCCCCTTCGGCTGTGCTGCTGTTTTGTCTTTGGCTTTTCCTGTCCCTTTTTTCAAGGTTTGTCCCCTTTGTCCCCGCGCTGTTTCGCTTCTCCCCCTCAATGCCTCCCCCCCTTTTGGAACTGAGCCTGACCCTTTCTAAGAACTTTTTTTCAAACCTCCTGTTTCTCCCTTTTCCTTTCTTTCCCAACTTTGACCCCATTGTCCCTCCTTCTCCTCTATGTAATTCGCCAAGAACAAATCCCATTCCCTTCTTGAGATAGGCTTTTAAACAGGTTACTGGGTTGTGGATGTGTCTGAGTGAAAACTCCTCCTGCAAGAACCTTTTCGTTTTGTCTCGTCATACATTCCAACCGTCTTTCTAACCCCATGACTTAACCCTCTACTTCTCTTAATCACCAGTCCCCGTAAGGCTCGGAAGATTTTTCACTCTTTCGAGCATCCCCAGTCGCTCCTAATCCTGCTACCTTCCCTTTCTCGAGTCCCTCCCACGCTTGTGTACCTTTTTCCCCCCTTCAGATCAGATTTCCTCCGAAATAGACGTTTTTTTGCACCCCACAAGACTTATGTTCCTCCCCCCCCCCCACCCCCCCCCCCCCCCCCCTCCTTTTTTCTTCTCTTGGGGGTACAATCGCGTTCACTTCCAAAAAAGTCTATCCCTGATTTCCCTTTTATTGTGACTACTCCCTCCCTAGACACGCTTTCCTTTCACCTGCGTGGAAACCCTTATACCCGTTTTTTCTGTCTTCCTGTGGCGTGAAGCGTGCCCCCCCCCAATTTCTTCCCCTCCCTAATCCTCTACCTGTTAGTTGCTTTCCTCAGAAGCGCGAACTCGCACAGGATAGCCCTCCCGGCAAGACCCCCGAACTCCCCCCCCCAATCTTATTTCCCTTTCCCTACCACACCAGTTTCTGCGCATTTTTTTGGAAAAGCCCCTTCCGTGGGAAGGCGCAAGTGGCACTGGTTCCCAAACGGTCAAAAAAAGCTTGACCTATGACTAGGTATGTTAACCCCTCCTCCCTTCCCTTGTCGTGCCTCCGTCCCAAATCCCCACCCCTCTATCCGTTTTTCAGTGGGTCACCTTGAACCCAGACTCGTTTTGTGAAGCATCTGAACCCGAAATTCTTTCAGACCCTCCTTCCTCCTCCCCTTTTCGATTGAAATTTCCCCCCCCCCCTCGGATCCCCAGTAGCCCGTCCGATGACCCTTCCCCTCTTTTCCGGATTCTTCCCCTAACCGCATTGCAACTATTATTTTTTTTTAATTTGTTACATAGACGTTATGAAGACTGAGTTTTTCACCCCCCCGCTTTTTTCTCCTAGTAATTTTTCTCAGGGTCGCTCACATTCTCGATCCCGACCGGATACGGTTCCCTTCCTGAACCACTTCTTTTGCACTCCTTTCTCCCGCATCTATTTTGGAGTCTTGTCCGCCTCACTAGCTACTCTCGTGTCCATCTTTCCCGTGTTTCACACTTCCGCGTCGACCCTCTTTCTCTTTTTCCCCCCGTGTTGTTTTTTCTCTTGATTCCGCCCTTACTCCTGCACTCTGTTTCAAGACCGTCTCCTTTTCTAGCCCCCACCCACAATATACGCCCTTCCTCCAAGTTTTGACTTTCCCGTAATCGTGATCCTTCCTTTTCAAGCTATCCTTCGAGTCCTCCTCCCCTCCCCCCCGTTTGCGACCTTCTCCGAGAACCAACCTCGTTTCCCGTGTAATTCCTTCTGCATAACGTCTAGTACACACTACCATCCACTCAGTATTTCCCCCACCTTTTCGACTACGAACCGTGGCCTCCTTTCCTTTCCCTAGATCTTCTCTCAGGACCAGCCCGTCTTTTTTTCCTTTAACTATAGTCCCCCTGGGTCCCTTCTCCCCAGATTTTCTTCTGCGTGTTTCCTCTGGCCTGCCACCCCCTCTCTTTTTTCCCCCCATTGTCAGTCCTTCAACGGATTCTCCCGGTTTTGTTTCTTTGAATGCGCAAGGACCGTGGCGCTGTCAGTTGCTACCCGCCCTCTAACTTCCCCTAGTGGACCCCTATGGGTGTCCCAGCCGCCCCCTTCGCCTTCACCTTTTCTAGGCGGTCCCCACCTCACCGCCCCTCAGCCCTTGGGTCCTGTATCCCCGTAATACCGACATTTTATGTTATTAGCTTTCGTGAAATTGCTTCACATGGCGCAATTCTCCTATCCTTCCCCCTTCCAGTAACCCCGGTAATTGTCTCTCTTTCCCCCTGGTTTCTTGACACAATGATTTCCCCCCCTTTCCCGCTACCCTTTATACCGCGTTCCCCCCCCTTTTTACACAGACTTCTTTTCTCAGCTTTTCTCTTTACCCTCTCTATAACATCCATGAAGTGTAGTCAGTTGTTCTTTTCGACTGGGCCACGTCACATAAGACCCAGTCGCCCTAAGGCCCCCCTCTTCCCGGAACTCTACCTTTTTCTAGGACAGACGCGACGTTCCGTCGCCTCCATCCCCCCCCCCCCTAGCGAGCCCTCTTCCATTGCTTTCTCCTCGTTAGAGGACTCACCTAAAGCCGTTTTGTTTTTGACAGAAAAAATTTTCCCCCCCAGTCCGAATATGTAACAAATCGCCCCACCCTCACTTAGGGTTCAAGTAGGAGACCCCCCCCCCTTTTCTTTTTCCATTCCTGCTTGTATTCCGGGATCCCCCTGGGTTGTGACTAGTATCCCCGTCTCTAACGACCAAGTTAAGGCCTTGCGGTTAATCCCTTTCCAGCCCCACTCACCCAGGTTTCTGTTTCCCCTGTAATCTAACTATCCATTCGTGTTTGCTAGTTTCTCAGTCTATCTCCTCTTGCATGGTCAGTCCCTTTTGGAATGTGGCAGTCCCGGATATCTTACGATTTTTTCTTTTGAAAAATTGATTATTTCCAATTTTTTCGGTTTCGCACCCTTTTTTCCAGCGCCTCAGGTTTCTTGACTGGTTTCTATCTCCAGCTCCTTTTTCCTCCCTCAACCCTTTCCTATGAGAGTCCCTCACGGTCTCCGGCAAAATCCCCCCATCCTCGTCTCCGTTAATAGTTTCCTATCTATTTTCCTGTTTACTTCCACATTCGCACCCTCCCCTCAAAGTTTTTCCCCTTGTTTCAAACCCGCGCGTCTGGAGCTTCCCCTGAATTTTTTCCGCTTCGTCAGGTGTGCCCTTGGTATTTCTCCCTTGGGTGAACTTGTCGGCTGAGCTTTCCTTTTCGGAGGTATGTCCACCCTGTATAAAACCCCAGCATAAGTAAGTTTCCCCCCGTCACTTCCTGCAAATCTGTTGTCCACACAGTACTCCTCTGGCAATCTCCCCCCGAAATGAAATCTTTTTTTCCTCCACCGATCAGGTTTCTGTTCCCTTGCCCCCCCTCCTCCCAGGCCCCTTTGCCCTTTTTCGAGGTCATTGGTAAACTCTTATCCATCTCTTTCCGTCAGCCAATTGTTGTTTTTTTTGAGCTCGATCTACATGAGTGTTTGCCCAATTACGAATCAATTTTCCTGGCTAAGGAGCAGCAACTTATACCCTGGAGTGCCTCTTCCTTCGATGCTAGGTGCAGACTCCGTTTGAATTGCTCCTCCTTTCATGGGGGTAACAGTACTTTTTTTTTCATTTTTTACTTCTCCTTCTGTTTCTCAAAGGCTTTCGTGTCCATCCGCCTTTCCACTAGATTACTCCCTTGTAACCACTCTCCCCCAAGATTACTCCTCTAAGTGCTGCATAGGGCCAAAACCCCCCTCTTCTCAGGAACCATCTTTTCTATTTCTAGAACTTTTCTCCAGTACCATAACACGTATTTTTTCCTCCCCTCTTTTCTTGATTGGAATTCTTTCGTTGACCTCCTCTTCTTTTGGTGAGTTAGCGCAATATCCCTTTTTTTTCTCCAATTCTGCAGACTGCGCCCCCTCCTTGCCTTCCCCTCCTTTCCCAAAAGTCCCGTTTCTGTCCATTTCTGGCCAAAAAACCCGGGGCCGACCATGCCACGCTTTCCGTCTGTTTTCTCCCTCCCAAACAGCCTTCCTTGGAGAGGCTACCTTTGGGGTTGCTTTTACCCTCTTGAAACCCCCTGACTCCCCCCCCCAACTTTGAGTCGTTCTCTATTCGTAAACCGGGGGCTCCTATACCTCTCTGCTGACTTAGAACTTTCCTCGGGGCTTTTCTTTTTAGAATTTGTCGGACCCTTCCCTCCTCCCCCTCCTCATCTTATCAGCCCCCCCCCAAAACCATGGCGGCGTCGATTTCCGCGTTGGGAATGAGCGACTAGTCAAGAATGACCTCTCGTCGCCCCCTGTTTTTTTTCCCTTTTTCTGTCAGCGTGTTTTCTTCTCTTTTTAGTCCACTCCTCCTCCCGGAAACCCCCCCCTCCTATCAGCTTCATTTATTTTGATATACGATAGACCTCTTAATGAGCCGGACCTGTCTTTTTGACCCTCTGCACCTTTTTTGTTTCGTTAAGTTCCCCCCAAATTTTCCCCCCACTCCTCCCTCCTATCATTGCCCGGTTCTTCGTGAGGGACGAAGCCTCCTCCTCAGTGAGAAACGCCGGTAGGCCAATCTCAGTTTTCAACCCCCCCCTTTCTTAGGTCTTCCTATTTCTTCCCCCCCCATGTTGAAGTCTGGTTGAACCATGAAGGGTTGATTCCCAGTGGTCCTCCTTTTCCCAAAAGATTCCCCCAATCGGTCCTTTTTTTTGGTGTAGCTTTTCCCCCTGCTCCACCGCTTGGGTGGCACACCGCACCCCACCGTTCTAATCCTTTTTACTGTATTTGTACACTTAACCCCAAAAATTTTTGTCTATCCCTTTGACCATAACTCGCCTCCCTTCCCTTGAGGAATTACCTTTTTTTCTATTTGAACCTTCAACAGAGGGATGTTAAGCTCTATCTCTTACGAACACTCTTCCTGTTCGTATCTCCCCGCGTGCTAAGTTTCAATGCTAAATAGACGTTTTTCTCTCCGTCATTTCCACTTCCCCCTCTTTGTAAGCTTCAATGTTCGCCCTAGCTGTTTTCCCCACCCTCCCCTATGAGATAGAACTTATCGCTGTTCCCCCTTCCCTCCCCCCCCAGTACTGAGGACTCCTTTATTCCCTCCCTCGATATTGTGGTTTTTCTTTCCCCCCCAGCATCCCACCCTTTTCCCCTCTTGACCTTGCATTAATCTTAGCACCCTCCTTTCCCCTCCTCCGTGGTTCTTTTTTCTAGAAACTACCTGACGCAGGCCA
>Ga0179593_1675932_pt1 | contig 17494 bp, 28 predicted proteins | sample CZODoug2_1_08_16_FD_185931 | JGI IMG/M metagenome (GOLD analysis project Ga0179593, IMG submission 185931) | Vadose zone soil fungal communities from Angelo Coast Range Reserve, California, USA - CZODoug2_1_08_16fungal (PacBio error correction) | ecosystem: Environmental > Terrestrial > Soil >... | reverse complement strand
TAGGTTCCCCTCCCCCCCCTTTAAGTCCGGCGTGTTCGATTTTTTTGTTTGAACCATCTTTCTTACCTCCTTCCGGAGGCTCGAAACGGGCTTTTTTGATGAGCTTCTCAGAACTCCCCCCTTCCTTATTACCCTTCCGGCCCCCGTTCACGCACGATTCTGCCACCTCTTCCTCAAACGTGTACTGTTTGAGGGCGTACAAGTAGAGTCCCCCTTCCTTAGTCTTGGGCCAGCTAATTTAGGCAGATCAAGACCAACGAGGGGAGACCCTTTTTTTCTTTCACCGCGGATACCTCCTCCTGTCCTCCCTCAACCCGTCTTTTGGGGGGATTTTCGTCGCCTCCGAAGTTCTCTGCGGTTGCAACACCTGTGTGTCGGTCTTTTCCGGGCTTTACGACCTCCCACACCCTTCCCTCTCCCACCTCCACCCCCTTCTCCGCCTTTTTACTCCCTTCGCTTACCCCCCTCCCACCCCATGACCCCTTATTCGGCTCTCCCCTCCACCCCCGCACACCCACCCTTTACCCCTCTCCCCCTCACACTCCCCACACTCCATCCCCCCCTACCACCACTAACCTCCCCCTCTTTCCTTTCCTTCCACACACTATTCTCTATCGATCGTCCCCCCCGCCCGAGCCTTCCTTCTTCCCCCTTAGCTTCCGTCCGCTCTGCTACTCCTTCTCCTGCATCACTCTTTCGTCCCCTAACCTCTCTCCCTTTTCACCCCCCCCCGTTTGTTCCGTTACCCCTCTTCTCTCCACTTTCCCTCCCTTTCTCCTTCCCTTGCCCTGCCACTGTCCCCCTTATTTCCTATCTGTCCCACGACCCACCCTCCCCTTGATCAGACCATCACAACCACCCGCACCCACCTTCCGATCCCCCGCCCGCCCCCTGTCCCACGCATCTATCCCCCCCTCCTCTCCTCCAACCTCCGCCCCCCCCCGTTTCGCTCCCTCCTCCTCTCACTCGCCACCCGTCTGCCTCACCCTGCCTCGCCACCCCCACACTTCTATCTTCCAGACCTCTAATAACCCCCACCCCCTTTTTTACTCTCCAACGATCTTCCCGTCCCCGTTTTCAAAGTCTCTCCTTTTTTTCCCACCACACCTCCTACCGCACCTAGTCTCAGATTTCGCCTGCCTCCCACCCCCCCCCCTTTCTCCCTTCCCCCCCCACCCTCCCCCCCCAATCCCTCCACTCCACTCACTCTTCCCCCTCCCCCACGGCCCACCACCCCGACCCTTGTCCTGCGCCCCTACTTCACCTGCCAACCCCCATCCACTCTTCCATCATTCTTCCACCCCCCTCCACGCTCCTCCCTCCCCCCGCCGCTCCCACTCACACACCCCCCCCCTCCTCCCACCCCCCCATTTCACCTCCCCCCGTCAAGCTTCCTACCTCTCCCCTCCCTTCCCCGCCTTTTACGCACACCCTCCCTCCCGATTCCTCATGCTCCTTCCCGCCACATACTAATGCTCCCGCCCCTCCCCCATTGTTACAATCCCCCTCCTCACACTCCACCCTACCTCCTACCCATCCCTCTACTCCTTTACCGCACACCCACCCCCCTGCCCCTTCTTCCCCCCTTTTTTTCAATTCTATTCCCTACCACGCCCTCACCCGCTATCCATTGCTACCCCTTTTGCCTGCCATCTTCCCAACCCTCCTTCTCTCGTCTCGCTATGTGCACCCTCCTCCTTCCCTTGCTCTGCCCCCCTCGTCTTGTATTTCCTACTTCATTTTCCCCCCCTCCCCATCACGCTTCCTCCCTCACAAGCGCCTTTTACCCACCCATGCCTCCCTTGCCTCCCTTACTCTCTTTCCCTTCCGCCACTTCCATACCTCCCCCCCCCTTCACCCCTCCAGCCCTTCTTTTTGCACTCTCCACCTTGTCCCCTATATTCCCTCTTTCAACACTACCCCGCGCTTCCTAATAGCCTCGCCTCCACCTTTATCCCCCCACTTCCACACCATCTCCCACACCCTCTCTCAATCATCCATGCTTTCCTGGCCCCTCCCCCCATCACCCTTCACCCTCATTTTCTTTCTTTTTTTCCCTTATCCCCCCTGCGTATATTCCTTTCCACTGCCTAACTCCCCTTCCCCATTTTTTTCTACCCATTTCCACACTTCCTATCACCCCCCCACCTCCCCTTCTACCCAGCCTCCCGTTTGGACCAGGCTCAATTTCCTCCACCATTCTCCCCGCCCCGTGTCCCCTCCCCCCTCTTGCCCGCTCCCGCTCGTTCTCCCTTTGTCTCCTTCTTATCTCCCCCAATTCACTTCCCCATTTTGACATTCAAACATTCTCCCTTCTACACCCCCCCCACCTTTCCCACCGCCCTCTTCCCCCTCAAACTCTCTATTCTGGCCCCCCCCCTCTTCCATCCCCTCTCTCGACTTCTCCCCGGATTCCTCTTAATGACCCCCCTCCAACCCCATTCTGCCTACCCCTCGGTTTTTTTATCATCTCTCCCCACCACACGCCCCCCCCCCCCCGTTTTCTCCTCATACGACCCACCCCCCGCCACCCAAGACCCCCACGCCCCTCTTGGTTTTACAACACCCCCTAGCCTCCCCCTCCGTTTCTATTCCATCCTTCTCCCCCACCCCCCCTTTCCCTCCCACTCCCGCCCTCCATCTGCCCCCCCCTCCTTCATAGCTCCCCATATCCCTTACCCTCCCCCCCCCTGTGTCTTCCTCTCGCTCCTTTGCCACTTGCCCCTATCTTTCCACACTCAACCCCTCTTTCCACCTCTCCTCCCCCTCCCCTGTCGCCCCCCCTCCCTCGCCCGCCTTTATTGACTCCCCTTTCCCTCCGTTATCTCTCCTTCCACTTCCCACCACTGTCCCCCCCTGCTTTTCTCCTATCCCCCCCTACTCCCCCCGATCTCCCAGTTAAACTACCACTCATACCTCTTCCCATCTCCTCTTGCGCTCTCCTATCTTCCTCGTGCACAAGCCGTCACACCCCCCCTCACTATTTCTGCTCCTCCCCTCTTTACTTTTCCTCCCTATCCCCTTATCATCAACCTTCACTGCCTTCGTTTCCCTCGCCCCTTTTGCGCCTGTTCCCGCGCCCTATTCCCCCAATCCCCCCCCCTCCCTCTTTTTCCTGCCGACCCCCCTTTTTCTCCCCCCCCTCTCCCCCCTATCCCCCCCGCCCTCCGCTATTCCCCTCCGCCCCACTCCCCCCCGACCGCACTTCATTCTTCTGTCACCCTCCACTCTCCTCCCTCCCCCCTCCGTCTCCCGTCCCTGCCCACCTTTCCCCCCATCAACCCCCGCCCCTACCCGGTATCCCCCACGCCCCCCTCCCCCCACCCTCCCCTCCCCCACCCCTTCCTTCTCCTAACGGCACACCCCACCTTCCGTCCACCCCGCTGACTCTGTTTATCTTCACTTTCCCTCCCAGCACTCCTACCCCCCATCTTCCTTTCAACCTATTCTCTAACCCCCCCCACTTTCCTGATGCTCCTCGCTGTCCCCCCATTTCTCTTACACCCTTCCCCCGTCGCCTCCGCTCTTTTTCTACCCATGCTTCTCCTTCCTTCCGTGTGTCGCCTCATCCCACTCTCTTCCTTTGGTCCCGAACGCTGCCCGATTCCGAGCAAAACTCCGGCGGCTAAGAAACTGTCCTTTTTCCAGCCGGTCAGAGGTTTCTCCCGGTCACAGTTCAACTCCCTCCCCATTGGGAAATTTCTTTCGGCAGATTTCCCCGTAATCTATAACTTTCGACACCGCATTTCTCTTCCCCGACCTTTTAACACTCTCCCTGTTCAGTTTTTTTTTTCTGAAGCCCCCGGTCCCCTCCTCTTCCGAAGCTGACACCCTTTCCCAAGTAGTGCTGTCGGCGCCCTTACCCCGAGATACGGCTCTCTTTCGCGGACGCCCGCGCTCTCGGCGTCGTCTGGGTTCAAGATTTGCCGAGCGGGATTTTCTTCTCCAAAGCAACGTTTTCCCGATATACGAACCCCACTCAAGTATCTCCTTTATGGAGTGAGGAAAGCAGTCTTTTCTACCCTCATTTGGGTCCAGGAATTAAGGTCTGTTTTGATAGCTTTTTTTTTTGGTTTGAGAAGATTCTTCCTTTCTTGAGTTTATACGCAGAGGTTCCCACTCTCGGCCGGCTTCCCTGCGATTTTCGATACTTTCCAGGGCTTATTTCTTTTCTCAGCTGAGTTAGCTTCCGGCGATGTCCCAACAGCTTGCATTACGCGGCTGACTGCCTCCTTTCCCTCTCCTGACACGCTCCCCCCCTTTTTTGGTTGACGTCGATTTTCGTTCTCAGGCTGACATGGATCTCCTTACGAACTGTTTTTTCAAGGCCACGGGCCCTCGAGATTGGGGCTCATTGTGCTTTTGATAGGCTCCCTTTTTCGACGAATTGTCGTCCGGCGTTACTCGTTTTCGATGGAACTGTTCGTTGTTTTCCATGGGCTGCAGGCCCAGTAGTTAGTCCCCTTCCCCTCGGTTTTCGGAACAGTCTCTTTTTCCTTGATAGATTTTTTTTTCTTCTTCCTCATCGTCCTTGCTTCATCACAGGGAGGGCGGTAACGGCATCCTTCTTTTCCTTTTGATTGATTCCTTTTTCTCTTCTCAGTAATCTTTTTTCGGGTCCCCTTACTCCCTCCTTCAAAAGCGCATGGCGATGTTCGTCTCCCCAGTCACCAATGGACGACCTCTTCCCCCCGCCTAACAGTCGAAGCCCAACTCGCCTTGCGTACTTTGCCCCTCGAGGCCTCACCCCTCAAAACCTTTCCCATTGTTCTTTTCCCTCTAGTTGCAGCGTCAATGCCCTGGTTGTAGAGTCCTCCTCTTTTTGCGCCATCTTCATTTGATTCTCGTTAGCCTCGTCTCCCACAGCGAGATGGGGCCGGCACAGGCGCACTCCCCGCTGAAGCTGCAGCATGAAGCCTTCTTCGATGGTATGGCCACGTCCTGCATCTTTGCCCAGCTCGGCTTTAGGAACACTCCCCTGTACAGGCCGTTCCTAAGAAAAGTTATGGGTGTGCTGTACGTCGTCATCTCGACAAAATTTTCTCTGAAGACGTTTTTTTTCGTCTTTGATTGCTATTACTCGATGGCCCCTTTGCGTGAGCTTTATCGGTAAGGCTCGATCCAACTTGTCGGCCAGTTCTTTTTCGTAGATTATAAGAACGGCCTTTTCTTCTTCCTCCTCCCCTCCTTCATGTCGCTCGCCGAGTTGACAGACCGTCTCCAGGAAATTTTTTTTTCTCCTTTCCTTTTGTTTTGGAGTCTCCTCCCCTTCCTTTCCTTGGGCGACGTTCATTCTACTGTCAATCGGCCGCGGTGGTTTCCTTGAGTAAGGGGAGATGCTAGTACCCCTTTTTTCCTCATCCGAGTGCAGGTCGCTCCACCCCCGAGTCATCCCGTACCACGCTTCCCCGTAAAGCATTCTCTGCCCCTTCTTCCACTTTAGCATCAAAGAAGCTACGAGCCTCTTTTTCTTCGATCCGGGGTCTTCTTTGACCCTGGACCCTTCCTTCTATGTTGCTTCAGCTCCTTCGTATCCTGGTTTAGAGCGGCTGTACCCCCTTTTTTTTTGCCAATAAAGGATGCCATTTCTTTCAGAGTGGCGTGAGACCTGGGCGGCCTCGCTTCGTAACCTGGTTTTTTTCTTCCTCTTTCCTCCGGCGCCTATTTTCCTGTTCAACAACAGCGTTTCCTCGACAAAAGATCCCCCCTCCCTTCAATGATCCATTGGGTTCTTCACTCCTTTGTTCTTCTCGTGCTGCAGCTCCCCCTTTTACGGTTTTTGGTGACTTCTCCGATGGGAGCCAGTGGGACCCTTTTTAACATCGCCCGCGTTTTTCTTGCGTCGAGTTTTTCATGTGGCTTCGCCCTTTTTTTTTTTTTCCGAGATCATACCTTTCCCTTTCCCTTTACCAGCCTGATGCCCTTTCCTCCCCTCCTGGATGGCGTGATTTTTTTTGTCAGATCCTCCCGAACGCGGTTTATGGTTCTTCCGAGTAGCCCTTTGGTCGAACTGTTGAGGATGTTCTTGACAGGCCAGTTTCAACGAACCCCCCTTTCTCTATGACTTTTTGAATCTTATCCCAACGCGCGCCAGGAAACTGCGATGCACTTGTACTCAGCACTCCTTGCCTTCGAGCTTTTCATGCGATTCCCCCCTGCAACAGAAGATTCCCTCTGGTGAGAGTTGCAATGCTGTTTTTCGTCGTCGGTATCTGATCAAATCTTTCCCGGATGTTTGGGTGCCATTGAGCCTCGTCCTATCCCAGAAAGGACATGGTCCTCTCTCTCGACTGGAATTTTCTTTTCCAAGTATTTTTCCCGAACTCATCTCTCCCCCCATTGCTCTCCCACAGGAAGACGCTCCCTGAGCCGCCTCAAGCACGTTTGCAGCTCTCCCACTTCCGGAATTTCCCCTTCAAGACTTCCGGCACTCTCGTATGATTTGCAGGTTTCCGATGGACAAAATCCCCGTGGCGTGGCTTCCCGGAAGATTTCTGCGGCGCTTCTTCTTCACCAAGACTCTCTTTCTGATGGGCGTCCCCCATTCCCTTTTAAATTTAGGAGTCCTTATCGGTGTATATTCGAAGTTTCGACTGGGGGGTCGTCGTCCCCCGGAACAGGATGAGCGGTGGGTGATGCGCCCCCAGAACCATCCCTGTTTCCGACTTGTCAGCCGCTTCCTTGTTTGATATTATTGCCGTTCTTCTCGGGCACGCGGTCTGGCCCGCCCTTCGCTCACACGCAGGATGCTTTTTTTTTCGAACTTTTTCTAGACCCTTGTCTGTCGATCCTGTTTTTTGGAGTTCTTCCCGTTTCAGGTCTCTTTTACGGTGATGACAACGGGACTGCCCTGGGACCCCCCCCTTCCGAGGGTTTTTTTTTGGGCCCTGTAATCTCATTCTTCCTCTTGAAAGCCCCTTTGACGTCGCGGTCCAGTTGCATGCTCTGCGCGGTCATTTCCCTCTTTTCTTTGGTCGACGCCCGCCTCCGGTGATTTGATCGAATGCGCGCACTTTCTTAATTAATTTTCCCCCTCTTGCTGATTCACTCGACGTTACCGCGCCGGCCGTACCTTGCGGATAATCGTTGTGAGCTTTTCACTGACCGCTGCGTTGCACTGACTACCCCTCTACTTGTCTTTTTGGAGTTCGAGAATCCCAGCCGCGTCGGCTTTCGTTTTCTGGTGAAAGGGAAGCCCTCCGAGCCTCGGCAGCGCCGTCCCCTTTTTTTAAAACTTCCGAATCCTCTCTCCTCTCCTTTTTTTTTTTTAGAGAGCCCCCGGTTCGCCGATTGAAGAGGGCGTCCTCCTTCCCTGGCACCATTCTTTTTTTCCCTCCCAGATTCGCCCTTTGGCAGGAGCCCAGAAAGCATCCCCCCTTTTAGGGTGATTGCAGCGTTCCCCGCTTTCTCTTGTCAGTGACGTTTTTTTCAAACTCGTTATCCTCCGTTTACGCTTCCTTGGGTTCCCCTTCCCCGTCGCGAGTCTCCCCAGGACGTAGAGGGCCTCTGGCGATTCAGGAAAACTTTTTCTGTACCCCCTCTCATGCAACCCCCTCCTCTACTTCTTCACTTCTTTGGGGCGATTTTTTTCGAATGGGGAGGCCTACGTGATTTCCGACTAGCCCCCCTGGTCCTCTCGCAATGTTCTACTTTAACCCTTGTTCATTCCCCCCCTTTTTCCCCCTAGCTACGACTTTTAAAACCTGCGAGGCCTTGGATTCAGACTATTTACTCAACAGGACGGCGATGGGTCCTTCTTTTTCCTGCCCGTTTTTAACAAACCCCCTCTTTTTCTAATTTGCGTGCCCAAGACTCCCCGTCATATATAACGGTTCTCCCCGTGCCTTCTCTTCTGAAAAAGTATGGATTGACCCGAGGAGGCAGATTGCTGTTATCACCGTTCAGAACTTCCAGATAAGCTTTTACCCTTTACAAGTCGTGATGTTTTTCTTCGATCAGGAATTCCTTGTTCTCAGACCCCCCCGGCTGTCTTGAAGCCCTTGAGTTCTGGCTTGATGGCTTTAGGAGGTGATAAAGTTCCCACGCCAACGGTTTTATGTTGTACCTCCCCCTTATGTTTCATCAAATCTCGTCCCTGGAGTGCGGACCCCGCGTGGCCTCCCTTGGGTCGGGAAACTCTCGACGTTCCAGGGCCCTCCTCGAGCTTTTCGCTGCTCGATTCTTTTTGCAGATATGGCGGCTGTCAATCAGGCTACTGGGCGCCCTGCCTTTTTGATTGTCGGTGACGTTTGTCCTTCTCCTGTAGTTGCTCAACAGCCGACTCGAGAGAGCCTACTCCCTAAGCCGCGTCCAACGCCTCCTAGGCCACCTCTCCCTTGTCGATTCTTTTTTGCTTCCCCATGATCCTGATGGAAGTTTCGAGTGCTTTCCCTCCCCCCTCTCTAGCGTGATAGAAGCTAGGTGTGCATTTGCGCAGGTCTTTTAACTTTTGGATTGAAATGTTTTGCAGACTCCGGCACCTTCTCCTTTTTCCCTTTCGTCCCCCTCTTCCCCCCAGCACGTCTACTTTTTTTTACTCTGATCGATCCGCCGGCTTCCCCGGTGATGATTCGCGTTCCCGGCTGGGAGTTCATCCCTTCTTCGGAAATGTTCCCTTCGGGGGGTTTTTACGGAGCTTCTTCTTTTCCCACAGGGTCGACTCTTTTTTAATCCTTAAGGCAGATCGCCCTTCGCTGCGAGCTTTTTCCGGCCCAAGTCCCGGTCCCCCTTCCCGCCTAACCTTCCCCCCCCAAAGAGACTGAGTCCTTTTTGCCCCCCTTGCACGGAGAGAGAGCACCTGCAAAATTTTTTTTTCGGCCCCTTCTTGTTTTCGTTCTGTGTGTAGATTTTTTTTGCGGCAGGTCTTCTGGTTGGATATCAGTGATAGCTCGCGCGTCCACAAGTCTTTTACGTAACTCTCACGCCCCTCTTGCTGCTCATGCCCTTTTGCCCCGTCTTTGACCACGGTCTTCTCAGGATACGAGAGGACCTTCGGGTCGGTCAAACATGTAAGGAACCGCAGCACCTTTTTGTTTAAATTCTCTCGAAACCCCTTCTCCCTTCTTTTTTAGCGTCTTTGATGGCGCTTGGGTCGTGGACGATATGGCAGATCTCATTGATGATTACAGTCGTTTTTCCTTCTCTCCTCTCAACTTTTCCCCCAGTCGAGGTGAGTCGTACCTTTCACGACTAGGCTTTCTTTTTGTCTTCCGCCTCCCAGTACTCCTCCTCGGCAGATTTTTCCAAAGTACCGCCTTTTTGTTGGGGTGGGTTGTTTTCCCCTCCCTCCTTTGTTGTTGTTGGTCTTACCAACTGCGCGATTTCATTTTCTTCCGCGATCGTCGGTTTCAAGCGGACGCTCCCCTTTCCTTTTTTCCCACGGCCTACCGCAGAGATCCCACTTTTCATGTCCTCACTTCTTTGGAGTACCCAATCGGCTACCGCTAAAGGTCCCTTTGCCCACATATCTTTTTTTTATCAACGGCTACCCAGATTCTTTCCTATCATTTTCGAGCGGCGCTCCTCACAACCAAGAAACTTGTTGGTAGTGCCCGGCCCATGTTGAACTTTTGTCCGCTTTCTACACGAGGCATTGCTTTTCTAGCTGCGACCATTTTTTTTCTTCAAGACCGCTGCATGATGCTTTTTCAGCCGTTTCTTTTCGGCAGCGTTTCCTTCCGCACGTTTCCCTCCGTGCGAACTAATCCCTTATACATGAGCAAAACCCGGCTTGTGCATCGAAAAATCCTCGCATAATTCTTGTTTTTGGTTGCCCCCCCCCCCTCGACCGGTGGTGTTTCTTCCTGAGCTTTTTTTGTTTGGCTGAGACGTTTATGCTTTTTGGTAGAAGTGGTGCATTTTCTCCGAACCTCGCCAGCGTGGACTTCTTTTTCGAGTGAGCTTCTCCTGGGTGCCGTTTTGAGTTATTCTTTCCAGATGCCATTTCCCCGACTGATCCGTTATAGAACTAAGGGAGGGTTTTTTTTCCTTCAACGTCCGAACATTTTTGACGCTCTGAATCACATTAATGCAATTAGTCTTTCCTGTACCGAGGTATTCCCCCGGCTCTTCTGTGTTGAAAGGAAAGTTTACCCCTTTCCAGTTCAATAACATCGTTTCTTTGACGCCGGACTCCTAGATTTTCCCTTAGGGCCCTCCTGCGAGAGGTAGTCCGTAGCCGTTTTCCTTCCGAAAAAAGTTTGACCTGTTCCCTTTTTTTAGAGCATATTGCCTGGGCCCCCTCTGCATTCGACCCTCACACAACCCTTTGAGCTTTTTTCCCCCCTTTATGTCCTTTCTCTTCCGCGTAAGGCTTAGGATGTTTTTTTCGGCTGTAACTTCTCCTGACTAGATACTTTTCTGCATCCGCTCGCTCCTTTGTAGCACAGTATCTTGATCGGCCCCTCGCAGTCGGTCCCCCCAGAAGGCTCCGAGATTCTTGAGTTCCTTTTTCAGTTTTCCCTCTTCCCACCGGCGCTGGCCCCTTTTGCAAAGAAAGAAATCGCCTCCTATTTTTTGACGTTCTCTAGTATTGCAACTCGTTGCTGTATCTTCCTTCCTGAGAGGCATCTTGAACCAAGACGAAGCCTCCCTTCTCGCTGCTGTGGAGTCCGCGCCTTTTTCTCCCTGGCTTCCTTTTTCGAGGCCTTGCCACAAGTTTTGTCATTTCTCGACCTTTCCAGAGGGTTTTTTCCTTGTCGGGTGTATTCGCGCCACACCCACAGAAAACTTTGGTCAATCTTCGGTTTGGCGTCCGGTTCCTTCTTTTTTTTTCGATGCCGTCTTCTTTTCACGGCGTTCTGGTCTCCACTAACACGCATTATTTCGGTTTGCCGTTTGACCTGAAGCTTTTTTTCCGCAAGTTAGTCTCCACCTTCCTTCGTAGCTTTCCTTTTGCTTCTCGGGTAGCCTTCGAGCTTTTTTTTTCACCAAAGGGACTTTTTTCTTTTCGCCTCATGACCCCCTGGTCTCTTTTTTGTGGAAGTTTCGGTCTCCTCTCCTTCTTCCGACAAGTCCTTTTCCCTCGTTCACATCAGAAAAAAATTCTGTCGGGAGAGGCCGTTTTGATTATCCGCTGAGAGGGCCCGACTTCTCCCGAAGGCTCTTTTTCAGTATGGCCAGCTCCTCTCTTTCTTAGAAGTGTACGAAGCGCAGCGGAAAAGTTTGCAGTCACATTTCCACGGTTCGAAGTTCCCCCCTCGAATGTTCTGGGTTTTTCGATCAGCCAGCAGTCCTTTTTCAGAATAGGACGCTAAGATGGTGTTTAACTTTCCCTAGGACCTCTGAACGAATCCTTTTCCTCTACTGTTGAGAGCTGAGTTCTTCCGGTAGCAGAGGGCGGCTTTCCCGAGGGCGTCAAGGTTACCCGAAACGACTCTCCTTCGCAATTCTTTTGAGCTTATCGATCAACCCAGTCACTCTTTCGAGAGGGTTTTTTTTATCGGGGATCACTCTTCGTTTAGTCTTTTTCTCTGACCCCCACGTTCCTTCGGATCGGAATTTTTTACAGTCGAGTTCATCAGTAGCCAGCGCTGGTTCGTCGAAGTTTTTTTGGCGATCACTCCCCCGAGGGGTGTCGCGGCTCGCAAGGAGGCCTTTCCGCGCCCCCGAATCTCCCCCCTTGGCATGGGCTTGTGGGTTGTTTGAACCTTTTCCCTTTTAACCCCCACGCGCATTGCGGAGTTTTGATTCGCCATTTCGAGATCCGTGGGTCATCATTCCCCTCGCTTCCTGGCCCCCTTTAACTGTTCCTTTAAGACTTCCTTTTTTGTTTTTGAATCGACAGACCCTGCATCTGGGGTATCTCCTTTGGTCCATGCCTCGCAGTGTCCTCCTGTGCGGCCCTGCCCGTGCACGTCATCTATTCCCCTCTTTCTCCCCCAGCACCCCCCGGTGTCCCCCCCCCCCCCTAAGCTCCCTGAACCAAGTCTTGGCCTAAACGAGCCGGTTTTCTTTTTGTGGTTGAAAGCCTTTCTCCTCATATTTTTTCTCCGAAGCCTTGTCCTCCAAGTTAGTGCTTTGCGAGGACGATCATTTTGATCAGCCTAAACAGTGCTTTGGCCCCAGCGCGAGCCCTCTGGGGTCCCGATGAGGACGCGATCGGCACTCCTTTCCTCCGAAGGTTTTTTTCCCCCTAGATACCCCCCTAGCCCCATAGCGCGGCTCCTTCTTTCCGGAAACTTGGACTTTGTTGGACGTTTTTTTTTTCCGGAAGGGCTTGTTTCCGAGCATGCCGTCGAGTCATCGCTCTCTTTTCAGCCCTCTGGCTTCTTTTTCATCCTTTCGAAAAATTCCTGCGCGATTTCTGGCCAGGTCCTTAGTGGGCATCTCTAGCTCTTATGGCCTTTTTCCAGGCAAACAGAGCGTTATTTCTTACGGTCCCCTTCTGGCTTGGAAATCTCAACCGGCCGTACGTTTTTTTTTCCTGCACTGTGCTAGGCTCCCTTTCTTTTGCGCTTTCCCTTTACGACTCTTTTTTAACTCGCGTGTAGTCTGGTCTTTTTCTCCTAGGCTCGGTGCCTTCAGGCTGGCGCTGGCTGTCGTGATTGCGGCTTCCGGGCCTTCCGTTCGACCAAGGACATCGGGTCGTTACCCTCCCTACGTAGACGGCGAACTTTATACGTTCCTCGCGCTTTGGCGCCGGCGAAACCTCCCCTTCTTAACGGCATCAGGCTTTTTCGTGGATGATCCCGGAGCTAGTCGTCGCCTTTCCTTTTTCGCACGACCAGCTTTCCCCCTTTGGGAGCTTTTTTCGGCGACCATCCCTTCAAAAAGTCTCAGACCACCCCGATCCTGCGTACATTGGACATTTCGCAAAAGCCCTTTTTTTCCCCATTTGTTTGCGTGTCCCAGGCAGTTGTTCCTCAGGATGAGTGTGTTTTTTCTTGTTGTGTGCGCCATTATTGTTGATATCAGTGATCGACCTGTCTTTCCCCCTCGTCCACCACTCCTTTACTTCAAACCCCACGAGGACTGTCCTAACGACAGTGAACTTCCTTTCTTCAGCCGGTCTCTTTCCTCTAGCTTCTTTGGGCCTCATCTTGCGTACAGGATTCCTCTCGCTCGGGCTCGCGTAAAAACCCTGCAATCCTTCTCCCTTTCTTTTTGCATGTATTTCCATTCCCTCAGTTTCCTGGAGAGGAGAGTCTTTGCGTACTTGAGGGACGTTCTTTTCCTGACAGAGTACTCCCCACTGTTTCATGTGTTAGATCCGATCCCCATCAAAAAAAAAAAACAACCAAACCACCCCAGTGGGGGGGGTTGTTGTTGGGGGGGGGGTGGAAAGCTTCTTTACCCGAACTCTGACCCGTTCTCAGCAGCTCCCCAAGTCCGGCCCTTCGTTGACGACGATCTCTTCCCGAGGAACGAGCCCGCTTTTCCCTTTTCCTCCCTCCTCCGTGTCTTCCTCTACAACTCCTTGCGTCGAGCCTTTCCCCCCGATCTAGTCAACTCTCCTGTGGTTTTTTTGGTCGTAGGTGCGTTTCTGCACTCCGACTTTAGTTTAGGTTCACCGCGACGTTACGTTCCTTGTCCTAATTTGATCCCACGCCTTCCTCCCTTTCCCATCTCCCCTCAAAAGCCAGTTTTTTCTTCCGTTAGGGGTCGAGCTTTCGACCTGGCCCCTTGCCTTTTAGCTGACCGACTTTTTCCGAGATGTCATGACGATCATGGTCCAGACAAGTGACGGGATTTTTTCTCCTCGTGACGCCACCGGCTCAGTTTCCCTTTTTCTTGAGACGGCCGGCCCCTCGCGGTTGAAGTAAAGTTGGTTCCGAGCCTATCCCCTTCTCCCCTCTTTCTACCCTTGCTCAAAAACCTAGGCCCCCACGATACTTTTTTTTTTTTCTTCTCTAGGGTGTACCTCAACCTTGGGTTGCCTAACGACGAGTTTGATTTTCTCCTGTCAACCCTCTTTTTTTTTGGATTCTTTATTTTACTGGTCGCAGTTTTTTCCTTTCCACATAGACAGCGTTTCTCGAGCTGACAGGCGTATTTCGCTCGATGTGACGACTTTTTCCCTTTCCAAACCTCCTTTTTCGCATGATTCCCGTTTCTTTTAATAATGGAGGAGTTTCCGCAACGTCTCACAGGCCGATGCGTGCTTCCCGAAAGAGGCCTTTTTTTCTCTCTTAGTGTTCTTTGGGCACTTCTTTTCTGGAGGTGCTTTTTCTTTGAACAGTCCCCTCCCCCCCTTTCGATGATATGCTGCACCTTTTCAGGCGTCCCCTCTCGATCCCTTCCCTCTTCCGCCGCTCTTGCGACACCCTGCCCCCTTCCTCTCGCTACGAGCGACAATTTCGACGAATCGTTCTTTCTTTCTCTCTTTCCACTTGTTCGGTTTCCTTTTTTCGCTAGCTATTTCCCCCTCGTTACAGCTCTTGCTTTTTTATCGAAGGGCAAGGAGAACTCGCTCGAATCGTCTTCTGGCCTCCCCTCCCCTTCTTGGGTTTTTGTGGTTAATTTCAGATCCCCCGGCCGCTTCTCTTTCGACCTTTTTAGATCACTTTTACTCGAACTATCCTAGTACCTCCTTTTTGCACCACCTCCTCTGAAGAAAAACGGAGTGTTCCCCTCCTGGCGTGCCCTCAGCCCCTCATTTGATTTCCCCCCGACCCTTTTAGAACTGTTCGCACTAGCGCGTGCAGCATATTCTTTACGACCCCTCTTCTCGTTGTTCATCTGAATCCCCTGTCCCCAGTTTATCTGCTCCCTCTTCAAGAACGGATTTGTTGCTGGGTCAAGCTTTTCTCGAACTTTTGTCCATATCTTCTGTCTGATCCCCAACCCCACAATGGCCGGGTCTCAACGACCCCATTTTTCCCCCTGTTTGGACCTCTTTTTTTCACCTCTGGTTACGCTTTAGAGGGATTTGGCGCCCCTTCTTTCCTGCTTTTGGAGGGTTCCTTTTTTGGCCCCTTCCTCCGGCGAGACCCAATCTTCGTCATGTTAGATCTGCCCCTAGAGGTTTTTATCTTTTCGAGCCGTCACCTTTCAACGGGCTTCTTTTCCATCAAACCCGCTGTGAGGTTTAACAGGTTTTTTGCAGTGGCCGACATCTAAGTCCCCCCTTTCCACCGGCGGCCCTCCAGGTGGTTGCAAGCTTTCTTTTCTTGTAATGCGTGGGCCCTCCCTTTTTTGCTTCTCTTGTGAGGTCCCCCGTCCAGATCCCCCTTATTCTTTTCCCTGCGATGCGGAATAGATTACTCCCTCTCCGCAGTAAACGTGTGTTGTGAGACATTCCTTTCCAACTTCCCCTGATCCGTCTTGCAGCCGCTGTCCCCTGGTGGAGTTCGAGTGACTCTCTTTTTTCGTTCGAGCGCGTGCGTTCGGTAGAAGCTGTGGGAAGACCTCTCTTCCGCCCCGGCCTTCCCACGATCTTTTTAAGGTTTTTTTTTTTCAGCTCTTCTGACACGAGGTGCAGATTCTCTGGATTTCTTCCCTGCAATCCTTTCACGAAGACTTTTTTTTCCTTGCTCGTCTTCCTTCGAACTTAAAACCCCAGCAACGCATTCCGATGTTTTGTGCGTTCCCAGCCGATCTAGTGCCAGGAGATGTGTTTTACTTCTTCCCAAAGTTTTACTTTGAGGTATTCTTTCCATATCCGTTCTCTTGAATAGACGAAGCTTTTTCTAGAACCTCACGCGTTCTAAAAGTAAGCGGATACGCCTGCGCTCGCCCTCTTCTTGAAACCTTCTTTCTTTCTGGAATAGTTCCTTTGGATGTCCCCTCCTCAAAGTCGTAAACTTTCCCCCTTACGGCGCACTCGCTGTATTCTGCAAGTTTTTTCGTGTCCCGTTGCCCCCCCCCCTTGACCCTTGGAAACGCCGTTTTTCCTCTGAGTCGAGGAGACGCGTCCTGAGGGTTGACGTTTTTTTTCGACTCCTTTTTTTCTTCCCCTTTTAAAACTTCCCACTCTCCCCCCATCAGCGTTTTTTTGAGACGTGAGGAAAGAAAGCTTTTTTCCAAGTCCTTGCATCGATCTTTGCATGCCTGATGGACCCCCATGGACTTGACCCTATGTCCGGAAGATGGGTTCCAATCCGACATCAATTTTTTTCAGCCCTATTTTTTGGGACCAAGTCCTTTGCTTTCTCCGTTCTCTTCTTTCCTCCCCTTCACTACAGCCTACATCCCAGGAGGTAGAAGGAAACAAGCGAGCCCTCAGTGAGGATGTCATTAACGCTCCTGGGGTCTTTCCTTTTATTTCCAGCAAGACCCCCTTTTTCTACTCAACATTCTTTTCAAAATATAGAGGATATGGCCTTCCCCTTCATTTTCACCCCCCCCAGAGGGCCCCTTTGAAGTATTTTTTTCCCTTAACGTGCGTTCTTTCCAGATCGAGAGAGAGATTTTTCCCGCTACTTCCCTCGAACTGCTGACCCCCCTCTCTAATGCGCCCCCTCCTTTTCGGCGCTTTAGAGGATGACAGGGCCGTTGAGCGCTCCCTCGATTTTTTCCCTGCCACATTACTTCGAGCTTCTCTTATAGACCAGCACTCCGACAGCCCCTGCTCACTTCTTTTTCTTATCTGCTTAAGTCTTTGCTCTAGAGCTTCCCTTTGGGGTTCGCCTCTGAATCTCCCTTTGTTCCCCGAACTCGCGCTTTCTGCCCCCGCGCTGATAGCTCCTGCATTGTTCTTTCTTTTTGGATTCCCTTTTTGAACTGGCTTTCTTTTCCATCCATCCTTTTTTGACCAAGACTCCCTTCTTGGAAGTAGACCCTCTTCTCGATACGCCGCCGTCTTCGATCTCTCTTTGCTCCCTTTACCCACAGACTCCGGTCCTTTCCTGGTCCAGGCGTGTGATGATAATGTACAAGATTTTCCGGCACACAGGTCTGTTCCATTTCTTCCTCTAGACCAATTTCCTACTTTTAGCGCACGTCAAACTGGCTTCCAATCAGGCCTTCCCTAAAGTTTCTCCTCCCCTTACATTTTTCCCCCATCTAGGCGGCTTCTCCCCCCTAGTTCTTTTCCCCACATTGTTGCGGGTCCCAGGAAGTTGAGCTCCCTTAAACTGGATCGTGTCCCTCGATGTTTTTTTTTTGTTATTCCCTCTTTTTGACTGTGCTTAGCAGATTCCCCCCCCGGATGAAATTTCTTTACTTCCTAAGAGAGGTTCGGAAATTCTCACTCCCCCCCTGGACGCTTCGCATTTTTATTGGATGGTTTCTAGGCGGAATGGGAAAAGTCATTTTTCTCCAGTCATAAGCGTCTTTTTTCTTCTTTTTCCCCCCCCCATTAGGAATCCCTAATCAAATTTTTTCATGTAGCGTCATCAGAAACCCGGGATACGTTAATCATCGCTTGCGAGGAGCGTCTCTTTCCTATCTTTTCCCCGATCTTGTAGCCCCTTTGGTAAGTTTGGTTACTCTCTAGTGGACGATAACTTTTACGTAGCTTTTTTTCCTTTCCTCTTTTCTCCCTAGCATCTAAACCCCCCCTTTTCCCAAGATGCCTCTCTTAGAGGAAGAATACCACAGAGAGCAGGGTTGT
>Ga0179593_1602416_pt1 | contig 17495 bp, 20 predicted proteins | sample CZODoug2_1_08_16_FD_185931 | JGI IMG/M metagenome (GOLD analysis project Ga0179593, IMG submission 185931) | Vadose zone soil fungal communities from Angelo Coast Range Reserve, California, USA - CZODoug2_1_08_16fungal (PacBio error correction) | ecosystem: Environmental > Terrestrial > Soil >... | reverse complement strand
CGGTCCTCTGGATTCCCCCCAACAGCCGGTCCCTGCTCGTACGACCCTCGCTCGTTGAGTTTGCCCATATCCCAACGTGATTTTACCGGATCCGCGACTTGGGATCCGAAGGCTAGCTCTGTCTACTTCGATCCGCGTTCCGTGCATTAGTCTGACTGGCGAGATACGTTTGAAAACTTCGTCTTTAGTCCGCGCGTTGTGGTCCCGAGAGCGGTGTTTGCAACTGAAAGATCCTTCTGCAATTTCTTCTCAACGCCAATTTTTTTTTCTTTTCCCCCGGAGCCTGGAGAATTTTTTGATTTTTACTTTAGAACAGGCGTTCCAAATTCTTTTTTTCCTTAAAATGTTGCTTCTGCCTATTTTTCCGCACCTTACTCTACCCAAAGTGTAAGTCCTTGGCGTACCCCTAGTTCGATTTCTCATGCGTACTTCGGGTGGATTCCCCTTCTCTTAATCCTTTTTCGACTGTCTTGTCAAAGTGCTTAATCTCCGTTCACGCCGCTAAATGAATTTGTTTAACTCCAGTGGTTGGACGTCCCAGTGTCTGTATGAGGGACCTTCCTCTTCCCCCTGCTTTTGGCTTGTCCTTCCAAATTTTATAAATCGTTTCAATTCCCCCCCCCCAGGCCACACGCTCGGACCACCCACAGTTTCCTCATGTTTTCTTTTCCTCCCCTTTCCCCCCCCGTTTTCCTTTTTTACGCTAGGGGTGTCCTAACAACCCCCCCAAAGGTTGAAATCACTTGTCCTACCCCCTTTTTTTTTTGTTTCACCTTCCTCAATGTTTTTTCACCCGAAGGTAGAAATTGGCATTCAGCGTTCTTTAGGTCAGCCTTCGCCTTTCACCCTGAGATACACACCCGCCCTATTTTTTCGTCCCTCTTTTTTTCCTTTTTTATCCGGGCTCCCTTGTGTGATCCTCCATTCCGTTTTCTTTCTTACACCTTTGTTCATGTGTTGGGTTTAATCGACTGGCCCCCAAGCCCCAAGCTCCCTAGAAACGTCCCAGTTTCAACTGTATCTTCTCGCGCTTTCTTTCGTGCCCTCAGAATGAGAAGGTTTTTACCTACACTCGATGCCCTCCTTTCGTGGAGAGAAGTTTTACCGATTTTTCGTCTTTTTTTCCCCCCCCATTGGGTTGTAATGTTGAATGTCTTTAAAGATTCTTTCTAACTTCCAATCATGAGATAGAATCTCGACGGTCGAAGTGTGCCCCCCTCTGGACTTATTTTTTTGCCTGACCTTTTCTCACCTTTCCCCCCAGTGTTTTTTTTAATATCGGAAAGGGCCCCTGAAGATGAGAACCTCGAGTAAGACGGGTCTTCTAGTTTTTTCTCTTAGAAGTCTCTAGTCCCACCTACCTGTACCCCTTTTTCCCTCTTTCTGAGTTAGCACCTTTTCTAGGACTCCCCCCCCCCGTGGTGTGTTTTTGTGCGAGATATTTTTTAATCTTCTGCACCCTGAAGATATAAAAAGTTAGTAAGCACATTCCCCATTCTCCCTCTCTCTCTGGACCCGTTGACTTGGTTCTCCCCCTCCTCCCCCGGCCCCCTACACAATTGGTAGTCATGCAGAACCCCCATCGACCACTTTCGGACTTATCGTTTGCGCCCCCGTCCTCCCCACCTTTTATCCCCCATTTCAATTTTTCTCTAATATCGCCTTTTTTCAGCGGGATGAGAGGTCTAGGCCCTCAAGTTTCTCTGCTCCCCCTGGTCACCTATGTTACACAAGGAGCCTTTGACTGCATTCCTTTATTACGTTCTACGCGTTCTTAGTGAGTCCCCTTCTTTCGAAGTAAAAATCTTGAATTGTTTGCGCTCGATCTCTTTCCCCCTTTTCCTTTTCTTTTGCTTGACCCACCCCTCTTCCCCAACCCACATTGGTGACTCCCCGGCTTCTTTTCTCCTTTCGACTCCCCTATTTTCCATTTTCCACGTTACTAACATACTTCCTGCCCCGACTTCTTTTCCCTCCGGTAAGTAGCTTTTTTCACTCTATGTTTTCTGATGTTTTCTTTTCCCCACACCCTTTTTTTTTTTCCCCTCCCTCCCTCCTTAGTACACCCCCTTTTTAGTAATTCTTTTATTATGCACACTCTTGCTAACAGTGTATTTGGTTTTTTTCCCCCCCCCTCCTTAGTTCCTCTTGCGCTTTTTTTTTCTCCTTCCCCCCATGTTGAAGGCGGTTTTTTCCCGTCGATGAATTTGTTGGAATGAGTCCAGGGAACCTGGTCCTGACCCAATCTTCTTCAACGTTTCCCTTCCGGCCCTTTCCTCCTTCCCCCTTCCAGTACCCCTTCTTCCCCGTATTTTATCCTCTTGGGGTCCCTGTCTTGTCTTCATTCCCGCCCCCCGGTGAAAACTCCGGTAAGAGCGGTTCATTTCTCTCTGCGGCTGATCCCCCCTTTGCTCCCTCCCTCTTTCCTGAAGGCATATTTCCGCCTACATTACTCAATTTTGTTCTATTATGGTCTGACCTGTCCCCCATATCCCCGATCCAGGGTCCGAATCTCCCCTCCCCCCCCATTGACGTCTCCGCTTTCTATTCCCCCACAATTCTCCTTTTTCCTCTGCGATTTTTCGCATCTCTTTCGTTCCTCCCCAATTGAGGCCTTCTGCAACCGTGACTTGTCACAAGCGTTCCTCAATGGTCTTTCCCTGCTCCCCGTTTTTTTCGTCAGACTAGCTTAAGATAATCCTTCGCTCCCCCCCCCTTATCTTCCCCTCCGGACAGAGCTTATGAGGATCGTAGATTTCACATGGCTCGATTTGGCTTTCCCCCAGATTTCCTTTATACCCTTCCCCTTCTGCGGTACTCCCCGAAAGTGCCCCCTCTCCCTTTTCCCCTCTCCGTGTGTTGGAGTCTATATCTGCCCCCTCTGATATTTCATCAACAGCCCGGGCCTTGATTCTTCGACATCTCTCCCTATGCATCTTTCGTGAAAAATAGTCACTGACCGTTATCTATTTTCTCCTTCTCCTCCCCTCTGGCTGCCGGTGAGAATTCGGAGATAAATGTTGGGCCGCCCCCCCTTTCTGATGAAGCGTGGCTCGGCGGTGCCCCCCCCTTTCCCTTGGACTGCCAATTTAAAGGAACACTCTTTATGCCTCTTCGTTGTGGTGTCAAACTAGTTCAGTAATACTCCCCTGTATCACACGCCCTCCGAGGTTTCAGACTTCTCCTTCTCCTCCCGCTGAATTGATGATTGTACCAGATCTTAGTTCACTGCCCCTCGTTCAGGTATTTGTTTCTGGGGACTTGCTCTGATCTTTTATGAATCGTACAAACCGGTTGCCCCCACTGCTGTGCGTAGGTTTTTCCCCCCCTTCCCCCCGTCCTCTTTTCTCTATGAGAAGTGCTGGGCCTTTCCCTGGAACTCGGTGGTTGCCTTTCCCCCCCTTTTCAGTTACCCGTGCTTGCCCCTCCTTCCTCCTCCTCACTTCTTACCTGCTTTGGTAACCATGAAGTAACGTGACGCTGTGTCTGGGCCGTTTCCAATTTTCGCGGTCCCCTTATTCTGATTTGTCAGTCGGACCCCATCCCCCTCGCGTTTCCAAACCCCCCCTTCATTCCCCCCTCTTTCGCCCACCCCAAGAGTGGATGTGAACCAAGGTCATTGCATTTACTTGTGGACCTACCCCCCCAAAACGTTTTTTTTCAATTAGATTTTTTTTTACAGTTTCAACCCTCTTACTGGTTGTTTTGGTTAAGCCCCCCATGTTTTTCAGAAGTTCGAATCCTCTTGTCAGGTCACGCCCAAAATCTCAACCAACTGAGTACTGACAACCTAAATAGTGGTCTTAAACTTTTATGTGTTGTTTCCTAAACGCCCCCTTTCATCGCCACTTTGTCTTTCGTCACCAGGTTTTTTTTATCGAGCAACTCCCCCCTTTTACCTACCTCCTCCGCCCCCTCCCAATTGAGAGCGTTAGCACCTTCCTCTCCTTCATTTGTGTGAATTTGAAGGCGTTGTAATTCCCTCCCCCTCGCTCATATTTCGTTGCGTGACTCCCGTCGTACGCTCCTTTTCCCTTCATTACAGGGGTCGAGGAATGTGACTTCTACGAGGAAATGATTCTTTCGCCCCGCCCCCCTAATCTCTTCCCCTTCTCTTTTGTGAACACCCGTGAAGGAATCCTTTTTCCTGAGGCTTTCTCTTTTTGAAAGATATTGCCTTCTCAATTACAAGTTGGTTGTACCCCCTTCCCTCATAACATTTTTCCCTTCAACTTGTAGATTGTTATAGAGGTCGTCTATTCTGCCTTACCTCTTCTGGTAGTAAAATCTTCCCCCCCCCTTTTTTCGACTTTAGACACCCTCCTTCCTTCCTTTTCTTTTACCTCTCCGGTTGTTGTTTTTTTTGCTTTTTGTCCAATATGGCCCAATGTTTTTTAATCGTGAGTTCTATTTTCTTCCAAAAAGCTTTTCCTTTAAGAACACATCTCCGCTAGCGTCCTCCAGTGAGCCGATTCGTTTTCAACCCCTGTTGTCCCGTGCCCTCGATCTTACGAACCTTGAATGTTCCCCCTCGCCCTTTCGTCGTCTCCAGATTTTGTGTTCACACTTCTTCATGCAAGAGGGGTGTCATCCTTCTTCATGGATTTTTTCTTCTTTCTCAGAGATGCCAGATATTTCTCTCTTTCTTCAAACATTTACTTTCTGCCCCCTTTCATGCGACTTCCCCCTCTCGTCCGGAGTATCCGCGTTCTAGTTCAAATTAGCTTTAGACGTACTCCCTTCGGCTAAAGCCTTTTGCCTCTCTCTTCTTTCTCCCCTGCTTCTTTTCCCTTCTTTTTAACACCCTCCCCCCCCCTTTCGACGCCCCCCTGAGATGCAACATGGGACAAATATGGCCCTTCCTGACCCCCCCACGCATTTCTACGAACTCGTGTTCTGATTTTCCCTTCCTTTACCTCCCCGACGCGGATGCGCTATCGTTTACCCCCTTCTTTCCCTAACCTCTTCCCCTTTAGAGTTGTGATCAAATTCGTTCGACCGTTTTTTGTGCACCCACAGCCGGGGCGCCCTGGTGTATCCCTTTGATTCACTTTTTCCACCTTTTTTTTTGCCAAGCGTTTTTTTTCCCGTCGGAGGTGAATGGCCTTGTTTGGTATTGAACGAGGCAAGGGAATTCCCGATCAAAAGAATGGTACTTTCTCTCCCCTTTCCCCTTCCCCCCACTCGCCGTTTTTTCCCTTCCTTTTTACTGCCAAAAAGGCCTGGCCCCCCCTGCGTGGAACGTTTTTATACCCGGAACTTCCATGACTGGCGTCCCCCCCCCTCTGTTATTAGCTTCTTCCATACCCTTTTTTTTTCCCCTCGATGATAGAAACGTGAAAGTGAACTTTCTTGCTGTTGAGCCCCTGCCCCCTTCAGAACGGTCCCGAATCTCGTACCGCCCCCCCCGGAGTTTTTCCCCCTCGGCTTTCTCGTACCCCTCCATCCCCCTTAGCGTCCTTTTCCCCTCCCTTTCTCTTGTCTAGATGGGTCGTTGCCATATGAGGATTATTTCTTGTTTTCCCCATTAACCCTCCGATGGAATGCTGCCCCTGGACTGATTACTGCCTTTTTTTTCTTTTCCTCCAGTTTTTAGTTATTCAAGTAGGGCCTCCCTTCTCTTCCCTTTCTCTAACGGTAGAGATACTTGAGGTCCGCGGTTCCGGGATCCCTCAATGGTAGAGGGATTCAACGACAAATCGAGTGTACAGTCGGTCCGGCCTTTCGGCTTTCTCCCTTCCTCCTCATAATTTAATCAATCTCTTTTTGTTGTTGTGAAGCTCGATTCGGAACTTTTGGTTTTTCCCCCCCCCCCGACCGGACCCTGCGAGGTACGACCCTCGCTCGATCTCTTGTTTACGCCCGAGCCAGTCTGAATTCTCTCGCGCTCCCGGAGGTCCGCAAGATTTGGCGTCTTATCTTCCGCTCCTCCCCGTTGAGATGACGATAGAGACGGAAAACCGCTACCCCGGACCCTTTTCTCCCCTCCCCAATCTCTGTTGCCTTCCTCCTTTTGCAGAAGAGTAAAAATTGTTCTTTCCCGAGGTCCTCTGCATCCTGCAGCACGCTGAGTCCCGAGAACAGCGGACTTTCCACGAGTTTTCTGAGAGTTCTTGACCGGGATGATAAAGAGTGTGACCCGCCGGTAGCCTTCTCTCCCAGGTTCGTATGTTTCCATCTTTTTCTCATTACGCTTTTTTCACGGCGGGCTTCTTGTTCCAGGACGATGACTTTTTTGCCCTCCGTCCGTTTCCCCCCCCCTTTGCCTGGTAATCGATCTGTCACTTAGCTCAAATTCGGTGGCATAACACTTCAATCTTTTACGTAGATTTTTCCTTTCAGTCAGGGAAGTACTCTGCGAATTTTTGGTAAGTCCCTCCCCCCCCTTGCCGCGTTCAATTTCCCCCCCCCTTCGCTAGTCGCAACATGTTTTTCTGTGAACAAAGGGCTCCCCCCAGTCCTCACCTTTCCGCTTGTGTGGAGACCCCCCCCCCCCCCCAAGTCCTGCAAAAATTAGACTTTCAGCCTCTAGGGTGAGGGTTAAACTCCTCTATTTTTCACAGTTCACAAACGTTTGACTTCTTGTCCCCTTCCTCCCTCCTCCCCCCTCTCGTTTTTTCCCCCCCACAGCAACTTCCCGATGAACCCCCAGTTATTTTGGTTTTAAGAGTAGGGGAAGTCCTTGCTTTAATTCCATTTCATCTCATCGTCCCCCATTGCTTGTTTCAAAGAACCCCGCGAAAGCTCACACTTGATCTCCCTCCCAAGTCTCTGAGCGATTAGCAAGCCTCCCTGTACTTCTATTGATAATACTTCCCTGGCGCGCGTCTAGTCTTTGAGCTCCTTTTACAGATCGGGCGTTCCCTCTCCTTTCCCCGTGGGTTAGATTCCTTGATTCGCCAGTTGGCGCTCCGGATAAGCCCTTCTCTTCCGGATTATTTACCATCTTCAAATTGGTGCCCCCCATCCTATTGATTGCTGTCTCTCCGCCTGGTCTTTTCCTTTCTCCTACGTGGCTCTTTCCCCGGCTTACTTCTACCAGTGTGTGGTACACGCTCGCACCAATCAGAGAATGGGCGCCTTCTTTTACTTCCGCTACCTTTTTTTTTTTCGGGGATAACCTTTTTTTCTAGAGTCTCACACCCCTCCTCTTTTTTGCCCCCTCGTGTTGTTGTGTGATCTTTGTCACAAGGTAAGAGGACAAAATTTCTGTGAGGTTTACCTCTCCAAGAACGTAAGCCCCACTTTTGCAGCGCTTGCCAAGACCCTTTCTCCATTTTATTCTTTTTTCCTCTTCAACTCCGGATTTCTTTTTCTAACCATCGAAACCTGGGATTTTCGAAAGCGTACTTCTCTGATCTACTGAGGGTCTTTTTCTCAGTTCAGAAGTTTCATACCTTCATTAGACTTTGAGTCTTCTTCTTCTCCCCCCCCTTTTCCCCCTATATCTCGATATAACATGATCTTCCCAATTGAAATGAGAGTCTCGTATCGTTCTCCGTTCCTACGTGAATTTCTTTACGTCCCAATGTCGAATTCTTTTATCCTGCTCCCCTCTTTTGATTTGCTTAAGTCTATTCTCTTCTTTTCCCTTTTTTCTCGGACCCCCCCCCGCACACAACCAGGTGGACAATCCCTTTGGGCGTGAAACTGGAGTACTCCTTTGTCACTTCTTACCCCCCCCACGTAATAGAATTGCTTCCGTTCACTCGAGTTTCTGCTTCCAGGGGCTGGACCCCCAAAGCCCTTTGAGCAGTCCTTAGCCAAAAAATTGTAAGTCGTCCCCATTCAATGAGAGGTTTTCTTCAACTACAGTTCGTTTTTCCCCCCCCGTCCGATTGGTGCACTTGCTCCCCTCAACCTGCTGGCCGGCCTTTTTTTTTTCGAAGACGTTTCCTTTACGTTTTTTTTTTTTTTCCCCCTTTTCACGCGGAAAGGGAAGTTTGGGTCCTCCAGAGATATGATCGGTACGGCCCTCTCCCCCCGAACCTTCCCCCCCGTAAAGCCGAATACGTGATGTATGCCACTTGTTCTAATCCCGTTGATGGGAACTGTCTCTCCTTCTTTTATTAACTAGGCGTCCGACGAAGCCCCTCTTTTTAATTTCGCGATTTTCGACCAGAAAAGCAGGCGCCTACCCTGCTGCAAGTTCCAATCCTTGACTGTGGTAGAGAATCTTTCCCCAGTCTGTGTTCACCCCTTTTTTCAGACCCTCCCACGTAAATCTCCCCGAACCCCCGTCCTCCTTTTGGAGCTTATCCCCGTAAAAATCACTCCCCGTGTACTTCGCGAAATGACTTTGGGATAACCAAATGACCTGTTGCCCACCGAATCTTGCCCTGTCCCACCTCTCTTCTAATTTCCCCCTTTCTTTTTTACTGATAAGCGGTTTTCCATATCCCAAAGTTTCATCTCCTCCCCGTAAGTACATGATTTTCGCTCTGCTCTTTCTCTCCTTTTACTGAGGATCCTTTTCTTTGTAAAGTCACTTGTCCTTAGGGCGTCCCTCACGATTTCACTTATCTCCTTGTCTCTCCCTCGGAGTTTTTGCTTCCCCCCCAGTTTTAATCCTATCCTTACGACTACCGTGTTGTGATATTCGTACTTTGGTCAAAAAAGAATGGAAATGTCCTTACCCCTCGCGATTTTATATTTTTTTTCTTTTTCTGCCCCCTTTCCCTTTTTTTGACGTGCATCCTTCCTCCCTGAAGAAGGAGTCGCTCGGAGATCAAGTGTTCCTTCCCTCTCTTAGTGACGAGTGGCGGGAGCCCCTCCCCCAAGGTATTCCTTTCCACTAATTCCGTCCCGAGCTTGTTTTTTCCATGGACGGTTAAATGAAGAAAGATATTCAACTATTCTCAACCGCCCCAGTCTTCCACCTTCCTGCAACGAATTCCTTTTTCTCCGAGTACCTCTTCAAGCTTTTGGAGACGGCTTCCTTGGTTCCTCTACGCTCCTTCGGGACCGGGTGCTGATTTCCTCTTGGGAACCTTTTCGACTTCCGGATAGAACCCCTTCCCGGACCTGAGTTTTTTCCCCCTTGCAGTTCGACATCTATTCGATGTATTGTACCTTCCCCGATAGCCCCCTTTCCCTTTGCTTGTCTTTAAGTTAACGGTGAATTGGAATAACGATACCGTTCTCCCGAATGATCCCCATGCTGCCATAAAACTCCCTCCGTTTCTGGGAGTTCCCTTGTAGCTTTCCCAGGACTGCGTCGAGCATGATTTCCTTTCTTTCCGAAAAGTTCCAACTTGCGCTTTTTTTAAGTTGACCCCCCCACCGTCCATTCAACGTCTGTTGCCCCCCCCCATTTGTGTGTTGGGCATCCATTTCTCCCCAAGGGCCCCGCCTGTTGACTACCAAAAACGTTCTCACTTCCTCCCCCCTTCTTGTGAGGTCCACCTCCTCCAATGTTTTTTTTTCCCAAGAAGAGTTGTAATCGCCATCCGCCCTTTGATTTCTGTCAAGCCCATAAATCAGACACATCGTTTAGCCTCCCCTTCCCCCATCTTTTTTTTGAAACGTTATTGGAATCTTTTCTTTCGGTTACGTTCCAATGTATGCTCCAATTGACGAAATTTTCTTTGATCTTGACCCAGTTTTTTTTTTACTTTTGTGTTTAACCTGCAACCAACCCACTCTCACCGCGATTAGTCAACCTCTTATCGAGCGCTAGCTCGCCTCCCCTGACGAAGGGCGTTCGTCTCCCCTTCCAAGATGCCCCCCCGAATCGAGGTTCGGGACCATCCGGATAGGCGTCTCTCTTCCCGTTTTTTTCCCTCCCATGGATCCTCCCCCCGAGTGAGGGTCTCTTCCTCTTTCTGACGTAACCCTTCTGATGACCCCCCCGTGCCCTCGCTTCATGACTTGTGCATCCCTTTCTGAGAGAGAACGAATTCTTGTGATTCCTTCTTTCAAGTGGGCGTCTGTGAACTTCCCTTAACCCCAGTTGCGTTTCCCCCCCTCTTAGCCAATTAAGAGAAGGTCGCTGCATTTTTGTTTCTCGCGAGAGTCTACTTTTTCCTGAACTCCTTTAGGGTTTAAACTCACTAGAAACCTTTGAAAGCTTAGAGTCCTCCACCAAAATCTCTCTCTTTTTTCCCTCCCCTTTTTGGTGTAGATTCCCTTAAGCCTGTCAACCTTTTTTTTTTCCTTAGGTTTTTTTACATATTACACTCGTGCGTTAGCAGCCGTATCTCTCGCGGTACCGACGGAGAAATATCTGATTTGTTCCCGGGGGCAATCCCCTTCTTTTTTTCCTTTTTGAACCCCGACTTCCCAAAAATGTGAATTGTAGAATAGTTTCGCCGCGATCTCAATGAACACTTCCTCCCTTTTGGCCCTTATAATCTCTCCTTTGGAGCGTCTAGAGCGCCCTCCCTCCATTTTTTCTTGATCATTCCTGGCTCTGGCCACCACGGAATATGATTCTTCTTCGTTCTATTCTCCTTCGTGACATCTGATTTCTTTCGCAATCTGAATTCTGGTTGCATCCCCCAGCCGTCTCCTATTTGCCATGCATCGTCTTCTTTTTTCCTTCCGATGACCCCCCCAGGCCAAAAACATTGTGACTATCCCCCTGGTTTTTCTTAAAAGCTTCCCTCCCTTTTTTTCTTTGACTCCCCTGAGCTACAACCCAAACCTCACGTTTTCATGATGAGTTTTACAAGCATATGTTTTCTGAGTCGCCGTCTTTAGTGGATAAATACAAAGCTCTGAGTCGCATTTAGAATTCTTTTTTTTTTTCCCCAAAAATGAGTTTTCCCCCTTAATTCCCCCCCAGAGGGTTTTCCCTTCTTCCTTTTTGACTTTGTTTTTTTTCTTACCCACCGACGTCGTCACGATTGGCTTTCGTACTTGCCCATCCCCCTGTTTTTCCACAACACCAATGCGGTGGTTCGATAGCGGTGACACTTCCTTTGCTTTTTTTTTTGAAAAGACCTTTCCCGGAATGGTTTTCCCCAGACCTTTTCACCAAAATGCTCTAGGTACGTCCTTTTTACCTTTGACCCTCTCCCGTCCCCGTCTTTCCCATTTATGAAAAGATTTTTCTCTATGGGGAACTGTCTAGTTTACTTCTTCCCTCTCCGAAAATCCCCTTCTTCCTAAGGTTACCTCGCTGCAGGGCCAAGAATACGAAAGACTGCGCCTCGATGATAACGTCATGTGTCGCCCCTTTTGAAAATTGTGGTGTTATAGACAAGACCCTTCTTTCCACACCCTCTTTCCTGCCCTTTTCCCCCCTGACTCCCCCCTTAGATTCCCGTTCTTCAATAAGATTTTATCGGAAAATCATCCATCTCTTTCTGATCTCGTTGTTATTGTCAGTATATCCTGAGTCCCCCTTGATGCAGTTGAACCCTGCATGACTTTCCCCCTGCAGAGATGCTCTTTCTTCAATACGTCCAGTTTGTTAGTCGCCCGACGGACTCATCAGCGTCGCGGATCGCTTTTTTGATCCTCGCCTTCTTTAATTGAGTTCTTTTCGCTGACGGTAGTATAACTCCCTGGTGTTCTTTTGCAAGTGCATTCTGTCACCATTTTCCAGGTCGTTTATGCTCCCAAGTTCCGCCTTCTCTCTTTTCCCTCCTCCTCTTGTTTTCGGATTCCTCTAACTTTCTGTGTAAATCAACCTGGACCCTTCCGACTTTCCTCCAAAGTTTTCTCCGTTGCCTCCCCCCATTCGAGCAGCAATGCTGATCTCCTTTGCTTTCCGGATAAGAAGAAGGCTCTCTCCTGATATCCCTTTTTCTCCCCCCTCGATCTTTCGATGCCTGTGGCCTCTTCGCGCAAAACCCGGCCGTACAGTCCGGACTCATTTCTGCCCCGTTGGTATGAGATCTTTTTTGCAACCTTCCCCTCCCCTTCCTCTAAATTCTTCTCCCTTTAGAGCCCCCCTTTTCTCCATCATGCGTCGACAGGAATTCCCACGCTTATCTCTATTGCAAGTAAGTTTTGATTCCCCCCCCCCCCGGCTGCTTTCCCGGTCCGATTTCGGTTTCGTACTTTCTGCCGAGTGGTTGCCGATATACCACTTGCAGTAACTTGTGCTTCTTCTTTGCTCTTCGCTAAAGTCTTTTTTTGGAGGCCTTTTTTCTCTCGCCTTCCCCGTGCGCCGTTCTCTTTCCCACTTGCCTCGCCGAGTCCCTTAAAATTTTTTGACTCCAATTCCGGTTTGTCAACCTTTTACGTCCCTTTTGGAGGGTGCTTGTTACGTTCTCTTTTTACCCCTGCGTTGCATGATGTTTCAGTCGGGACAATTTCCCTGCTTTTCCACTTCACCCAGGCCCCCATTCCACCTCTTCTTCGTCCACCCCTTGTCCCTCTTTTTTCTTTTTTAAGAGGGCCCCCCTTCTCCCCGCGACCTTGACTTCTGTCTGTTCCCCCAAAAAGTCCTTTCGTCCTTTTCAGAAACCCTCATTCCTGAGTGTTAACGTCATCATTTGTGTTTTCATTCAGTCTACATCGCAATTCCCGGTCTTTCTTTTGGTCCCCCCTCCCTGCAATCAGAACCTCTCTAAACCCCTCTTTTTCGACGTTATTTTTTAAGTCGTCCGTGGAGTTCTGGGTCCGCTTTCCTCGCTGGTGAAGTCCAAAATGTTTTGCCTTTGTTTTTTTTCTTGCCCTCCACCCTGTGACCTTAAGAGTCTTTCCCTTTTCCCCCAAAAGTGGTCTCTCAGCGATCGTCACGCCCTAGGTCTTTTCAAGGAAAGCCTTGTCTCAACCCTCCCAGGGCCTGATCCTCGCTCGCGTTCTTGGGGGCCTTTGCATCTACTTTTTTTGTTTTATTGTCTTCTCTCCCCCCTTCTGTTTTTTTCCTAGACCTCCTTTCCCCTCTATGAGCTATGCACCCGTGCCAACCTTATAAGAATTTCCTACCGATAGTGAGGATGTGCCGACGGCTCGTTTGAACTTTTCTCCTTTCCCCACCTTTGATATCCCCCTTGTTTTTTTTCCCCCGACATAACGTGAGCCCTCTTTCGCAAAATCAGGCGGTCGGATTCTGTCTCGTCTAAGGCACTTCTTCCGAGCTTTTACGAGCGTCCCAACATAACGTACACATTTTGTTTCTTAGCCCCCCTCTCTCTATTTCCTCCTTGTGTGTTTTTCTTCTTCTGATTTTTTTTTCCCCTAGAGGCCCCCTTTTTCCTCTATGAAATTAGGTTGACGAACTCCATAACAAGTCGTAAGTCAAGTCAGGAGGCCGATCCCTTTCTCCTTTTGCTCCCCTCTGAGTTGAGCCTTCAACTCACTTGGTAGGCCCTTTTTTTCATCTCTCTCCCCCCGCCAACTGTCCTGCACCGAGTCGCTTGCGATCCCCCAGGGTTTCTGGAACCACTTTCCTTCCGCTTTTCCTTCAATTTCTACCCTTGAGCGGCTTTTTCTCCCCCCTTGCGGCCCGCCCCCTCTAGGGATTTCTAATTGCCCCACTCTTATTGTTCCCAACTGGAAGTTTGTTTGAGACGATCTTTCTCCTTTTCCCCTAGTTCAGACCAACGTCCCTTCCTCCATCTCTTTTCGTCTCTCCTTCCTCCCCTTGATTAAATCGCTTTTTTTACGATTTTTCTTTATCTCTGACCCACCCCAGCCCCCCAAGGTACGATCACCATGTGCCCCTCTTCCCATTTTACCACTCCTCCTAGTCCCCATGCCCCTGCACCAATCCTGTCATCGCCAACGATTGCGGGTCTTCTCTCCCTTGATTTCTGGATTGGAACTCCAATCACGCGACTTCGATTTCTATCAACTTTCTTTTTCCCCAAAGGGTTTTTCCCGTATTCCCTTTTTCTTTTTGAGGTTTTCTTATAAGGGACGTTTTTTTCTTCCATTCCTGCGTCCCCGCTTTTCGCTAATTTGATTCACATCAACATGCGTGGCTCCCCCTTCTGTGGTTCTTTGGTGATGTCTTTTTTTTGGACAATTGAAAGCGTTTTGGGACACTTGAAATTGTGACGACCAACTCCGTTTGCGGTCAAGGAAATACTGACTCTCACTCGCCTTCCCTCCCTCTTGCGTTTTGCCAATGTGAAGTTTCTTTTTGTCTTATCTCTCCTTTTGATTCCAACCGGAGCAGAGGTCCTTAGAGGGCCCTCTCCGCCTTTTTGCTCCTCTTAAATCAGTGGCCACCTGTCCTCCTCCTGTCCTGCAATTTGTGATGATAGGACTCAAATCGGTCAACACTTCCTTCAGGGATCCTCTTTCCAAGTCTGAAAACGCTTTTCTCGGTTTCCCAAATCCTCTCTTCTCTCTCAATGGAGTCGAGGTCGGTTTTGGTTTGATCCCAAAATTGAGTTACTTACTTGCTGCATGTTTCCCTCTACAAGCATGGTTTTTCTTTCCGGACTTTTTTTCTCAAGTTAGCTGCACCGTCAGCTCAAGCCTTTTGGATTTTTTCTCCCAAATTGATCCCCGAGAGACTTTCTTCGGGGCTCTTCCTTTAGCGCGCGTCCACCGTATACCCGTGCTCATGGTTCCACTTCTCATCTCAGAGTGTAGAATAGTCCCTTCGGCGGTGTGATCCGCACAGTTCCTCCCCTTTTCTTTTCTTCTTCCCCTAAGAAGTTTTTTTTTTTTAGGAGCCCTTTAGATAATTTTCAACTCAGACTTTGGTTCGTTTCTTTCGTAGGGACGTCCCCATCTAGCAGGTTAGATGATCAACCGGATCGCTCGTTCCCCCCTTCTTCTACGAGAGCCTTCTTATCTCAATTTTTGTCCTTCCGTTGTTTGAGTGCCCGCTCGATTGCGACGAACCGGTTATTCATCCCTGCGAAGTTCGCTCAGAACCCCGATTTGTTTTGTAAAGGCAGCGTGTTGTGCACTTCGCCTCCAATCTATCACCCTCCCTCAAGTCCCCGAGCAGCATTGCGCTCCCGTCGTCGCGAATTGATGGGCCTCTCCAGGAGTCACTGGAGCGTTGTACGAGTTCGTTTTCTTTTTTACTTTTTTTTTTCTGAGTTGTGGACCAGCTGTCTGTGAGTCTTCCCCCAAGTTTCCCGGAATTTGGAGGTGGCACACCTTTCCTTTCCCTCTATTTGAGAAACGGCGGGCTTACTTTCCTTCCTAGATTCACCCTGGGCGCCCGTTTTTAAGTTCCTCCCTCCCCTGACGCTTTTGACCTTTCCCCCTCCAAGATGAAATGAAGGTGGAATACCAAGTTCACAAGTTGTGCGCTTTTTCAGGCCTTGTCTCTTCCCAATCCTGTAGCATCCCGGATTTTTTTCAGTCTTCACACAACGGTTTTCATTTTCCACCCACCACCCCTGACAGTCAAGATCGACCCCCCCTCCTTGCCCGCCCCTTTTGCGTGACTCTCCACCTCCTCCCCAGATTTTCCGCTTCTATTTGTGGGCCCAAACCCCCCCCTCGCAACTGAGCATTGAAGAAACCCATGGTCCTGAGGGTGAACTTCCTGCAAGGGAATTTCGTCAGCCACCGCGTTCGTCCCCTTATTCCCCTTTCCCTTGGCAATTTAGTAGATTAAGGACCTCCCCCATCTTTGGGATTCTTTTTATTTATATCAGGGTCAGCCCTATGGTTCGTACTATTTTAATCCCATTGATCGTTCACCATTGTTTTCTGTTTTCTAGCCACGACCCCAGCGCACCCGCCGACCAAGAGCCAAAGGATCCCTTTCCTGAGGATAGCGCCGCATTGCCCGAATTTCGTGACATGGGCGGGCCGCCCGATTGCCCTACTTAATCGGGATCCCCCCTTCGTTCTAGGATTCGCTCATCTTTGGTGTGCATGTTGTTTTAGATAGACACTATCGAGCGCTCCGCTTTGGTCAGACGCCCAATCTTCTCTTGGATATATGCAAGTGCACATCGTGAAGTGTGCCACCTATTTAGTTGCGCCTAGGGACGGTGACGTTCGACCTCCCGTTCTTAGCGTTCAAGGGTTTTTTCCAAGTGAGGTGTCCAGGTCAAACTCAGAGGTCGCACTGTCTTCTCCGTTCTGTCTTTCCTGGACTTGCTAACGAAGCTTTCTAGGGTCGTCTCAACCTTCACCCTGATGTACATTTTGCCGAGTCACACCTCTCTCATCCCTTTTCCGTTGTTGAGAGAGCTTTGTGTCTCCACCTCTAGGCCAGTCCCTTTGTATGTTACTGATATAAAAGTTCTACCTCAAGTCAGTCTTGTCTCCCGCGAGGATCTGCTCTGAGTTTGCGCCTCTGGCAAACTCCTTGGATTCCGTGACCCGAATACCCCTTTCATTTAAGTCGAAGGCCTAGCCTCCGGCATCCTCAATACGCGGGCTTGGCCCTTCTTCCTTCAAGATGGTTTCAATAGACTTTTCCTTCTTTCGCGGCTGCCTCCCTCCTATATTTCTCCCGATTCAGAAACCACTGACGATCCTGCCTTTTTCATCCCGTCCGGTTCTCACGAAGTCCCTTCGCTTATTTATACCATCTCGCTGTTCTACGGGACCAGCCTTATCTTTTTTGCGCTATCTTCCTATATTGCTTAGCCGCGGGTCTATTTTTTTGACTCTTACCCACCCATTTTTTAAAACCCCGTGACGACCCCCTGCGAGGTAGCGCCGCGATCTCCATCCTCTTTCCTTCCCTACTGCAAATCCCACGTTCATCTGCCCCACGCTGCGGGTCAATGATACACTCATGTTTTTTCTGTCTACAAATCCAAATTCTGCCGGTGCAGATTTATACCCACTCCCGTAACAACCATCGGAGGAACGTTCCCCCCGCCTATGGTTCTCCATGCTACCAGTTGTTGTCTTTCCCCCCTGCATTCGCTTTCCCTGGTGGATCCCTTTGTATTTTTCAAATGCCTCTTGTGCGCGTAGCGTTTTACGAAGTTGGACCCTCGACGCGCGAAGGGGTCCGAGAACAAACCCAGAATTTTTTCCGGTACATTTCTACAACTTCAACTACAAGACACTCGCCGTAAAAGGGATTCTTATCTTATGAAAAGTTTCCCTTTTATCATCTTGCTACGGTTATCGTTATGATGTAACTTATTGATGAAAGAAGGTCCCCCTTGGTCCCGAGCCTGAACAGATCCGCCCCCAGCCGGCGCCTTAGTTGATTGAAAGTTCCTTTCATGTTCCCCCAATCCTCCGCCCTTTAATGTGGTCCTCCTGTCGAATAGGGTCCACAATCTTCATTCGTCACGTTCAGATAAGCTAACGGCCCCCAAGTCGAGCTTTTTGACCATTTCTCGGTCAAATCCCGCAATTCGTTCAGAGTCATGTGATCTTTGGCCTCGAGTTGCGTTTACCAAGACAATGCGGATTACTTTTCCGTTTTTGCCACCGATCTGCATGCCACCACTCGCTGGCTTAGATAATGTCCCCTCCGGTTTTCGTAGCCTCCCGCACCGAGTCATAAAAGGCTAGTCCAACCATTTCTCTCCGCGCGCTCCTTCTTAGGGCTCTTTTCCTTCTCTCGGATCCTTTCAGTAAGCTCGATGGGGCCCCCCTCACTAGGCTAGTTTTTCGTACCCCTTCCCAGGTCGTCAGTTTTTGAGGATCCG
>Ga0179593_1735936_pt1 | contig 17496 bp, 21 predicted proteins | sample CZODoug2_1_08_16_FD_185931 | JGI IMG/M metagenome (GOLD analysis project Ga0179593, IMG submission 185931) | Vadose zone soil fungal communities from Angelo Coast Range Reserve, California, USA - CZODoug2_1_08_16fungal (PacBio error correction) | ecosystem: Environmental > Terrestrial > Soil >... | reverse complement strand
ATGAGACTTTATCTTTTGTCTTTGCTTCCGATTTCTTTGTACAAAAATTTCGGTCTATTTCTCTGATACTCCTATGGTCTTTCCCCTTCTCTGTAGACCGAAACTGCGCACCTTGTCACTGAGGACAGAAGCCAGCGCGCTTTACAATATTTCTTTTTGTGTCGGTATCGCCTCCCCACTCTTGAGAGCACTTTCCTGCCCACCTTTCTAACTTGCTGCGTTCAATTCGATGATCAAAGAATAAAAGCAATTCCTAATTTTTTCTCCCTCCTCCCCTTATTACTTCGACCCAAGTTGCGTCGCCGCACTCCTCGGTTTCCCCCCCACGCTCAATGAATCTATGTACTCCTTTCGAGTATTTCATCCCCCGTTGCTGAATACAGACACCTAGTGGCACGACTCCCACTGGCGGCCCCTTCCTATCCCTTCCTTTCTAGACGTTTCTGCGGCCGTAAACGACTCGGTTTTTGACGCCGTTCCTGCTAGGAAAGCTTCTGGAAGTTTTCCCTCGGCGGTTTAGAGCCGCTCTGCCTTGGTCTTTACCCCGAAATAACATGGCTTCTACCAAACCGCAAACCCTTTTTCCTCCCCCTGCCGTTTTTTTTCCTCACAAAAGAATCATAAGTTTGTGAAGCTGCATTAGCCCATTTCCCACTAGTTTAACAATTTGTTTTCCTCCCGGACAAGAAGCGGTCCGGTCCTGCCCTTCAACCCGGGAGGTATAGGGGAAAATGCGGACACCCTCACACGCTGGGTAAAACGTTTTCGGTAAATAGGGGGATTTCTTTCGATACAAGCCGCGACCTTGTGGATATTTAACAGTCCTTGCCTCCGGACTGAGACACTCCTTCGCTCCCGGTCCCCCCTTCCGTCCCTTTTTTTTTTGTGTCTCCTTTAGTTTAATGACGCGATATTTCCTGTTTTTTAAGAATTCCCTAGGACTTTTTTTACCCCTTCCCACGGCCTCAATCCCCCCAAGTCGAAAGCGATCCCTATTCTGGTCCCTTGATTTTCCCTTTCCAGCACCAAAATCCGCCGCTCCCCATCTATCTACTCAGCCCTTTTCGATCTCCTTTTCCATCCTGGTTTAAGAGTCATACCCTTGTTTAATTCGCCCGTGAGCCTACGCCAAGCCCTCTCAGCACCACTTTGCGCCTTGCGTCGCGGAACGCGACGGTAACCGGAAGCCTCCACTCCTTCTCTTTCAGCAGCAAATTCGTAAGAACCTGAATTTCCTTCAACCCCCTCCCTTTTTCTTTCCCGTCCGCCGTCATTCCCCTAATTCTATATTTCTTTCCTCCCTTGTTGTTGTTGATCTTCCTCCTTTTTCCCCCTTGAGCTTTTTGATTGCGACGTCTGAGTACCTGCTTATCGTCATCTTAGGTGTTTTTTTTCGAATTCTCCTTTTACGAATTCGCGTTTTCCGAGACGCAAGATCTTTCATGTCCCCTTCTTTCTTCTTCCTTTTGCGCTTTTCTCAGAATCAGTGTTTCCTTCCTAATATAGATTAGTCCCTCAGCTTTCCCCCGTCCTTTTTTCTTTGGAGCGACTTTTTTTTTCTTTTGCATCGGCGGCAGCTGAACGGCGACCCTCATTTTCCTCTCCCTTCAATCTTGTTTTTCGTGGATGCACCTGTAGCGCTGCAGAATAAATTCTCCTTTTTGACTTTTTTCCCCCCGGCAATTTCCCGTTTTCACAACTTTTTTTTCCTTCGTGTGCGACAAGCGCCTGTATTGACCGAGACCTGAGATTCCCCCCCCGCGTTGCTCCGAGCTACTCATCTGGATGATTTTACTTTCCTAGGTGGGTATGAATACAACATCCCACAAGACTCTCCCCTTCTTTTTTTCCCTTGAATTCTTGCGCGGGTTTCCCCCTCCAGAGTCTGTTTAGAGATGCGGGAGGCCTCAACTCTCCCTGGTCTTTTCTCGAGACTTTTTTTTTGGCGACTGACGACCGAACTTCCAGAGTTGTCGTCTCTTTATGTCCTTCTTTTTTTGCCTGCGTTCTTGGCAGAAGACTGCTCCTTCAGTGCTCTCCCTTCCTCCCTGTCGCGCGGAATAACCCGATTGAGCAGAGACCCGAACGCTGTTCAGCCTTTTTTCGTGATTCGCTCTTCTTCCATAGTTTTTTTTGCGTCCGACAAAAGCATTTTGCGCTTTCCTCATCCCCTTTCTGAGAAGACCCCTTTTTAATATGCGGGACGAAGCGGTCGATTGTTTTGGGTCTCCTCTTCGGCATCCGCACGCTGTCAGAAAAAAAGTGGTTTTTTTTCTTTTTGGCGTCCGCTCTAAATCCTTTTTGCGGTTCCCCCCTAGTCATTGAACCTCAGTTTTTTCTGTTTTTTTCTTGTTGCGGTCAGGCCGCATCGATGTGTTGGGAGTAAAGTATCCAGTCCTTTCCCCCCTCGCTGATCCCCCCTTCCCCCTCCCTGCTCGCGGATGCGTCTTGGCTCACGTTCAGGGACGCTCCCCCATGTGCCTTAACTTGATCTCCCCATTTTTGCACACGGTTCCCCATCGAGTAGTCCCTCCAGAAGCTCGAAGGTCCCTTCGGATTTCTTCGCCGCGCCGGTAATCCCGACTCCTGACGTTTGTTTTGTCTCTTTTATTAACACCTCTCCCCCGCAATTGCTGCGTTACGAGGACTAGGCGCCGCCGCCGGTGACGTGTCAAACGACTTTCTCCCGCTTTTTGTTTCCTTTTCTTGACGAGTCTCGTCTTGCAGCGAGACTTTGACTCACTTCCTGGCTTTCCTTTCCCCATGAGCGCAAGCAGCCCAGGGAGCGGTACTCCTCCTGAAACCCACTCCCACGCATGCGAGGAGATTTCCTTTTCCCGACCAGGAAGGCGTTTCCACCCTATGACGTAATGTTGTTAGAAGTTTAAGACGTCTTCGCTCCACCTTTTTCAATGCTACGGGCGCACCCCAGCCCTGTATTTGACCTTCCGTTAAAAATGCCCCACCTGCCGTTTTTCCCTCTATGCCCGATGCGAAAGATTTCTTACTGAATCTCCCCCACGAGAACCACCATGCGCCACCCGATGCACTTTCCCCTGTCCCCCCTTCCCCCTTTTCGTCCCTTAGGAAACTTTTTCTACGAAATGAACAAACCCCGTTAGTTTCCCCGTTTTTCCCATCCTTTTTCCCAACTAAGTTCTTATTGAAAAAGGCCATCTCCCTCATTCAGTGTATTCCCTTATCCGTTTTTGCTATTGTAGCCCGGTTACAGGAGTGAATCCAGCTCCAGTAGACACGACTTTTAATTCCCCCCTATTAGGATTTTTATCTTGTTTATATTTTTTACACTACTCAACATATTTTCGCCTGCAGATGTGGTTATCTCTTTTCACCTCAATCAGCTATATCTTTTGTCAGTTGCTTTAGCCTGGAAGTTTTACCTGCATGCCTTGTTTGTTGTGACAACCACAGAAAGGTATCCTTTTTTGAGCCGCATCCTATTTTTTTTTCTGACCCCCCCTTTCTTCCCCCGATTAGCCGAAAAGGCCGTCTTTTTTTGAACTTTTTTCTCATGTCCCCCTTCTCACGCCTTGCTCTATGTCAACATGAGCAGCCCTGTTGCAAAGCGCCGACCGTCGTAATCGTTTTCTTGCCCTTTCCGTGACGTTACACTGCTGGCTATCGACTTCTTTTCTTACCTTATCTCTCACAGTCTTTTCCTTTTCTCGGCACCCGTCCTCTTTGACGCCCCAACCTTCTCCTTCTTACCCCCTCCCGAGGAAGCTCTCCATTTACCAGCTTAGCACTATTCGAGTCCATTTTGGTACCTTCACCAAATTACGGTAGAATTAGATGAGTACGTACGCCAAGCCCTTCATTCTTAGCCGCGTTGTGACCCAATAGCGGCCCTCGAAAACCCCCTACGCACCTCTAGCGCGCAGGACAACTTTTTCTTTTTCAGTCTCCTTTGTTTTTCCTTTTTTCCCGTCTTTTCTACAGTGGCATTTGCAGATTAATTCATAGCCTTCCTCCCCTTCAAGTGTTCCCTCAATTCAGATGTGCTTCCCTGCCCTCCCTTCGCTACCCCCTAATTACCTCCGTGGAAAGGGTCCCCAAATTTTTCCTCAGACGTTGATATCCCCGCGTCAGGTAAATTTCGGCCCCCTCTTTTCCTTTCCGCCTCCCCTCATCCGAAATCCCCCTTTTTTTCGCCGACAACTTCGGTTTATATCGCCCCCTCATTCACCGAGTGCGCTTCTGTCCCATGAACAACGCATTATTTTCTGCCCTCTCTCTTTCTTTTTTACCACGCCATTTTTTAACCCTACGTATGTTTTGATTTAAACTCACGAACCCCCCTTCCCCCTTGTCGTCCCCATTTCCCTTCCGCCCCATCCCTGCACCAAATAACAATGTTATTTCTCCCCTCCCCCCCAAACAGTACAAACACTGATAGTATGCGCCCATAACCAAACGAGCCTCCCGGCACTTTTTCTCAATAGCTCTATGATCCGTCGTCCCCATCAAAGCCCAACTCCCGTGAAAAGCCTTCCGTGAAATATTTTTTTCTTTTTTCCCTATTTCGGTCCCCATGTAGCATGACTGTTTTAAACACGCTACAGACGACCCGCGCCCGAATCAGCTGCCCATGAAGGAGCTTTTTTCGATTTCGACCACCTTTTTTTCTTCCTTCACTTAGCCGTCAGAAAGTAAGCTTTTGACCGTTTTTTTTTTCAAACCCCCTCCCCCCCCCCCCATAAAGCCTAAATACAACCCGCCTCATTCTCACGTCCCCTGAGCGCTACTCTTCCCCATCTTTCTTCCCCTCCCCCTTCCACCCGGTGTCCCCGCTTCACCGCCTCCCCATCCCATCTAACCCACAAACACCCCACCCCACGCCCTCCAACCACACACCCACCCACACACCCCCCCCCCCCCCCCCCCCCCCCACCACACAACAACCCAAAACCTCCCCCCCCCCCCCCCACCCCCCACCCTCCCCCCCCCCCCACCCCCCCCTTCCCTCCCCCCCCACAAAAAACAACCCCCACAATTGACCTATCCTTTTTGTTTTTGTCTTTTCCCTTCGACGGCACGAAGAATTGAAAACAAGCACCCCAGTCGCTCTCTCCTCCCCCCCCCCCCCCTTCGAATCCGTTTACTTCACCCAGCTTCTTCCCCTGTTTCCCTTTTACACTGTCCCCCTCACGGTTTTACACTGCAAAGACAAGGAAGATAAACAACTTTTCTTGCTCCCCCTTGCTTTCCTTTTCCTTGAATGCGTCCCCTTCCACCCGAGACCTTCGCCCTTTACCACGAGCCCTCCCGTTTTTTTTTTTTTTGGGTCTGGAAAAGTTAAAGCCCCCGATTTCCTGCCCAGCCTTCCAACTTTCTTTCCCCCCCCTTTGGCCAAATGGACCCAGATCGTATATTTTTCTCCTTCTCCTTGTTTTTTTAGTTTAATTCATTGCATTAGCTTTTTTGGAGCCATTGAACGGGGAGGAGCCGGTTCTGGCTGATTTGCTTCTTTCAACTTCGCGCGTTTTCGATTTTTGATTTTCTTTGACGCTTTCGGCGCCGAGTCCTCCTTGCGCCATGAAACTTTTTTTTTCTTTTCTTGACGAGTTCGCCCCCTTCGCCCCCCTATTTCAGAACTTTTCGCCTAAACCTTTCTTCTTTCTCTTTTCTTGGCTGCGAGCGGCCGATCTTTGAGTTCTTTGCTTTCTCCCTTTTTTGTCCGCTTTTCCACGCCACAGAGTCCTTTAAATTGGGCGACGGAGGTTCTGTATACGCGCGGTTCAACTTTTTTAAGAATCAGACCTTCTCTACGTCCTTCCCCTTTGGAACAGTTCTTGTGTTTTTTTCAGAAAATCGAGCGTTCGCTGTCCGAGGCGGGGCTATCGTTCCTGCTCCTCCCCCCCCCCCGCACGGTGAGGGACAAGTATTTTACCGTCCCTTTCAGACTCCTTTTTTTTGCTGTTTTCCCCCTCGGCATCTCTCTCAACGTGACGCGCGTTGAAAAGACGGTTTGGAGCCGGGTCTTTTTCTTTTTTTTTTCGCTTCTTCTCTGTTTTGATGCGCCTTTCCCTCTCGCACATTGCTCCCCCGAGTTTTTTTTTTCGCAGTTCACGGGTTTGTTTTTCGTATGAGAGAAGCCTGGCGGTAAGCCAACTGCCCGATTTCCACCTACCCCCCGGGCGGTCGTTTTTCAGGCTGCACGATAAAAAAGACCGCTTCTTTCCTCAGGCTTCGCGTGTCTTCCCTTCCAAGCCAGAATCTAGGGATGCGTTGGTTCGTGAAGCTTTCGTTTCCTTGCATCGAAATACTTTGGCCTTTTGTTGAAGGACTATTAATTCACTGATTAGCGCGGCGAAAGGAAGAGTCTGGACGAAGTCCTTTTCGCGCTTTCGTGCGGTGTTTTTCTTTTTCTTCCCGCCAGAGTTTCGTCCAACGGGCGTAATAGTCTTGGGTTCGTCCCGACCCGATTTCACCGTTTTTCACCGAATTCTGACGTATGGGCATTAATGCCGCATGGGGTGCGTCCTCTTCCCTCATCTTTGAGTCCCCCGCTGACGTAACCAACCGGATATAAAATTTTTCCACTTTTTCCTTTTTGCCACTTTGCTACGATGCCACACACGGCTCATACCATGACTAAGGCTTTCCGCACTTACTCCGCCCCATCTCTTTTTCAATGGTAATTCCATCGCTAAGCCCATATGCCCCTCTTCACTTTTGATCCTCCCCCCCTTACTTTTTTCGGTAATCCACGATAAATGCCGGGAGTTTAAGTTTTTTCCTCTTCTTCCCCCCTTCCCTCCCTTAGTATTTTTCTTTTCTTTTACTGCACTTCGCGGGGTTTTGCAATCTTAATTTCACGTTTTCCCCCCGATTGCGCTGGTGTTGACTTTATTGGCCCTCGACCTTCCACTCTCAATACGTTCTGGATCCTTAGCATTGCCATCTTACGTCATGGCGCTAGAGTTTAGCGACTCTCACCACAACTTTCTTTCTGCGTGCTGGGAGTCTAGACGCCTGCGCCCCGTCATTCTTCCCTAACTATATTTATTGTTGCCGTTTTAAAAGAGTCGGAGGAATAAATCCCAAATGTGCATTTGTTTCCCCCAGCCTGCTTTTTTTTCCACTTCCCTGCCGTAACCAAGGCCCCTAAAGCCTTGTTTTTACTCCGATCCCTTCGTCAGATTGACTGATGACAACTCATCGACCCCCCCTAAGACCTATGCTTCCACTGAGCTCCTTACAGCCCCCCCCGAGCCCCCCTTTCCCAACCTAAATATATTATTCGTTTAATGACATAACTAAGTCTTGGCTCAGATGCGTGATATTCTTTACACTTCCTGTTCATTTCAGGGTCTCTGAGCTTTGATTCCATGTCGATTTCCTTTTTTTTTTTTCTTTTTTTCGTTCCCCCCCCCCCCTTTCCTCCTTCTTTAATGTAATTCTTGAAAGAATAAGTATTTTAGTCTCGTTATTTTCTTCTTTTTCCTGCGATACATATTTCTTCTGCCGCTTCTCCCTCCCCCATCAGTTTCTCCTCTGAAAGATCTGTCAAGTCCCTTTTTATTTGCGTTTCTTGTCTTTTAGTATGGACTGATATGCTTTCAGGTGCCCCCGTCTTTCTTTTTCAACTCACCTTTCTCTTTTTTTATCTATGCAAACAAGAGCAAGCCCCTAACTTTTTCTTCTGAACAAGCTCTCTTTTTTCCCTTTGAAGATTTACAGGTACCCTGAGTCCCTTTGTTTTTCATCTTCCCTTACATCTTAATCCGGCTCCCCAGGTATAGTTTTATACCTTTGCGTCTCCTTTTTAACCTCCAGACCTTGAATTTCCCACTCTTTCCACCGCGAGCCCCATGCGTCCGCTTGTTCCACCCGCAATTCTTCTTCTCACCTTTCCCCTCCCCCACTAAGGCATGCCATATACTCCGTTTCTTTAGTCGTTTTGACACCTACTCTTATGCTGTTTTTTCCTCTGGTGGGGGAACCCTTTTCACCTGGCCAGTTAGCGGCTTCTCTCTTTTCAATCCTTGGGCCTGTACTTTTCTCCCGCTGTGCCCCCGAAACTTCCTTAATGCGTAGACGCCCCCTCCTAATGAAGACGCAGACAATAACGCGCCATTTATTTTCCATGGCTCTACGCAGTGTAAACTCTGCTCGAGATCTATTTACTAATCGCGTTTTCCCCACGTAATCCCCGGTTCGTCGAGATGAAGTAAGACCCCACAAAGCACTTTTATATCTTCCTTCTCTCCAACCAAAGTTGGATTGACCCTTTTTTAGAGCAATACTAATCGAATCCCCTTGAGGAACCCCTTGTACCTTATTCATTCGTAGACCGCCTCCTTTCGAATACCCAAATTCTTTTTTTTTTTCCAACGGTTAGAAGAATTTGCTAATCGAATCCAAAGAAAGGAATTGCTTCTTCTTTTTCTCACTCCCGTTTGTGCAGCTATCGGTCTTTTAGCGTCTCATCGCTTGGTTTACTTTTCCCCACGGTCGGATTTTTGCGGATATGCCATTTCTTCCCCTTGAATCACCCGTCACCTCCAAAACCTTTTGTCCCACCGCTTCCCCAACTCCGGCATTTGTCGTTTCCAAAATCCTAATACCACAAACGGCCTCGGGAAAATGCCCCCCCCCTCCAACGCTGACTCCGTTTCTATAGTGCCGTGAACCATCAGCCCCTCACATTGCGGAGTCCCTTTGCGCATGACCCTTAGATAGGTCCACACAAGCCCCTCGCATCACCACCTATTTTAATACCCCCCCCCCCTGATAGAAGTACGCCGCGAGAACCTCCATTTTTTTCTGACCCTCCCTTTGCGAATCTCCTTATAAACAGTAGCTCAATTTCTTTGTCCCTCTCTTTTGCGGCTCACGGATGTAATTCCCCCGTATCCCCCTTCTTTTTAAGTCTATGTGGCTCTGGTCCGTGCGGCAGCCCGATGCCCCCCCCCCTGTTTGCTCAAACCCCTCGAGACCCAGCATTCAAACTTTTTACATACTCCTTCTTCCCCACTGCTCTCCCGTACCGTCGAACTGAGCAATAGAACGCCCCGCATCACTCCCTTTCTCGCAGTCTTTACTCGGAAGCCCCTAGATTCACCCCTTTATTTTCGTTTTTTTCCTGCCTCCACCAAATGCCCCTGCCGCGAGTATCCTACCCTCCGATCTCCAGTATAGGATTTTCCCTCCCCTTTCCATTGCGACCCCTTCTTCTTATTTTTGCGGCGTTTTGAGAGATATTTCCGCATCCCTTTTTTTTTTTTTTTTTTTTTTCCTCGATCGACCGGTGCAGCATTCGGCCATTTAAATTTTTCCTCTGCGACGGGGCCCCCCCCCCCTTTTGTTTTTTTCCTTTCTGAGTTGGACTAGTCTGGATGAAGATTTTTTTTCCCTCTGTTTTTTTATTCTTTTTGATGTCTTGGCCTTTCGAAGGCCCGTTCGACGTCTCTCAGTCCAGCCGAAACCTTTCGATATTGAATCGCAAGCCATTTCTTGGTCTTCTTGACCTTTTTACGACTCGCCGAGGCCTTGGTTTATGCTGCAGGGCATCGGCTCTCTTCCGCAAATGACCATTTCCATCTAGCTATTGGTTTGATTGAAGGATCGTTTTTATTTAAATTCCGCGATCGGGCCTTCAAGCAACCAGAAATCCATCCCCTACCGCGCCTCCCGTTTTTATGTTCCGCGCCCACCCCAATTGCCTTTCTATCAGTCTTTTTTGTTTCTTTTCTGCGCCAAGTCGGAGACCCCTTCGGTTTTTCTTTCACATTTCAAAGCTTTTTTCGGCACGCGGATTGCGGCTAATGGGAAATAATGCGAGCCCGACATTTCTTGTCAACTTACTCCTTCTCTGAAGAAGGTCTCCACATTTTGCTTTTCGGACTTTACCGCTTGATAGTTGGCGAAGTTTTTCCGTGAATCCTCCCCCCCCCCCCCCCCAAATAGTGATTGCTCAGCTTTTGGCTGACTCTCCGCAGTTTTGTTTTCGAGTTATCGTATATGGACTAGGAGCTTGCAAGAAACACAAAGCAGAGTTCTTTCCCCAGTTTTCCAAGCAATTTTTTCCTCCCATCTCTTGCGGATTTCCCCCCCTATGTTCGTTTCCCACCCCTCCTGCTGCGCCGGTCTTTAGATACTTTTTTTTTTTTTATGACTTGGCTCCTACGCCTGCGATGCGGCTGAGACACTGACTTTGCGAGCTGGACGCAGTGGCCTTTCTGGGCCCTTCCGTGTAATAAATTTATTTCTCATCTGTCCTTTTCTACGGTTTCCTCTGCGCTCTGTTTATGCCCCGTGGGCGTACCTCGGTCTTTTGCTGCCTACTAGAACTCCAAGGTTTGCGCGGTTGTGGCTCAGTGTGAAGGACCGCGGCTCCACACGCCCTCATGTTTCCCACCACCCCCCACCCACACCAACCCACCCCACCCCCCCCCCCCCCCCCCCCCCCCCCCCCCCCCCCCCCCCCCCCCCCCCCCCCCCCCCCCCCCCCCCCCCCCCCCCCCCCCCCCCCCCCCCCCCCCCCCCCCCCCCCCCAGTTGACTTGATGCGGTCGCGCCTCCAAGAATCGTATTCCCTGTCAGGGTTCACGGTATGGCCGCCCTTTATGATAACATAGTACCTTTATTTTCTCTCTTTTCTGAATTACAAAGGTCCACTTAGAGTTTTTTTCCTCACAAGACCATGCAATCATTTAGGAACTGTCCAATTCTCCTTTTTGTTTTCCACCCTATCTGATAGCAGCCCCCCCCCGAATTCTTCTTCCCTCGACGTTGGAGATGGACCCCCTTCAAAACGCGACGCTTCCGGAGTTTCTCACAGGCACTTTCCCTTCCAATTCGATGGTTTGAGGAAAGAAATGGACTGCCCCGTAGTGAAAAGCTGATTCCCTTTTTGCGTCGTTTTCAAGTACCTGGAATTTCGAGGACTCTTTTTTTTCCGAATTCCCTTTTAGCCTTTTCCCAGCAGGCGTCCTCGCGTTATTCGACCTGAACAACCGTTTTATACGGCAGTCTGTCATCCACCTGGGGTCTCTTCCTTCTCCTCTGGTCCTTTGCTTTTTTAAAGTCAGCTTGCGTGCTTCACCATTCCCCTTGGTTGTTTCCCACAGACTGCACCTGACTCCCCCCCTGTCCTGGGTACCCCCCCCCTCATGTTTTGAGGAGTCGACCTCCTTCTCCCTGTAGTACTGAGAGTTCAAAAATAGAGACCCCCGTCCTATGATTTGTATCCAAGTCATCCCCTGGCCGGGATCCTATACGTCCACTCCCCCCCATAACCTTTTCATCCATTTACATAACTAAGCTCTTGCGAAAAAGGAGTGGATTTGTCGGACTATATTCCCCCAGGTTCCCCCATATTTTGAGTGAGTTGCGTATTACATGTTCCGTGCTTTTACTCTTTCCCTTCCGTGCTTTTTTATCCTATTGAAAACACAATAATTCTCTTTTTTTTTTAGTTCGTTTTCATCCCTTTCTTCCCAGCCTTTCTGACCGTAAGAACCATGTCGTGCGCATTTAGTTATTCCTCCCTTCTAACCTTCCTTTCGTACTTACTGCATTTTTTTTCTTCCTCCCGGAATTTTGCCTGTCCGTAAAATGGGTGTCCCCCCTGGTCCTTCCTTTTTCCCCCCAAGTTCCTGGTTTTAGCAAGACCAATTACCCCACCCCCCCCCCACTCCCCCATCGTTAAGCACATTCCTGAAAACAGGTAGTCTCCCCTACTCCCTCGCGGGTCCATAACCCGAGTCCCTATGACTCATTCATTGCCACATGTTTCGGAATCCCCGACCCGATTATCATTCCTCGTTCCAATAGGTTCCTGCATGCTCCTTCTCCCCCCTACATGCGGTCCCGCTCTTCCCATTTAATTTTTTTCCATGTTTTCCTCCGCTGAACCAGATCCCGGGCAGTCAGAAGTGGCACCCCTTGTACCCCCCCCGGCGATGTGTGCGCGAGTACCGCCCTGCCCTTCGTCGAACCACGTCCCCGAGTACAGAAATATCTTTTTGTTACTCCTGGTACCCTCCCCAAATGTTAAATTTGCCCATTAGAGTAGTGCCGAAAGCCTTCATGGTATTTGCGGTGTCTTGTAAAGCCCTTCCTGGTCCCGAACTACAAGAACCCGTGCGCCCCCCCGTTGCCGCCCACTATTTCCGCCGACCTTTCTGTTCCGACACCATGTCTTCTTTACGCTGTAAGCCCCCACCCGTGCATTGCGCGCCCACTCTTTCCCCCCCCACTTGTTAATTAGATGACGTCACCCCCTACAACCGTAGCTCCGCCGAGCCCAAACTTTAAACTGTTTTTTCCCTGACCCTTTTTGTCCCCCCTTATACCGAAAGAGCTTTCCTGCTCCCGCATCCGGATAATTCCACCTTTACTTTCGTCCCCGCACTCGTGCGAAATACCATCCACTCTTTGGTCCCCCCCTCCTTCTGGCTCATATAGTAAGCCGGACCGTATTCTTTGTGTCCTTAACTCCTCCGAATTTCCGCCAGCCTAGACTGGTAAGTGTATCGTAGCCTGTGCGTTTTACCCTTTCTCTTTTGCATCCAACGACGTCCCAAAGACGCAAACCGCTTCCCCCACTCTTGTCTCCATTTCTCCTCCCCCTGTTTCTCTATGCAAGACGTGTGCAAAACTCTCCAGGAAATGCCTCCGCCTCCTGGACTGTAAACACGCCTTCGTTCACTCCCGCGTTCCTGGATGCCTAGATCTGACCCCCCCCCCCCTCCCCAGCCCAATCCTGGGTAAACGCCGGAAGGTTTTGTTAATATTATGTATCTCTTTAAATCCTTTTAGGTCACCCAATTGCTTTCTCATCCCCCGACTAGCAGCCGCTTTCGCGCAAAGAGCGCTCCCAGCCCTTACAGCTGAAGCACGTGAGTCACAATCCTGAATTTCTTTTTCTTTTTAAATCCGCAATTGTTCGGTCACGTTTCTTAACCTTTCCCCCCACTTTTAGAATCACCTTCCTAATTTTTCAGTCTAGTTTTTTTTTTTTTTATGCGGCTGATGTGTCTGCGCAGCGCGCCGTTCATCCCCCCCCCTCTACAACACGCCACAAACATCTTCGTCCCTTCTGTTGTTTTCCTGAGACCCTTTTGATGTGTTCAGAGAAGCGACACGCGACCTTCCCTTTCTTGCCTCCGAATTTTTTTCTAAACTTTCAGTTTCGGCTTGCATCCTTCCCTTTTCTGTCACCTTTATACGCCGGAAAGAAAGTATGAGAGACTATGTTTCGCCGCCCCGCGTTTTTTTTCATTGACATGAGAAGCCGGACAACCCAGCAACCCCCACACCCTCGAACCCCTCCCCCCCCCCCCCCCCCCCCCCCCCCCCCCCCCCCCCCCCCACCCCCTCCGCTTCGCGAGCCCCCTCGGTGTCCGCCCAATTGCATGCCCTCGATATGACTTTCCCTCGTGTTTTTTTTGAGCGGCAGACCTTGCATTTTCTAAAGTTTTTTGGCCGACGACGATTCAGTTGCGGTGGTTTCTTCCTCCTTTTTTTTCCTTTTTTTTTCAGCCCTTTTGTCTTTTTCTGCATTCAAGGTTGCATCGCGTATCCTTGAATTTCCCCTTCTTCTGGAACTTTTTTTGATTGATCCCTGCTGGCCTTGCTCCGCACTTTTTTTTTCTTTTCGTCAATTTTTTTCCCCCCTGCTTCGCCCAAACGGGACGAAGCCGTTTTGCCCATTGAGTGTGCGTTTTGATAGCCCTTCGGTTTTGCGTCCTTTTCCGGGCTGGTTTAGCTGTGGTCATCGCAAATCTTAGCTGCGCCCTGTTCCCTCCCTTTGAATGACCTTTGACGTTTTTTTTGATTATGCGTTTTTTTTTCCCGGTGAGAGGGCAGATATCAGACGTGTGCACGTGCTCTCCCCCCCCGTGAACATGAACAAGTATTGTTTTCGAATCTTTCCTTTGGTTTTTCCTTCTGCTGTTCTCGTCGGACGGCTATAGGTAACGGTTTCTGGACGCCCAATTTTTTTCTACGGGTGTATTTTTCTTTGACTTCCCCCTCCCCTTTCTTCACTTCCTGGGCCCCGGGCATTGGGAATGAGGAACGAGTCCCTCCATATATCCTTGCGCTGCCCCCCACCCAAGTTTGCTTTAGTGTTTTTTTTATGCCCATTTTTTTTCCCCAACGCAGCTTTGAGATTCTGTTCTTTTTGGTTTTGACATTTCGTGCCGCGAGGTTGGCGCCTTTGATTTTTCTGTTTGTTATGAGACTTCCGGGCGTGCAAAAGCTTCTTTTTACCCTCCCTCACCGGGTTTTCCCCCAGCGGAATCCACCAGACTTTCTCCTGCCTCCCCTCCCATGAGTTTCTTCCTCGCTCGAAATCGTCCTTGAATTCGATCTTGAAGAGACCCCAATCGCGTTTTGCGCCAAGCCTTATCTTCCTTGAATCTTAGGCGGATGACGGTTTCCTTTTTTTAGTTTTTTTTTTTTTTTTTTCCTTATGTGGTTTTTTTTTGAAGCCTTAGAGTAGCAATTTTGACGCGTCTCTGGGTTCTTCCCCGTTCGAACCAACGCGCCTTCGTTTTTTTTTTTCTTTCGGAGCCCCCTTTGTGATGACTTTAAAGAATGCACACCTTTTCGGACGTTTTTTACTTCTTTCTCTTATTAAGAAGCTCGTGTGAATTCCTGTCCCTCTTCTGGACCCCAATGGCTCTCAAAGAGTAGGTCCCAGGAGACGCTTTTTCGGGACGGCTCGCGCCTCCAAGTTCTCCCCCTTTTTTCAACACTCACGCAAAAATGAATTTCCTTAGGCCTTTCGCGAATTCTCCGGACCCCTTTTGGCTGTCATAAGGAATTCCCCCGCATCTCTCCTTAAAGTCATCTACTTTCGTTTTCTTTTGCGCTTATCTCGAATCCAGGCTCAAAGGCCCAGCCCATGCAGGCTCTTCCCAGCTAATTTTTTCAATTTTCGGTAGCGAGTTTTTTTCATTTCCTTGACCTACCCTTTCGGACGAATGCGAGCCGCGGTCAACGTCCCTTTCGGACCGATGCAGCGACGGCTTCCACTTGGCCCTCGACTTTACCCCTCTCCAGATGTCCCCGGGACCGTGACTTTTCTTGCCAGGTCCCAGTTTCCCTAAATCGGGCCTGCGCTCGAACCTTTGACACCACGCGTCGTCGTTTGGCGATTGAAGAAGTAATGGGCCCGAAGGCGGACTAAGTCCTTCTTAAGGCCTTTTTTTTTTTAGTAGATCTTTTTTCTCCCCCCCCACCTTTAGGCTTTTTCCACCCCCAAGTTATTTCACCCTTTAATGGCTCACAACCCTTAGCCCTCCCCCCCCGGTCAAAGAGCGTTATTTCCGTTCAGTATTTCCTTTCCCACTTTTAACCACTCCGCACAGACCTCTTTTCTGTACTTCAATTTTCAACATTTCGGAGAATCCTACGAACTAAAAACATTATCCCTTTTTTCCCTCCCTATTTTTTCCTTTTTGCTTCTCTATAGTCCATCATTCAGTGGACCTTTACTCAATTAAGTGAGTTGCTTCAGAATTCCAACATCGGTCCCTTCTTTCTTTTTTCAGTCCGTTCCCCCCCCTAGTTTATGTTTCCCTTGCCCTCCCCCCCTAGTTTTTTGAATTTTTCCCGACTGCACTCCCTCCAAATAATAAGGTTTGAATTGCCCATTGCGTTCTGCCCCAATAAATCCAGCTTCTCTTTCGTCCTCGGCGACGCTGGTGGAGGACCTTCCTCTTTTTTTACTTCATGGGGACTCCCTTTTTCTTTTTTCATTTGACACACCCTCGAGTCCTGGTTTGCAAGCCCTCTCCTCCTCTTTTCAAAGAGACCCTGTTTCCCCGTCCTCCGACCGGATCATTAGAGATAAAAGATGCCGAGTCCCCCCTTTCTGTCTTTCCCGCAGTCACGATTCTTCGTTCTTGAAAATGGAACGACTTTTTTTCCGCCCTTTTAGCCTTCCCCTCCATCCTTTTTTCTCGAAGTGGGAACACCTTTTCAGTGAGAGCCCCCCCGACAGATCGTTTCCAATTTCACTCAAGTTCCCTTATTCTGACCCATCGCCCATTGCATGCTTGTCCAGTCCTTTCTTCCCAATTGAGCGAGGTTGATTACCTCTCCCGTCATTCGCGAAAGATATCCCCCCCGCTCACGAGCATCTTATTTCATTTTGAGTTTTCTTATAATCCGCTTTGGCAGCCCCCCTTTGAAATTTCTTTTTGACTAGCGACTTCCGGTTCCCGAAGAGACTTGAATGACTTTTTCCCTGCGCGGTCTCACTCCCCAATGGAAGTCCCCCACGTCCGACCCTTTTTTTTTCCTACACCCTTTCCCGCCAGCCCTTTTTGGAGGACTCTAGAGAACTCTTACGACAGGAAGCCCCAATTTCCTAAGCACTCGACTCCCCCTTTTGCCGGCCTTCGGATGAATCCTCACTACCCGCCATTCGGCTATCGCGGACCCCCCTCCCTGACCCAATGGAGCTGCACTTTTCGCCTAACACGTTTCTTTTTCACCGAAGGATTTTTCCCTTTCGCTCCCCTTTCCCCCCCCCCTCAAGACATTTCACCCCCCCCCCCCCCCCCCTTTTCCCCCCCCCCCCCCCCCCCCCCCTCCCCCCCCCCCTAAACATGGCGCCGCCCCGACGGCGGCCAGTTTTCCGCCGGATCCGATCGTTATTTTTTTTCCACCCTCCTCCCTCTTCGACCTCCTTTCGTTGATGTACCCTATTAGTTATACCCTGACCAAGTGATACGGGTGTTTGGAGCGCCTTTGTCCCCTCTTTTTTCCTTTCAACGACCAGTTTTTGCAACCGTTCATCTTTTACGTTTCTTCTTTTTCCCCATGGTTTCTTTCTAAAACGCTTCCCCAAAAAAATATCAAAGTTTCCCTATTAAATCCCCGAGTTTTTAAGGTTTCCCGGGCCCTTGCAAACCGCGATTTCGCTGCTGCCATCCATTCCCCCAATCCTGGCCCAGGATGGCGGTAATATTTGTATTAGTCCTTCCATACTTTTATTGTCCCCCCCCTTTCGTCGCCGCCCCCAAACCTCCACAAAATCCATGATATTTGACTTTTTCGCTTTTTCGTTGGTCATCCCCCCCTTCGCTTTGCCGGACGATTTGAGTACACGCGCTAATCCGTCCCAATGATCCACCTGTTGTCCTTCTTTTTTCCCCACACGTTCAGACCCCTCCCCCCAAACGTAACCCCAGAGGGCAACTTCATGTGCTTGACTTTCCCCCCTTGTCTTGATGACACCACTATCAACATGCCCCTTTCCTTTCATACAAAAGAGCCACCAGCCATCTTTTCCTTAATGTAGACATCCGGGTCGTTCGCTACTTTCAGACGACCCGTCGAACGTTTTTTCATGAGCCCCCGCCATCAATAAAGTTAATGCTCTGAGTCGGCACCCTCCCTCCGTCACCGGAATCCAGCAGGTCGTCCTTCGCCCGCCTTTTTTCCCTCTTCACTGCATGATTTTCCACTACCCCCTTCAGTTTTCTGCCCCCCCCTTCCGCCCCAATGCCTG
>Ga0179593_1740636_pt1 | contig 17498 bp, 12 predicted proteins | sample CZODoug2_1_08_16_FD_185931 | JGI IMG/M metagenome (GOLD analysis project Ga0179593, IMG submission 185931) | Vadose zone soil fungal communities from Angelo Coast Range Reserve, California, USA - CZODoug2_1_08_16fungal (PacBio error correction) | ecosystem: Environmental > Terrestrial > Soil >... | reverse complement strand
TGATTCCCTCGATGTCCACCCTTCCTGTAGATGCCGAAGATCCCCTTTCTGGCCTGGAGAAGGTATCCCCCCCGTTACTCTTTTTCTTCTCCGATCTCTGTTTCTCTTCGCGCTGGAACGGCTGATGCGCATCCCCCCACTTTCAGGCCAGCTATCGATGATTCTTTGGCTTGCGACCCCCTTGAAGGCATAGTTTCTTTCTTGCGGTGAAGGGGACTTCGCCGCCTTTATTGGCGGACGATGACCCCCCGTCCCTCTTCCCCTCCCGGGACCGGAAGTCCCCCCTTCTTCGCCCGGAACCTAATTGGTTGCCTGTGTCCCCGGCGTCGCTCTGCGGCCGGGGAAGCTTCGCGCCCCCCCATTCGGTTTCCGGGTCGGTGATTTCCCTCTTTGACGGCTTGCTAAAGGTTCTTCCGGTAAGTTTTTGACTGCTAGTCGCGGTTCCCGTCATAGACCGGCTCACAGCCCCCCCCCCCCTTTCTTGATGATGTCCCTTTTCCCGCCTTTCCTATCCGCAATCCTTTAGGCCCTTCCCCCAAAGAGTCCTCTCCACCGAAATTCTCCCTTCCAGCCCTTTGTTCTTAATCCCCCCCCCTTAGCGGCCCTTCCAATAGGATTAGTAGATGCTATTTATTATGTAGGACGGTAACGTTTCAGACTTCGGGGGCGACGTCCCCCCCTCTGGTTCGGGTTCTTTGCACCCCCTCCCTTTCTAAGGAAGGTCTTTCGGTGATCGTTTCGCGCGTTCTTTTTGGGGTAGCCCTTTTTTCACCTCGTACGGTCTTCTTCTTCCGAGTGAGAGAAGTGAAGTGCGCCCTTCCACAGAAACCTCGTCGCTGGAAGAAGGTCTCATTCTTCTGACACGTTCACCAGACAGACTACTCGGTTGCGACTTCCCCCCTCTGTGAGGGGACAGGCTTTTGTTGAGTTTTACCTTGTTTGTCTCTCTGTTGTCGGCGGAATTCCCCCGACGCTCTTCAGTTTTTTGCAAAGTCTCAGTTTTTACCTTTTTTTTGATAGGAAAATACGTCCGCTTGTCTTTCCCCAATTAGGGGCGGAGGGTTTCACAGATCCCTTCCCCTTGCGCTTAAACCTGCTTTTTCCCTTGTCTGTTGAGTGATTTTACGCGGTAACGGTCTTCTTCCCAGCGTTTCTTGCTTTTCTCCTCTAATGAGTTTTCTTTAAAGCGGAACGTTGGTTCACCCCCTACGCCCCTGTCGTTTTCCTCCCCTGAACCTTGCGCCCCAGATAACCTCCCTGCGCATATGGATATTGGTTGGGGGTTCCTCCCCTTCGGGAGCCTCCCCCAGCCCCCAATGTAAGCATTTCTCCCCTCTTTGGTTGAGTTTTCTTAATCGGTAACCCTCGCTGGCAATTAGTTGGTCTTTTCGACCCTTCCCTTGGGCGGATCCCCTTTTTAATACAAGGACCTAACCCCGCCGCGCTGACCCCCTCTTCGGTAAGTCTTTAATTTTTTTTTCCGCCAGAAATTCTTTATCTCTTAAGACAAAACCCATGTTCTATTGCCTCTCGAAGGGTAAGATGTTTTTTTTTTTTTCGTCTCTGTAGGTAGAGACCTTCGCCGTTGTGGGAGATCCCTTCAGACGGTCCGTTCCCTTCCGATACCGAAGGCTCTTCCTGCTTTCTTCCTGTTCACGGGAGAGGTCTCCCCTTAACAAGCAAAGACCTTGATCCCAGCCGCCCTGTTATTAAAGGACCTTCTTCAGGGTTTTTTCGGAGGTGGAGACGCTTCCCTCTTCCCTGTCAGAGTAGGCATGAAGGGGTTCCTTCCTGGCAGGCCACATCTGTTGAGCACCTGGTTTTTCCTTCTCCTTTTGGTGAAAGTTTCCCCCTTAAGGGAATGGTTGTTACTTGCTCCTCCCGGTGGCTTTTTGGTCCCTAGATCTCTTTTCCGCGACGCCCCCCCTCTGGGAGAAAAGATCCTTCCTTTTTCACGAAGGTGCTCTTTTGCGCAGAACTGCGGGGTTTTCTTCCCTCTCTTTTTCAATACTCTTTGTTGTTTTTCTCCTTCCCAAAAAAACCGTTTTCGCCAGCCTTTCTCCCCGTAGTGTTTTTTATCCCCCCCCCTTTCCGCAAAATACGTTCTCGCTGGAACCACCAGTCCCTCCTCCCCCGCCCCCTTTTCTCCCGATTCACCACCAGGAACCTCCAGCCTGCAATGCACCCCGCGCCGCCGAAACCAGGGGACCCCGCAACAGGAAACCCACCCGTTTCCGCAAAACCGTTCGTCTGACCTTTACGCGACATCGCCCCTCCGCCGGCTTCCCCCCCTCGAAGGGGTCCGCATTTTTCCTTTCCCTTAACCAAGCGTTCCCACTTCGACGTTAATGGACACTTCCCGTGACCTCTCGAATCCCCACCGGAAGAGTCGTCCTTTCCCCCCTTCTCCCGGACTTTTCACACAGACTGCTCTTTTTTCCCCCCAAGGCTACGTTTGTCAGACTTGCCGCGGCCAACCCCCCCCAACCGTGCTTTCCCCCCCTCTGCCCAAAAGACGTTTTGACGTTTTCGTCATAGCTCGATTTCCCTCCATGGCGTCTTCCCCCCCTCGTGAACGAACAGGATCAGTCCTTTTCTCCCTGTTCGGGTCCGCTGCTTCCTCCCCCTTCCGGTGATGCGATTTCCTTACTTCCGCGCCAAAAGTTTCCTCGACAAAACAAACTTTTCAAACTCACAAACAGCGCCCCCCGTGAGGTATTGTAGTCGCGCCTCGGGGAGATTCGCCCCAAATTCTCCTCTAGTAAGATGATATCTACTGTCGCTCAATTTTCCTCCGAGTACAGCCCCTGGGAGAGAGGATTCCCTCACTTTACGGAGGAACCCTAAGTCCATTTTCTCTTCCGCTCCTCCTTCCCCTTCCAGATACGACATTCCCCCCCAGCAGACCCCTGGCCAAAGCTCCTTTGTAGCTCCCCTTCTCTTCTTTTGGTGACAGCCCCTCTCCCCTGACTTGGCCTTCCTGCCGCCCCGGTCCCGGAAGGACGGGTCTCCCCCGCTCGACCTCAGGCTTCGATCGTCCTTTCCCTCCGATCCGGCCGCTTTTCACTTTTCCCCCCCCTCCCCCCCGACAAGGGGCTTTTCCGTGTCACCGAAAATCTCCATATGACTGATTTCCTTCGAACAGATCCCCCCTCGGCCGTGAGGTTCTTTTTTCTCCTGTGGAAGACTATGCTACAGAGACCGTCGCTCCGAGTTTTCTGTTTTCTCTTCAAGCTCCCCCTTCGAAGACGAACGCTCGTGAGCACCGCCTTTCTGCCGAATTAATCCGGCCCTCCATACCCCCCCCCCCCCAAACTCGAGGGAGGTGCCCGCACCCCCCCCGTTCTTGGCCCCTCAAAAACCCGACCCTTTCCGGTAGGAACCCGTCGCCACGGTTCGCTCTGGTTAAAGTTTAAGAACCCCCTTCCTCTCCGATAGAAGAATACCTTCCTCGACTTTTCTTCCTCCCCCCCTTTTTTCTCTATTAGGGATGGTGCACTACTGCGTTGTGTTTTTTTCCTTTTTCAGACCCCGGATTTCCGGATAGGATCTTCCTTCCCTTTCGACAGGACCCTACACTTCCTGTAAAGTTTTCACCTTTCTGCCTTCCGAGTTCTCCCCCTTCTGACGAAGACGAAGATCCTTGCCACGCCCCCATTCGTAGCCGAAAGCGCCTCCTCCCTTTCGCTCTAAGTGCAGCATCACAGGCACCCTCTCGTTTTTTGTGGCCGGGACCCTTTCCTCATCCCCTTTTAACAGAAGCCTCCCGCCCATAAGGCTCTGACGTTTTCACCCGTAGCAGCCCCTCTCTCCCTTTAATAGAGTTTTCCCCCTCCCTGGGCCAACCTCAGATTTCCTTTTTCCGGTTTAGTCCTTCTCGCTTCCAAAAATCGGCTTTTCCCCTCCTGAACGGATCTTCTACAACCTAGGACTTTCCGCTTGGGGTTCATGATGAAATTCTCCGCAATCCGAGAGCGAAAAGGCTCCCCTGCCTTTTACCCAAGTAATACAAAGAGTGTCTTTGGCTTTTCAATATCATTTTAAGAATCCAGGCTTTTTATGATCCCACTTTTTCGCGATGGCAAACAGTTTTTTCCTCTGACGCTTCTCTTTCCCTAAGTGATGGGTTTCTCTTTAATAATCAAAAAGTGGGGATTCCTACGATCCTTTTTGTTTCTCAGACTTTCTTTTTGCCCGGCTTCCAAACGGACGTATTTCGTACCCTCTTACTTTGGCCCACGTTTTTGCTCCCTTTCGGAAGGCCTGTTGCGGCGACGTTTCTCACCCCCCTCCGTAGGGTCTCTTTTTTTCGAATCTGTAGGGCGAGCAATCTTTGGCAGCGGCCCCCAGAAAGACGACTCTTTATGGCGGCACTTCCGGCGTGAGCAATTTTTTCTCCTTGCGGGAGCGTTCGGCCACAGATCGTCGGTGCTTTCCCCAGCAGATCGTCTGGCGTCCCTTTTGCTACGACGAGGACTTTGCTTTTCTTGTTGCCCGGGAACTTCCCACTCTGGTGATCAGAGTACGACAACCGATCCGCAACCCCCTCCCTTCCGTCTCCTTTCCTCAACTAAACGAAATTGCCTCTTTTCTTTCCTTACCAGACGAAGCGTTCAACCCGTCCGCGGCCTCGACCTTTCTCCGATCGCATCTATGTAGGACTCTTCCGTGAATAGACCTCCCGTGCGTCGGGGGTCTCTCCAGGTGGTTAGTTTCCCCCGAAGGAAGAATTTTTCTGTGATCGAGGCTAGCATCGAGTCTTTTTTATTCGAGTCGAATAGGCGTGGCGTCCCTTTTTCCGAACTGCAGTTCTCTCTCGAAGCTTCCATTCCAGCACCTGGCTCTCCGTGTACTTGCTGCTTCCCCTTTCGCGGCCGACTCCGACGGATAGTGGTGCGAATTCCCCGTAGTCTATTCTCCATTCGATTTGAGCCTTTTTCATACAAATTTTATTGATTTGGTTGTACGGCGTGCCCCCTCCTCTCTGGACAAGACATCTGGGTTCTTTCCAAAAGTCCCCCGGAAAGATCTTTTCGAAAAAGGAACCTCAGGTGGGGGATCCGGTCCTCCAAATTCGGGCCTGCGACGTAAGGGCCCCCCCCCTCCACCAGGATCCGTAGAGCCACATGAGACCCCCCACTGGTTTTGGGGGACTTTTGATGAGGCGTCCCCGTCATCTGCCCTCGCGCCTCGTGAACTCCCCCCTAATGAGTTTCCTCACTTTAACTCGGAACGTTCAAATCCTTCTCGACTGGTTCTTCGTTTTCCCCCCTGAAAATTGCTTTAGATAACGGATAGCTCTTGAATCCTCCTTTGGGGTTAGAACCTTCTGAGAAATCCTTACCCTCACTTCCCTACCTGGCAGGGATACTTTTTTTTATTTGAAGCCATTTTGGAAACCATTGCGTGTCCCTCCTTGGCCCAAAGGGTGTTATACCTTTTTTCTTTTTTCTCTTTCAGAAGAGAATCCGACACGCAACCTTCGAGAATATTCGTACTTTTTTTACCCTTTAGACGACCTTATGAAGCCCCCCTTCTAGGTCTAATGGATTATTTGTCTTGACTGCTGCGTTTTTTTGAGGCCCTTCGAGAGAGACTTCTAGGATGAATGCTGGTCTCCGATTAGAAGCGCGGGGTTTAGTTCAAGGGCAGATCTCTCCTCCAGAAGGAGCCCCTGTGGAGTCGAAGGAGTCCCGGAGCGTGACAGGGGAATAAACAGCACCCGACTAACCTGAAAAGCCCGAAGGGGTATGCGCTCCAAGGCACAATGACTTTCCCCCCGGTTTGTTCTCCTTCTATCAGGTAAGCCGGCCCCCTTTGAAGTACATTTTATGGTTGTTTCTCTGGGGGAGGCTTCGGGTTGTGAAACCTCGACTTGAAGTTTTTAATACTGCTTTTTCGCCCGGGTTCGGTGGAGGGCGAGATTATGGGGTAACCCGAGGCTGTTCAAAGATCATGCAATTTTCTCTTTTCCGGAGAACATTCGGGGTGTGGTTTCTCTCTTTCTAATCATTTTTGTTTTCTCTTCCTCCACACAAAACCAGAAGTGGATACGTGCCTCAACCGTCCGTGTCCCCTTTCTTCTGATTCTCTTTCGAGTACCCCAGAAGAATACTCCACACCAAAGGGAGAATCACCTTTTCTTTTCAAAACCCCCCCATGATGGTCTTGCAATGCCCCCCCCCCACCATTTTTTCCCTCCCACCCCTCCCTTGACAAACCACCTCTTCCTAAGATTTGACCTTCTAGTAGGAGCCCCCCACCCTCCGGAGGAAACCCTTCTCCGGTTTTCCCACTTCCCTTCCCACCAACAAAGGATCTGGACGTGCGTGTTAATGTTCCTCCGCTAAATGGTCCTTTCGCAACGGCCCTCTTTTTGTGACTCACGGCGACCTATACCCGGCTGCCTCTGCTCTTCCCCTTTTCCAAAAAAGGATATCCGTCGCGACACCTCCGCACCCAACTCGTCTTTGCAAAGAGAAATAGGTCGTGTGTTTCAAGCTCGCTTTTTTCTTTACAGGGTACAGTACTTCTGAATCCCCACCTTCCATCGCGAGTTCTTTCCATGGATTAGCTTCCCCCTTCCAACGGGACGCTTTTTTCAAACGGCCTTCCCAGAGCACCCCTTACAACAAGTCGTCAACCACAGCGCCGCCGCGGCACATGGTGTTCTTGGCTCAAGATTTCTTTTTCCCCCCAACCGGCTTTATCATGCTCTCTTCTGTCTCCCTCCTGCATTTTCAGTTCTTCTTCAAAGTCATCTTTCCCTAGAGATTGAACCCCTTCCGCTCCTTCTTCTACAAACTTAGCAGCTGTCCCTTCTTGCGCCTACTTTTCACGCCGATCCAGCAGCAACAGGCTCCTCTTCTTAATCAGGTGATCGCTAGATTTATGTTCTTATCCCTCCCGATTGGTTTTTTTCCCCTTCCCGACATACCCCGGACCGGTGCCGGGGGTGAGATCCCCTCTCTCCAGTCTCACGACCCCTCTCGTAAGGGTCCGGTCCTCCTCTCAATCGCATACCCTCTTTTTTATGTCGAAAGCACAAGTCCTGGCCACATCCATTAGACGATTCTTCACCCGCAAAGAGAAGGCTTTCTGCGGAGATTGTTTGTTTCGAAGATGATCAAGACCCTCTTTACCGGCTTTCAGGCGTTCCTTCTTCTGGAGAATAGATATACCGATGTCCTTTTCTCAACTCTTCTTTTCCCACGCAAGATTCAGGTTTTTAGAAGGAAAGAATACAAAAAAAACCCCCGAGGAGCGGAGAGACGCTCCAAGAACTGACCTTCTCTCGGGTGAACCCACCCTCACAAAGAAAATCCCCCCTTCTTCCAGCACAAGCAGCCGTGCCCGGTTTAGATTCTAATAAAGTCCTACTCCATCGAGTATTACGACCCCTAAGTCCGAGACGGTTCTTAAGCCTTTTGGTCTTTCCTCCAAGAAATTTTCTGCGGAAAGTTTACCACTGTTTTTTTGCGATCGGACCTTTTGGTAGGTCCGTCGACAGAAGCATTTTTCTCAAGTCTGTCCCTGACCATTCCTTTATCCCTCTCTTCTATCGCTTCCTCCGCCTCTCTTTGATGGACCTCTTTCCCCCCCGTTCGTCGAGAACAGCCCGGCCCTTTTCGCGAAGCCTTCCAGTGCCTCCCCCCCCCCCCCCCCCCCCCAATTCCCATGCCCAATTATTTGATGGTCCTGACTTGCAAACCCGGGACCTTCGTTAGAGGACCTCTCGGCGGAAAAGGAGCTCCCTCCCCCTACGGAGTCCTCCTTTTGTTATTTCAGTCCGAGCCCCCAGCGTTGCCTTACTCGATTGCCACCCTCTGGGCCCAAAAAAGCTGCGGTTCCTGGCGTCCCTTGTTAGGCGATTCCCCCGCGCCTCCCCCTGAGGACCCCCTTCTCGTAGAACCCTACAGTCGGTTCTTCCCTTTCGCCAGGCCCTTCGGTGCGTCCCCGTCGAAAGAAGTTCTCCCCGGTTTCCCATATCTCTTTGATCACTCTCTCTCTTTCAGTAAGCCTCCCTTTTTCGCGAATTGTCCCTTTTCTGAAGCATCCCTTGTTGCCCGGTCGATGAGCCTCGTCGTTCGGCCGGCGAAGGTCCTACCCCTGCGGGTCCTTCTTGTCTTTTTTCCAGGTCGAGGTGTCTTTGCGATTGACCGGTTTGCCGGCCCCACCCCCCCCCCCCCCCCCCCCCCCCCCCCCCCCCCCCCCCCCCCCCCCCCCCCCCCCCCCCCCCCCCCCCCCCCCCCCCCCCCCCCCCCCCCCCCCCCCCCCCCCCCCCCCCCCCCCCCCCCCCCCCCCCCCCCCCCCCCCCCGGACGAAATTTAACCTGACTCTTTGGCCTCCTTTTTAGAAATCTATCCCCTTTTCGGTGTCGGCTACTTTCAAGACCGTAGTCGCCTTTTTTCCGAGGTCCTTTCGTTTTCGCGAACCCTTTCCCTTCCGGGACACAGACCAGACCTAGTTGGACTTTTCTTGCGTCAATTTTCAGGCTCCATCCCTGTGCCTTTTTCGTTCAGGACGCAAGTGAGTCTTCTTGTCCAGTTCTCGCGCGGAGGGCCTTCTCGGACCTCCCTTTTCTAGCCGCTCAATTCTTCCCCAAGGATGTTCATGAGAACCTTTGCATAGATCACTCTCTTTTTTTCTACTGGTCCTTCCAGAATATCTCACCAGAAAGTCCTTATTTCAAAGGGTTTCCACAACGAAAATTTTTTCTTTGAGTAAAAGCCGATGATCCCCAGTCGCGGTGCTTTACCCTACCCCTTTTCGATCGCTCTTGTAGGGACCCCCCTCCCGAATAGATACCAGTTTTTTTCTGCCGACATGTTTCTTGTTTTTCAGGTTCGCCTAAGCATCAGACTTTTGGTTTTCCAGAGAGACTCCTCCTGCTTCTTGTGGGTGTACTGTTGGAGGGAATTCTCCTGAATCCTCAGTGGAGCCTTTTCTCAAAAGCACCGCCCGAGCGACGCCCGCCAAAACTCGTAGACTGAGGAGATGGTCTCCTACTTCAGATGTGCCAAGGTTGAAAGGACCCTCCCCAGAATCCTTTTCCGACTGCTAGTATTCTCTCTGACTTTTCCGAGTTTTCCCTTTCCCCCCCTTTGTCGTTTTTAGTCTCCATGTTGTCGGAGGCCTCTTGATGCCACGATAGGCCTGGGACGATCCCCAACATTATCTTGATCTCCCTCTCACGGGGGTATCCTTCTCGCAAATTCGGGACGGGCTTGTTACCAGTATATGATTCACTGCGCTCTCCTGTTGATGAGGTGGTCAATCGGCCTTTCCGCCTCAGGATGAGTGCCCAGACCTCCTTTTACTCACTTTGTTTTCCTCCCCCCCCCCTAGCGGAACGGAGGTTTCTCTCGATCCGAAGGCTTTCTTTTGCCCCCCCTTCCCCTTTGCCCGTATCCCCTTATATTTTAGCTAGCAGGTTGGGGTGTTACGATCGCGCCCCTTCAAAAAGTAATCCTTCTTTTTTTTATTTGACCCACTTTGTGTTAACAATTTCCGCTGGCCCCGTTGGCCCAGGTTCCATCACCGTTTCTGAGAAGCGACCCTCCCCGCAACCCTCGCGCTTTCTTAGGTCCCCTTCCGTAAGTCCCTTCCCTAAATGATCCTTATGCTTTTTTCTCTTTGCTCTTTGACAACCTTGGTTGGTTTTGTTTTGTCCTGGAAATTCCTTCTTTCGAAGTAGCAGGTTGGAGGCTTTCTCCCTTGTGGCAAGACCCCTGGTTTGCAAGGTAGATCACGCATTTGGAGGCCTTGGAGGCGCCGTTCAGGAGCCTCTCCAAAAACTTCTTTGACCTTGCCCATTTGGTGACTCCTTCTTACCGCTAAGAATGACGTTTCTTCTTGTGTTTCCTCAGGAGTAGTTCCTTTTCTCCCCCTCTAAAGATAGCCGTAAGGGGTGCAGGCCATGGCCCTTAGGGTTGTTTCTTCTGTCACCTGTTTCCCGGAGAGGGTCTGAAAGGGCCGGACCGGTCCTGGGGGGTGAATCTTCTTTCGAGCAATGCGCGCCTTGTCCTTATGGGTCCGAGGATCGGCTTTCCAAAGATAAGCCCCTGTGGTGAGCTATGAGAGTCTCTGCGAGCAACTTTTTGGGTGGATAGATATTTCAATTTGTGGTTGTGGATTTTGAGAGAACCCGCAGTGTGCCGGAGAGCCCTTTTGAGAAAAGGGAGGTTCTCCCAGGGCAAGCCTTGCGCGGGCTCTAAACGTCTAGGAGAAACTCCGAAAAGGGATGTCTTCCAGATGCTCCAAGTCACACCAAAATCCTTTCTAAGGGACTGCCTGTAAAACCGCGTCCAACAGTCTCAACCAGCCCCCTTTTTTCACCCACCTCCCTGGAATGCACACCCTCGTTACGCGAACCTCTTAGCGACCTCTCCCACTACGCATTGGAAACCCCCATTATTGATTTCGGTAAGAACTTCCGGCATTTCCCCCCCTGAAGTTTCCCCCAAGCTCTCCCACAGTACGCAGCAAAGGTATTCTCTTCTTTACTTCAAGGCTGCCACACCTCTGCCTATCGCCCCACCCTTCCCCGTCGAGAAAGACCCGCGGAACACCCCTACCACGTCCTTGCCCTCGCCTTCTCAAAAGGCGTGTGGTTTTCGTCTCGATTTCTGTGTCGCCCGCTCCGGAGAATCTCTTGATCCCGGAGAAGGCGAGGACGTTTTTTTTTTCGCATGGATTTCGAAGGAGAAGACCCTACCCATTTTTATCGAGACCCCCTCAAGACTTCCTCCCCCCCCCAACGGACTCCAATGAGTTTACGCCCAAACCCTTCACCCCCCTTCGCACATCGGACCTTCTTGTATTTCGAGCCCCGAAGTTTCACCCCCAAAAGTTTCTCTCTTAGATGCTATTCTAAGGGGAGAGCCCTTCTTTCCTTTTCAATGTTCATCTTTTCAAGATTCCAGCCACGTGGGAGGAGACCCGGTCCCCCCTCCCGGGAGCGAAAACCTCCCTTTAGAAGTGAGCTCCCATCGCTGAAAGACCTTTTCATGACGTTCACCGCGATCCTATCTTTCAACCGAGCTCCAAAGGCTTTTCTCGGTTATCTCTCATGATGCTCCGTCTCCTCAAGCATTGGTGATTCCCATTCAACCCCTTCGACGGTCTTGTTGAAGATCATAGCAACGTACCTTGCAAGGAATCGCTTTTGCCGAACTATAAGGCTACCCCCATCAATCCCGAAGACCCCCCCCCCTGTATTCCACGCAACCGAGGGCCACGCCCTAGGACGCTTCCCCTTCCACCTTCTTCCGTACGGTCGTTGTCGTCAGCATTTCTTCCAGCAGATGATCGCGTCTCCCTCCAGAGGTGCTTTTTGGTAGCAAAGACTCCGAGATTCTTAGGGCGCACCTCCCCTCCCGAGTTAACCCGCTTTCTCGAAGAAACCCCCAATAGAGGCGGAATCCAGACCAACCAAGGAGATCTCTTGAAAGAAAACCCTACCATCAAAGTAGTCTCAGCCCTTCCCGGTTCTTTGTCCGCCTTTCCTAATCGCCTTTCCTCCCTAAAAAAACGTCCGGCGGATTTTTCCGAACCCGAACGCTCTTGTCTCCAGTCCCCCAGCACTTTCCTTTGCCCTGCCTCTGACTCGGCCGGGATGGGTTGCGGATTCTTCAGGTCGGCGAAAACCCTTTTTTGGTCAATTCCACCCTCTCCGCATTTCGCAGGCTTCTATCGCTCGCTGCGAGCTTAGCACCGACGCCGTCCTCCGCGCTTCACAGCTCTTTGTCGTTCGCCGGAATGCCGCCCCCCTTCTGCCCAACTCTGCCTCTTTCCCGCACCACAGGAGCGCACTCCTTCGAACAGCCGAGTCTTCTTTCCGTCCCCTCTCCGGGCTGGCGAGTCACCTTCCCTCACGTGAAGACTTTCGCCCCCTTGGGAACAAATCAGCGGGTCTCCTCGGAGGGCGTACGGTGTATTGCCGGTCGCTCGTTGGAAACATTCGTCCCTTGATCGTCGAACCCGGACCGCCTGGTGATTTGACATACACGTAGTGGCAGCGATCCGGCGCCCCCCCGTCGCCCTTCAGCCCACAAAGCGTGTCCTCCCCCCGTGTTGTGTTTTCGCTCTATTGATACACGGTTGCCAACCGGGTTCACTGTTTTTTTTGGGGTTTCTTTGTTGGGGTGGTTGTTGTTGTTTCTTGTTTTTTTTTTTTTTTTTTGTGGTCTTTCTTCTCTTGGAGTTTTTCTTGGGGGTCCTCTCTTCTCCTTTCCTTTCTTTCTTGGTGGTTTTTGTTTTCTCTACTTCGCATATCAAGATCCTCTTTTCTGGAGAAGGTTTGAGGGCCTTTTATGGTTAGACTCTTTCTTTTTTCTTCCTATGGGGGAGCCTTGATCTTTTCTGATCGATCCCGTCGACAGCCCAGCTTCTCTTCGAGTTGGGAGAAACTTCTCGTTCTCGTGACCCCCTTCAATGCCGGTGACGCTCCTCCTCCGTAGCTCTGACGGATGCCTGATGTTAGAATCTTATTTCCTCCGCGAAAATCGGGACCTTTGCGGCAGCCCTCCTTCGACGTTGGCCTCGGCACTGTGTTCCCGAGTAGAGAACCCTCTCTTGTTAGAGGGATCTTCGTCGCCGTAGGTGACGTCCTCCTATAGTCTTTTCCTGGCGATCTCTTATGCAGACCTTTCTCGTTTGACAAAAACCGTTGGGAACACTCCCCCTTGTCAAATTCTCTTGAGTGCTGGGAGAAGTTCTCTTCAGCCACACCCGTGGAATTCAGAACTTTTCCCCCTCAGCACCCCCTTGCTGCTTTTTGGAAAGACAATACCCCGGAAGACCCTTTTTAATAGGACCCCTTCTTCACGTCCCTCCTTCGGATGTCTTCGGTACGAAACAGTGTGATCGGCGTCTCAGTTCTGGTGTTGTTAGGAGCACGCCCCTCAGACGGGTGATTTCGGTTTACTCGAATCGCCTCTTTTGTGCTCGAAGTCAGCTTTCCGAATCGGCGTTTTTTTTTTTCCAGGCAGCGGTTCCCCTCAGATGAGCCAGCCCACACAGACCTCGTCCTTTCTCGGATCAGCCTGCTTTTCCAGGCTGGAACGTCCCTCATGCCGTGAGATGTTTTTGCGCCAGTTGTGATTGGAATCCCCTTGAGTTCGCCATAGGTAGACGATGTTGTCGGCGAATTCTTTTCCAGTACGCTCTTAGTTGTTCGTCTCGTTGCTGGCGCTTTTATCGCACCGGCCTTTCCCCGGGGTGTATGCTTGCCTTAGCCAATTCGGTTCGGTGGCAAAGCCCGTTCTGTCCTCCACTGAGCTTTTCTTCTTCGCCTGTTTTTTTATCGGCGGTAAAGTCCGTGATACTCCGTGATCAAATGCTATGAGTTGTCCGCATGACATTTTGCTGGTTTCACAATCCCTCCTCTCCTGTATTTTTAGGACTAGTTGGAGTCCCCTTCCCCGCAATTGTCCCTGGATAGAGCCTACGGATCATTCTTTTTTCGAATAACTTCGATAACAAAAAATTTCACTCCTTTTCCCCAGATGTTGCCTACAGTTTTTTCGATGGACAATGCGATGGACCCCCCCTTTGGTTAGACCTCACACTATGTGATTTTTTCGTCTCCTCCACCGCCGATGATAATGTGAGGTCCACTTAAGTCGTTTTCAATCGAGCTATCTCCCAAAAACCCCACTGGTGCTTCTTTGACACTCCTTCTTCTCTTTTGTTGGTTTGTTGGTCGCTCCTTCCCTCAGAAGTAGCTTCTCCGGTCGAGAGAAGCTTCCTTGTCCGGTTCTTCGATTTTTTTCTCCATAGGAAGGTGTCCCATTGATTTAGAGGACTTTCCCCTTAAAAAGCCGATTGGACAACGACTTTGGTGAAGTTCTTCCCCCTTTCTCATCGGCGCTTGGAATACTACTGTTTCACGCGTCGGCTTGAAGGTGGTGCTTCAAGGCAGGTTGAATGTGACTGTTTCCCCCTTTTCGGAGTGTGAAGGCGGAAGGGCTCCCTCCTGCTTTTAGATAACCTGTTCTTTGGGTGTGGTGCGTTCTGCGTGATGCTGGCGTCCGCGCCCTGGCGGGGCGCCCCTCCGCCTGTTTAGCTTTTTTCTCTTTGAGCGAACTGCGTGGTGTTGGTTCCTTCCCCGTTGTTGTTGTTGAGACCCCCCACCACAACCGGCCCTTAGTTTGCGCTCCCCTTTTCTTCCCCGGGACTCTGATTTGCGCCCGCCATCGCGTTTCCCCCCCAGCAGCATTGCCCGACACGCACCGGTTGCTTCTACCAGCATCCCCAGCTGCCTGGCTCTTTCCCGCAGAAGAAGCCCGGTGCCAACCCCCCCTTTCCCAAAAAAAGCCCATGAACTTACACCACCCCTCGGAAGACCTAGGCCATGCGACAAAGACGCCGGCTCCCCCCCACCGTCCGGTTTTTTAAGAATTCCCCCCTTTATGGTCCCCGATTCCTTTGTTAATGGACACTTTTCCCCGTCCTCTGCCGATGGCCGCCGGCTTTTCTCGACGGCGAGCGCCACACCCTCGCCGCCAACCCCTTCTTCGCGACAGACCTGTGCCTCACCAAACAAAACCAATTCCAATTCCTCCCCAGAGCCAGGAGAATTAGTCTTAGGAATATTTCCCGATTTCGGGGAAGACTCCGTATTCAGACTCTTCTCTCCCCCTCAGATAAGAGACGTGGGTTCTGTGGCGGGCATGGACTCTGCATCCCCGGCACTGACCCACCCTTGGTTTAACGGGAAGGGCCCTCCCATCGTTTAAATTAAAAGAACCAATCCCCCGTGAGTTCCCTTGCTGGAAGATGGCGAAAGGATTTCCACCCATTCTCGTAGTCAGATGTATCCTGTTGAGCCTCATGTTAGTCCCGCCACCGGAGTCTCCGAGAGGTCCTGAACTCGGTCTTTTTTAAGGCGGCCTTAGCAGTGAGTTTCCCCCTGCCCGATCTGGCCCTTTTCCGTCCGTTTCTGCTAAAAAGCAGCCCCCCTTCCTAAGGCACGGTGATTCATAAGATAGGGTGCCCTTTTTCCAAGAATTTCTGAACTGAAAAGCACAAGACTCCGGGTGCAGTCTCCGATTCCTTCCGAGGAAGGCACGTACCCATGCCCCTCAGATAAGGCCTCAACCAGATACCGACCTTTATGTAGACCCACAGAACGTGGCCGAATTTAGAAGACTTACTCCTAACTTTTCATATAAGTAGGCTTAGAGGTACGTTCAGCAGACACGATCAGTGGAAAAACCTCCCCGTCGGAGAGGACCCCCTCTCTTCCGACGGTTTCTTTTCTGGAGGACGCCACTCACGGTCTCAGAAAAAGATACACGCGGTGTCGAAAGACCCTTGGTCCGCCACCTCCCCAGACGTTCGAAGTCCACCGAAGAAACCTAAAAAAAACGAGATGAGTTCGCAGAGAGACCCCTCCCAAAAAGTTTTGTGTGAAAACACGAACCTCAAAGTCAATGTTTTCTCCAGAAGACTTTCCCACTTTTTGAGATGGTCCGTCCGAAATCTAGAAGAAGTCTCTTTAGTACTCTACGGGTTGCCCCCCTCTCGAACGCACTCCCTGTTTTGACCTTTTACGTGCGGCTTATTTTGCTGGGTTTTTCCGATCGGCTCCCCAGGACAACTCCGCAGATTGTGGTATATTCCTTTCATTTTTTCTTCTTTAGCATTCTTCTATTCTAATCGCTACGACGAGTTGGCCCGAAAAGCCATCGCGCTCCCCCCCTCCGGAAAGACTCCAAAGCCCGGACGCTTATAAACATCTGCTCCCTTTAGTCTGTCCTTTTGCTGCCCGGAATTTTTTCTCTCGACGAACGAATCTCCCCCATCCGCTCTTCAGACAAATACGTCTTTTAAGCCCGGCGTGAGCGTCACTCGCAGCAAAGTTTGACCGATGCTCTGTGAGCCAAAACGCTGGTGCAACTTTTTCTAGATGTCTGCGGGTTCTGCGCTCTAAAGCGCGCCCCACCCTCGGCGTCCACCTCGACCGGATCTTTAACCCGACCCCCCCCACTTCCTTGAGGTTCTTTACCCTCCCAGGCCCCAGTGGCGTCCGCATCGACCGTTAGCCATTTTCATCGCTTCATAAAAAGCGTGCCGACTTCTCTCTTTCGTCATACTCCGTTTTTCTCTTGATCCACTCTTTCGTTCATCGAGGCGAACGGTAGAGCGCTTCATCAGACTATTTTTTTTCTCGGTAATTCCCTGCCGTAATAGCCCTTTCCGGTCGAGGTTGTCCTTAGTCGAGATTGATTTTCTTTCTCCTAAAACGTCCCCCAGGCCAGATCTACCCGCTTGCTATTTGGCCTTTCTCAAATCGAGGCAGGCAGTCCCCTTTTTTTTCTCCAGGAGACGGGGCCGCGCAAGCATTTTTTGCGGCTCTCCGCGGCTGGTCTCTGAACTCCCTTTGCCCCTTTCTGGCAAGATTTCAGCAAGGCCCAGGGGAGTGATGTCGGCAACTTCCCCCTCTTCTGCCCTCGGAGGATCGGGGACTCTGGAGAGTTATTTTACGTCTTTTTGACATCCCCGTCGGACCCCGAGGCTCGCAGAGGCCTCTGGTTGGTTCATTGAGACCTTTCCAGAGCATGTACTTTCCTAGAGACGCTCAGCACCCCCCCCATCCCCGTAGGCATCGAACCTCCGCAGCAAAAAGTTCCCCCACCAATTTTTGCTTGGGAAAAGAACTTTCTAGAACTTAGCGGAAGCCTCCGGTCTTAGTCGAGCGCCGTTTTGAGCGATTTTAGTAGCAGACTCGCCTCCCTGGCAGTAGTATCCCCTGTGCTTTGGTTCTTTAAACATACTCTTCCGGGCCTGGGAATAGAGGCCTTTTTCATCGCCATAGATTTTCTTCGGTCAGCTCCTTGGAGCCTGCTTCGCACTGGCGGCAAGGCTGAGCCCCCCCCAACAGAAGATTTGATCTGGATCTTGATGCCACCCCCCGCCCGGCAGCAGACGGAGTGTGTCAGGAAAAGTAGTATACTCTGGCCAGGAGGTCTTTCCATACCACTCTTTTTCCGATGATGGTGTCGGCTTCCCTCTTTTTCTGGAAAGTACTCCTAATTTGTAAGTGCATGGAGATTGATGCCCAAAGTATTGCACTTTAGCGGGCAGTCCCATTAGGGGCTTCCTGGCGTGATCTTTTCGAGCGCTTTTCCTGCGCTTTGCCTTGCTGGGTTACGCTTGCCTCCCCGTAAGGAGGCTTTCGCGCTGAAGAACTCTCCCACCTTTTGTCCGCCCTAAAGTCTTCCCCCTCCTATCGCCTCCGCCCCCTGACTCGTTGGCCTCCAATTGCGCCCCCTTAGCCACTGATATGAATTTTAGAAGTTGGGGTCCACCAGTAGTTAAGCCAAATGTCCTCAAGTTTTTCTGGCCTTCTCTGGTAACCCTCTTGGACGCACAATCGGTGGGAGAACGTTCAATCCTGAGAAGAGACTCCCCATTCCCTCCCTCGCGCTGAAATTTTTCAAGTCGACACTTCCCTCCCTCCAAGAAATATCCTCTCCCGCAAAACACTATGG
>Ga0179593_1679743_pt1 | contig 17498 bp, 14 predicted proteins | sample CZODoug2_1_08_16_FD_185931 | JGI IMG/M metagenome (GOLD analysis project Ga0179593, IMG submission 185931) | Vadose zone soil fungal communities from Angelo Coast Range Reserve, California, USA - CZODoug2_1_08_16fungal (PacBio error correction) | ecosystem: Environmental > Terrestrial > Soil >... | reverse complement strand
AGCACCAAATAATCTTTCCCCAAGTCATAAGGAACTACTTTTTATCAGCTGGCGACCGCTGATTTATACGCTTTTCTCCTTTGAATTTAAAATTACCTCTGTAAAGCCTCCCCACAAATAACTCCCGGTAGTGCGGAAACCCATTCCTTATGATCTCGTAGGTTCGGAATTTTCCTAGCATTTTTTTTTTTCGGGAAAAAGTCTGGGGAACTTTTTTTGTGCAGGTGGAGACTCTTACCGCGTTTCTCCCCTTTCAATACTTTTTTTCCTTCGACCCCCTTCTGTCTTTAATATCCGAGTTACGTTTACCTTTTAAGGGTCACAATCCCCCTAAGTTTTCTCAACCTGTCCCTATCGTAACACCCACGATTATTGTCTTAGGTCCCAATACGCATCTCTCTCCCCCGCTCAGTTACTGTTTTTTTTAGTTCTCCTGGTTTTTCCCCCCTGCATCTGGACTGACGGAGGGCCTTGACTCTTTCATCTCTTCTCGCAACTATCGCCCGAATGTTTTTTCCTTTCGACTCTGATCGCTTTCCTTTTTCCTAGTATTCTTTTTTTCTCCACCCTTTTTCCTGTAAATTCTCGGAGAAAGCTAGGATAACACGACTCGAGCCCTTCGTCTAAGCATCCTCCGTTGTCCTTTCGGCCCGGACTACAGCTGTTTTCTGTGAAATGGGCTGCGATCCACCCCGCCCAACCCCTCTTCTTTATCTGGTCAATGTCTTTCCTTTCCATAGAAGGCTAGCTGTGTTTTAGAACTGGACGAACGCGGCCGTTCTCGTTTTTCTTCCGTCCCCGGCCTTTTCCCTTTCTGCAACCTTATACTCTAATGCGAATCTCCTAATCGAAGCCCCCTCTTTCTTTTTTCTCGCTGGCGCCCGCATTCAAAGTCCTGAGTACCCCCTTGACGCCCTGCGCCGGATGTCAAAGTTTTTTCCCCTCTTCTTGGAGGTTTGGTCGACCCTTTTTTTTGCCATTCAGGCTCTTTTTTGTTTTTTACGTCGAGAGGACTTGCTAACACCCGAGTGTTATCTTTGCTTCCCCTGTGTTCCCACGCGCTCTCTTTGGCTTTCCTGTTTTTATTGTCCCTTACCGACGCCTTTTTCCGGCCCCGAGGCGCATCGCGCAATTTAATGTTGTGGGGGAGCTCTCCGCACTTATGTGTCCTTTCTCTTCCTCTTTGTTTTTTTTGTTTTTGCATCCTTTTCACAACACCATTTTTTTCCGTTTTCGTCAAACCACCCGCGTAACCGCTCCCCTTTATTCTACACTCCCTTTGCCTTTTTATATTATAGCGTTCCATTCCCTTCCCGTTTTCTACCAGTCCTCTTTTATTGATCCCTTTTTTGAGCACGGCCGCTCAAGTTCCGAAACAGCGGTCTTTTTTTCCTCTGAATGCACCACCCCCACTGTTCCCTCCTTCTTCACCCCACTCGTTTTTTTCCAATTCTTGCAAGAGTGACTTCCCCGCGGCCACTCCCCCCCTCGATGGTAGTAGCTTTTTTTTATTTGAATCCGCTCCCCTTTTTCTCTATCTGCCCCGCTAATCTTTTTTTTTTTAGAAACGGATACATCTTTTCCTCTCTATTCCATGGGCCGTTCCCCGTCGGCTCGGCCGTTCATTTCTTAATTTTCCTCGAGAATCTTTAAGGTTCTTTTTTTCTCGCGCCAAGTGCGGTACATGAGAGGGACCAAGGATGTAGATAAGGCCCCTTTTGGTACCCCTGGAGTTATTTTGGATCGTCCCGCGACCCTCAGTTTTTTCCCTGCCCCCTTGGGGAGTTTTACTTAATAACTTTTTCTAAAGCCAACTGATTTAGTCACTTCCCGCCGGATTCTTCCTTTGTCGGCTAAAAACACCCACCCAATTAGTGCGATAAACCCCACTTTGGACCTATATATTCCCCCTCTTGGAAATACTCCCCACCTTTACCTTATCCCCCCCCCCGTTTTTTTTTTTTTTTTTTTTTTTTTTCTTTTTTTGAACGCGTCCCTCTTCATTTTTTTTATTTCCCCGGTAATTTCCGCCTGTCTCTTTTTGAGTAAAACTACGCATTGGACCTTTCCATATAACCTGTAAGAATTATGACCCCCTTTTCCCTCGGTTGAACGCATCCAATCCCCTTTTATCCACGGTGTGCGCAGAATAATCGCCACTTTTTGCCATGTCAACAAACCCTGCCGAAACTCGTGCGCCCCTTTTTTTTTCGCCCTCCTATACTCGGTTCTATTTTTTTTATTCGTGATTTAGATCATATAGAGACATACCCCCGAAAAGAGTCCCTTTTTTCTCTTTTAGATATGTCCACGGATACCATAAACTCGCCCCCCTTCGTTTCACTAACCCTCCACTTGTTTTTTTACTTTTAGGAACTTGTGATACTAGGAGCTATTGAGTTCATCATTACTTTCTCCTTTTTTAAGTTATTATTTTTTTGGGGTTCCTTGGCACCCTCTCTTTTCTTTCAGTACCCTAGCCGCAATGTCTTCCCCCCCATAAACGTTTAATTTTTGCCCAGATTCATTCCTTCTTTCAGTTCCTCTTTTATAACCCCCCCATACCGTGCCCTTGACCCCCCCCCTGCTCACCCTATGCCTTTGCCGCGTTCTAGCCAGCATTCACATACAGAGTGTGCTTACTGATCTAGTTAGAGTCACCTCTTTTCGCTGAAATAGACCCTTCTCTCTTTTTTTTTTTTCCCTATTCTCAACGATAGACTTCCTGCCCTGAGATAAAGTAATTCACATGTACCTGTCTTTTTATGTTTGCCCTACAGCGCTCCAGCTGTCTCGGGAAATTCCTTCTATTTTTTTCATTTTCAGTTGGACTTTTGTGTTGATATATGTCTTTTCCTCAGGGCTTTCGGAGACGGTTTGTTCAAAGGGGATTTCTCCATTTTCCCTCTCTGTCCCGTTAAGGACTCCCCCCCACACCACTGATCAAGCTTTGTAATAAGTAACCCCCTTCTACCAAACCTTACCACTATAAGTTTTCCGTACTCCATTTTCACCCCCGTACTAACCCAAAGTCCCTTTCCTAATTTTATCATCATATTTCAGCCGTCAATACTGTTTTATTTTCCTTTTCGCTGATCATACGTAGTGTTTCTTATAGACTTATCCTTAATTCTAAGACAAAATTAGCACCTTTTTCCCCTTTCCCTTAATGACTTAAAAATAACTTCACAAGTATATTGCTTTGAACCCCCCCTCTTCTTAGCCCTCCCCCTACCACGCGTTTCCCACTTGTTTTTTTTTACGGATGGGCGCCTCATAAGTGGCTTTCGATGCCACACCACCCCCCCCCACCCCCCCACCCCCCCCCCCTTCATAACTTTCTTTATCTGTTGTTTCTCCAATTCTTTTGCGTTCGAGATTTACTCCCCCCCCCGGCTTTTTGGTTTATTCTTTTTTTAACCAATCTCCGAGAAACGACGTTCGCGGAGAACTCTTTTTTCTTCTTTTTTTCCGCACCCTTGATACTTTTCCTCCTTTGAAGCCATGAGTTCTCACAGCCCCTTTTTACCAGGTTACCCTCGACATTTTTTCCTCTAATTGCTGCTCGACCCCCTCGAACGTTAATTGTTTTGTGTTTTAGCCGAATCAGTCACTCTCCGCCGGTCTTCCTGACAGTTGCCTGCGCGTCTTCTTATCCGTTCCTTTTTCCCTCCCTTTTCTTAAGTGTCCTTTCTCGGATACCTTTCGTCGCACAGTCTTTTTACTTTCCTTCGTTCGCCGACTACTTTCACTGATCTGCCTCCCCCTGGGTCTCCGCGCCCCGCCCTCCCCCTCGGAGCGACCTTGCGCCTCTTTCCTCTAGATTTTTCTTTTCTAACCCTTTTTTTTCTCCGAGGAGTTTTCCTTTGTCTCTTTCTCCTTTTACCATGCGGATGGCGCGCTACTGCCGCGCACCCTTTATCCCCTTTTCTCTCTCGCTCCTTTCAACGTAGACTGCGTTAGGATTCAATTTATCTCCTTCTCCCTAATTTTCCCACCCAGTCGTTTTTTTTCGCCCCACGTTGGTGTCCGCTCACTGCAGTCCCTCTCTCAGGTACCCCCTTTTTCCGGCGAGGCGCCTTTCCAGGCTGCGGGGCCTTTATCCCCCTTCTTTTTTCCTCTAAATAACTCTATCTTGCCGCGACCCTTGTTACCGTTTTTTTTTGGGTTGGGTGGTTGGAGAGCGCACAGCAACAAGTCCTTGATGTGTTTGTGTTTGCTTCCCCTTCTTCCTTTTCCTCGGAGAGCTCTTAACCACCTGAAGCCGCCAAACTCCCCACACCTCCTTTCCGGACCCTCCTTTTATCTTCTTAGAGTCCATGCAACGCCGGCGCTACGATTCTCTCGTCAACAGGCCCACATGCCGACCTCCCCCCTTTTTTTCACAGGACCGCTCTCCGAGACAGCCTTTTTCACTTTTCCCCCGCCCCCCGTTTCGACCTTTTTTTTGCACCCTTTTTTCAATTCGCGGTTTCCTTTCCTTCCCCCTCCTTCTTTCGCGAGTTTCGTAGACTCACTCTTTTCGAACCCCCAGTCTCTTTTCCTCTTTCGAGTACCTCTCCTTTTTGCTAAGGTCGATTTTTTCCTTAACAGAGTCATAGTGCTATCCGTCCATTCCCGGTTTTTGGTGGGTCTGGGGCCACGTTCCCCTGGCTTTTTTTAGACCTTTCCAGCTCTGAGTATTTGTGTCGAGTCTTTTTTGCTGCGACGCCTCAGTTGCAGCCCGTCCATGTTCTTTTCGTCCCTTTTCCACGTCTACCCTGAGGAGCTTTACCCGTTTCTGATCTTCCCTGTTTTTCTTACGTCGGGCCCCCCCTCTCTGCTTTTTATACGACCTTTTTTTCCGTCCCGCACTGTGCTAACCCCCCTTCTGCCTTTTCGCTAAAAGACACCCCCTTCGTTTCTTTTTTGTTCACCTCCTATGCTATGCATTTTTCCGACCCCCCCTTCCTACTATTCCCATTTTTTTTTCAGTTCCCCCTTGAGTCATCTTTTTTATGGTTTCCCCAGCTATTGTTTCACTGCTCCCCTACCTTTTTTCCCTGGACTATTGAAACTTTTTCTTTTCCCATCTTCCTCTTTGAACCTTTCCTCTCTTTTTAGAGATTTGAAAAGCACCCCTAACATTCCCCCTTGGATTGAGTCCCGTGTTCCTTGCCTGACGCACTAGGTCCCCCCGATAAAACCTTTCCGTTTTGACGTTGAGTGCCGCGGCTTTTCACCGATGTACATGGCACCTACTGCCGTCCCTTCCCATCCCTTTATAAGTATTTTTTCATAGAGACTTTAAATTTTCTTTTTCCTTGATCAACGCTTTCCTCCCTTCATAACTGATTTCATTATGATTTGACAATCTTCCCCTTTACCACCTTCCACGCGTTCGTAACTGTGTTTTTTACCTTGAGGCTCTTCCTTCCCTTCTTTATATTTTTTTCCTTGGTTCTTTCTTTCCGTATGTTTGAGAGTTATAATATTTTCCTAATGTCAAGCTATCCTCTCCAGGCTTAAATACTTCCCCCCTGAACCTTTACTCCCCCCAAATTACTTTATTCCCTTATTGAAAATTAATGTCATGCAACCAATAAATGATATTCCTTTGTTTCCCTTTGTTACTTTCTTATAATGCAGGTTTGTTTATTCTTCTTTCCAAATTCCCTAGACACTTTCATCTCCCCTTTTTTGGTGTTAGAGAGAACGGTATATTTTTTTTCCATCTCCAACCCTTCTTTGACATAGAACTTCTTCCCCTCCCTGCACACCTGACCCCTTCCTTTCATATCCCCTTCCAGTAATTGTCAATTTCTATCACGGTCACTTTCTTTTTGTGTTATCTCTCCGTAACTTGATGCTTCAGTTGCTTTACTAATATTGTTTTCTCTTGACAGTATTCCAAATTAATTTCATTCAACGCACACAATACTTTTCTCCCTCCCTTTCCTAAGATACCACCGCCTTGAAAAAATACCCGACGTCTCTTCCTTCTTTTCCAGACTCCTATTCCTTTTTCCCCCTTTTCAAAACAAAAGCTGAAATTTGGAACTTTCTTTTTTCAATCATATGTCATACTCATGAATACTGTGTTCTTAAAAGAGCTAATAGATTTTAGTTTTTTTCTTCTCTCAAGACTCCCCCCCTTCTCTCTTTCGCTGTAACTCCTTCCCTTATACGCCCCCCTTCAGTGGAAAACACAAGACCATTAGCCATGTAATCTGAAACTAACTGCCCCTTCTTTTTTTTTAGTTTTTCATGGAGGCGTTTTTTTTCTAAGTGGCTCAGGCGATCCACCCCTTTCTCCCCAATCCAAGTCACATTATGATAGTTTCTCCTCTCTTGCTTTCCGCACATGAGAGGCTGCCCTAGACCAGATGATACGGATTTTTGAATTCCTCTTTCCCTTTTTTTTCCTCTGATCTACCCCGTTTTGTCATACGAACTACCTTTGCACATCAGTCAGCCATTGTGTTCCTCCCCCTCCTTTTCTGTACCATACTCAGTAAGTGTCCTCTTTTTTTTTATCTTTTTTCCAAATCCGGGTTTACTTTTAGACTGCCCTCCTAGCCTTTTTTTTTGGTTCCCCGTATCCTCCCAGAGGATTTTTTTTCCTTTAGTATCAACCGGAGCGGTACATTGATACAAGCGTCAGCCAGTCTTTTACTCCTCTCCTGGGCTACCGTTCGAAGGCTTCCAAGGGGCGCAACGTCCCTGAGTCCCTTCCCCTTCATGATATTTCCTTCCTCGCTAGCGCCCTTGACGGCTCATTTCCCTTTACGCCGAGGAAGAGCGAAGCGACGCCCAGTTCGTAGATAGCCTTTTCCGGTGCTGGCCAGCGCCTACTGCTCCTCGCATTTTCTTTTTTTTCCAAACGTCTTATTCATTCTCCCCATCGTCCCCCCCCTCGTAACGGCTGAACTGAGCGAAAACCATGTAGGGGGTTTCCCCCCTTCCTCTCCCTGGTTCCTCGTTGAGGGGTCCCCGGTCCTCTGAGACGAGGGCCTATTTCTTTAGCCCTTCTTTCTTCGCTGCGTTTTCTGCGGTTCTCTCTTTCCTCTTTTCTGCATGGACGCTAAAATAAGTATACTCGACCAAAGGGAGTGTCCTGTCCCTCTGGGCAATCACGGTTCCGGGAGCCTTTTTGATTTTCCTCTCGATTCTTCTTTTTTTGTTGCCCTTTCCTCCCCCCACAAGACTTTTTACCCCCCCTCTTTCCCCCCTCCCCCTCTTGAACGAGGCCGACGATACCCCTCAAGCGAAGGCGTATACTTAATGTAGCCTTTTTCGCTAACCGTGTTTTTTCCAGGATCCACAGTCCTCCCTCCTTTTTTCTTCCCCTATATTTCCCCCCCCTTTCGTCGCATTTTTTACTGAGCAACCTTTACACTTTTTTGTGACCGTCGCGGAGTCAAATTTTGTCTTTTTACTCAGGTCTTTTTTCACGCCTTTAGTAGTCACCTTTGAATCATAAGTTTGTCCGCCGTCTCCTTTGGTTTTTTCCCAGAGGAGCCACTTCCCCCCCTTGCTCCCCTTTCTCTAGTTCTAGCTACCTCTTTTGACGAAAGGCTTTGGAGGCAGGCAAATTTCGGCAGACGGGCCTTTCCTTTTTTCCCCACCCTTTCCTTAACATTGCCACGGTAACCTCTTTGATTTTTTTCTTTTAGTTTTCCTTGTTCCCAGTTTTTTTGCTTTTGTATCTCTTTCCCTTCGACCAGGTACCAATGAGGAGAATTAGCCTACGATCGTCACTGCTGTGTATTCCCCTTACAGCTCCGATACTATGAGTCGCTCCCTCCAAAACCCTTTTGGCAGAGCTCCCTAATAGGGTCCCTTTTGTAACTTCCCCCCTTCGTCTCTTTCCCCTGGCCCTAACCCCCCCACCCCCTAGCTGAGATAAGGTGGATGCCCATTTGCCTACCCCTAAAAGGTCCTTACTTACTTCCGTTTCTTTTCCTTGCCTGCTGAGACTCCCCAACTGAGTCACGTTTCTTTATATCTTTCCATAAGACTTCCCTGCTGCCTTTTGGTGAAAAATAGCAAGACCGTATCATCTGTTTAAACGTCTTGGACCTTTGTATGGTTTTTACCTTCCCGTCTTTTTCCTCGAACCTTTCGGGATTTGTTGTGCTCCTCCTGAACGCCAAGCCTGAAGTATCTCCCCCCAACCCACCGCCCCCAGCCCCTTTTTCTCTTTATCCGATGCGCTTCGTTTTTTTCGAACCGGATTTTTTCCTATTGCACCTCTGGTTCATATACTTACGCGAAACTTGGTAAAAGCTTTCTAATTTGATCTTTTTCTCTTCCGCGATATTCATCCCTCGTATTATTCGCTCCCCCAAGTCTCCTTTTTTGAACTTTCTCCTTTTGTCGCCTTAAAGCCTGGGCCCTTAGTGTACCACTAATTTTCTTTAACCTTCCCTGACTGCGAGTATTCTATTCCTTTTGGTGCGCATTCCTGTCTTGATTTTCTTCCCCAGTCTTCATTAATTAATCCCCCTCTCCCCCCCCCTGTTCTTCAAAATTAGCGCAGAACGTTTATAATGCACGTCTACGCCAAAAGTTAATTCCCTCCATAACCCACCCCCCACCCACTTGACTTAAACTTAGAACAATAAGTACCTGAGCCCCCCCCAAAACTAAGATTTTGTGTCGCCGTTTTTTCCTCACATTGTGACAGGGCCTATATGTCCCTCTTTCCTTCTTCCTGCAAAAGGATTTCTCTATCCAGAATTCATGAAGCTTGTTGACTTGTTTTTTAGACCGTGTCTATCCCGTAGCTTGACACCTAAACTGCCCTATACACGACATTTTCTTTTTGTTGTGCCTTGTCAATGAATTTTATATTTTCTCCCCCTTTAATTTTCTCCTTGTCCCTTTTTTTTCTAAGAGTTCCATTATAAAATAAGTATTTCCCTTTTTTTCTAAGGAATTATACTGCGGACATTTCTACAAATTACCTCCTTCGCACACCCCTTTTTTCATTTTTAATAATACCCCAGGTCAGCCCTACCTTGCCCTCCTCCCAATAGTTACATGTCAATAAGTCTCAATTATTCACTTTTTTCCCCCAAGTACCTAAATTTGAAAAGAATTTATTTCTCCCTAACCTTTATTTCCTTCCAAAGATCTACTGGATTCTTTCATAGATATCCCTTGAATATAGATAACCCCTCTGAACCTTTCTCCCTTTCGCGTCAAGCCTATCTAAAAATAACTTATACGTCCCCCATTTCTGCACATGTCCTCTTTTAGGTCTCGGTTTTCACCTGAAGCGTTTTTAACTTGTAATGGGAGCTTTGTGACGGAGTTGGAATTCACTAAGTGGCTTTCCCCTGATGCGCACACACTTTCGCAATCCGTAGAATGTATTTCCACTAGTTTCTCCCCCCCCCATTGCCTTTTCCTGGACGATCTTCCCCTCTTCCCCCCCCCCCCCAATTAGTAAGTTTTCCACATAGTCGCCACGGTGCTGGAGAAAATAATTTCCGATGATTAGTTGACCAAAGTCTTTTCCCGCCATGTCTTACAATAAACTGCATAAGTCAAGGCCTTGTCTCCGATAAGATAGTCTTTTTTTTTATGATCGTCTTCCCCCACACCTTTCGCCTTGGTTTTCCCCCCATCCCCCATTCCGAGTTGAATTTTTGCGGGTCCGCCCTAGTATCGTATTACGCGAGCTTTCCTCCCACCCCCCCCCTCTCTTGTTTTTTTTCTAATCTTTATGTACACCTTTCCCAGGACTTTTAATTTTCTCAGTTTTCAGCCCCGGACTACAGAATCCAGAGCGGCTATTGGCCTTCCCCCCCTGATCCCCCCCCCCCCCCCCGCCTCCAACCAGATTCGACTTTCAGTACCTTTATATTTCTCCCCGCTGTCGTTTCGCCCTGAGCCGACTTCCCCCTCCCCCCCCACCTTTAGTACGGAAGATATGTAAAGTGGATCCCGCTAACTTCCCGCCGGCCCCGTGCGCCTCTCGGACTTTTTGTAGACGAGTTTTTTCTTTCCCACCCTCCCCTTCACCCCCATTTCCTCTTAAAACTTCTGGACACCCCCTCCTATGGCGTGCCTCGAAGCTTCGTCCAACTGTTTAGATTCAGGCGACGAGGGACTTTGGAGATTCCCCCTTTCCGGTCCCCATGGGGCCCGGGTTATCCCCTTGCGCCTTTTTGTGGTTTCATTATCCGCAGGCCAGGGAGGTCTCCACCGAGGGCAATCTCTTTTACTTTTTTGTTTTTAGATCCTCCTCAAGTGCTTTTTTTTGTTTCTCTTATACCCCCTCAGTTGTTAGATTTTTCTCGCACAACACATGCTGTGCGGCGGTTACTTACACCCACACCCCCCCTTTCGCGATTGACCCTCTTTTAATAACTCCCCTCCTCGTTTTTATTGTCTGGCGCTCTTTCTGAAACGGATCCAACAGAGACCCTTTTTGACCAAGAACCTGTTCTTGCACAGGCCGCTCTCTCCCGTTCCCCCTCTCTTCCCCAATTTCTGTTCCCCCTTTCGCGGATTTGCAACCCCGCCCCTCCTTTTGTCCCTTACTCAGTTGCTGAGTTTTTCCTCCGGCCAACGCCGTATTAGTTGTTTTCCGAGTTCAGAGCGCAAAGTTCATTTTGAACTTTCTCCTCCTCCATAGTCCCCCCATGAGGCCGGGCCCCGATCGAGGCCCTGGGAGATCCATTTTTTCCCCCCCCTTTTTTTATTCCGGCATTGACCACGGAGACCTTCTAGAGTACGCGAGGCGCACATTTCCTCCCTTTTACGGTTTCCCTGGACAGTTGAACCCCCGGTACCCTCTGATCGTACCTGCGTGTTATCAATAGCTTAGCATCTGTTTACTATGATTCGAACGTCCCCCTTTGGCTTACGCACGCACCTCCTACGACCCTATTCTGAGTAATTTCTCGCCGAGTCTTCCCCCCATTCGTTGATAAGAAGTTTCGGAGACCAGCCTTTCCCTCTGAGGCTTTAACCCCGTCTTATTATGACTCCCTGTCCCCCGAAACCGAGGGCAGGAGTCAACTTTTGAGATGATAGGAGCGCGTTTGTCAACTACCCCGTAATGATTGTTCCTCCACGACCCCTTTGTTTTCTTTTCTGCCTGAATTGTTTATCTGGGTATCCCCTTGGACACAGTGGCAATGTGTTAATCTCGAACGCCCGTTTCGAACGTCCCCTAAACCTTTTTTGAGTTTCCATTTTCCTTGAAGGCTAACCCCCAGAAAAGTTTCAGACCATCTCCTTACGTGCTCCTTTTTTTAGTGTTCGACCCATTACCTTACCCTTGTTTTTTTCCCCCCCTTTTACTTTGCCATAATTCTATATTTTTTTTACAGCGCCCAAGAGAAATTTCTACTTTTCTTTTATCTTTTCCCCGGATACAATAGATCATGAACCTTTATTATTATGTTCCCCTTCTTAAACTATTTACAAATTTTGAAAGTTTTAAAGTTATTCTCCTTTTTTTGAGTGATCATCCACTAGCATCATCATTACTTCTTCTACGTATCCCTTTTTGAGTTCTTTTCCCCTGTCCTTTGACTTTGAGTCTTTAATTTCCTGGCAACCATATCCTGGCCAATTCTCATATTCTACACCGATTCCCTACTTCCCTTTTTTCTATATAACCCTTACCTTGGACTCAAAATATGCACAATTTTACTTTTTTGGCCCCTGATATGCCACAATGCCGTCATAGCTTTTCTCCCTTTTTTGTCCCGTATTACTTTGCCCCTATATATGTCCTACGTGAGACCCCCGTGTTCCTCCGTGGTCCAGAGACCTTTGGTCATTTTGAAAATCCTAACGAATCAAAGTAATCCCCTGTCCCCCCTTTTGTTATGCATTATGCTTTATACCACCGCTTTTTCTACCCATGTTTTCCTCACGAAGTAAATTTGATTTGGGAATATAGAATTTTCCCCCATCCCCTTTAGGCCTTAGTCCTTTCTCTTCTTTTTCACTATGATTATAGCACTTGCCCCAAGTAAGATACAATCTCAACCCGGACTATCCCCGGACCATTTAGATAAACCAAAGAGCTAACAACAATAATACTGTCCCCTTCCTCAGTCGCAGCCTCAATAGTTCAGTTCCGTTTCAATCCTTTCCCTTTCAAACTTCCTACAACAAATGAAATAGTTTTATTTCCCTTTAAATATAATTCCCTTTATTTCAGTGCGACCCCTAGCCCTCTCTGACTTTTCCTTCCCCCCTTTAGTACCTTTACTGTGTCCTCCTTGCCTTTAAAACCAAATTATCCCGCCAACTATGCATTGTCCAAACCCAAGCGCTTTCCTTTCCGACCCTTCCCCCGCCCCTACCCCTTGTCTGGGACTGTTTGATTAACGGTATGAGAGACTTCCCCCTCCTTGCGTCAGGCGATGGGTCCCCCTGGAATCAATCCACCATCTGTTTTTTTTTTCCCCCCCTTTTTCATCTCCCTTCCCGGATGGGTTGTTCTGCGCTCCACTTTCTAAGTTATGAATTCCGAAGCTCGCCATTTCCCCCAATTTTTTCTCTGACCCTCCTCATGCTCCGTTTTCTCCAGTTTCCTATGGGTGGGAGTTTCCCTCTAGTTTCATGCCCTTACCCCCTTTAGTCTATTTACCCCGCCACCTTTCCCCCTTCATTTGGGTGTCTTTTAGACGCAATCCCTTGCCACCCTATCCTGCGCGGAGTATTCTACCCTTTCATGTATGTCGTATTAAATTCGGCCAGAGATTTTTGGCGGACGTTTCGGTATTTATGTCCCCCCCCCCCCCCCCACCCCCCCCCCCCCCCCCCCCCCACTTAGCTTCTTCCACCTTCTTGGCAGAGCAGTGTCTAAGCATCCAGGGTACCTTTTCTTGACTACCAGCTCCGGCTTTCAACTGGGTCTCCCTCCCTCCCGAACCCTTTCTTTGTCTCCCTTTTCGCTGACTGGGGAACCCTCCTTGCTCCGGTAGCCCCTCCAGCCTTTTCGTAATCCTGCAATGCTCCCCCCCTTTTTTCTGTCCCGTACTGCGCGCGCCCTCCTCTTCTCTTGACTTTCCCTGTCGAGGCGTCTTTTCTTTTTTCCCAAAGCCCTTTTCCTCTTCCATGAGTACCGCACGAAGCAACGTTGTGGAGAGGCGTTGCCTCCCTCGACTTCTCCCCTTTTTTTTTTGCCTGGAGATTTTACCTTGTTTGAGCTTTTTTCACCTTAATTTGTCTCCAGTTCTCTACCGTCTACGCCGCAAGGGAGTGTAGCGCCCGATTGCACATCCCTCCTCGTTCCCTTTGGGAGCTACACGCACACTTGATGTGGTTTCGTTTTTTCTTCTTCTCTTTTGGGTTTTCCTCTCCTCTTCTTCCCAAACGCGGCTTTCCCCCCCCCAAACCGTACCGTTTGACCTCGGGCCGCGCCTTCCTTTGCCTTTGGCTCCCATTTAGCGTCCATGCCTTAGCTACCTTTCTTTCCCCTTATCACTTCCTTCCCCTGCAGATAACCTCAACCCTCGCGTACCTCTTCGCCAATGACCGAACACCCAACCTGCGACCGTCGCGGGCAACTTCCTCCTTTTTTTCCCCTTTTTGTCCCGAATTTTTTTGCTTTCTCTTCTTTTGAATCAGGTCACGCGCCGTTATACGTTTCCTTAGTCGAGTAGTCGTTCCATGGCCCTGGTCAGATAGCGTTTCCCCAGTCCTCTACGAAAAGTTTTGCCCCGTCGAGACTTTTCCCCGCAGGCGTCAGGGTTCCCCACGCTTGAGCCGGCATTAGCCCCCCTTCTCCCCGAGAGCAGAGCTACGCGACTTTCTTAAGGTCTCGCCCAGTTTCTTTTCCGCGCGTTTTGCTTAAGTTTCTTTTTTTTCTTCCGTTTACCCGATTTTTTCTTCTCCTTCCCCTTTTCCCTGGCGTCTTCATAGCTTTACCTCTCCGCCTATACTAGATTTACCGCAAACGTCCAACCCTTGGTTGTTTTCTCAACGTCCCCCTCCTTTTCGTCTCGTTTGGCGGCTCGCTGATAACCGAAACCCATCGCGATTTAATTGTTTGCCTAGATCATATGACCCAGCAGTCGTCCCCTTCCCCCCCCCCGGCCCTTACTGAATGTACACAGGTGTCTGTTGAACAATCCATTCGAAAACTGAGTCCCTGGTCTTGATAGTGCCTATGCCTAATCCTTCTTTTGCGGTTTTTCTTCAAAACTTATTGGACGGTCTCATAGGTAGATAACGTCCCTTTGCGTCCGGCAATGTGGCTTCACCCAGAACGCCACGTCTCCCTCCCCCCGAGTTTCCTCTACATAGACTTTTTAGTCCACCGTCACCCCCCCCCCCCCCTCCCCCCCACGACAAGTTTTTTTAGACCTCTCTGAGTGGCCGCTTCTTTGACACGAGATACATGGCCTCATAATTGGGTTTCCATGACCCCCCTTTGCCTTTTCCTCTCCCCTGTCCCCCTGAAAGTTTCATTTCAAGTATTTTAAAATTTATGATTCTTTGCCCCAAGAAATTCCCCCTTTCATTATTATGTTGCCTCTTTACCCACAATCTTTTCTTTTTTCCCAATTCTCCTTCTAGCTGTTATGTTCTCCGTACTTATTTTCTCGCTTGAAGTCTTTCTTTTGTTCTCGAGTTATCTTAGCCCCCCCTATTGAATAAGTATGTTTTCTTTCATTCCCCCCTTCTCCCGACCTTCGCCCCAAACTTAGTCCCCCCCTTTTTATAATGCAAAGGATTATCTTGATAAGTTAATGCCCACTCCCCATCCCCCCCCAACTCCCCCCTTCCGCTTAACCCTTGCCCCCCCCCTGGCTGGAAAACCATCCATTCCCTGTGTTCCTTTTTTATATTTCCCCGCCCTCCTGCAAATGGCTTTCCGATAAGTTACCTGTTCCAAAGCTCCTTTTCTTTGACCTCTTCCCGGGTCTTCCCCTCCTGTTTAGATCCCAATGCTAGGTCCATTAGCATGTGCTACCCCCCCTACCTTTTCACTGCATATGTTTTCGACACAGGCCTCCCTTTTTTTTGCATGTCCCCCCTATGTCACTCATTTTTGGTATTTAATTTTTTCTTGTATATAGAATTGGACCTTTTTTTTGACATTTTCTTTTCAGACCTTTTTCGTATGTTATATATCATTGACCATATTGACAGCCAAATGTAAAACTCATCCGGACAACAACCCCAACCCGCCCTTCCCAACTTCGTGAACCCCTTGCGACATAAGGAGTAAGAGATTTTCACTTCCTATATGTAAATAGTTACCATCTTTACACTAGTTCCTTTCCCTTTCTTCTAACTTCACCGTTCGCACCCACTGAAATCACCCCCTCTAAGAGTAAGATCGGGACGATATGCGAAATATCCTTTCTTCCTTCAAGTGTCAGGAAACCCCCCCTCGCGACACGCAGTCCTCATTGATACAGAGAGGGACTAAGGACAAGAGGAGAGGGAAAGTAGACAAGATGGAAGCATTGTGTAAAAGTCTTTCCCTCAGATGGAACGCGGAGAGGGGCATAGGACACCCTTTTCGCTCCTCAGATTTCTAGCTTTCCTTCTGTCCATATGGCCCCTCTAAAAACGCCGAAAAACCCCCCCCTCATCTCTTTCAGTTGAAAAAAGAGATAGATTCCGTATCTCGGGTTTCTAAACCCCGAAAGAAGAGATTATCTGAGTTCTGCCCTTTCTGTTTTTCATTCTGTGTGTGAGTTCTCTCGGGACTGCCCCACCAATTCTGGGTTTCGTGTTCGCCAACTCGTTGATCGACCAGCACATTTTCCTCTTTCTTCCCCACCAGTTAATGTCTACTTTACCTTACCAATCGTACCTTATAGATTCCCCTAGTCCCTTGGCCTAGACAGAAAACCCCGGAACGCAGTAAATTAAATGAAGCTGCATTGACCATTCGAAAACATCATTTCCCCCCCCTTTCCCTACTTTTTGGCATGACAGGTCCAGCGGTGTAACACATCCGGAAAAGTACTTTTCTGACCTAGTTAGACGGGTTTTATCTAGAGAGGAATTTCCTGTTTGAACTTCCCGCCAGCGACGGAGGAGTTTTTCGCCGACCCCCTTCCAAGCATCCGCCTGAAGGTACTCGAAGAATCCTGCACCTAGATATGTTCTACGTTTCTTGCTTCCCCCACCCAAGAGATTTTTGGCGGAGCGTTGTTTTTCTAATAGCCCTCCTTGCTTCCTGATCTTCTCCCTCCTTCCCCTGACCCCATTTCAGTTTCCGTCCCCGGCGGCCCCTTTTCCTCGCTATCGCCCCGCCCCAAGGATGACTCGACCTGCTCTCGCCGTACTTTATGTGTCTCCGTGACTTTTCTTTGGCGCGTCCTGAATTTTTTTTCCTGTCCCCTTCCCTTTCTCAGCCCTTGTGATGGATCCCTGCTTTCCCCCTCTGTGCGCCTAGAGCACAAAAAGTAGTTTGTCCTTTCTCATTCGTCCCGCCCAGAAGTGACAGCTCTCGCCGTTCCCTGGGCTCTTTAACCTTCCCCTCCTTTCGGGGTTCCCCCCTCTCCTCCAAATGTGGTGCCTTCTTTTTTCTGTGACAGCGGTTTACGGGATCGGCCTGTGCTCACACAGGTGCTTGCGCCTGTGGATCCTTTCTACATGTATTTTATTCCTTATACTTAATGTAGGCTTCCCCCACATCGAGGCTGGGTGGGGTCTCTCCAACGCAAAGCCTTGATTTTTTGTTCCTATTCTCCCCTCCCGCCTCTCCTTTTTTCTGATCTTCCTCGACCCACCCTACCTTGGTGTCCTTTAAATTCAAAAAAAAGCTTTACCCTTACATTCCTTTTACTACCCTAAATGAGGCAGCCTCTAGTCTAACTTTCTATTATAGACCAACAAACCTTTTATCACAAGTTTCCCCCCCCCCAAGAGTAAATATCTAGATCTGTACTCAAATTTTTTCCTCTTTCGATCTCCCAACTTCTTGAACTCCTCTTTGTCTGGGTCACGAGAAGTAGTATCCTTCCCCTAATCCTTGCAAGTTTCCTCCCGGTTCTTCCTTCTCCCTTCATGGCCTTTATAGTTAGTAGCCTCTGGCCTCCCCCCCCCTTGGTTCGTGGCTTCCCGAGCATTGTGTCGTCCAGGTTCCCCCCTGCGAGCCGGGCCTTTCCCGGCCTTTCATTTCTCTAAGCCCTCTTTCCCTAGCCTTGGGCGGTTCTTTTTGTTTTTTTCCCTCGATTTTTTTTCGTGTTTACAAAGGGTCCCCCCCCCCCCCCCCCAGTTGACGAGCCCGGTGACCAGCGCTGCTTTTTTGCCCTTTCTCCTGGAAGCTTGACGACTAGTTCTGAAGTCCGCTTTCTCCTCTACTCTGATTTATAAATTTGCCAAAAATTCCCCTTGTTTTGCTTTACGCATCGAACGCTTTTACTCAGATCTTTTTCGCCCATGAGCTCCTGAGGCTTCCGGAGAGAGATCAACAAGAACCCATTAAGTCCCCTCTAAGATACGATTTCCTCACCTCCTATACGTTATCCTTGGATGATTCCGGAAACTTTCTCCCTCTCTGATAGTGTATGGTCAAT
>Ga0179593_1625238_pt1 | contig 17498 bp, 15 predicted proteins | sample CZODoug2_1_08_16_FD_185931 | JGI IMG/M metagenome (GOLD analysis project Ga0179593, IMG submission 185931) | Vadose zone soil fungal communities from Angelo Coast Range Reserve, California, USA - CZODoug2_1_08_16fungal (PacBio error correction) | ecosystem: Environmental > Terrestrial > Soil >... | reverse complement strand
CCCAAACGAGAAAGACGACGATTATTCCATCCTCCCCTCCTTTTTAGGCACTGGATAGAGAACTTTGTTCCCTGTGACAGCCGCTTTGAGATTCGCCCTGCGTCCTTTCGATCACAGGATTTCGGCAGGCTCTTCGTATCTGATCGACCGACTTTGTCGCGTCACCTTTTCTTTTTTCTGCACCAGCGTTTCCCCCTTCGCAGGAGGCACTTATTTTTCTCGGAGGGCAGCCGACATATCTCTTTTTGTTAAAAAGTAGTAGATGTTGCTGGACGTCGACCCCTCATCTGATAAGATCAGAGCACGGTATACACACAGTTTTTTGCAGTTCTAGTGAATCCCCTTAAGGTTCGGTCTTCTTCCCCCCCCCGCGTCGACCAGAACTTTCCCCCATTGCTTTTCTGGAAATCAGAGGAGTCTTAGCTGTTGCCAGCTTTCCTCTCCATTCCTCTACGGCGGGTTCCTTTCGTCAGTCGATTGAGTCCCTTTCTCCCCGTAGAGTATGCGCGCAGCTTTTTCTTCTCCGCGTTCCAGTTCTGGATATTCTCCCGTTGCTTCCCCATTCAGGCTCCCTCTTTTTCTATGCCCTTACCCACTTCATGCCCCCTTTCCCTCTCGCGGCATTTGAAGGCCTCTCTATAACATCCACCCGTCCCCCACTGGAGACCCCCCCCCCCCCCCCCCTATGGCGCCCCCCCTTTCTTTCTTTTTTCGCTGCAAGGAGCTTCTTGGATTGTGACTTTGCTCGTTTTCTATGTGTTAGGCACTTTGTTCCCCCTGCCCAAGCTTCCTTTTAACCCCCCTTCTACTGCATAGGAGACAAATTAGCGGAACTTTTTTTCCTGCCCCCCCTTCGCTATAGATTTTAAATTCCGGACTATCTGGTGTGTTTTCTTTTCATTCAAAGTAAGTTTTCCCTCTTTCCCCCTTCTTTCTCTGTTTAATTTCAGTTTCCCTCCCTCCTCCTCTCACTTCTTTTAGGCAGTTAGGCTAAGAACTCCCTTTTTTCCCCTTAAGTCGGATGTTGGCTGACGACTTTTTCTCTCGGCGGATGGTCTCCCCTTCCATCATTTTTCCCAAGTCCCCCCGAACACAACACCCCCCCCCCCCCCCCAAACAAAACCTGTCCTAGTTTTGTCATCCTTCCCTTTTCCGCGCTAAGCACACGAATGATCGTTTTTTTTCTGCGTCCCTTAGCGGTCTCCGGACAGCGGGGAGTTCTCTTTTCATCAAAATGCGTTCTCGAGACCGCTCCTTCTCCCTTTTTCCTGATGAATTGACCATTTCTTAGCCGCTTGTTTTCCCGTCGGACTTGTTCCCGAGTTTCTTTTTCCCTATGAATAAGAATGGGGACCCTCTTCCCCCCTTTTCCTCGGCCGGATAGGAGAGAAGGCCGCTTCGCAGAGCTCTCTTTTCTTCTGGGAGATGGGATACTCTCTGGGCCGAGGGTTTTCCTGACTCCCATTTTTGCGGTCTCTGGTGGAAAGCTTGATCGAGGCTTTTTCCTCCCGTGCTGATGCTGCTTGGGCGGTAGCTCCCTCCATCCGCCTGCCTTTCCACAATCTTCCGCGGCGATTTTTCCATCGCCATGAGGTGCTTTCTTTCCCATCTGTCTTGGCTTTGTAGTAGGAGGACCGTTCCCTCCTTTTCCACGGGCTCCCGCGTCTGTTTCCCTGTTCTCCTCCCGAACCCCCCCCCCTGTACCAAGTGGTTGGGGGGAGTCCTTCTTTTTCCCCCCGTTGCGGATGCGTCAAAAATCCTCCCGATTGTGCCTTTTTTCGCTTTTTTTGCATCTCGCTGCCACGAATGTTCCTAGCTGGCTTTTCTCGAGTGAGCATCGTCCTCACTTCATCAGCGGCGCTGGCCCACCCATCCTCATAAGAGTGGTGTTCTTTCAGTCCTTTGGATTGATTTCCACGCTTTCCTTCCCTTCCTGGAGCGGGAAAGCCTTTTTTTCCACCAGTCAGTTGCGAACGTTTATACCTATTTTCGTGTTTTTCCTGATCATGGTTGCATCTTTTTTCTTTTCCGGGTTTTCCGAACTATGATCGAAGTGGGAATCGATTGGGTAAAGAAGGATTTGGCCCACCCCCACTCGCGCTTCGTCAGCTACGGTTTTTTTTTCCTGCCTTATTTTCGTTCCCCGTGTCGGGTCAAAACCACGCCCACTTTTTTTTCCCCTTGTTCTCCTACTGAGCTGTTGGGAGATTCGCTTTTTGTACCTTGGCTCTACTTTCTCCTCGGAGTGTTCATGCGATTGAGCATTCGTTCCTCTACGGTGTTTCTGTTCCCTCCGGTTCTGGAAGCTGAAGAGCTTTTCCTTCCTGTACAATTAATCCTTCCACACAACCTTCCCTTTGACAAACGGGATTGCTCTTTGTCTAGTTGTAATCCCCCCGAACCAACCATTCCTTTTGTCACCTATTCGCCTTCTCTTTTTCCCCCCCTCCTATAGAACCAGGGACAAGGAGAAACAGGCCGGAGATGATTGCAATCTCTTTTCCCCCAAAGATGCTGACCCTGACACTCCAAAGCAGGGCCATCCTTGAATCTGACTTTTCCGCATGCAAGAAGCACGGCCCTTCCAGACCAGCGATCGCCCCCCAGCCCTTCCTCAAGTGGGAGGCTCAGATCGGTCGTTCACCGCAGCAAGTGCCTCTCATGACTTCTACGCCCCTTCATTCAAACAGTGCCTCCCATCCCCTTTTTCCTGTTCACTTCGGCAGGGCCGAGTGCGTCCTGTTGAACGGCGGCTTTCCGCGCGATTGGAGACACGCCCTCTTCTGTTCTACTGGAATGACCCCAGTTCCCTTCACCCCTCACAGATTTGAAGGCGCGAGCTTTTTTCTCTCCTTTTTTTCGAGGTCAAGGTAGATAGAGTTTCCGTCTCTTTTTGTCCTTGTCTGCCCCTAATTCGTTTTCATTATCCAAAGCAGCTCCGGTGTGGTTGTTTATCGAGATGTCTTCTTTTCGTAGTATTTAATCCCCTTCCTTTTTTTTTTTTTCCATACGGAAAGGTCCCGTCTCCGGGAGCACGGAAACCCGCAGAGCAGCCTTTTCAACGCTGTTCTCCGGCGCCTTTTCCGCGGTTGAGAGTGACGATTTTTCTCTTTTTTTCCCTCCCCCATTAGACTCCTTAAAGCCTTTGGCTTCCCAACTCGCCTGTCCTTCCTCCAGACATCCACCGGGACCCCCTTTTTGAAGCTAATTGTATTGTCTTCCGTACTTTTGAGGAAGCACTGGCCTTCCCCCTCCTTTTGGTGATGGGAGCCGGTCGATCCCGCCCCTTTTTTTCCACGCGGCATCGTTCTTTCGCTCTTGCCGGGCTTTCCTTTTTTCGTCTTCCCTGCTCCTTTTTTTCGTGAGATAGCAGTGGCTGTTTCTCTTTTTTTTTCTTTTCCTCCTGCCGTGGTAGACGTCCCGTTGCAATCATCTCTTTTTTTTTTGTCCTTGGGCGAGAAGGAAAGTTTATTCTCTTCTTGTCTAATTAGGGTGATTTTTTGCGTTTTGCTCCTGTCCTTCACCGCCGCTTTTCTTGTTTTTTTCTTCCCGGTGAAGGTGCGTTCTTAATACCTTTCCGCGACGTAAGGGTTGTAACCTTCCGTTTCGACCTCTCTTCAGCTTACCCACATCACGCTCACGGGACTTTTTTTCTATCTTCCGATCGCAATAGACATTGAACCCTTGTGGCGTCCCAATCCCCCTCGGTACTCCTGAAATCTACCCCTTTCCCTCTCCGAGAAAAGGTTGAAATTTGGTTTTTTTATCGCCCGCAGCAGTGTACCTTCTGCACCCCCTTTTCCCATCTCCTATAGAACGGAAACCCGTATTTCCTCTTTTCATCGATTTCACTTCCCCTAGGATCGTTCTCCCCTTCTCATGGGGGCAAGACGTTCCTTCCCCGGATCGGGCCCGTTTCCTTTCAGTGCACCTCGAAAAGTCCCTAAGGGGACTCCAGGGCTTTTTTCCCCTTTTCTGCGCGACCAGAGTGGCCCCCTTCCCCCGTCATGATAAATAAACCGGAGGCAGGATGTTTCCACGAGGATTCAATCTGTCTCTTCTATCGCATCGTGGCAAACCCTGGAGAACCCTTCCCCTCCCGCTAGCCGGTTGCCTCTGCCGTCCTTTTTTCCTGGAAGCGAGAGCGGAACTCTTTCGCATGAGCCCGCTTAGTCTCGACGGCGGGACACGGCCTTTTTCCCACAGATTAAATAACTAATCTGCCCCGATTCCTAGATGCGTTCGTGCCCTTTCCCCGTTAGAGATCCCCGACTACTACCTTCCCCGTACGAGACATTTTCAACTATTTGTTCCTCCTCGCGATGGCGCCGTCTCCGCTCACCGCGGAAGCTTTCTGGCTGATAGTTGCCCCCCAGAAGAGAGCCTTCGTTCTCCAGCAGAGATAAAGATTTTCTTACCCTCTTCTCCCCTGGAGGATGTCTACAAACGAGAGCACCTTTTTTTCTGATCAAGCTTTCCCATAGTCGCAGCCGAAGACACTTTTTTCCCCTTATCTTCTCTACGATCAGGCGAGAGCCGGGTGACCGCCATTCCCATGCTTCTTAAACATGCACTTTTTAGAGACATCTTCCCTCCCCCCAGCGTTCTTTCCTCCTCACCCCACTCACGTATTTTCCCCCAGCGCCCCCCTCGAGACGGTCCGATCATTTTTATTCTGAAAAGTTACGCCTCCAGTCCCTCTCTTTTTTAGTCATGGCGATTCCCCCTTCCGCGCTCATTCGTTCTTCCTTTCAAACGTTCCTGAATGGACAAACTGTCTTTCTGTGAATGGTTCAGGAACTGAGACGTAGTGTGATTCCCCCGCAGCGAAAGTTCTCCTTCCCCCTCGTCGGCCTCTCAAATGGATTATTCCCCCCCTTTTCCCTGATTGCGATGATATGCGCCTTCCCCTTTCTCCTTAAAAAGTGCCTAGCCGGACTTCCTGTCCCCTTTAAACAGGCCACGTCTCTCCCAACAGAGTCAAAACTTACTTTTTTACTCTCTTCACCGCGTCTTCCGCTCTCGCGCCTTGTCCGGCCGCCCGTAAGGTTGTCGCCCTTCTTTTACTTTCCTAAGGTGTTTCGAGGGTACTCCCCCCGTCCTGTGGGTCATGTCCCCCCCATGCCAGACAACTAGGCTTTCCTCTCCCCCCCCAGGATCGCATGCAGCTCCCACCTTTATTTTTCATTGTAGTTATCCGCCTCTTTTGGCTTTTTTTATAGTAGCAATTCCCACCTTCCCTTCGCTTGGACCATATCGGCTGTGGTTTCTCCTTTCCCCAAATCTGAAGGCTGGCGGCTGCCTCGTGAAGGGAACTGTCCCTTTTATGACCTGGATTTTTTCGCCTCTCCCTATCCTCTCTTCGGCGATGCTGCGACAAAGAGCTTTTTTTTCTTCTTTGCCCCACCGACAGGATTCGCATTTGAGTGGTGCGGCGGCTTTCTCCCCTGAGCGATTGCCAGAAGCCGTGGCGCTTTTTTCCATCCCGCTTTAGGGATGGTTGGAAGCTCCTTTCCCGGCATTCCGTCCGGATTCACGCGCCCTGCTCTGTAGCCGTGTACTTTTCCGAATGAAGAATATGCTCTTTTTAGATAGTCTTCCACAAATCTCCCCATGATGGCGGCGGCCACCGTCCCGCTCAACCTAAATCTCAGATTTTACCCTTCTTCTCTTATGACTCTCACATCATACGAGAGATTCCTTTCGCTCTGCGCTATACCTCGCTTTCTCGCCGGCGAGGGCCCCCCCGGTTCTGCTCCCTCCACTACGGCAATTTGTCATCGACGGGCACCCGCTTTCTCGAAGTCCTTTTTGGTTCCCCCATTGTTTCTGTTTTGTCCTTCTCGCGGGCGTGGGATGAGCGTTTTGTTTTTTCTTCCTTGATCGAATTCCTTAAAGGAAGGGGATCGCGGTCTCCCTCTCTCTCTTTTCATCCTCCTCCGTTTTTTTTTTTTTCTTCTCCTCTCGCCCGCGCAAGGTCGTTTTTGCGTCCAGATCTTTCGGCTCCGCTACTCGACCGCTGCAAAACGCGCAGCCCTTCCTTTTTTCCCACAACTTCACTATTTTCACTGGACTCGAGGACCTTTTTCCTAGATGAAGCCGCTTCTTTTTTTTCCAATGAGCAGCGCCATGGTCCTCCCCCAGGCTCCCATTATTTCGTCTTTCCCTGCGGCTTAGATCGACGACAGCTTGCCTCTCGCAGTATTCTTCCTCTTTCATAAATCATCTTTTTTCGGAAAGAGTTTTTTTTTCGGAGTTAGGAGCGGTTCTCGCCCTGCTTCTCTTGTGGACACTTGTCTGGCCGATCTAGACGCGTATCTTTTTCTCCGCCCCGGTATTTTCGCCAGTTTCGTGAACATGTCAAGGAATGACGCCAGATTCCTTCTCCTCGTTCGGCCCAAAGAAACGTTCTTCAGGCCTTGTCTCTCTTGTCTTAGGATGGCCGACAGCCTCCTCTGACGTCATGTCGAAGTCGAGCCGCCGGTGCTCCTTTCTCCGGCCGTAGCGTATGAGCCCGTCCTCAGCTTTCCTTCTCTTTTCAGGTCAGGATTCTAACGCCTTCACTAAGAATCCTCCCTTTGCGCGACAGCAACCACAAGACGATAAATGCGCGCGCCTTTCCTTGTCCTCCGTGAATACTCCCGGAGTCCACCCCTGTGATCTTTAAAACTACAATGCTCTTTCCACTTTTTATGTTTCCCTCTTGTGACGGCGGCCGCAGGCCTCCCTCTTCCCTTGGAGGAACATGCCCCACTCGCGACCTTGACATCGAAAACACCTTCGACCCATCTTTTACGACCAAACTTATATGTCGGGGCCTTTTGAGCATAGCAGATCCTTTCTCCATCTTTTTCTCGGGTACCGATCTCCTTTCCCCCTCCTTTGACGCTGGTTTGAAATAAAATCGGTCTATTTGACATGTGTCCGGCCTTTTTTCCCCCTGTTACGCGCACGCGCGAAGGTCTTTTCTACCTCGAAGAAAAGTTTCTTTTTTTTCCTTTAGAAAAACCAAGGACCTTTGGTTTTTTCCCAGTCCGGTCCTTTTTTTTTTCACGTCCGGCCGGACTGTCGCTGTTCCCCCTTCCTCCCCCGTTACTACCCACCATCCCCAGTTATTGTCGAGCTCCGTCCTCCTTTTCTGTGAGCGAGGCATCGCTTCTTTTCTTCCCTCAGCAGAATGGGCCGGGCGATCGTATTGCGAAACCCTTTTTCTCTCGTTCCCCTCTCCCCCTGTTTGCCGTTTCTCCGCGGTCCTTTTTTCTCGTTGGTGCTGTTTCGCTCTTGGACAGGTGCTTTTTCCTTGGTGGGACTCAGAATGGGGACTTGGCCACCTTCTCCCCTCTCCCTGATCTTTTTATTCCGGATGGCGCAAAGTTTCTTCTTCTGGAGATTTTTTCCTCGATGGGCGCGACGTTCGCCCCTATGTTGCGCGCCATGGGAGGTTTCTTCTTTAGAGTGAGGCCCGGTCTCACCAGCGATTCTTTTTCTTGCACGATCATCCTGTTTCTTCTACGATTTCGCCATGCGTGTGCTTTTCAAAATATGTGCTTTTTTCTTGTCCCTTGCCTGGTGGAGGCTGTCGTTCCAGAAATGGGTATCACTTCCCGCTGGGGACAGCGTGGGGTGATGTACTGAAATGTTTTTTTTCCCCCCCCCCCCCCCCCCCACCACTCCCCCCCCCCCCCCCCCCCCCCCCACCCCCCCCCCCCCCCCCCCCCCCCCCCCCCCCCCCCCCCCCCCCCCCCCCCCCCCCCCCCCCCTTTGCAGGGTAACGAGGCTGTAACCCTAAGTCCTGCGCATTTCTCTCGCTGCCCGGCTTTCTTTTCTTTCCGAAGGAAGGATGTTGCTTTTTTTGCTGATCTCCACTACGGCAGCGCTTCCTTTTTTCCTTCTAAATTTCCAGACATCCTGCCGTCCTGTTTTCAATGACGCCGCCACGCTGGTCTTTCTTCTGCCCTGGGGGACGCCCTTGGCCTCTCTAAACCTTTTTTTTTCACGGCCGTATAAAATATGTTTTTTTTGACCTGCCCCTCCCATGATCGGCTGTTTCGATCCGGGTGATCGCCCCCTTCCTTTTTCCCTTCGCTTTAGTAAGATACGTCGTTTATCTTCCTTGCTTTTTTTCAGGCGTTCAACGGGCGTCCCCCCCCGACCCCTTTCTTTCTACTGGCTGTGGGAGAGTCCGCTTTCTCCGCTGGCGATTACACTGGGTCTTTTCTTTCGTGTGCCCTGGAGACGTCTCCCGAATCCGACCCCTCTTTGGGCGTGCGTGTGTCCGAATTCCTTTTTTTAAGCTGAATTCTTTTTTTTTTCCTTAAAGTCGCCTGTAACCAACTTACGCTTTTTTCCGCCTCGCGGCCGAGGTAATTCAGGATCCCCACCCCCAAACCATTCCAAGCCTATTTCTTTCACGGCGCTTTCACCCCCTTCCTCCCCAGGGACAAGTCGTAAACCGAGAAATTGCAATCCCTTGCCCGTCCCCTTTTCTGACCCTCGCAACCCGCGTTTGCGATCTTCACGAAGGCCCCTGCTCGACTGTGACTTACAAGCCTCGCCCGGAAAGCCCTCATCCCTTTTGAACGAGCCGCGGATCACCACGTTGGCGTCTACCAGCAGCCCCGGGCGGACGCATCGCCATCTGAACCGCAGATCCCCCCCCCCCCACCCGGCGGAAATAAAATGGAGATCGGTTTGCCCCTTTTTGTCCGGTGCTCCTCTCGATTTTCCGCCCCGCCCTTCGAAGGAGTTCTAAATGGAATTTCCCCCCCTTCCTCTTTAACAGCTTAACTCAACGCCTCTTGCTGGCGCGCTGGCGTTTGCCTATCTGGGCTGAGGCGTAACGGCAGCTCTTTCCTCTTTCCTCCCCCGGAGGTCTTCGTGGATGAAATACGCAGCATCTCTCTAGTTTACTCTTTCTAGCGATGCTGCGGTGGAGTTGGTTTCTCTTTAAGTAGTGGCCCCTCAGTCCATCCTGGCGCACGGACTTTTGTGAGCGCCGTGAGCTCTTGCCTCGGGCCCGCCAGAGCGGCCCCTTTTTCGCGTGAGTGAAGTGTGAACTTCCTTTTTTCCCCTTCGACTAGCCAAGGGCGGGGCTCCTTCTCTCTGAGGACTTTCAACGCGGCCCCTTCACTGGAGCTCATTTGTATTTTCTTTTTCCGTCCCGATTAGTCTCAAGGCTGCGTCGTGCCGTCCCCCTGCTGCGTGTTTCGGGAGACGATCTTTTTCCCCCGCGGCATTTTTCCTCTCCTGCTTTACGGGCCTTCCGTCTGAATGCTTGTAAGCACCAGTTCTTTTCTTTCTGAAGTAGGAAGTTTCGAGTTGTGATCGGTTTTAAGGGTTTTTCAGACTTCTGCAATCATATCGGTTGTTACGACTTGTTTCTGGCGGCCTCTCTTTTTTTTTCCTCCTGTGGAATTCTCTAGGGTGACTCTTCCTCCTGGTTGGCTTTTTCATTTACAACCCCGATTCCCTTTTGAGGCGTAAAGGTGGGTGGTAAGGCTCCCCTTGCTCCGACTCGTATTAGATTAAACTTACTTCTGGAAAATAAGTACGTCCCCCTCACGCGGTGGTCTCATTTCCATTGCCCCATGACAAGCTTTCTCCCCCCTTGGTAATCGAAAGAGTTCCTGCCCGGACCTTCTCCCCCACCCCTCTCTCAGAAAGGTGGTTTTGGTATCGCCCGCTTTTAACTCTCCCCCATGACCATTTTCTTTTTATAACGGACAACACGTACTTCATTAGAGCAGTGCCCCCCTCTCCCCCCCCTGACATCACCTGCGGATCGTTCTTTCTGGATAATGGTTTTTTCTCAGGCAGTCCTCTGCCAGGTATCCCCCCGTAGAAGGCCGTGGCTTTTTCGAGCGCCCGGGCATGAACTCCACCGGTTGCCCCCTGGCGGCATTGCTCAATCCCCATGGACGATACCACCACGCTTGTATTCCTGCCATCTCAGAGCTTTTCTTTTTTACACGATGGCGCACCGGACAGCAGCTCGCCGTTCTGCGGACTGCTTCAGCTTTAGCAGGCTGACAGCATGAGACCTCCCCTTTTTTCCTTCGGACGTGTTTTCCATCCTCCTGGGACACAGGCCTAACAACAGATTCCAACTGGTACAGCAACTCCCCTTTTCGATGTTCGAGACCCAGATCTTTGAGACACATTTTATTCTCCCAAGCCCCCCCCTAACGAGCCATTTAATATCATTTGACAGAAACAGCCTTTTCTTTCTCGGATCGAAAGTCGAGGAAGATGGCGTCATAACTGCCCCAAGAAGGAGGATAGATGGAAAGCTTCCCGCAGAAGCCTACTTTCCAAGCCGCGATAAAGCTTTGTCCCTGCACATGGAACTTCTTTCCAGCGCTCCCCCTTGCTCTGATGGATGCATTTGATACCCCTCTCTTCCTCACGCCTTTCCGATCCGGCGCGCGACGGTTTTTGTCCCATGATGAAGTCTCCTACGAACAGTAAGAGACTTCCCGTCAAGCCCCATCGCATCGTCCCCCCCTTCCGGCGACTTCTTGTCACAGGGCCCCAACCTCCCCGATGCTTTTTTCTGAGACCACAATGGGATAGTTTTTGAACTGCAATACGATCGCAATTCCCCTTTTGGTGAAGTCCTGGACGATTGCCTTCCCTCCGCGAGCAGGCTTTTTTAACGTTCTGATCCAAAACTGGGCATTTTGTGAATGGGGAAGGAAACGGAGTGATTTTTTTTTTCCTTCTTACCAAGGGCCAGGAAGTTCACGTTTTCCTCTTAAACCTCGTCTTTTCTCAACTGGCTTTCTTGACCGACCCTCTTTTTTTATCTGTCGCATTAGCTCCCCTCGCGCCGGACACCGTGCCCATTCCGTATCCCGAGGGTATTTCAACCATTTCCTGAAGATAATAGTCAAACGAGATCTTTTCCCTTGATAGTTTATCGAATTGCCCGTCATGTTACGATAAGGTTGTCTTTTCCGAAGTTTTTTTTCCGCCGTTTTTTTTTCCCCCATTTGCCAGAAAACATACGCTTCCTTTTCCCCAGCAGGATAGAAATATTTTTTCAGCTCCAGAAAACCCGGATTCGCCTTGTAGTGTCTTTTTGAATAATTAGAGTAGCACTTGAACACATTCATTACGCTTCCCTTCCCCCCCCGGGGCATTATCGGCTGTGGTTCTTCGCGCAATTACCCCCTTTTCAGGATTTTGGCGGTTGGACACTTTCCAGCCGCTTTTCAGATACGGAAATGGAAGAGATCTCCTCCCCTTATCCGCGAGCATACGCTACGAACCGGGTCGTCCCTTCCGGACACGGCGGCTCGCATTGCACTTTCTCTTTGACGCTGGGCGGTGGTCTTCCCTTAAAGTTCGCCGCAGATCTTCCTTTTTGATGGAGCAGGATGGGCCCTTTGGTCTGATTTGGTGGGGAAGCCTCTCACGGCATTCAGTTATTCTTCGCTGGCCAGACGTCCCTGGGCTGAAGGACTTTCATCGAGGGCGAGATCGGAAATCCCATCCCCGCGAAGAAATGATGTTCGGGGAAACCGCTACCCTCACCCTACTTTCAGAGAGCCCCCTTCTTTGCTGATTTTTTCTTTTTTTCTACGGCGATTTTTCGGCGAACTTTTCCCCCGCTCCCCAGTCACAGAAGCTTTCAATGTTGCGAAGGCGAGTTACCTTCCGCTGTATCATGATCCTCACTCTTCCCTTCTGCGTCATCGACGTTATGGTCCCGTCATGTTTCGAGTGTGGAAGGTCTCTTCTTTTTTTTTAGAGTTGGGTCTTGGTGACCTCCGCGGATCCCTCCAACTATTCCGAACGAAGTACAGGAGGGTATTTCCTCTTCCCTCTCTTTTTTCCTCTTTTTTTTTTCTTAACGCTGTCGCCGCGATACCCCTACTTCGTCGTCCAAGGATCGTGTCGGTCCTTTCCTTTTTCCGTCACCTGCAAAAACCCGCGACTCCCGAGTCCTACACACTCGCATCACCCCCTTGTACCATCGGCACGGGAAGAGCCTTCCCGTCGATGAGCCGTTTTTTAGATGAGCAGCGTCCTTCTTAGCCGCGATCAAGGAGTTCTTTTTCGCGCTTTTCGATTGCCAGACAGGTAAGTCGCACCTTTAAAGCCCCCCCCTTTTCTCTTTTTATTGCTGCGTTCATACTTGCTGCTCGCTCTTTTTGCGGATATTTTGGGCCGCAGCTCCCGTTTGGAACCAGTAGTAGATTCTGGTCGCTCTCGCCCTCTCTCCCCCCTCCTCGCCCGGTACCACGGCCTCTTTGAATTTTTCTGGAGGCTTCACCCATCCTTCGGAAGGCCGGAGACATTTCTTTTCCGCTTGAGAATTTTAGGCTTTTCGTTTCCCCAGCCGAACACGCTCCCGCCTTTCATCCGGCGGGGTGGCACTCAGTAGATTTTTGAGCATCGCCCTGCCCCGCTTGAGGAGATTCCCTCCCCCTATGCGCACGTACGTTTTTTATATACCTTCGGGCACGTTTTCATCAGGCATTCCGCCGTTACTTAGTTTTCAGAAACCACCATTTGCAGCAGAGAATCTTCCCCCTTTTCAGCGTGATACTCCCACATCACGGAGTCCCCCCCCCTCGGAGACAATAAACCCCATATTTTATTTTCTCCCTTTTTTTCTTGATTGTGACGGCGCCCTCTCCGATGTTTATGGGACAATTTTTTCCCCCCCCCGCGAGACGGCAAGACACGCTCGAAATTCGACCTGAACGTCATCTTTAAGGCGCGAACGATGTAGGGGCAGCACCTTCCCTGGACGAAATACTTAAAAAGTAAGTTTGCGCTGGTGTTCTCTTTTTTCTTAAGGCAAGTTTTCCTTCCCCTCGCGCAAGACGAAGGCGAAGATCCCTCGATGCCTTTTTAAGGATAAGAACAGAAATTTCTTTTTGTCCTCGGATGTTGGACGACGGACTCCCCCTTTCGAGCCATACCTCAATACGTTTCCTCCCCCCAAGTCAATCTAGAATTTGTAATACATCTTTTTTTTCTACTCCTGCTAGAGGCAGGGGAGCCTTGCCTAGTCTTCAATCTCCTTATTCACCCAGTCCTTTAAGGGCGATAGATTTTTTATAGATAACTTGTTTGAGCTTGATTTAATTCTTCTTTTTTCGTAGAACTCTTTTTTTTCTTTTCCCTTTTCTCGGATGTGACGGAGTCCTGACGCGCCTGAATTGTTTGTTTCGCTATTGAATAAGCAGGGGGACCCCCTTTTTTCTCGCGCAGTTTTTTGAGACAAGGGGGGGGCTTTTCCCTTTCGGCTATGGGGAGCTGGATAATCTCTCTTCTTGCTTGGAGCGAAGTTAGCGCGCCATTTTATATGATGGTTGGCCCCTTTCCGGCCGCGGGTCGGTCCTTTGCCCGCTGATTTTTTTTTCAAAGTCATTATGCTTTTTTATCACTCCCTTCTTAAGAGGAGTCCTTTTCATAGCCAAATGCTTGATTTGGCCACACTCCACATTCCGCTAGTGCCGTTTTTTTGACCCCCTTAACTTTTTTCCTCCTCGGAGACGCCCTGGTCAACGTCTTTGGTTCTGTACCCTTTTTTCTGTTTTCGCGGCCAGGGGCCGGCCCCTGCTTTTTCCCCTAGCTTCATTCCGGATAAGGACGAGAATGATGCTCCTGTCCCGGATGTTAAGTAAGCCTTCCTACTGGCGCTTGCTGGGCTTTGCTTAATTCTTCTGGCAGGATTACACTCTTTTCGAGTGGTGGTATTAGAAATCCCTTGATCCATGAAGAAGAAAGATGTCAGCCCTGTTCTCGTTTCCCTCTCTCCGACCGTTTATTCCAATTATGTGTTTTCCTGGTGGACTCGGCGGTGCCCCCTCTCCGGATTTCGCCAGATTACGCTTGGCAGTGTGCATCGATTTCTCGTCATTTTCCCCTTCCGCATTCGGCTGGTTTCCTTTTTTGCGTTTCAAAGGAGCGGTCCCCACGCACAACATTTCACCTGTTTTTCCTTTGGGTCTCTTTTTGGCGTACAAGCTGGCTCCCCCCCCCGTTTTATTGGCCCTTTTTTTTTAGAGCCGAATCGACAACCCTCTTCGTAGTTATGTCCGGGGAAGTGGAAGCTGTCCCCCGATCTCCTGAGATTACTCCCTTAACCGCCTTCACCCCACTTTTTCATAGCTGAGGTTTTTTTGTATGACAGGATCCAGCAAAACTAAACGACTCTTCCCTATTCGCATCACCTACTAAGCGTAACCCTAGATGATTGCAATCCCTTCTTCTGACCAAGTGCTTCCCCTTCCACCCCAGCACACGCACTCCTCTTCCCGACTTTTTCCGAATGACTTTTACAGAATGAAGCACGCCCGCATCCAGACCCTCGGGTCCCCTGCAAACGCTGCCGCGTCCTTTTTCGCCTCATTTTCAAGTGGAAGATCAGGCCAGGGCGGCCTCCCTCCTTTCTCCGGCCATCTGACCTTCAGGAGGACATCCCAAGGATGCTTCCCTTGGCTCTTGGCCCAGGTGGATTTTTTTTCTTGCTCGATTTGTTCTCCTTTAAAGGAGTCTCATGTTTCCCCAACGGCAAAAGCTTTCCTTTTTCTCCCTATTGTGTAAGGACGCCGCGCGTTATAGGAAGCGTTTCTCGTCCACGGCGCTCGCCGAAACAATCCCGGCGACCCTCTTCCTACTTCGTGGATGAACCCCCAACCGCAGCCCATCTCTCTATTCTTTTATAGAGATTGCGCGGTCGTATTTTTCTCAACGACAGTATTTCGTCAAGGACGTCTCCCCTGTTTTTGCGAGCCGTGCCCCCCTCCGCTGCATAGGCCCCCTCTCCCTTTTTCAAAATCTGTCAAGGTCGTGTGGTAAGATTTCCGTTTTTTCATTCCATTAGACTCCTTCTCAGGTCCTCGGCGGGGTCCGATTCTCTAATCCACAGGGGGAACAAGCGTTTCTGCTTAGCCTTTTGATAGTCTTAACCTTAGTAGAAGCGTGCTTCCAGCCTCCTGATCTTCCCTTGATGCGTTTTCCTCCCTCTCCTAGTTTGGTGATGCCCGATCCTTCCCTTACTTTTCCTCCTGTTCCTTTGGCTTCGGGCGTATTGTAAGTCTGGCTGCCTGATTCCTTGAAGTCGAATTTCCTTTCCTGGTGGTAAGCGGCTCAGTGTTTCAGTACCCCCGACTGCGATGTCCTTTTAGGTTCCCTCCTTGACTTGGCGAGGAAGGTGTGGTATGAAAGAGACTTCCCTTACCCTCTGGGGTTAGTCGTTTAGGTTTTCTTTTGATATAAAACTAGACGCGTATGCGATCCCGTTGCCTTTCCTCTTTAAAGTTGGGTAAATGGAGCTTAAGTGGTTTCCTTTTCTTCAGAACTCTCCCCGTCCCTCTAGCACAACGAACGTCCCGGTGGTCGATTCTTCCCTCTCCCATGAACAAGACGCGTTCCCAAGCCCCCATTTCCGCGGTACGCCAGTTTCCCCCCCCAGTAGCCCTTTGCGTGTGGTATCGCCCCGACGCAGTTCCCTCCCCTTGCCTTCAGGACACATTCTTATAAACTTCCCCTGGACGAAGCGCAGGCCCCTATTCCCACTGCGATAACTCTTCAGCAGGATCCCCTTCACATCCTAGTTCCCATCAGGCCGACGTTCCCAGGATCTTCTCTTCCGTGCGTTTTTTTGCCAGGCTTTTCCGCGCCCATTTTCGAAACCCGCGTGGATTTTTCCCCCCCAATCCCCAGGAGGCAGGATGGTATACCACACGCGGATTTCCTCTCACGGACAGCGGCCGCGTCTCCCTATTTTTTTGAGCACCCAGGTCCCCTCTCGCCGTTAGACCTTCAGGGAAGAGATCCTGCGCCCATTCGATTATGCCCGGACTCGCTTTGGTTCCGCAGCGGAACATCATGGAAGAGAAAAAGATTCCCTCATTTCCACGATGCGAGAAGAATGTTTGTGCCCTCGAGGCTCTTTCGAGAACCCATTTTCATTTCCTCACTTCCTCTCCCGGGTTAAATATATTCCCCCCGCCAAAAAGACATTCGAGATGGTCTGTTCTCGCGCCGCGGTGAAGATGCCTAAACTTCTTTCCTCCCCTCGCACCAGAGCAGCGCCGTAGTGTCCGACAACTTCTGCACGATAGGAAAACCATTTGCGTTCCCCCCATTTCCCGGCTTAACGTCGCGTCTCCTCCCAAAAGTTCCCTTCTGATACCAGCTCCCCGATCTCCTCCGACGCCTTTGAGTCCTCTCCCGGCGCAGAAGGTTCCTGAAGGCTGCCTCGCATCGTAAAAGCTTCGCAGTCCTCGAGTCCTCACCGCTCGGTACCCCTCTGTCCCGAAGAATACTTCCCCCCCACAATGCTTCGAGGACACGTCCCCGAACCATGGGATCGCACTCACCTTCTCCTCTGCCGTCCCTTATTGCCGATTAATGCCTCGCGCCCCCCCTTTTTCGGGTGAGCGCGACAACGTATGCCTTTTCTGTGAAGGGAGTTCCCCTAGGGAGGTCTGGGTCTTTCCCAGTTTCCCTTGGACGTTCGCGAAAACGTCCTTAACATCCGACCCCTTCTTAGACGTAATAAAACTGCTTTTTATCTGAGACTTCGAGTTGAGCTTCCCTCTCTTTTTCCCCCACCGTGCCTTAAACAGGATACACTCGGTCCCCCCCTTATCATGAATTAGCTATCGTCACCCGAGATCGTTTCTTTTCTTTCTTCTCTCGCTCCGTGCTTTTTCCGCTAAGCGTTGTCGCCCGATTCTCGAAGGTGGTTTAGCGGGTTTTTCCTTCCCCGTAGGGGGCATTTCCCACAATTGCATTTATTCGCCGCTGGCCTCTTCCCCCTGCATATAGAAATTCCTAAAATAATTGTGATTCGTCCTTTTGTCTCCGCTACCCAGGTTTGGTTTTCTCTATTAGAAAGGATCACCTTTCCCCCCCTTTCCGGTCATTCTTCCTTCGCGCACCCCCCCTGCGGCGTTTTCCCCTGAAGTGGAACCTTTTCCCTCCCCCTTTAGATCCGGGACGGACACGCCTCGACCTTCTTTTTCCCGCGCGCATACGTCTATGCTCGACACCGGCTCTTTTTGCCTCGACTTCGTAGCCTTTCCCGAGATTCGCATGCCCTTCGGCGCTGGCGGGCCCAGCCTCCTCCTCTCTTGGCAATCGTATGGCTTTCGCGGTAGGGATGGTGGAAGCGCTTCTTGCCTTTCGTTAATGATTCACCCGACGTCCCTTTCCTGTTTTGGTACGGCGCGAAGAATCTCCTTCTCGGCCTCCGCGCAGCAATGATGCTGGCACATCCTCCCATAGTCGAGAGCATCAAGGCTGATTTATGAACCTTTTTTCCACGACTAGGAGAGATTCTCCTTCCGGCGATCTATTTTTTTTCATACGTGATCGCTGACCAGGCGATGCTCAGGCTCATTTCCTCTTACCGTAATAGAACGTTCCGTATTCTTCGATCCCCCCTTTATGGTCCCGTCATGGGTGATTCCTCCCTCGTTTGCTGCGCGTTTTTATCTCCGCGGATACGAAAGATCTTCTGAAGTACAGGA
>Ga0179593_1599928_pt1 | contig 17501 bp, 32 predicted proteins | sample CZODoug2_1_08_16_FD_185931 | JGI IMG/M metagenome (GOLD analysis project Ga0179593, IMG submission 185931) | Vadose zone soil fungal communities from Angelo Coast Range Reserve, California, USA - CZODoug2_1_08_16fungal (PacBio error correction) | ecosystem: Environmental > Terrestrial > Soil >... | reverse complement strand
TCCTTCAAGCAGAGCAACCCCCTCCCGCAATCCTCGATATGCTTTCCATTCCTCATAATTTAGACCTTTCCCCTTTGTGTGTACGTGCTTTGGCTGGTATGTCTCCCCCTTTTGATCGTGGAAGAACCCCGTTCTTTTACGAAGACATGGCGTATTTTCCCCTGGCCTGGGCAATGGTGGCTTTTCCCGACCCCCCTTCTTTGTTCGCACCCTCCTTTCGTCAGACGTCCCCCTTGTTTCCTTTGGATTAGGGAAGTCAAACTCCCCCCCCCACGCCGGATGCGGCACCTTTTCCCCAGCTAAGATACCCCCATGTCCTTTCTTCCGCGCTTGACCTCCTTCCCCTAGCATTGAGGAAGGCTCGCTTTCCCCAATCAAATCCCTTTCCCCCCCTCCTGCGAAGGTTTATCCCCTTGCGGCTTTTTGTCGCGCATCAGTTCCTTTCCCTCTTCCGGAGAAGTGCAGTGGCCAGTTCTTTTGCAGACGTTTTGATCATATCGCTGGTAACAAACGATGTGCCTTTTTTCTTTTTTCACTACCCGTTGTTTACTTTCCCTTTCTACGTTTTTTAGACGATAAACGAGTATCTTTTTGTGACGGCCTGTGTTCGGTTTCTTTCTGCCCATGACGAGGACTTCCTTTTTTTTTTTCCTGGGTTCTCCCAAGGGCGTCGTCTCCGATATTCCAGGTGATTGCTCCCGATTTAGGCATTTTTATGAGCCCGTCGTCGTTTTTTCCCCCCCGCGTTGGCTTATCGAGGAATCCTCCCAATCCCCCTGCTTAGGCTTTGTGTCGGCGGGGTTGAGATTTATATCCTTTACTGCTGTAATTTCCGGAACCCCTCTTCCGATTTCGGAGGGTCTTACTTTTTTTTTATTCCTGACTCGTACGCGCCGCCCTAGGGGGTTACTCATTTTCGGGGGAATGGAGATGTACACCCTTTCCTTTCTTACAAGACGCTTCCTTATCTTTCCGTTGCATGATTACTCCACAATGAGTTTCCACTGGCGTTTGGGTAACTTTAGAGTCGGGGCAACTCCCCCCCCCCAACTCCCAATAGCACTCCCTTCTTTTCCTTTTTTGGAAATGTCTTTTTTCTTGCGGAACCGTTCTTCTCCCAAACAGAATTAGGATCTCCCTCATGAGGTACACGCATGGTGCTTTTTCCTCCTACAATAGCCTTTCTTGCCGGTATCCCCCCCCGGTCGCCAGGTTCTATATAAGACCCTCCGGCAGTTAGTGACACCGGTCCCCCCGTTCTCTTGTTCAGCTTTCCCCAATTTTATTGTGTCGTTTCTTCCCTTTTTATAAGCTCCCCATCATGGTCCCCCTTTTTTCCGACTCGTTCTGTGATTTTGAGATTGCGGCTGTTGACCCTTAAAAATTTTTCCCTCCTACCAATCAGGGGCCTTCCCCCAAACATTGTCGAGCTGTCCTTTGCTTCTTCTTTCGGGCCAGGGGGTTAATTTTTTCCCCCCCTAGTAGGGTTCCCACAATCAGCGCCTTTTCCCTTTCCTTTTCGGCGAAGGAATTCTTTCCCCAGAGTAGCGCAGCTTCCATCCGTCGGGTAGCTTTTTTCCTTTCCTCCCCGCCCAACTGATACCCTTTTTCCTGTTTATTGTAGGAAACTGCCATCACGGGGCCCTTCTCCAGGTCCAGGTGCCTCCCTTATCACTCTTTCTGAATTGCTCGTTTCTGTTTTTCCTTGGCAGCTCTCTTTCCCTTCTCACCTCTGGCGGCTAGTGGCCTTTTTCCCCGCCACCCCCTGTCACCAGCCCTGAACTCTTTTTTCTTTCTTCCTTTCTGCTCCGTTTCCGCCAGTTTCTCCTGGATTTGCTTTCCTTTCCTTCAAAGCCTGTTCTTCCCCCCCCCTTTCCCTTCTGCCTTTGTGCTTTTCTTTTATCATCCTTTGTCCCAACAGGGTAGCAAACCTGGTTCCCCAAACTGGCTTTTGCTGCCGGGCTGGCTCCCCCGATCCTGGTTCCCGGCCTGTTCTTGTCGGAACCGTTTTCGTTTCGGCTTGCCGATTGACATCCTGTCTTCCGCCAGGGGTGAGAAAGCCCAGGAACGCCAACGCCGCGCGACCGAATTTGCATGAGCCAGTCTCCCACTTCCCAAAATCTGTTCTCCACCTCCCAAGAGTCTCAACCAGCGATGGGCTCCCCCTTTCGGTTCCCCTTTCCTCCGGAAAACGCTATCCCCCCTGCAGAAGATACCTTCCATGGACAGCTTCTTCCGGTGGACCCCTTTTCCCCACCTCGAGGCCTCTGGCTTCTCAACCAAACATTTCCCTCCCTTCGGCATAGACCTGTTTCCCTATTACCATGCGCTCCGACAACCTGTCATTTGAATCAAGGCCCCTACCGCACCAACCCTCCCAGGGTCCGTTAGCGAGGCATTCGATTTTTGGTGCGTCAACCCGCTCTGACGCGGAGGGTAAGCCTCCCTTCTTCTTCCCTACCAAGCTTTTACTGCAACATCCTCCCACACTTTCTTTTCTTCCAGAACGAAGTTTTCTTTCTTTTACAAAGGCCTCCTCGACTGTAAAGCGGAATTTTCCCCCCTTCCCCAACGTTCTCCAGAAATCTCTAATAGGAAAGGTGGCCTGCACAGTCAACCTCCTAGGGAAGAAGTTTTCTCCCCTCCCCTTTCCTGTCCCTGGCTGGCCTTGCTGCCTATCAAGCGACGCGTCACGCTGCCCCCCTTCCCCAGTCGCGCCGATGAATCTTTCCCGCGAACAATTGGCGCGTGGCGAGCCCTTTCCCCTTTCGGTACATTTTTGTTATGCCGGCTGGCTGTGCTTCCCTAGGGAGAAGCCAAGGGCCGCGCACCACACCCTTTTCTTGCTTTGCCGAAGGTGCCTTTCCATCCTCGAGATTGGTCAGTTTTCCGAAATAGTGCAGGTCGTTTTGGTGGTGTTTTTCTTGGGTAGGTTTCCACTTGCCGAAAGCGGGTTCCTTCTCTTTTTTTCTTTTTTTCAGGTTGCTGTATCTGGATCAGGCAGCGCGTGCACTGTTCTTTCTCTCTGGGACGACGCCCGCCCTTTTTTTTTCGAAGAGCCATTTTCTCACGGTCTTTCCATTTTACTCCCCAGAGAATCCGATTTTCAAAAACCTCCCTGGGGTGAAATCCCACCCTTTTTCCTCCCCAGTAAATGGCACCCCCGGTCGGTTCGCAATGGGTTGTCTTCCCTCCCTCGATTCCCACGGCTGGCAAGGACCCCCCTTCCTTTTTGTGGCTGGGCTTTCTTAATTTGCCGGTCAAAGGCCGCTTCATCCTGGACCTTGATAATGTTCGGGAATCGACACATGGCGCCCCTTCTCCTCCGCCCCCTTTGGTTCATCATACTTTCCCCCCTGTTTTTTTATTTTGTCCTTTCTAGATTTATGCTGCATGGGCACTTCCCCTCCTAGCGCTCTCTTTAGTAATTCCTCCTATTACTGCCGGCCAAATGGTTCTTCATACAGATCATTTTATGTTGCTGTTTTTTTTTTACCCTTCCCTGGGCAGGAAGGATGTAGAAATCGCCCCAGATCGGTTTGGGATACCGAACTTCTTTCGTTTTTGGCTTCCCTTTGGGCTGCTTGGCCTTCTTCCCTTCTGGTAAGAGATTTGGAGTACCCCCCGTCAGATCTTTTTCCCCCCCTCAAGCCCATCTTAATCCTCGGCTTTCCCGCGTGGGAGTTTTTGGAGATCCTTTTTTCGCCCGATTATGTTGAGGCTTATAAATGTATCCCCCCTCAGGAAGGTTTGACGCCGGGAGGGCCTTTTTCCTCTTCTCTTCGTTTTTACTCTCCCTGTCACTTTTTTCCGCCAGCCTGGAGCTTATGTCCCCCCCTGTAAGCCTTCTTGTTGACTAAAATATCGTGTTTTCCTTCCCTTCAAAGCTTTTTTTTCGTTTTTCTTTCTTCCTCTTACGGAAAAGGCAATTTTTCCTGGATCATGCAAAGCCTTCTTCCCGCGATGGATTTCGTGGCTGGTATTCTTTTTTTTCCAGACCCTACCCGTTCCCTTCGGAGGTAAATTGGTCCCCAAAGACGACCTTTTTTCCGACAAGCCCCTTCTCTTCTTCAGACTTTTCCTCGTCCGTCATTAAAGCCCCCCCCCAAGAAAGTTTTAAAGGAACCAGGACCATGTTGCTTTTCCCCGCATGTTTTTTTTTCCTCCACCCCCCACTCATTCCGAGGTACCGACTCACCTTGGTGGGACCGGGTCCCCCCTCGATTTCTTCCGGGGCGTCCCATCTGATAGACCCCTTGTCCTCCTTCTTAATGTGTTTCTTCTCCCTTCCCTCCTTTTCCAGAGCCGCCGAGGGGCTTCCTGCAACGCCTCCTTTCCCTCTTTGCGAAGTCCCTTACGAACTGACGCGGCCGATGCCGGCCCTGTATAGGCTGGTTTCCGAACTACGCTACTTCCAAACCGAACTTTGCTTTCTGCCCTTGGCTTTGGTCCTCGGAGAGCGACCGCCTTTCTCCCGATGCGAGATGTCTCCTTTCCCCCCTTAGGAGAAGGCGCCTTCCCCCTCTTGTGAACAGGAGAGGACTTTCTTTCAAGATTTTTTCTTCAACCAACATTTTTGCCATCACCGACTCTTCCCCGACGCCAGCTAAGACAAAGGGTGGCCGATGAATATTGAACACTCTTCTTCTTTTTCTGGTTCACTCTTCCTGCGCACGCTCCCTCATCACACGAACGAGTATTCTGATATTCAAGGAAGAAACCCCTGCCCCTAATTCCTTCCCCTGACCTTTTCTTTGGACTGGTCCCTTTCCTGGACGCAGAAATTGAGGTCTCCTTCCGGGGTTTGGTATTACCCTCCTTACCAGGAGATTGCCTTTTCCCTCTTCCCTTTTTCGAATGCGACACGAGTTCTTTTTTCCTAAGGCCTTTGTTGGTCGAGAATCAAATTCAAAAGGCTTACGCACTTCCCACGCAGGTAAACTTTTCCCCCTTGGACCTCTTTTCTCTTTTTATTGTCGTGTTTTTCCTCTTATACGGTAATGACCCCGTGGCCAACGCTTTCTTCTTTTCGTCAGCGCCTTTATCCCTCTTCAAGACTAGTGTCCTCCGGCGGTTGCATTGGGCCCTTTCATCGATAATTTGGATGTATGGCGCGCCCTTCGTATGCCGCTGTCTTGACCAATGTTTCGCCTCGACTTGACTTTCCTGGAAGAAAGTTAAAGCCCTTCCTCTCATCTTTCCATCTCAAAACCGTCCCCCCCCAGTGAACCCTCTTGTTTGGCTCATCTGCTCGTTTTTCCCCCTCGAGAAGACCACGCGGTTGACCATCAGACGAGCCTACCTTCCCCATGGTCGAAGTCACTTCTTTTGATTCTCTGCCAAGTATTTTGCCTCCCTCCCTTTTCCATGGTCGCCTTCCTTAAGGCCGGCAACACATCCCTACGAGGTGATCGACCCCCCCCATCTCCACGGGCGTTTTCTCTTCGCTTTCCACCCGTCCTTCCCCTGCTCGGTGTTTCCTTTCTTAGCAAACGCGCCATTTTCCAAGGCATGCTCCTCTTTTCCTTTCTCCACGAATTTTCCCCTTTCAGCAATTTCCACCGTTCCATTGTTCCTTCCTTTTCGTCCCCTTTTTATTGATGCCCGGAATCTTGCATGAAGCCAATTCTATTTGAGTCCCCTCCTTTCATTGAATTTCCCCCTCGAGATTGTACCTTCATAGACGGATTGGCTGCTTTCTTCGGTGACTTTCTAATACGCTCGCCCTTCTGAGACACGGAGTTGTTCTACCCCCCCAAACTCATCTCTTCTCCCCTTGATTTAGCTGTTCTCTGCAGGCTCGCACTTGCTTTGGCAACGCCATAAAATCAAAGCACTTTGCCCTCCTCACGGAGTTACATTTTCTTTTTTCTCAGGCCCCCTTTTTCTTTTGCCGTGTCACCTTTTCTGAGTGAGATGTTGGAAGAATATCTTCCCCTCCTAATCCGTTTTTTTTCTCTTCTTATGCCAACATTCCTTCCCTCCTCCGTTTCCCTGACCTTTACTATGCTTTTTTCGTGGCGGCGTAACTCGCCCTGTCCTTAGATGGCAATGGAGGACTTTTCTGCACCCACGCCCGGCGTCGTTTCTCCTCCCTCCCTCGCCGGCCGACGATTTTTTTTTCTCCTTTTTGAATGGTCTTTCCCTCTCTTACCTGACAGGATGAGTTTTTTTCCCTTACACATACGGAGCAGCTCCTTCCTAGATCTTCTTTCAAGTCACCCCACCTCCTTTTCCTCGTGACATCCTCCAGTGCATCTTCTTTGAAAGAATTATGCATGAAGCAGGCACTCAAAATCTCCCTTTTTCCTTCCCTCGCCTCCGGATGGCTTTTTTTTCCCTTCTTGATTTTTTGCTTTTTCCTAGCAGGGACCCCCAGGGTGCTGGATGAAAGTTCCCGTGGAGGTTTACTCATCCCTAGAGTTCCCCCTTTGTTACGCTCTTGATGGCTCCGTTTTTTCTCCATGAGATAGCTTTCAGGTGCCCCCTCTTTCTCCATCTTTGAAAAGGCTTTCCCTTTGTTTTTTGATATCACCGGTTAGAGGGTCCCTTGCCCCCTTTGTGCCGAGGTGTTCTCCTTCCCGAGGACTTCGCCATTCTGTTCATGCTCCCCTCCAATGGGCTTTCTCTTTCTTTGATCGCTTTCCCTGATTTCTTCTTCTTGATCGGTCAACCGCGTTTTTCTCGGAGGCATTTTGGTTATGTGCAGCACCTTCCACAGTAAGGATTGGAGGGGTCGTGGGGGGATTTTTACATCCTACTTTCTTTTCCCCCCCCCCCCCCCGGAACCGATCATCTCTGCCACGCGGGAAGTGGTCTACGGAGCGCCTCTTTTTGTCCCTCCCCGTATCCCTTTCTTTCTCCTTTCGTCAATATTTTCCCTTTAACCGATCCCTCCCCCCTCTTGACGGCCCTCTACAAATGCGTTGAAACTTTCTTCAGGACCGAGAGCTTTTTTTCACCTCACAAATACCCCCCCCTCCCTCCGTTCATTTATTGGGTCCCCCCCTTTACCGGCATTGGGCAGCTGAAGAACAGGGTCCCCAGCTTAGGATCCCCTTTTTTTTCCCCCTCATGCGGTCCTCCCCCTCCCTCCCCGTTTCTACCACGCCTTTTCCTTGCGGTATTTATAACCAAAACCTTTAAAGGTTTCCCCTCCCCTCCCCAGTTTATGGCTGGCCACGCTCTTTCCCCCAGAGCCTTTCGCTCTGCAAATCGCAACCTTTTCGTGTAGGGGGAGTACTTTAAGGACATAGGGCCCTCATTTCGTTTGATGCCCTCTTTCTTTCTTAATTACAACCCACTCCTACCCATCATTTCCCAGTCCGCTTTTCGTTGGTTCCCCCCCTTGGTCGAGTGGTGTTTCTTTTTCTTCGGTGAGTTACCCCCGTTGTACCCGTTTAGGTGCAGCACAAAATCTCTCGTTCCCCGGAAGCGAAGGCCTCTCCCTTTCCACAGTTCCTCTCTTTCGTCTGTGGTCTCTACGGCGCCAGAAAGGGAATCCCCAATGATAATGGGTCTTTTCTTCTCTAGTTCCCCTTCCCCTCTCTCCGACTTTCCAGGTAGCCTCCCCCCTGTCGAGGTCGATTCTCGTACTGGCAGCTTCGTCTGTTCCCTTTTTGCTGAACCCCCCCTTTTTTCAGTGGATTTCCCCCCCCCTTCACCAAGCCCCCAATTAGAAGTGCTCAGGTCGGCTCCCCTTTCCTTGACCGTTCCCTTTTTTTTCCTTTTCTTCTGTTTTTCCTGCCGGTCACCGCCGCAGCAGGCCTTTTTTGCTTCGGATTTCATTTCCCCATTGCTTTCCCCCCAACTGGCCTTGGAAAACGGGCGTTTTCATGCGGAACCTTTTCCTGCGTTTCCCCTTTTTTTTCGTCTGTCGCATTCTTCTTCTCGGGCCGATTGGACATCCTTCCGTGTAAGGGTTTCCCCGGAAACCCCCCCCCCTTTTTACGCCCCCTGGACCGGTGTCTTTTGAACTGAGCAACAGGCCCCCCCCCTTTCCTTGTCCTTCCCTTCCCCTTCCAATTCCCTCCCAAAACAAAGTTGGTTTCTTTTTTGCGACGGGGGAGGGGAATACACCGAGAGGATTGTATCCCCTTCTCGATACAGGCCCCCCCTTCCTGGCCTTGACCTCCCCCCTTAAGCCGACGGAACCCCACCAAGGCCCCAAGGCGGCCTGAATGGTGTCTGGTCTCCCCTTTTCTTCCCCTCCTCCCAACATGAAGCTGTCACCCTTTCCCCCACCCACCCCCCCCCCTTTTTTTGCGAGGCTCGTATCCCTCTTCTTTTGTGAGTCAACCTTTTTTTTTCAGCGGAGGGTCCCCCGAGAGTTCCCTCCCCACATGGTCTGGCCCACCCCCCCCTTTCGACACCGACTCCCCTCTAGGTTGTTGAGGACCACGGAGAGGGGCTTACCTCCTCGTTCATAAGTACTTTCCCCCCCTTTTTTTTCAGACTCCCACCCGGATCATCTGCTTTCATGCCAGTAATAGACTTCGGAAGGAAGACTCCCTCCTTATCAGAGTTTTTTACTTCCGCAGAACCTCCTAGTAAGCTGACGCTAATCCCACCCCCTACGATGCAGAGACAAACTTTCAAAATGGGAGCTTTGTCTAGTACCCTTTTCCCTCGCTTGAGAGTGTTTTCTGGGCGCCGCGGGCTTTGCGTCAGAAACAAACCCTTTTCCCGACTTTTCCCCCGTTGCCCACCTCTTTTTGCTCGCTTTCCTCCCCCACCCCTGTCAAAGACTTGTCAGTGGCCTCCCCCTTATTTTCCCCTTGTAGATGTCCCGTCTCTATGTTTGCCCAGTGACCGACTCCCTTTCTTCGATGCGATTTTGACACTTTTCTCATTCAGCAGTCCCTTCCCCCCTCTTTTTCTCATCCCCTTTTTTTGACAGGAGATCCCAGTTCCCTTTCCCCGCTGATTTTAATCGCATTGCTCCATCGAGTTTTTTTTTCCACCCCCCCCCAAGGACCACCCCCCTCCCCCCCCCGCCTCGCCAGCTCCCCCCCTCTGCGCAAACTTTTAAATGGGTTGCAGGACTATCCCCTTTTCCAGGATTTGGAATGTGTCCCTTCTCATGCGTGGTCTTCGCCCTCTGTGGCACAGCAGAGGAGATGATCTTTTTCCGGATCTTTTCGACATTTTTCTAGCCCCCTCACGTGGATAGTCATCGGCGGCGGCCCCGGGTGGGTTGGTTTCTCTTGACTCGGCCGCCCTTCGTTCCGCTGGGGACCGCGACTCTTTCTTTTCTTTTCGCCTGCAGTCTCTCTTTCTCCTTGTTTCCGTCCTTTTTTCGTTGGGCCCCTAGTTTGTGGCGGACTATTTTTTCCGAGACGTTGAACCCTCTTTTCTTTCCCCCCCGCACAAATTCTTCTCTCTTCGAATTTGTGCTTTCCTTTATGCAATTTCTCTTCTTTGGTCGTCTCTTGCGTATAATCACGCCTCGTGTTGAAGCACCCCCCTCCCCTTATAGTAGCCCATTTTCTTTTTACCTTTCCTTTTCTTGGCGGTTATAATTCTTTTTTGACTCATGTGACCTCCTTTCTCATTCGTATATGCCGTGGGACCTTGTTGTTTGGTTGTCCTCCTTCTTTAATCGATTTGAATGTTCGCATTTTTTGTCAATTGTTTTTTCATCCCGGCTTAAACCTTCTCCAGTTTTTTTCGAATAAACTTCCCCCCCTCCGTCTCCCCCGCAAGCTGTGGCCTTTTCAATTATATTACACTGCCCCCCCTTTTTTCTTTCCTGGAACCTCTTTCCCCTTTTTGAAATCTCATCGGTTGTGTTTATTTATTTGTACCTGTTCCCCCTTTCCCTAAGGGATCCTTTCCTTCTCACGACCCCCTCCTCCGACCAAAGAAAATTTCTAGATGATTTTCTCCTCTTTTTACCAGTCCATTCCATCACCCAGCCTTTCCGTACGTTGAAAGTTTTTTTTTTTTCTCCCCTGTTTAGTTACATCTCCCTCACATCCGCCTCCCCCCTGTGATCCCTCCACAGTCCCCCGTTGCCCCTTCCCCTTAAAGCAACTGGAAAAGGCCTTCCCCTCCTTCCCTACCGATGCCTCCCCCCCGCTGTTCACTCATGGGCTTTCCTTTGTGGAGCACTGCCAAGAGCCTCTTTTTTTTGGCAGCAAATAACTCCCTCCTTTTCCTTACGAGGGAGACTCTTCATAAACGCAGAACCAGCGCTCTTCTCATTTACTTTTCTTTCGTCTCAGTTGTCTCAATCAGAACACTACCCCCACCCTTCTCCCCCCCTGTTTTTCCCCCCCGTTTCGGAGGGGTTTTCTGCCGACATTAGATGCGCCCCTGGTTTCTTTCCCCCACGCAACCTTATCAACAGGCTCCGATTGGTTTGTGCGCCCCTCCCCCAAGGAACCCATTCTCGCCTAGCAACGCCTCACATGTTTTGGTTCCCCCCCCCCCCCTAAAAAGGGCCCCCACTCTGACCATGATGCACCAATTTTGAAAGTTCCCCCCCCCCCGCCGCCATCCTTCCCCCTTTAATCCACCTCTCTTCCCGATGGCCATTTTTCTTCCAAGAAGACCCCTTTGAGGATTTGCAGTCCCCCCCCCCCCCTCCTCTCTTTGGACATTTCTCCCCCCTGCGCGAACTGAAGAGATTTTCTGACCGGGTTTGCTACCAAACGGAAAGGAAATTGTCGGACGGCAACTGTCCCCCCTTGCCCGCATGGTACTCATTCTTTATGAGGATCGGAGGTTTTTTTTCCCCCTAGATCGCCCTTTTTCTTCCTTCACTCCCCCCTTGGACCAATAACTTCCTCCCTTCTCCTCGTGATTGGCTTTGTTTTTTGAAACTTTACCCCCCTTTCCATGAAGGGTCCCCACCCTCACCAATTTCTTCCTTTGCGTAAGCGACGGATCCCCTCCTTCATCGGAGTATTGTTCTGGGGAATTTACCCTTTCCCATTTGAGGTTTCCCCCCACTCTTTTCAGTGCGTCCTCCTTAACAATGGCCGCTTTCCGTCCCCCCTCCCCCCTCTTCTGATCCCCAGAAAAGTCCCTACACGTATCGGCCCCTTCTCCCCCCTCCCGTTATTCTTTTTTTGGCTTTCTCGAAACCTTCCCCCCGCAAACGATGGTTGAACGGGCTTAGAAGAAAATTGGTTTTTTTTTGTAGTAACCCTTCCCTCGAAGCCAATTGAAGGAGCCCCTGCCAAGAGGTCTTTCCTAGTAATGGTCTCTCTACTACCCCATTCTCTGCTCTTTCCCCCCCCCTTTCCCCCCCTATACGCGGTGGCTCTCCTCAAAAGAAGCACATCTCGGAAGGACTCCTTCACCTACCCCGTTTTCTCGACCTGCTGGTGTCTGAGCCCCCTTCCTTCCCACCCGAATCTTCCTTTTTCCCCCCTTCATTCGAACCGGAACTTTCTCTTCCCCTGCGTGACTTTCAGGAACTGATCTTCCTTTGGCGGAAAGGATTCTCCTTCCGCTCTCCTGTTTTCTATTTTGTCGTCTTGCCTGCTGTCAAGCTCTTATGTAATTTACGCTACCTCTCTGGCTTTCACACGTCGTTTGCCCTGCTGCGTCTCCTTTTCTAATACGATCATAGTCCTCCCCCCCCTGGGCCGATGAGATGTGAGGGCCCCCCCACCTAATTTTTTTTTTCTTCCTTTCCACATTTTCCGAGATGATCAGCCATGTCGTCTTTCCGACAAAGCGGCTAGAAGGGCGGGGGGCCCCCCCGCACTAAGACCTTCCCCCATTCTTTTCCCCCCCCGTTACTACTCCCCTACCTTATTTTTTTATTATGAGGATTGCCGGTCCACCCCGTTTTTTCTTTTTTCTTTTGATATGTTGCAGAATCTACCGTGTTGTTGTTGAGAGTCGCTCCCCCTCCTACAAGAGCCCCCCTTTTTTTTTTCCAAGTTCTTAGCCTCTGTAACTCTTCGATGGCACGTCTTTCCCTTTCTTTTTTGGCTTGGGATTTTCCTGTCCATAGGGGAAGACCGCTTTGCCTTTTCTTGCGACGAAATTTTTTCGCATTCCTGCTTCATTGGGCATTGGCCTCTTTTTTTTTCGACAGGATGAGGTGTTCTCAACCCGTCGAAGACGTCTTTCTGAAGAGAAGTGTTCTCCCTTCCCCCCCCCCCCCCCTTTCTCACTCGTGACCCCGCCTTGATGACGAAAGGCCCCCCTTTTTCTTTCTTCTTTTCCCCCTTGCACTCAACAACCACTCCTCGTTCTTGATGAGGGCACCCCACAATAATGGTTTGTCGGAGTTTTTTCAACTGTTCCTCCCTTTTTTTTTTTCTTCTCATGATCTTTTTCGATGACATAGAGCAGTTCTTCAGCCTCGTCGGGATTTAGATAGATGGTAAACCACCGCTCCTTTCCCCCTTCTGGTGACTCCTCTTTTCTTCGAGCCGTTTCTTCTTTATCACGCTTAGTTCTTTCACAGGATAGGTGTAATTTTGTCCCATGACGAGGGAATTCGCCCTCTTTCCTTCCTCAATGGGCGTCCACAACCCTCGTCTGTGTTTTTTTTTTCCGGATTTTCGGCTTCGGTCTTTGACTCCTTCCCCTCGGGTAAACCTCTCGGGAAGCTAGAGAGCCGGCTTTCCCCTCCCCTCATGCTTGGCCTCTATTTTCTTTTGTTGCCCCTTCCCTCTAATGTTACTGCTTATTTCCCTCACCCAGCCAGTCCCCCAGGAGGAGTGCGGAAACCTCTTTCCTCTTACAGCGGGACTCTTACTGTCCCTCCGAAAAATTGGAGCTGTAAATGTCCCCCTTTCTTCCCCATGACTCAATCTCCCCCGTAGATGAAGACAATGGCCCTTTTCCCCCCCCCCCTGATGTTGGGTCCCCCCCGTTTCCGTAGTTTTCCCGAACCAACTCCCATCCGCGAAGAAGGGCTCCCTTTTGGAAAGGAGTGACAGTCTTTTTTTTTCCCCCTGCCTAACCGGTCCTCTCCAACTACCTTCCGCCCTCATAATTAGGTTCATGCGGTAAATTCTCCCGTGGAATAGCCCCCTAGCCTTTTCTCCTATGGTAAAACCCCCCAAAAAAAAACAACCCCCCCCACCAACAACCCCCCAGAGTCGCCCTTCTCCCCCTGCCAAGTTCTTTTTGTCCTTCTTGGACACATTTTTCCGCGCTGGCAAATCCTCAACCTTTCGGGTTATTCATTTTCTTTTTCTTAATGAATACGGGATTTCCCCGTTAGTGTTGATTGGGCTCGCGGTGGCCAAAATTACAATCCCTAACCCTCAGAGTAAGATTTATTTTTTCCCAAACTTTGGCTCTTTGATACGTTTCCCTTTTGGGTTAATTCGGAAATCTTCGTATGAAAGAACCCCCTTAAGGCCGTCTTTCCCTTTTCCCCGGACCTCTCCAGGAAAGAATTCAACAAGGGATTGCAGAAGAAGTCGTTTCCTCCCGATCGCCATCCAAAGCAAAGACCCATGATAAGTTTTTGGGAGGAGCCCTTTTTAAATTGGCCCTCCAAGAACATTTTCTCCTATAGATTCCCGAGTTGCCTGCAGGAGTATCCCTCGAGGAGATGGAGTTGTCTTTTTTTCTTTTCTCTTGTTGTTTCCAATCACCAAGACCCCCTCCCCGGAAGTGGATGTTCTCATCTGTTCCTTTAAGTGCCAGGGTGCACCCGGATTTGCTTCAGGTCGTTCCGGTAATTAGCAGCCTTGTGATTCTTCCTTTACCACCATGGGAACTGAACTGGCAACGTCGTGGGCTTTTTCTTTATTCTTGACCCAAGCGAGAGTAGGGGACCCTCTGAAGGGAATGTTTTCCCCCTAAACTCGTTAGTGATTTCCTCTCCCCCCTTACGGTCCTTTTTATGGCTCTTTTATAAGACCCCGCCCTAAAGCCATCCTCTTTCTTTTTTTTTCCATTTTCCTCGACACCTTTCCGGAAGATGTCCAGGGCCCATTCACTGCCCCTTTCCCCTCGGCTGGGCGACTTCCTTTTCATGTGATTCCTTTCCCCTCCTATCAACATCCCTTTCCAGCGCCGCCAGCGTTTTTTCTTCCCCATCCCCGAGGAAGATTTTTCTCTTCCCAAACCAAGCCCGCCCGTTTTTCTCCTAGACACCCTTCCTTTTGTCTTACAGTGATGCTCTCCCCCCCATGAAGATCCTAAAAAAGCCCGCCACCCCCCCCCCACTCCCACTTCGTGCGTAGCTCGCTTCGTTTCCTTTTTTGCGTAAACCCTTTTTTTTCTGGTACGCCAACCTTTAATCAGGCAATGGCCGCCCCCCGCACTCCCAAAGGCCTCCCCCCCCCCCTCCAGAACGAAGTTCCTCTCTTTTCCCGGTCTACCGCGGATAAGGCCTGCCAAATTTTTCCCCCACTTGAGAAGACCTCTTGTTTTTCCAGTCCTGCCAGTAGGCGCGCAGGTTCCGCAGAACGTCTCTTTCTTTTTTTGTTGCACATGCCCAGCCCTTTTTACCGTAAGTGCCGCAGTCCCCCGCCGCAGATTTCCTCTCCTCTCAGAATTTGGGAAAAATTGTCGTCCCGTCGGACCCACGCGAAAAGGTTTGGAAGGATGGCTCCTTTCTTTTGCGTAACCATCCCTAAACCCCTGTGACGCCCTCCCCCCAGGTAGGATTGCCACTCCCCGCAACCCCTCAGCTCCGTGGAATAATAGGTGTCCGAGATGTTGGGATTTCCGTGAATCCTCCTTCTTGTCATACGATTTTTTTCCCAGTTCCCCCGCACTCACGGGATCTCCCTCCTACGTTGTTGTTTTTTTTAGATCCACCTCGCTGCTCTAAGTGTCCTTGAAAAAGCAGACAGAAGAATTTTCCAACAAACGCTTTTGTCACCCCCAAAAGCCTCGCCCCATCTTTCAATATTTGTGCCCTTTTAGGAGGCCCTCCCTTTTATTCAGCTTTTTCTCAAGCCTGACTTTTCCCTTTGGCGTCCTTGGTGGTTTAGCTTTTTTTTAAGCACAGCCCTTTCATACTGGCATGCTACTTTCTCTTTGGAGGACTCTTCCCCCTTTCACCCAAAGGGCGAAAATTCCAGTAATTGCTGGGAGGAGTTGGTAGCGTCCTTCTTCTCCCCCTTCTTTTTTCGGTTTTTTCGAAGCAATTTTGACCAGGAGGTCGGTGTGGTATCCGTGACAAATGGACGATGATCAAAGCTTCTTGAAAGCCCCTTTTTAGGAAATTATCAGCCTCTTCCCCATCGCCTTTTTTTTTTTTTCTTCCTGTTTCTTTGAAGAGTGTTTGGGATGCTGTCCTCCCTTCTTTCAGATCATGCTATCTTTTTTTCCCCTTCGAGTCAGATAGCGGTCCCCAATCCACGCCCCCCCTCCTTATCCCAAGACCCTTTTTCCCATGCAGGAGTATGGCATTCAGCTATGGTTTGTCGGATGGACATACCCTCCTTGAAAAATATTCAGGACTTTTCTTCTCCTGGGAACTTGGCCTTTTTTCCCTCGGATTCAGAAGTCTTCCTCTTTTCCCCCCCCGCGCTTTCTCTCGGTTTTTATCGCGCATCCTTTAAACCTCTCCCCCCTTTTTATCCATCCCATCACGTCGCCCCACTTGCATGGCCCTTACTTCAATTTTCCGGCAACTCTTTTTCTAATGCACGCCAAGGAAACGCCTTTCTTGAGGTGCATTCGTTTTCCAGGAAAAATTTTCCCGTCCCCCGAGGATTTCCCCTTGAGATACAGAACTTCCGACAATTTCCTCGCCATCCTTCCCCCCAGTCGCGTTTTCCGAAGTCCCCTCCCTTTCCAGCAAGTTTTCCCTTTCACGACCATGTTCTACGCATGGGAACCCCCACGTCCCCTTTTCTTGGACCGAAGAACAGCGGGTTTTTTTTTAAAGCACACCCCCTTTCCCTCCCCGCAGGATCGACCCCCCATCCCCCGTCGAATTGAGTTCTTCCGTGAATTGTGTCGTAGGCTTCCTTCCCGAGCCGCCCGCGGGCATTTGCCCCTCGCCAGCGAAAGCTGACAATCAGACTGCCATTCAACTCGTTTTCAGGAAGGCTTCCCTTTAATCTTCTGTCCTTTCTTTCCCCTTTTGCCGAACTCTCCCCCAGAAACCTGCCCCCCCTCAGTTGGTTTTTCACTGGAGTTCAGTCGGCTCTTTCCGGAAGGATGCGCACCCCAATGGTTTCGGTTTTGACTTGCAGGTCCGACTCCCCGGAAGTGAAAAGGCTTTTCTTGCCTTCACTCCTTTTTCAAATTTTTTTTCCCAAAGGGAAATAGCCTCTTCCCGGACCCTCCCCTTCTTCCATGGTGGTAGAAATGCTCTGATGGGTATTATCCCTTTTGGAAGGGCCACCCCCCCCGCCGCCCAGCTCCCCCGAACGAGTATCCCGATGTTTTTCAGTAAGCCCTATAACTTTGCGGCTCCCTCGACAAGGTCCCTACTTACGGTTTGTCAATAACTCTTCAGAACTTGCGGAAGCTTTTCCCTTTTACGTTTTGGCTTTCCTCAAGGAAAAAGGCGACTCCCTGTCACCGCTTTTACCGCATGTGCTGAAAGAGATCCAAGCTTTTTCGAGATTTTTTCCCAGCTGCCCCCCGGTCAAACCTCCCGGGAAAAGGCTTTCGCCTTTTGGTCGTTGTCCCCCTCTTTCCTCCTGCCCGTGACCCAAACGCCTTTTTTTCCGAATTGTTTTTTCGTCCATCGACGGATTATAAGAGGGTCTTTCCCCGCGTTCCCCCCCCAGCCTCCATTACGAAACCTTCCCCCCCCCTGTGATCTCCCCCCGTCGTTAGCGATTTCAAATGGACGGGTTTTTTCCCGGTCATGGGATGGCTGGCCCCCCCACCCAGAAGTACCATTAGAGAATCTCACAACCCCCCATCATCTTTTGGCTCATCTGCTCGCCTTCCTCTCTTCCCCCCTTTTGACCCTCGACGGGATCATCAGCCTTTCTGGGATCACATTGAATTCGGCCCCCCGAGGGCGACTCTCTTCAAGCCTCCCCCCTTCCCGGCACCACTATGCCCCTTTTTGGAGAGATCCCCCTTGAATTTAGCGAGGGGCTTTCAACGATATTTTTATGCGGGTGCGGCTGCTCTTTTTTACAGCTATTTCATGTTTCATCCAGACTCGGCCTGTCCGGCCCGCTTTCTCTTTCTTCCCCCGATTTTCTCTCGTTTGAGCCCCATCCTGGATGAAGTGCCCCTTTGCTTGGCGGAAATTTATTTTTTCTCTCCCTTCTCTCCAATGAGATTTTTGAGTGCCTTTAAGAATTCTTTCATTTCCGCTTTTCTAAGCGTTAGCTGGTCATTATTGGGGATGATGAGGTGGTTGACTTTCCTCTAGTATCATTCTCGTCTGAGACGGGTTTTGACACCCTCATCTTCCGTACCAGCAAAATTCCCATTCGATTGATACCTCCCCCTTCTCGGCAAAGCGGTCCCCCCTGGCGGTTGTGCTAATACCCCCCCAGCACGTCCGCCCATCGAAGAGTTACAGTTATTAAGACGTCCCCGTTTTCCCTCCAGGATTGCACGTGGCAAACGGTTTCCTCGATGTTGCCAGA
>Ga0179593_1546864_pt1 | contig 17502 bp, 13 predicted proteins | sample CZODoug2_1_08_16_FD_185931 | JGI IMG/M metagenome (GOLD analysis project Ga0179593, IMG submission 185931) | Vadose zone soil fungal communities from Angelo Coast Range Reserve, California, USA - CZODoug2_1_08_16fungal (PacBio error correction) | ecosystem: Environmental > Terrestrial > Soil >... | reverse complement strand
ACTTCTTGGTTCACGCTCTTAGATCTTTCTCTCTTTTCGCTTCAGGAAACATCAACAGGCCACGAGCTCTGTTACCCCCCCCAATTTCCCGTAGATCATTTAGTCAAGAGAAATCAAGAAGCCTGCATGATGAGTAGCCCCCACCGCTTTTTCCACCGTTCATAGTTTTGAACTCAATTTATGAGCTATCACGTCAATTGCGGCAGTAGCCAGACCACCCCTGGTCAAAGGTCTCCTTGTCTTAGACCTCCCCCTTTTAACCGTATTCATACCGTCTCATTTCCTTCCTGACGGAGTTTTTGTCCCCCTGACTCAAGATCTTGACATCGTCGTTTCGTGCTCCCGGCGATTGAGATTATCAACCAGTCTTCGGGAGACCAGAGCCAATGACCAATGCTGTGCGGAGGACCCACAGCCCAGGAACCACTTATTGAAGAAAGCCAACCAGTGGTCACAGACCTTCGAGGCATCGGTTCATTCCTCTAGCTATACACGTATGAGTGAGTGTGCCGATTAGGACTGCAACTCGGAGCCTTTATCTGGCTTAAACCATTTTTAACCCCTCGGCTATTTCCCCTTGACCGTCCAGGGACGCCGCCTCCTTGTCTCACCGTCAGAATTGCACCGCGTAGTGCTGGCGTCCTGCATAAGGTTTTTTTACTACAGTTCCGTCGGATTACGACCGATTGCCATCCCCAGTTTTTCTTACGTACCATCCTAAGGTCTAGGAGCAATACCGGATGCGCAATCCTTTGTTTGGAACTGTGCAATGCTCAGGTAATCCGGAAACGAACCCAAGTTCCGTCGACTCTTATTGATTTGTTCTGATTAACAACAATTTTTATTCCAAGCTCCGCAACTCTCAGGACCGCCATGGAGGCCTTAGAACGCAAAAGGATCACCGTAGGTTTATATTTGAGATCTTCTGAGAGGTGCTTTGCGTTTTCAGCCATCTGTCCGCCTTCCATCCATTTTTTTCAACCCCCTGGCTCGAAAGACATTCTAGTGAAGTCTTGACCCAGACCCTACTTATCCTCCCTTAGCTACTACTACCATTCAGGGTCTTTTTCCTCCTCCCCAAGAAACCTTTTCAGGTTCCCGCACCGGACCGCAAGCGTTTAGCTCCTCCTGCAAGTGGGATTGACTCGCGGGGATGAGGGTCACGTCGAGGTAAAGTCCTCCTAACGGTTTTGGAGATTTCCAATCCGTCCTTGTTGGTGCGTTCCAGTTCGCTGGATTGCCCTAGAAGGCTCTGTTCCTTTTTAAGCACCGGATACCCCATATGCTGTATCGCCCCCGTTGTGCATGACTATTTCCTGTTCGCTTTTCTTTTCAGTCCTCCCCCTTTTGCTCTGTTATGCGCCTATGCATCGCGTGGCTTTGAATCTCCTCCCCCCGAATTCTCCCCCACCTCTCAGAAAGTTGGCTCGCGACTGTGGCCTGGGATTTTCAGTGACTTTTCGGCGCCTGTGCAATCGGACGTAGGTAGAGAGCATCCCCCTTGGTCAACTATCTTTTTCTGTGCCGGGAGCGCTGCTTTGTCAAACAATTGCCCCTTTGGTTCCCAGCCGTTCGATCTAGCCCCCCTGTTGCAAGTGACGGGCGCCCCGCCGGTCCGCTCCTTTTTGTGAACCCCTACATCTCTGCCGGTCGCGTTTGCTTTGCCAGAAGGACAGCTTCCATTGGCATTACGTTTCCCTCGAAACCTTTTGGAAACCATTCCACTGTCATTGCAAGCTCTTTGAAGCCAAGAATAGAACATCTCTGGAACCAATGGGGCGGGCTTGCCTTCTGGAGGAACCAACCCCCAGGGAAGGCCTGTAAACATACTTTCTATAAAATTGCGCGTAAGGTACTGCTAAGCCCTGTCGTCTTTTCCCCTTTTTAAGTCAAATTTAATATTAGTGGTTTCACCGCCTGAAATTGTGTGAGTTTTCTTGCCCTCATTTTTTCCACGGCCTATGTATAGTGGCCTGCTGGTCTTTAAAACGTCAACTCTCATAATCCCCCCTGAGCTGGCAGGGAATCTGCCTCCCTTTCCTGAGCCCCGGTCTGATTTCTCCATACTATTACCGGGACGATCTGGGAGGCCTCCTCTTCTTTTCCCTGCCGGCCTCGAGTAGTCCTGGCGTTTTCGCTTCTTTTGAACCAGCAGTGTTCGCCTACGGCCGGATTCCCCAGCGGGCCCACTGCCAACAAGCCGCATTTTTTCTTCCCAGTCGAACACGTCGTGATGGTGCCCATTTCTTGTTTCTTCCGTCCCTTTTGACTTCCCAAGCAGGTCACCGCTTGGGTCGGTTCGCGTGATTTATCGGGTCACCGTTCCGACACGTTCAACCCCCCTTCGCACTTAGACACCCCCCCACCTATACCGCCTCGGGACGTAGCAAGTATGAGACCCTGGTCTTCCTAACACTAGGTTGGATTGCCGACCTAGGGTCTTCTCGGCCCCCCCCCAACCCCTCAGCCCCCCCTCCCAGGATTTTAACGATCCTCTTACCTCCCCTCGGTGTGGATGAGTCTCTCAAATTCCTTCTCATAAGGAGATGCGAGAAGCAAACGTCTTATCTCCCCGTGGGGAGATAGATCATAATGTCACTGCCTCTTTCGTAGTCCTACCGAAACGCTTTTTGTCTGGTCCATATGGAGACGCTGTTTGCCTTTCCTTAATTTCATGCATTTACATCCTGCTTTTGAGTTCCTTCCCCCACCCCTCCGAGTATACTCTTCACAGCAATCGTCCACACAATAATATCATCTGATTTGCGTCGATATGTACGCCGAATCTTGGGCGCCCTATGTCATTCTCGGTATTTTTCTTTAGCCCAATCGAGTTTCTGCCTCATCCGGGGAGTCCCAACATCGTTTACCCTCCACATTGTTGAGGGCCTTAGTGCTCCAACTCGTACGTGTTGCACAGTATCAAGAGGACGAACAAAACGACGAATCTGCTGTATCAGAGCCAACCCCCCCCCCTTTTCCAATTGAGCCTTCTAAGAAGGATCGTTTCCGGGTACCGATATACTTCCTGGTACGACGTTCGTTCTACTCATGTGTTGATGCCATTTTTGGAAGGGCTTTCCTACTTGTCTCTCTTACGGCCCGGTCCTGTGCTCGAGCCCTTCCCAATTCTATCCCACCCTAGCTTACGGTCGAATTGCCTGCGGACCTGTGGCCCATCATACTAAAGTGAAGGGTTTTAGGACGAACTATGGTGCTAAGTCCTGATCGTATATAAAAAAGCCCCAGTGGACAAATGATAGCTCAAGTGCAGTCCTTTTTTATTCCGATCCTGTTTTGACTGACCGCAGGAATTACTTTTATCCCTTCCCTGCACCGCTGTCGTAGTCGTGCGCGATGAACCCCTCTAGCTTCTGCACTGGACAGGATGCTTTCGTTAGGTAAGTGGCAGGGAATAACCGGTTCTAGAACTGAGTTTGCCGCAGTTTTTTTTCACTTTCCAGTTTTCTCTCTTAAGAAGGAGCCCCTGGCGTCCAGTTTCCCAATGAGTTTCAGTTAAGTTTGAACGGAAAAGCTTCAGTCCGGTACGCTCAAAAGGCCACTCCGAGACCGCAGGCCCACCGGTGCCATGTCAGTCGAATATCTCTAGTCCTCCGACCCCCCCTTCCGTCTCTGACCTATCTGGGGAATGCAACGCACTAGACTCCCTTTATGCCCCAGCCCGCAAAACCGTCTCGCCTTTCGGGTGTGATGAAATTCTACGTTTTCGATCGAAGCAGATCTCTTACTTATTGAGCGGAGCCGGATAGTCAATCCAGGTAGAGTTGACCTGGAGAGAATCTTCGTCTCCATAACCAAACACCTAGCCCAGTCTTCAGTGTCGCCAACGGCGCAGGAGCTAAGAAGTCCTGCACCAGAAGGGCCCCCCAGCTCCGACAAAAGGACATGTATAAACCGCAATCCTTCTGATTTAGAACCACCTGTCAAGGAAGTCCGCCCACCTCATAGCCTGGGCCCCACGACGGACTCTACGACTCTAACGACAAATAGCCCCGCAGAAAGGAGAAGTGCGGAGGGCCGATAGCAAGTTCAATCTTCCTCTCCCCCAAGATGAAATCTTAACAGTACTCCAGTGTTCGGACTCCCAAGTCTGCCTCCCTGTCTAGATGTGTTGCTGAGTACTTCTCTTCCACCTCACGGTGTTAACAGTCTCCGTCAGGGCGTCACCCACCCTGGGCCTCACGGTGACAGTTGTGTGTTCCAATCTGGCCAGCCATCTGGCGTGTGGTGGTGATTCCCCTTGTTTTGTCACCCTTGAGGGGACAGGCTCCCGGCCATGGAGTCAAACCATCCGCGTCCATGATCGCCGAGTTGCGAACCGGAAATCTCCTCCAGCGCCCGGTGACCTCCCTGATTCTCCCGTTACTTGATCTCCTCCCCCACCCAGCCTCCCCCCTTCGGGCACTGGTCCACAAGATACCACCCGGCCCAAGCGCTCTGGGCGACCAGGTCAGTCCCCTCAGGTCAACATAACGAAGGGAATGTCGGGGATCATCAGGGTGGCGCAGAGACCACCCTCACCCAACTCTTTTCCTGGAGTCCCTTGTTCCTTGGAAGAGGGCATTGTCCGACAAGGTGACCGTGAAGCAACCTTATTTTCCAGACTCCCCCTGTATGTCCTCAAAGAGCAGTCCAACAGCAGCACATCATTCCGGCTTTGCGGCCCGGTCAAGAGGAAGCACTTTGCGTTTTTTACACAGCTGTCTTTATGAATGCGAATTCTTACAGCTAGTCATCCCCCCTTTCGTCCCTTCTGCCTGCACCTTTGCCCGTCTTTTGACCGGGACAGTTTTTCTCTGTGAGCGTCCCTGGAAAAGCCAAAGCTCTTGTCGGTTTTCTTTTTGCGCACCGCCGGTTTTAAAGCACGAGCCTGAAGCTTGCCTTCCGCCCCTGCGGGTCCTTCCACCCCGCGAGATTGCCCTGTTCCTGACGGAATCGCACCGCCCCTTGTAGTCCATCCTGTCCCACTACGGTCTCGTGCGAAGAGGAGTTACAACCCGAGAACGCCCTCCCTCCCCCTTGGCCTCTTGGGACCGGCTTGACCCTGTTTACCCCGGAACACTGTCGGCGCTATTCTTCCCCTTTTCCGTGCGGGGGCTTGATCTTCGTCAAAATAGGTTTTAAACGTTGCAATTCCTACATTATCTCAAGAGGTAGGGCCCGTCCGTTGATATTTTTCCTTGCAGTTAAAAAAACGCCCAGGCCCTTACCGCCCCTTGATCTGTTGACTTACGAAGCTTTTTCCTTTGCTCCTGCTTTTTCTTGCCTGGACGCCGTTTGTTTCTCTGCTCGCCCCCTCTTTCCGGAGTTCGAATGGAAAGTTTTTTTTTTCCTGAGGACTTTCCATAAATATGGGTCCTTTGTTTCGCTCTCTATCTTCTTGTGCAGTTTTGATTTACACGAGCGGTTATGCTCACCATCGTACCAATCACGAACTGTGGGGGGTTGCCCGTTTGGATTGGGGACCTTAGCCTGCCTAATAGAGCCAACCCGCCTACTTTTTGGTCAGATCCCTCTTCACTCTCTAAGTTTGGTGTGTTGAGTAGACTTCCTTCAATTCGTGCGGATGGCGTCGGTTGATTTCTTGGGATTTCACGAAACGGAGCGCTTCATTTTACCCCCCCCCCCGCCCGGATGATCAGATCTTTACCCGCCCTACTTACTAGATGGCGTTTGCCCCGACCCCCCCGTTAGTCTTTTTAAGGCCCGTTCTTCTTAGCCAGAGTTCCCGGCCTGGGCTCGTCAGCGCTGACAAATCTCCGTCCTCGTCTCTATCCTCTATCCGAAGACCGGCCAGATGCAAGTATTCAATAAGTCTTCGGCTCGTGACGTTGTTATTTGCTCGTCGCAGCCGAGTCTGCGTAAGTGCCCCCTGTCGGGGCGAACGGGGTGGCCCTCCCCCGAGGAAGCTCCACACCCTGTTCCCCCCCCACCTTCTTTTCCCCCGCACCCCCCCGCGCCCGCTTTTCGAGCACTTCCTTCATCGATCCCAGTGCGATCGTCTCGCTCGCCGTTTCTCCACGGCGCCCGGGCGTTTGCGAAACACTTGGCGCCCCTCATTTGCGTGACGTGGGCCAGGTATCGCGCCGCTTTTGATCCCTAAGTTTAGCCCTCTGAGGCCAGTGCTTGTTTTTTTTCCGTCCGGGACGATGAAGCGACCCAGCCTAAGCTCCCCTGTCCGAGCCTGTCCCACGGTACCAGATAGTACCCAATCGATATCTCTGAAGAAATTTCGCGGATCACTCCACCCTTCCGCTGCCAACTTCTTTAGGGACGCCGCCCAATCCTCAGCTTTTTCCCAAATCGCTTGCTTCCCCTGAAAGTCGGAATGTCCCCTCCACCATCATCCCAAATCCTCGACCACTCTTGGTTAGCGACCCTACATATAGAGAGGCGGGCCTCGGGTCGCCCCCCCTCCCAAATACCCCACTTTACGTCCCCCCTGCTGTTGCCCGAGTTGGGCCGAACACTGAGGACCAGTACACCCATCGTCCAACATCTAATTTCTCTGGGGGTGAAACATCCCCAGGAGATACACTTGTCGGGAATGCGGAGATACTTCTTCTGGTCTTCAGATTATTTGGTTTTCTCCAGCCCCGTCTAATGGTAAGTGAGCCTCCCACAACCCCCGTTGACCGCTGGAGATAAAGAAACCCCCTTGACGTGACCGTTAAGTTATTTCTCTTCTCAGCGGCTTGGCCGCAGCACCTAGACCAGAATAGTTTCAGTGATCATGGGTCTTGACGCAGGATTTCAGTCAGGTGGCACTTTCTTCGGGGTTGTCCCCGAAGATCTGGTTTGTCGCTTTGGGCCATCCTCAGTCGGATCGAAAGACCCCTTTCGTGTGCATTGTTATCATGCGTTTTACAGAGGTTTTTCCGGGACAAGTTGCGCTGCGTAATCCTTTCGCTGGACCGCGTTGCGCTTGGAAGGCTAGTCCTAACCGCGCTGTGGTGTTGAAGGCGACTTGGCCTCCTGTGACCAAGAGGGGGCGGTCTTCTAATCGCCCCCGTTCTTATCGCATTTTCTCCAAAATCCCGTCATCCTTTTTCTCGATTAAAGCCCCACCTCTGGCATACCCCCCCGGAGTCGAACCCAACCCGTTTTGTGTTCGTGAAGCTTGCTCGATTCTGGACAACGAGTCTCTGAAGATAATCGGACTGACAGGCTTCAGCTAAACTTGTACGAGTCGCACACGGATCCCACGTTTTTTTAAAAGCAGACAACCTCCAGGAATTATCTGAGGTAGTACCCCAAACGATAATGCCCTTGAGGCAGCCTGTGGTCTTTCTGATTTCCCATGGCCCGTTCGTTATGCCCGGCAATTTTCCCTTTCTCTATCTGACAACTGTTTATTATCATTCACTACCCGCCCTCCTTTTCCCGGTCGCGTATATCTGCAAGTAGCCCTGCCTAGTCACCACCGTGCAGATTCGGCAAAGGAACCATCTCAACATGTTCAAACCAGGGTGCCCTCAGATAAATTGCAAACTCTCTTCTGCTACTCTTTAACAGATCCTTTTTTTATCGAACACAGCCGGACGCACCATTACTATGCATTCTTCTCCGACCCCATTCTGCTCGCCTAGGTCGCTAGTTTTAGAATGTAAGACCTTATCATACACTCGTGGGGTTAGTGACCTGATACCCCTAAAGTTTATCGGAGAGCCCTTCTGGGCTCTTCACCCCAGCCCAAGGTAGGGTAACAAAGTTACCAACCCTCCACGTCCCCCCAAAGTGCGTAGCCTGAATCAGGTGACATGTTATCGACGAAAGAGATCCCTTTAGGTCGGGAACCTGCTGCCTAGGGGATTATGTTAGTTCCCTTTCCTGAGCCCTTGCCCCTAATGTGCGAGTGGAACATTGGGGGACGTTACCAATGCTTCTTTTCCTGGAACTGCACGAAGGTTGGAGTACGTAGACCCTACGAAAACAACCTTCTTTTTTTTTTCCTCAATCCGAGGGTAGGTTCGTATATGTACAGAAACTAGCGTCCCCTCCGGCTTTTTTCCTGCGTACTTATTTGGACGGGCAGACCAATGCCGTTCCCCTGACTCCAGCATTTTATTTTTTTTGGTTACCTATGACGTTCCGCCAGATCAGGTTTGTTCATTCCGAATGCTTCCCCCCCCCCCCCTTCTTCCAGCCGTAAGTTTGCAGTCCACAACAGTTTGCTCGTTTTCCCCCGCTTTCTGACGTTACGGAAAGTTTTGCGGACGCCATTTCGCGACAGACCGCATGGTTATTGGACGTCTTGTTCTCTTTCTCGCTTGCGTGACTCCCATCTTTTCTTTCATCGGTGTTTTTTTGCTGCTTTTATACCCGCCTGCCCTCTGCCGAGAACTAAGCGGTCGTCCCATTTACCGTTGCGACCCCCGCAGCGTCCCCTCCATTCGTCTTACAGAAAATTGAAACGAGATTGATTGTGGTTTTATGCTATTCTATTTTTAGCATTCGTTTGGCCTGCGCGCCCATTAGTATTGCCCTTTCGTTCCCTCAAAGAATTCATCAAATCCTAATGCCTCGTTTTGGTTACCCTTCGTTCTTCCCCCCCAATACCCAGTACTGAGGCCGGTATAGTAGAGAATCCAGCTCTTCTCCTTCCAGCCCCACCTGAAAGTACGGCAGAGAGAGGGCTCCTATGTTTCGAGTGTTTTCCTAACCTCCCCCCGCTTCTCGTTGCCTTTTGCAATGAAAGCCCTACGGAATATAATAGGAGCAAGACCGGGCCAGTCCCCCCAATTGTCCTTCCCAGTGATACTTAGTAACCGGAGACACGATGCTCCCTGGCCACGCACGAGCCGCCTCAAACCCCCTACCCAGGAGTTGATATCTCTCGTCTCCCGAGCTGGTTTGATATCATTTGCTTCCTTCGAGTGAATCCGTTCCTTCACTTTTCGACCCAATTTAACGACCTTCGCTACTTCTCTACAATGGGATTCCAGTTGTCTTCGGCCAACACCACATGTCCCCGACCAGTATGATCACCAAAATATCAATTCCCAAGACGACCCACTCCCCCCACCCAGGGATTCTTTGGGAATCTCTTTCGCCCTATGGACCGGGAGCCTGCCAACTTTCCTACGGACAGCGAAGGTTTTTTCGCTTCTCCATTCTCTACTGGCGACTGCCTGTCCCCTCACTCCCTCTCCCACATTGAAACCAGATATCAAAAAAGCCACCTCCTGGCCAAAGGAGCCTCCACCGTACGGTGGGAGCAAGGGTCCCCCAAGTGTGGAACACCATCCATTCCACCTCGCCCGTAAACTTACGTGAATTTCCGTCCAATGATTGGTTCTTTCCGGCTAGACAGCCATGGTGAGGCCGGTCATGTTGACTTCAATACATTGGCTGTGTCCCCTGTCTTGCGCAAGTCTGTCAATGCCACCGTTTACGGATTTTTCTACTTTGGAACCCACATGACTGACAATGAACACCAGATCACACTACGTTATTCGATCTGACAAAGGAGGGCCAGTAAAACATGTCGGGAGTGAGCCCTTTACTTGATATTGTTCACCTCCTAGAGATGCTCGCTCAGGAATACAGCACCGGAAAGCGGTCAGTTAAGAAGGGCTGCTACCCGGCGAGCCGAGTTCAACTCCAGTGTATGAGCATTGAAAACAAACCAAAGGTGTTCTACTAGTTTTTGCTTCCCTTCCTAGTTGGTTGTTTTCACCTCTATTCGTGCTTGGGATATTCCCCCCCTGGGGCCGCATAAGCCCTGAGGTCAGCCGCCCCGTTCGGCCCCCTCCGCCTAGTTAACATCCTTTCCCGTCTTGCGATCCTGTGACTAGACTGAGCCCTTTCATCGCCCCTCTTCAACCGGCCAAACTCTATTGCCTGACCCCGTGAAAGTTCCTCCCGCAGTTCTGGTCTTGAAGAATTTCCTCCGTCCCGATCCTCAAAACAAGCCTAAGTGAAGAAAGCCTCGATCCCTAGCGACTCACCACTTTTCTGTCCCAAAGACTTTTACGGCGAACCAAGGATGCACCCCTAGCTGACGGGCGAGAATTTCTGGCCCCAAGCGAAAACGACTCTAATGAAGAAATGAGAACCCAAATCCTTCTCTCACTCCGAATCCCCTTACCGGAAAAAACGGTGCCCGGAGCCGCGCCTGCTCCCCCACAATCTCTTTCTCAACTCTGTTTAGTTGATTCAGAACCCTTAAATCATGAGCGGTGACCATTTAGTTGAGATGCACAGGCCAGGGGCTTTTTATGTGCCCCCTCACGACCGAATTGGGTATATTCCCGAATCGCGGATGCCTCGGGTCTGGCCCGCTTTCCGCCCCTCCTGTGCTTTTCCCTTCGTCTCATTGTTCATGGAGATTGAAGCCGTGCAACACCCCTGCCTCCTTTCAATGGTGCATACCACACCTCGTCCTTGCTGGACCATGAGCCGCGGCCCTTCCACGCCTCCTGGTTAAGGCTCGAGTTTTCCGCCCACCGGTTCTTTCGATTTTCACCTCATCTCACCCCTCCCCCATGAAAGCGCTACGCCATCTCTTGGGCCCCCCTTCCCCTCTCCCCCATTCTGCTATCTACTACCTCCCTGTTGGGAAAGCCACTTAAGACCCACTGCCCTCTCTGCCCCCCCCGGCCCACCCGACATCAGGCGGAAGGAGAAGTTTGTTTGCAATTTTCCCCCCAACAGCGCGGAGAGGCCTCATCGTGGTCCGCCCCCCCGGCCGCCGTGCTTAGCGTCTTCCAAAACCCCACCCCGACGACCCGGTCAGTCCCTTTTTCATCTAGGGCGAGTCGTGCCCCCCCATGTTAGGCATCCCTGGCGCGACCGCCCCAGGTGGCGTGCGTTTACGCCATGGTCTGCAGAGCCCCTTCGCGCGGCGTTAGCATTTATTCCGGCCCCCCCTGCTTCGGCTTATGGATACTTATGCGTGCCGTGGCAGGTTTTGTGTTTGGCTTCTAATGAGGTGTTTCATCTCCACGGGGTTCATTCCGTGATGGTCTTTTCTGTTTTCCACCACAACTTGGTGTTTCAAAGCCGTATCCGGCCAGGACCAGGGAGCGTCTTGGCTCTCCTTCGAAGGAAAACCCCCACAAATCCCCCGAGAGACCCCCTCTCTACAGGTTACCTGGAGCGATTCTTTTTGTTCTCCGATGATCTATGCCTCCCTTTAGTCGTTCACAGGGTGTGAGTGTTAGAGACCTTCTGAAGATGGGAGTGACAGGTTCCCCCGCCTGGAACTTAGCACCGAGGACCTTATCGATTGCGTTCTTCCCATCTTCTTATAGAGATCATCAGCGGGATTCATGTGGGTGTATTATTGCGCCTTCCCGCCTATATCACACTCCAGAAGTGAGTTGTGGGGTTGGTATAGACCTTCTTCAGTTTCGTGGATTGTTTTGGCTCCTCCTGATGACATATACTCTCGTCACACGAGTCCCTTCCGAACCGGCAGGGAGTCTTAATCTTATTTTCCCAGAATTTGTGTTTTTCTCTACTTTGCTCGACCTGCGTTCCGTTTAGGAGTTATTTCCCTTTTCGCAGCAATTCAAGACATTAGCCGCTTGTCATTTGTTAACCCACCCCATTACTCTCTTCTGAGGTTGTCCCCCCAGCTCCCTTTTTCATCCCCCCGCGTTGATCCTGGTTAGTACGTTAACACGGCGCATTTCCAGTTTTCCTCGTCGTACAAGTTCCACATTTCCCTTATCCAAGTCGACCATTCTGACGCCGAATCTTGAGTTCAACACACGGCTTCCAGGCTCTTCCCCGGACATGAATAGACTCCCTTAGACTCAGTCCCCTTGATACCTACAGTCGTAGAGGCTAAAGGCCGAGCCTTTTGATTTCGTCTAAGACATCTGATGTATCTTTATTGCTTGTTGAGTCAAAACGCCTGGGGGTGACTCTTCCCTGAACTTAATCAGTGCGCGGCCAGACACCACCAACTTTTTTATATCCAAAGCTTCCGAACGACCAGAACCTGCGAACGTTCACAGTTGCGATTTCATCATCAGGTAGCCCCACGACTCGCTGGATTAGGTTCCGGCCCCCTCCCCTTCATTCTGGTCACTCTGGGCTTGAACCATTGCCGCCATGGACACAGTCCCCACCCTCTTTTTGTTCTCCTCTAGCCCGGAACAGTTCGGACACGTGGGAACGAGCCCAGATCCTTCACCCCCGTTCACACCCGCGTCAGCAGCTTTGGGAAGCTAGTGGCCCCTTTCCCGCCGCTGAGATGACTCAGAGGGGGAAGTCCCATCCTTAAAGAATTGCAAATTCGATCTTCCGTCCTAGCTGAGCGTGGGTCGGTTCAATAAGCCGCCCCGTCGATGCTGAGCGTCTCCGAATTTTCCGGTCGCGCCATCCGACTTCCTTCACGGCTTTTTTTTCCCGCCGCCCTCCCACCGGGATGCCGCCCCTTACACCCGAGTTTTGTAGCCACCCACCTGCTCACTTTTTGTCACTGCTATAACACATCGCACCGCGCAGGCACCGGCGCTTGCTAGCGGATCCTGTCGTTGCCTCCGAACTGGCGTTTTATTCCGCGCTTTTGCGGGACCTTTCGATGAGACCTTTTTATACCTCAGCCAGGTTACAGTTTAGATAACCCCATTTTCACGGGAATCCTAACGCTCGCATGATTTTTCCGGTGATTTCGACGCCATACAGTCAAGGGCTCAGGCGACTTTTTGATTTTGGGATTAGATCATTCTGGTGAGACGACCCATGGAGTATTTAGCAGTAACAGTCATTCTCAGTTTTTTTCCCGTACGTACGACTCCATACTTGAGAGTCATCGCCGTGTTAGACATTCAAACGTCTCTTGTCGCCCTGTTTGTTCTCCCGGGCCCAGCTTTTTTTTTACCTTAACTCCGAGGAGACCCCAGCGCCCTTTGAGCTTTGAAGGGCCAGCCGTCCCGGACTCCGTAAACCCCCACCAGAGTCCCTGTCTCTAAAACTTTCCTAGCGTCCCTCTGCAAGGAACGTCCTCAGACATTATTTAGAGGAGAATGAAGCCCGCGGCCACTAGCTTACTCTCCCTAAGAAACCCAACTGGATCCTGCCCTGAGATCTCTACACTTTATGTACCCGTCAACCGACCTTCTTGCCGCTCAAAGACCAACAAAGTCGGAGTGGAAACTCGCCACCAGGAAGTTTCTCCCGCGCCCCGTGATCCATATCCCTAGCGTCGTGAGCACAAGATATGACCCGTCCATGCAACTCGCTTTTCCATGCACAGCTAAATTAAGAGTCTCTAGCTAACTGCTTAGTCCAGGCTCAGTAAGACTGAACAGTTGGGTTTTTAAACTGGGGCGTAAAGCCTCGGTTTTTTCACCCCAGCTCTTAGTTTATTTAAGGGCTTGCGCTGACTCGTCCGCTCCATAGGAGGTTCAGTGCCATCTTGTCTTTAGCCGCAGTTTTCTCCTTTATTGCTCCTTCCCGTACTAAAACCTTCACGCGAGCCCCCCCCGATTCCTCTTGCCGTACACGGTAGGACAGCAATGTATCTTTTAAGGAGCCACAATCTCCTTCACTCGTTTCTTTCTTAGCTTGACAAGGACTTCTGGTCAGAAATACCATTGACCTTTCCCGAAGGTACGAAATGTGCAAATGGGGAGTGTTCTTCTGCTTGCCCCCGTCATGTTTATCATCAAGACCGTAACCGGAGTCTGCTATTGCCGCCGCCCCCATCTTCCGTTCATTACAAGGTGAGCGCTTTCTTTGAGTAATCTTTTCATTGTTTTCTGGTTTTCTTAATTGAACCCGTGTTCGACTCTCGGGTGCTCTCACGGTCTGTCCACAAACTGCCCCACCACGTTTGCTGAAACACACCTTTGCTGTAGTGCGGTACATTTTCTTTCTTCTGACCACGCGATTATACCTGTCTTTTAAGTATCAGATGGCTCTGGATGTTTCTTCTCGATATGGAGTTAAATTGCTTCTTTACTTTCGTCCTTGCCCTACTCTTTTCACGATTTGAATTTGGTGTACCGGTCCTCATGCCAGAAGGGATTCCTTGCAGATGGAGGTTTTATCACGCGAAACATTGATGTCCCCTTCCTTTTCCCAGTCTACTTTACGGTCTGATCTCAGCCCTCCACCATAGTTCGGTCCAATTATCCCCCCTGTCATCTCACTCCCGAAACCAATGATTTTTACGTTTCCCAGCTGACCCTGATTGCCGGCAGTTCGGCCCGGTTAGCGCTGATGACAGTGTAGCACATAAGCGGTCGCCGGCTATCCGAATCTGGAGCCTCCCACGTCGCCCTGTTCCCAGGATGGTACCCGATCCACCCATTTTTTTCGCTGGCAAGCTTTCTTTCGTACGACCTCGTCTTTGCGTTGACTCCTGGAGCCTTTTGACCGCTGTGGTAGGCGGTCCGAGTGATTTAAGGAAGCCCCGCCCCGTGAGTTCTTCCTCTCTCTGTCCTCCCTTCTTCCTTTGTGGTGCGCCTCTACCCCCGCCTACCCTGTCTATCCGAGTGAAGACGCGGATCTCCCAAATCCCCAACCCGCTGCGCGTACCTCGCTAATTAGTCCCCTCCCCATTATTACGTCCGCCCCTTTCTGTGAAAACATTATGGCTCGTCTGGGTTTTTCTCGCCGTGTTTTCTTGCGCCCTGTTGGGAGGACAGACATAAATAGATCCCGCCCTCCAGGGGCTTATTCGTGATGCTTTCACTAATAAGAGCCTCACCCAGCCCCCCATTTCCTGTTTAAGCGGTTACCGAGTATTTACCCTTCCAAATATCGAATTCGGCAGTCCAGTGATATCTTTGAGACAGACAGAATCATTGGTCACCTCTCACCCAAGCGCATTTTCATCTCCGAATGACTCCTCCTCGCTTTTTCGTGAGTGAGAGCACCCAAGACCCGTCCCCCTCGATAACTTCTTCGCCCAAACGTGAGACCGTCCAACCCACCTTGAAAAGTTGAGTGATTTAAGGCTTACGAGCCATCGCTTCACAAGTTGGCCGCCATACTTTGATCCATGGGATATGTGAGCTAAGTTTTTACTCTCGAGGGATCCTGGAACGTTTACATGTTAGCACGTCAGCAGGTCCATCGTTGTTAGCAGCCACGTGGGCCCCCGATTTTCCCCTGGGTTGGCTGAAGGTTTCTGACCGAACTCTATTCTAGACAAGGTTTACTGGACAATGCTTGTCGCCTGCCCCTTTTTCTCCCACCAATGTCTGAAATTAGTCCGCCAAATCCTTCCCACCTTTTGAAGGGACGTCGGCGCTCATCGGGGATTGTTTTGATATCAGGCGTTTTTCGTTCCGACTTTTGCTTCCGAAAATGTCTCGGGGTAACAGCTCGACCAAACCCCAGAACCCAGGTAAAAGTTTATCCTGTGCCACCATTTTTTCACCTTCCGGTCCTGGTAATTGGTCTCACACTTGCTTACGTTTGCCGCCCGCGCCCGTCACGGTACGTTTCTACCCGACGACAGGCTCGGTCGTTTTCCGGGATCGACCAACTTCACTGACCGTGCTTTTTCGCCCGTTTTGTAATTCACTAAAATTCTTCTTCCTCCGTCGAGCCAGGTTTTCCCACATTGCCACATGTTGTCTTTCCCGACCCCCGGAAAATGCGTGCGCACATTCCCTACCCTTTTCCTAAAATTCTTTCGGCGTCCCACCCAGTCGATTTCTGTGACGGTCACCACTTTGCATTGGCTGACCTTTTTGCCCGAACACCGCTGCTTAGCTAATTGACGTACTCAGCTTGGCCCGACCAGCCGGTCCCGTGTGCCGGGCAGCGTATTCAGGCAAGAGGCTCCATGTCCAAACCGTTTTCCTCCCCTAGTTGTCTGCCCCTTCGCCGTTTTCTTTGGATTTTTGCCAGCAGACTTCCTTCTTGTACTGCTCTTCTTCCATCCCTTGCGTTATGGCCTCCGTTTTTAACGCTATTTTATTCGTCACTCTGAATCGCCGCCTGGCGGCCCGTAAGGAAACTGAATAATTTTTTCTCTCTAGACCCATGTCTGCGAGCCCACTGAAGCCTCCATCTTTCTCCGGCAGTATTGAAGCACAGGTCCTGATCACCATTGCCGCATTGGATGGATATCTCATCTTCCGACTTTAAAGCTGCTCAATTTCCTTTTCCCCAGACTCCCCAGTGCTCGCTGTCCGAGAAGTCCCCTCACCGGAAAACCCAGTTCTCCAGCTGCGGGCTACCTAATCCCCCCTTACAATTAGCAAGGATGAATTGGCGGGTTTTGTGCCCTTTCCGGCGGCACACTGCAGATGGACCGCCAGTGACCAGCCCTGCCTCGCCCTACTTTCGGTGAACTGTCTCCCGCTTGTGCACACCCGTGGCCTCGCCCGCTTTCTCGGCCCGCACGAGCACTCAATAGCGTGAGATCGTCCCCCTTTTGACCGGCTCCCGCGTTTTCATCGATCCGTTTTTTTTGTGCCTGTTTAATTCTCATTGTGTACTCCAGTGCACACAAGGATTGCCAGCGTGGCTCCCCATTGGTGCATTCTCAACCCATTTGCTTAGGTCCTGGCTTCGGATGCCCGCGGGCATTGCAGCCTTTAGGTGTCAGTAATAGTTTGCCGCACTTACTTTCCGCCCGTTTAGAACGCTGACCGAGGGGTTTCCCCGCGGCTGTACTCCCCCATTCCGCCCAGCAGCTTGATCCTCCATCCTTCCCTCGGCATTCGCCTACGTACCTTCTAGTTTTCTCAGGTCGATGTGCCCGCCCCGCCGAGTCCACCCCGTGCCTTCCGTACCTGGCGACTGATGGGGCGCCTTTTTTTTCTCGCACTGGCCAAGTTTCCCACTCAGCCGTGTCCATTTGTAGTGTGAGGTCCGCATGGTTTCGTTTTTTGACCTTCCAGATTGCCTAGGGGTGCGCCGATCCCTATTTGGCCTTCCACGATAAAGCCGATGTTTGATCGTCGCAGGATTATACCTCCCTTCGCCATTTCATCTCTTCGGACTGTTTTTCCTGTTAGGGAGAAGATTGTGGTGACCTAGACCTATCTGGGTTCTGACCTCCCGAACGGCACAATTGTCAGTGTCGTACGTACCCCACCAGGTGCGATTCCCGAGAAAGACGTTCACACGGCCCACGATGCGGTATGTTTATTTCTCTTCACTCCGTATTTTCCTGTCTGGAATCCGACGAAGTTAGATCTAAGTTTCAACGTGTTCGTATACTTTTCTTCTTGATAGTTCTTCAAGTTTTCCTCCGTGTGGTCTAGATTCTTTAGTTTTTCCTCCTGGAATCTGATGTCACCCCGTTTCCTGAAATGGTTGTATTTTATTTGTCTCACCCACACCCCCCTACATCTTCCGCGATTGTTTTCCCCTCCCGCGACTAGTCCCCTCGCTGTGATTCATTTTGTGCGGGACACCCCCCCTTTAAGTTTTGCCCAAACGACATCCCTCTGGTTGCTGGGGTGCTGTTTCTTTGAAGAGTTCTTTTTGTTTCCGGTGTCCGTGGCCTGATCTCTCCCTCTCTACTCGCCCCTTCCACCGGACCCCTACCCCGAACGAAGG
>Ga0179593_1270945_pt1 | contig 17502 bp, 16 predicted proteins | sample CZODoug2_1_08_16_FD_185931 | JGI IMG/M metagenome (GOLD analysis project Ga0179593, IMG submission 185931) | Vadose zone soil fungal communities from Angelo Coast Range Reserve, California, USA - CZODoug2_1_08_16fungal (PacBio error correction) | ecosystem: Environmental > Terrestrial > Soil >... | reverse complement strand
GTCGGGCGGCTTTGAGACCTTCGTACGAGGATAACTGTGCGCGGCCTTTTCTATCCTTTTTCTTCGGACATTCTCTCTCCCAGCGCCATTTCCTCGAACACCCGATTCCCTTCTTTCGAGGACCGGTCCGTACATGTCTTTTGCAGAGCCTGCCCTGCAAAATTTTGACTACTAGTTTTTCTGATTAGCCACGATGTAGTGGGCGTTATAAAAGCTCAACTCTTTCTTCACATGTCCGCGGTCGGAAGTACTCTTTTCTCGATATTTGACATCCTCTCTGCATGCCTGCGTTTCCTTGGCGAACAGCACACCCTCTCTTCGTTGGTCTTTATTAAGAGGTGCCTCCGATCAAGCAGGAGCCCCCCCTTCATTCCAGAGTGAATTCTTCTCTCCCTCGGGGTTCAATCTCTCTGGGCCATGTTGCCTTAGAGGGAGTAAAGCTGGTCTCACGTTTGATTTGAGACACTCTCGGTTCCTAATTCCGTTGGAACTTATTTTGTTTGTTTTCGTATCTTGTTTCAGTCCTTGGCGCGCTTTTTTTATTGAAGGTCTCGGTTGTTGTCGATGATGGTTCACTTCACGTAATTTTGAGACTCCTCTTTCTATGTTTTTTCGGAGGAGCTTAAGGCTCCCCCCACCCCCCCCCCCCCCTTCCCGGTGCCAGCCCGGATCACCACAGACCAGGCGCGAAAGCTTCCTTTTGAGGGACCTCTTTGGAGTTCCCCCGCGCCGACAGTGCTTTCCGGCCAAGGCGGGAGTAGGATCGGATTTTTTTTTCCCTCCTTTCCATCCGTCGACGAGGGAATGGAAGGCATATTTGGCCTTTTTATTTTTTTTCGTCCTTCCGTTTATGTTCGCGGTCTCTCCTTATTTCTTGAGATCTCGACCTTTCCCTGCGGTTTCAGATTGCAAACTCTCTGGCAAGCGATGCGGCACGATGTAACCCGGCTTTTTCCCTAGGTTCTCCTCTTACGAGACAGGTCGAAATCTCTCTATTTTACTCATCCTAGTTGTTGTTTTCTCTCTCTTTTCTTTGATTTTGTCCCATTCGAGGTGCTATTATGATTTTCCTCCCATCGCTTAGCCCTCTCAAGCATTTTTCTCCCGAGGAATTACTTTTAATCAAAGGTTCGTCCCGGATCTGAAGGCACATGTGCGGACTGCCTCCCACCGCACGTATCCCTATCATATGAAATTCCTTTTCGTAGATTGAGGATGACCAGATGAACGCATTCCGAGCCCGACTTTTGCTTCCTGCCCCCTCCTCTCTGTGTTACCTGTATCCCGAACAGAGTCCTACTTTACTTTTTCTTTAGAGCCTTTTTTTTGGTCTTGCTTTCCCGGTCCCCGTTTCTCGATAGAAGAAACCTAGGCTATTCCCATCTCGTGCTCGCTATTCTGCCCTTCCCGACAACGCGACCGGCGACTGCGCAAACGCTTTTTCCTTCCTTACCTCTATCCTCCCCAAATTCTTTTTCCTCGCTATACAATTGTCTCTCCCGATCTTGCTCCCCCACCCTCTAACGCTTTACCCGGCCTGATGAATGTCCTTCCCCCTTTTTTTTTCTACCACCCCCGCCGGCGAGTCGTCCGGCCTCGTGCCCCCCGACTTGGGTCTTCATTCGATTCCTGGTCCCTTGCACACGCCGCTTTCAGGCTGCGTTTCGAAACAGTAATCTTTAGCGATGTCTGACTAGCAGTCCAGACTTCCCTGACTCATGCATAAGTCGTCGATGGAGAATGGATATCTCAATCTTTGAAACCTCCCTTTTTTCACCTCGTCACGTGTGGCTTTTTTTTTTCCCCTTGAGATAGGCACAAACTTCATGTCTTCCTTTTCTACCAGCGCGCTGTTTCTAGTTCCTTGGAGATGGTTTTTTCGCCGGCCCGTTCGCAATGCCCGTTCTTCTGCGCTTCCCCTCTCTGACCCTTTTTATCCCTTCCTATTGATCCGCTCGACTCCCCTACTCCCTCATGATCTCCCTTCAATCTCTCTGAACCTCCTGGATGCATGATCAATTCCAGTTCTATTTTCCTCACTTCTGAGATCCCACGCCGACCTCCCCTCTCTTTCCTCGTTTCCAATGCCACCTTTTTCCTCGCGGCGAAAGTCAGTAGTCACGAGTTCCCCGTTGACAGTATCCCGTTGGTGACACCAACTTCCATCGGCCAGCGAGTGCTCGCTCTTTTTTCTGTGAATAATTCCCGCACCTCCTCGGACTGGCGACATATACCATTTTTTTACTGTTAGAATCAGATATTTTACTCCAGCTTCCCCCCTCTTATGGTTCCTATATCCCATCACGCTATTATCCTCATCTCCCTCTCATTACTTTTCTTTCTACTCCTCGCATAATGACGGTTTAGTGCCGAAGTCATACTTCCCATGCAAATTTCCGGGTTCTCTTTAACAAAACATGGTATTACAAATATGTGAAACTTCATTCCCCTACCTCACCTATTCCTCCTCTCCCTTTTTCTTCCTGTCGCGCAACAGATTTGCCTTAAGTAAAACTGCTTTTATTCCTTGTAGAAACAATCCCCTTGTGCCCCCCTAACCAGTCGTTTTATCCGGAGCAGCTTACGTGATTTTTCCCTCTCCTGATGAGCCCTTTTCTCCCTCGGATAAATTCTGTTACCCACCTGGAGATTACCTCCTCTGCCACTTTCATGGGGTATTAAGAGTTGGTTCCCCCCCCTCCCGGTCCCGTCCTTTCTCAGGTACGCATTCGGCCTTTCCTTCTTCCTTTGTTAAATGTTTTCTATCAAGATTGGGCTGTCGTTTCCTGATGTCTATTTCCTGATGTTGGCTGAGGTCCCGTTAACCCCCCCTTCTTTTTATGAGATTCATGTCCATTGCAGAAGTATCATCGATTTTCCTTTCTGAGCCAAACTCTCTCACCGTGGCGATTGCGTCCATCGTCCAGTTCTAGAATTGAGTTTACTACCCTTTTTTTCTCCATACTCCTCCGACTCCTCAAATTCTTTTTGCTCTGAAGAGGGCCCACAAATACCTTTTTTTTCTTTTTTCTCTTTCTGATACCAAGACAGGTCTTCACGATTGTCTGAAGTGTTTTAAGCGCGAAGGCGCGCCTCCCAACCATTTTCGTGTTTCGGACGGGCTGGTTTCGATGCCTTTCCCAGTCTTTTTTAGAGGCTCCGCGTAAGTGCACTTGTAACTTTACCACGACTTTTTCTCCCTTTCGTCCCTCTTGGAAGCGCGCATCTTTCCTTTTTTTTTGGTCGCTGTTTAGGAGGATTACGATGGATAAAGTCCCCCAAGCCCCTCAGCAATTTCGTATTAGCGTCTGAATGATAAAGAGTCCTTCATTCCCTTCTTTCAGTTAGGCTATCCTTAGGAATCCGGTTCATGGTCCTTTCCCTTCTTGAAGTTCTTTTTCTTCCGCTGGCAATATTAGGAATACATAAGAGAGATTGGGATATCCCCTCCTTCTCAGTGGAGGGTCTCTAACATCGAACCAGTGGATGATATTTTAGGACAGTTGCTTTCTACTCCTTGGTCAGTCGTGCAGCTGACCCGCTCGATTTGGTCCATTCAGACTTTCTTGCGGCGGACAAGCTTCACTGAGAGTCGATCCTTTATGAGACGGAGACCGTCCAGTTAAGTAAGTCCCTTTTCTTTCTCTTCACTTGTATGGACATCTTGCCGATCTCTTCTTTTCCCCCCTTCCTGTTTTTTTTTTCTCTGCATCGGCCCCTCTCAGCATTTGCCTAGCGCTTTCCCCGGGTTTTCATTCACGTAGTTTAGTTCTGCCGTATACCTGATTTTAAGACTTTCTCGTTTGCAGCGATCAAAGGAAGATAAGTTGCCTTTTCCCATCCCCTCCTTCGTGCGCTTCCGCTGAACGAAGTAGCGCCCGGCCTCTTCTCCTTTTAGACGGATCCTATCTCCTTCAACTGGTTGCTATGTTCGCTTCCCTCCCTCGAGTCAGCGCCGGTCTGACCTTTTCCCTACTGATTATGACCAGACCTTTTCCAGCGGCCCGATTCTCACGTAGCAGCTGTTGGCGATCCGGCATCGTATCGCGCAGCCGATGCCTCTCTTTCGAGAATTATTCCTTGCGGACGACATCGCTGGGGATCCTCCTTCGCTATATTATCGCAATTGAGATGGTCGTCTTCGTTTTTTTCCTCTCCCGCGTAAAGGAAACATTCTGATTCGCTCTTCCCCTTTCCCATGGGGCTAAGGAGAAATTCTCCTTTTAATTTCCTCCTCACCCAGCCGCTCACAAGAGCGGATGATGGGTGTCGTTTTTGGGGGGGGGGGGTTTTTTTGTTTGTTGGCTTGGTTTATATGGGGTGTGGTTTTTTTTTCTTTGGCGGTCTTTTTTTTTTTTGTTTTTCTCTTTGTGGGTTTGTTTTTGGGTTTTTTGTTGTTTTTTTTTGTTGTTTGTGTGGTGGGTTTTGGTGTTTTTTTGTTTTTTTTCTTGTTTTTTGTTTGGGGGGGGGTGGTTTGTTTTTTGTGGTTGGTTTTTTTCTTTCGTGGGTGGGGGGGTTTGGTGTGGGGGGTTTTTGTGGGTTGTGTGTTTTGGGGGGGGGGTTTGGCTTTTTGTTTGGTGGGGGGTTTGTTGCCGCTCATTCTTTCCTCAACAAAAGCTCCCCCCCTTTTTCCCTTGCCTCGCTTTCGTCTCCCACGGTTTTCACCTCTGGCTCCCCTCCGGTCTTTTTGACTTGTCGTTCCAGCATAAATACCTCACTCTCTTTCTTTTGGCCTCGTCAACCGTAGCCATGACAGTTTTCCCCCCTGTCGCCTTACCGCGGATTTTCCGGGGATTGGAGGCCAACCATGCTCCCACTGCATTCTGACCTGGACGATGGTCGTTCTTTTCTCTCTGGGACCCCAGGAAACGAAATGGTCTTTCTTCCCCACATTTTTCATTTTGGTCTTTCTTTAGACCTCTTCCTTCTTTAGCTACCTACCCCCCATGAACAGATCAAGCGACACGAGCTACCCTTTGTTAATAGAAAATGCCCTTTCTCTTTTCTGGTCCTCCTCGACGGCTCAAGCGTTGGTGTAGCTCAACTTCCACAGCCAGGTTTTTACTTTAAAGCGTAACTCTACGTACTCACCCCCATTCCGATTGCGGATTACCTGTCGATAACGTCATTTTTTCCTCCTCTTCTTTTGAGAGGCTTCATTGCGAATCGGCGCGAAAATTTCGTCTACTTTCACGGTGTGAAAGGTGCCCTAATTGCTTCTTCCGCACCAATGGGGACGCCCATCATTTTCTTCCTTGTAATCTAGTTTCGCGCAACCAGGAATCGTGCTTCCCCTCTCAATTCAGGTTTTCTTGCTCAATCCCCCCACCTTTTCCAATTTATAACAATGTTGAGTTTCTAAAGGCCGATTGCAGCCGATATGCCTCGTTTTCTCAGCCTGCTTAGGATCCCATAGCCTTTCTCTATACCTGGAGATTCATATCTTTTTCTTTTTTTTTATGGATTTTCCCCCCGCGTTGAATGTACATGTTTCTCCGACGACTGTCGACTTTTGGTACCGGTATCTCCTTATTTTTAATGGAACCCTCCTTCATTTTTTTTATCGCTGCACGATGATTTTGTGTCACGTATACCTTTTCCTTTTTCTGTTGCTCGTTCTTCGCCGTGAGTTCGGACTGCGGTGGGCATTGGGACGACTCGGGCCTGTTTCCCCCCTCTTAAGTGAGTTCTAGCGATATTTTTGATGGAGCTGGTAAGGGAGCATAGGGTTGTTCTCTATCCTTCATCGAGTTTTCAGGATGATTGTCTTTTGCGGAGGAGTCTAGCCGTCTCACCAATCCGTCGACTTCTCCAAACCGGGTACCCCGTTCTCCTTCCCTCGTTGCCAGAGACGGTGATTCGACCGTGAGCTTGCCTTTTCCTAAAGTTAATATGACCCCCCAGAGTCCGACCTGACCGGTTGTTTTTTTTCGAGCGAATTCTTTTTCCCAGACTGTGACTGCCGTTTGCGGACCGATATGGCCAGATGTCGTGTTTTTTTCCCCCTCCGAGATACTTCCATCGGTCGTTAGAGACGCGAGGGAAGCTCATAATAGACTCTTCCCTATGTCTCTTAACCGCCGCTGCCTCCGAGTTGCTGCGACCTCTTCCCCCCTGCTCAAAGATTGCCAAAAACATTCGTGATGGCGCTTCTTTTCCCTTCCCCTGGACCGACCCTAGCGCCCATGCATGCAGTCCGATTGGTAGATTTCTTCTGATGAGTCGCTCGTGCTCCCCTAATTTCAGTAGAGAGGAAGGATCTGGTTCCCTCTCTTTTTCACGTTCAGTGGAGCAGATTTTAGCTTCTTCTTCTATTTTTTTTGGGAGTGTATTTATCGAGCCAGTGATCTCTCAGTAGTCTTGTTCGATAGGAGGCCCTTTTAGCTCTCTCGGCTCCTCAGGGACAGCACATAACAATACCCTTATCAGGAAACGTTTCTCGAAGCGTCGGGATAGTCTCCCTCTCCTTGACTTCCCTTTTACAGGCGGAGTAGGAGCCTGATTTTTCCTGTAACCCAGGCCCTTTACTATGTCTGAAGTTCATCTAGGTGTTGTGATTTCAAGCTCTTCATGTGCGCGTCGATCCGTATCTTACCGTCCTAGAGGTACTCCCCAGCTTTGGCGTCATAAGGGGGAGGCAACCAATAGCTCGAAGAGAAGGTGTCTAAAACTATCTTTTTTCCCTCCTCCTCCTTTTAGAGATATTGCGACCTGAGTCTTCCCCCCTCTTTTTCTTTTGCCCTATTACCAGAGTTGACAGAACTCTTCGCCGCGCCTTCCTTTTTTATTCCCCTAGAGGTACTTTCCTTTTCCTTTTCAGGGGGACGGATCGCCTCGCGCCTGCCGAGTATTATGCCAAGCACAGGAACCCATTCCAGATATCTTTCAGCCCTAGCGATATGCAGGATGGAAGATTGTCCCCTCTCCCCACTCTCAGTATCTCCCTGACTGCGGCTATGTGCAAGATACCCTCCCTCGTCCGAATTATCCTTCTTATGTTTCCCCTTATTTCCCCCCTCTCGTCTTAGCCCTGAAGCCGGGGCCTTTCTTTTTCTGTAAATCTCCTCGGCGCGCGCACTTACCCCTGCTTGTAACCAGAAATCAGCGACCACCACACCCTTTTCCCGGCGCTCCAACCAGCGCGCCACGGCGACTCTTTCCCCCCCACCCGTGGCTTCTGCTACTAACTTAGGAGAACGACTTGACTCAACCCTCCTCCACTAAGAAATCTCTCGCATGGATGGCCATTCTCGTTTTGAAATAGAAGCGCCGGCGAGGCGACTTTTTTCCTTCTTTTTGCACTGGTTTGGTCCTGCTTGACGATGATTCTCCTGGTCCCCCCGTCTCGGCGGTACTGGGCGTTTTCTCACCCCTCTCCTTCATTCTTCAGTTCTCTGAGTGTCGATACTTCATTCTCTATTTCCCGCCTAGTCGAGGAGAATGGATTAACGCCCCTCCCCCCTTCTTGAATACCACCGGCTCGGCCAAAAGTGGCTGGTCCCTCAGGACCCAAACCTGAATCGTTGGACCCGTCAGTACACCAGATTGCCAAGTTGAGGACCTTTTTCTGCGTCTTCGCGGTAGCCCATCCACCCGCTCTGCGCAAAACCTTTCGCGAACTACCTTTTGATCTCGCTGGGTCGAGTGCTCGACGCCGCCCGTTTTTTTTTTTATCCTTCCAATACCCTTTCCCGATATTACCTCTCACGATTTTTCACTTCTGCAGCTCTTTCGATGTGAACATCTTTTTCTCCCCTTACGAACCCTCATCTCGATCGTCTCTTTTCACAACACTCTTCCCCCTCCCTCATTCAGACGACCCCTCTTCGAACCAAAGGTTTACCAACACCGTCGCATTTTGACAAAACAAGGACAAGACTCTTACTAGCGCCCTTTTTTTAACGGTGGCATCATTCCTGACCGGGCGTCAATATCATTTAACCGGTACTCTTCGTCGCCTTTTGAGACCTTCCCATTTCCCTTACCGAGACGTTCCTGACTCCCTCCCCCCAATCCCTTGAGAACCCTTTTTATAGGCGGCTCGCATACTTCTTTATCTTCTAGGCCCCTCGGATGCAATTCGCGGCGTACTTCCCCCCACATTTTATCCCCCTATTGTGACCATCATCCCTATAGGATTAAGATACTTGTTGCGTCGCAACGTAGATTGACCACCCCTTTATGTTCTTCCCTCTTTTTGCGTCATCAAATTAACGGACTTCAGTAGGTATAAGGATAGCTTCTTATCCACGACGGTCTATTTTTTATTCCCCTATCCTTCTCTAACTCTTTCGCACACAGGACGGATTATCGACTCTTTCTGAAGCCCCAGCTGTCTGGTTCGTTTAAGGTGTATTACGCTTTTACGTTGTTCCTCAAATGTAAGTTCCTCTCCTCATCCGGGTTAAGCTTTTCGCAGTAGCTTTTCTTCCGCTTTCAGGTCTTATTTTAGTTTCCAACGATTGTTTTTTTTGCTTATTCTGTTGCTGAGCTAATAAGTACCTTTCCCTGCGATCATTCCCATTGCAGAATTCTTTTTACCCCTTCTCCAAGCCCTGGGTGGGGCACACCACGCTTCTTTTTGTTCCTTCCATAGCTCCTTTTCCTCTCGCTTGATTTGGCAAAGTGTAAGTTCCCCCACATCTTTTCCGCCTACTTTTCGGTTTCCGCGTGATTTTTTGCCCCCCCCCCTACGTGATGCTTGGATTGATTTTTTCAGTGTCCCCTTCAAAGACCGCAGGGGTAGACGGTTCCTTTGGTTAGTCCAATTTAATAGCTGCAATCCTGCCTCTGTTTTTGACGGGCTTGCCTTCTTGCTCTCGCCTCAGTTGAGGGATGTCTTCCCACTTTACTGACCATGTCTCGATTGTCCAGCCCCATGGGCGACTTGTTGTTCCAAGGTTACTTCCCATATTGTAAGGTTTTGGTTCTTCAGTCTTATTACGCTTTCTGCCCACGCCTCCGACATGCCGAGGCGTTCTATTAGTTGAATTAACGAACTTGTCCAGATTCCGCGAGGACTCGCGTCTTCTATGGTCCTTCTTTCCCGACGATTCCGTCTTTCTCCAGCTTCTCATATCTTGGAAGATGACATATTACCTCAAACCCCTCAAGCTTTCTCCGGCGAGACTTTGATGACCGCTTTTTTTTATGGTTCGACCATCTGCCAAAACAAGGTTAGGAGCTCTTATTTACTCTTCCCGCCCCGGCATCGAAGTAGTTCTCCCAATTCGTCATCTATCTCCGGCGTTCTTTGATGCAGGAGTGGATCTTTTTTTCTGATGACTCTCCTTCTCCTCTTCAGCGGTCTTCAGCGGTGCCGAGCCGGATCTAGGGTTGAAATACGTGCCTTTATACTCGTTGGTAGAGATCGCACGCCTCCCCCCTTCCTCTCCCTGGATCGGCCCCGTCTGAGCCGGGCGTCAGCGTCGGCGCCGCTAAATGAGCTAAGCAGTTCTTTTTTTTTTTTCTTGCTAAAAGACGGACTATTTCACATCTGCGATTCGAAATGCCCTGACGTCGTTAATCTTTTGATGATCCGGTTCGCTCTTCGCTCTCAACTCGGTGTGCCGATGTTCCGCCTTCCAGAGCCTCCCTTTTTCCTTCTGACTCTTGCGGTGATGCCAAGATTTGCAGCGGCCCGATATATTTTTCCTCTTTTTTTCTTCCGGGTCTCTTTATTCTCTCCTCAGACCGATGCCTCTCTGCGAGTCCGAGAGGACGTCAACTTTCTTGGTTCTCTTATTCGCTCGGCCCCTAGATTGGAGGGTTTCTTATCCTTCCTCTCGTCGAACCCACGGCCAAGATGGCGGCTGGCGCCTCCATCCTTTTGTGATCCTTTTACCCGTCGGTGATGCACTTACTATATTACTCGCGCCCCACTTCTTGAGTCTCGGACGTCGCACTTTCCTTTTACACTTGTTTCTTTTTTTGCCTTAGCCTTTCTCGCTGAGTGAGCCACGCAGGACTTTCCTCGCTCTTTTGGTATCTCTCCTTAAACAAACCCCCCAGCATTCGTTTTTGTCTCCTTTCACGAGTCCTAACCCGCCCGCTTACCCCTACGCCGGCTTTGACCATTGGAGGCCTGCTCCCCCTAATTAAATTGACGATGGGACTCACGCCACGGTTGCGGGGTTCTTCCTTTTTCTCCCTTTCCGAAGTGAGGACAAATTGCATGGAGTTCTCAAGTTAATTATAGTCCTCTTTTAAGATCCGGAATATCTTTCAAATATACCCAAAGAGACCGAGCGCCGGACCGCTTCCTTTCTCCCATTGGTGTCCAATTTTCTCTCCTCCACGCCAGGCCAGGTTTCGTCACATTTTAAGGTCTTCCACGCGTCGCCCCCATTAAGCGGATTTTTTTAGACCTGATTTTTCCCTTCAGATTCTAGTCGAGGAAGGCGCATCGGAGCGTTAAATCCCGCTCCGGTCCGAACTTTTCCCTTCTTTGGTGATGCGACGCAACCCCCCCAACGATTCCCGAAAAATAATTTTTCTTCCCTCTTCAATTCAACCGCCTAGGTTGCCCCTCTATTACTAGGTTTCTTTTATCACATGAAATTTCCAATATTTTACCCTTTTTTTTCTCTCCCCTTCCAGCGCTTCTTCTCATCCTCTGCGATTCTCCACTTCGCCGCTCACTAATTTCCCTCTTTTCTCTATCGGCGTGATGGGGGGACTTTATCTTGTAGCGAATATACGACGCTTCTCTTTTTTTTTTCCCCATGGGATGCTGTTGTCTGATTAATGAATGAGTTCGCCCCATTCCTTTCTAGAATGACTCGCTTTTTTTGTGTTTTTACCCTTTACCGTTTGTTTTTCAAGCCTTATGTTTTTCTGCTTTCTGCCGGCGCGTCGATGAGTTGGGCATCGATCTCTTCTTTTGCGTACTTTGATCCGCCGATAATTTAGTGCATGGTAGATGGGGGAGGGTTATCATCGGTGGATTTTTTTTTTCTTCTGTCAGTCTCCCTCTTTCTTTATTCTCATGTCGGGGCTTCTTCTCTCGGCTCCCCAGCCATCGTCGAGGATCACCGTACTGGTTTCCGTTTTTTGCGGGATGGCGACGTCGCCGATCGCCCTTTTCAGAACACCCCCGCTTTAGATGACGGTTGTCCGACATGCCTTGTGTCTCGCCCTCTTCCTCCCCATTCTTCCCCTCCTCGGTCTGAGTCAGAGTCGTGGTCGTTCCATACCTCCGACTCTCTGGTCCCAATTTCCTGCGGTGATCCCCCCCGCGGGATGAGATAGGTCAAATACAATTCCTCCGGTTTTTTGTACCCTTTGACCGCAGACTTCCCTCTTCTTTTTCGGAGAAATTAGTCCGCATACCTCCGAGCCAAACTTCTGATGCCTCTGGACCGCGCTAGGGGGCATCTCTTTTAAACTCTCCAGACTAATGCAGAGGCGAGGGACAGCTGTTCTAGCTTCGAACAAGATTCTTGTAATCTCCCTTTCACGGTATATTTTTGTGAAGGAATAGTGTCCTCCTTTTCTCCTTTTGCGGATCGCAATTGTTTTCGTTTTTTTTTTTTTTTCTTTGGGGTTTTTTTTTGTTCCTGTTTTTTTTTTTGGTTTTTGGGGTTTTTCTTTTTTTTTGTGGGGTGGGGGGGTGGCTTTTTTTTTATTTTGGTTGGTGTGGGGTGGTTGTGTTTTTTTTTGTGGTTTTTTGGCTCTTTTGTGTGGTTGGTTTTTGGTTGGGTTTGGGTTGCTGGGTGTGGGTGGTTGGTTGTGTGGTGTCTTTTTTTTTTTTTTTTTTTTTTTTTTTTTTGTGATGTATTTAGAGCCCGTATTTGCTTTCGAGTATTTTCGATCGCTTTCGGCTTTTCTCTTCCTATGTGCTCACCCATACGTGGACGGGCCAAGCCGGACTTCTTCTGGACCTTCCCTTTTCTTTTTCTTGCGAGGCTTCCCTTTCCCCCCACAGCAGTGTTCTCCTTTACTCCCTTTGGTTTGCGCGGATTTCTTCAAAAAATCCCCAGCTTCCTCCTGACCGATGGTCTTGCCAATGATAGGGGACGTGTCGTGTGCTTTCTTTTTTTCTTTTCTCGGACAGTCTCTTTTCTCCTGAGGTGATCGACCGTCTCTGGTCAGTGACTTTACCCCTCTTAGCGGGTAGATCCATGTTCTTCATAATGGGCGGCATCTTTCTTCCTCCTTCCCGCTGGGCTCAGCTATCTCTTTTCTCTCCTGTTGTTGTTTTTTTGCTCGCTAATGTCGCTTCCTTTTATTGAGGTTCGCCATTATTACAGCATTCCATCGCTTTCCTAGAGCGAAGTTGTCATGCTCTTGGACGGCGATCCTCCTTTCTCCGTTCGCTCCCATGAGAGGGTTTTTTCTTCCCCCACAGTCCTTTTTCCCTCCCGTCATATTTCAGACCTCGTCGCTATTTTATTTCCCTGATTGAAAGCTACCTATCCGCCGCCCGTCTCCCAAGGTGCGTTTGACAAACTCTCCCCTGAAACATCTTCCGCACCGGACCAGGGCTTTCGCGCTTTTTCTTCCTTTACCTTATTACTTTCTCTCTTTTTTGCGAAGCGGCCGCAGGACTTCGACATAGAATAGGCTCCTCTTACTGATGGTCAATCAATCCTCGAACACTTCCCGTCTACCTTCTGCGCCCCAGCGCGCCACGGACGACCTAGATCATGTCCCCCCCCCTATTCCGTGGTCGCCCTTCCCCTCTTGTCTGGTTGGAAAAAGATTATTGATTTCCCCCCCCAACGATCACCAGTTTACGCATCCTCTTTTTTCATTACAAGTCTCGTTTGAATGCGAGAAGTCGAGGACGTGCCTCGCCCCTCAATCCTGCGTTGTTTCCTTTTTGCGCCTTCTCCTCGCCTGAAAACTCTCGCGTCGTTGCTGGTTCGCACAAAGTCTCCCTAGGCAATGCGTCGATTCTGGAACTATCTCAGCCCCAGCGTTATCTTTCTCCCGAACTGCTTCTCTGTCTTTATGTTTAACTCCCCTCCCATATGGCCTGTACAAAAAGTTGTTTCACTGTGGTTGGCCTCGGTGGGCAACAGCTCAAACTTCCCCCCTATACCCCTCTAGGGCTTGTGTCGAGGAACTGGCGTCTGTCGTCGCCCTTTCCTTCTGTTACATCTTTTACTTTTTACTCGACTTGGGGCTTGGAGCCTCTCGACCCGCCCAGAAATGACTCTGGTCCTTCGAGGCCCCTACGGGACACTCACTTTATCGAACTGCCACCCAGTACGTCGTCTTTCCCCCCCTTACGCCGAAGGCATCTCGATGTTCTCTCCCCCCACCTACTCCTGACTCTCCCATGCGCCCGACACGAGCAAACAGACATTGTTTCTACCAAAACCCCCCTGCCTTACAAAATCCTGCCAGATATTCCATGACCCTTCGGAATCCCCTTGCGAATCATAAGGAATCCGGTCGCCCTCCCAAGCTAATTTCGGTCGGACCTCTGAGTACAATTCCGCTACGTCTGATTACATCAAATATAACCCACCTAAACGCCTCGCTATCGAGCCGCCCAGTTATAGGAGGCGATTTCAATCATAGGTTTTCTGGCTCTGCGAGGCATATCGGCTGCATTTCTTCCCTCTTTTTTCCATTTTTCTTCTTGAGCTCCCCCATACTCTCTAGTTATTCAGTGCCAGATGCGCCAACGAGATTGACATTTCCTAATTTTTTTCCTTTCTCCCCATTTTGGTGATCTCCTTTTCATCTCTTCCCCCCCTTCTTCTCCCTTTTGCTCGATTGTTTAACCGCCGCCCGCTTTAAATTAGAATATCTCAACAACCGGATTATCGACAAAGGAATCAGAACATATCTTTTAGTCTTCCTTCTTACGAGTCACGGTTGACAGATGGCATGCTTCTCCCCTGAGTCATTTTTTCTCCTTGCGAGCGTCCGGCGCTACTGTCCTTTTCTCTTTCCAAGCGATTTGCTCTTGTCGTTTTATGTTTGCTTTTTTGCCGTCCACCTTGCTCCTGCGATACATGACCCCTTTTTTCTCCTTCATTCTCCTTCAAATTAACTTCATTTCTCCAAGTCGCCCGATCCCCGTGCGGTTGAGTAGTTTTCAGTTATGAATTGATTTTCGCTTGGTGGCCGTTCCCCGTCAAATCCGGTTATGATGAGTCCTCAAGTCCTTTTTTCGGTTCTGTGTTACGCGGCTCACACAATACTGAGTGTTTTTCTTTTTTCTTTTCGAATTCCCCTCCTCGGTTCCCGGCCCGGGCTTGTCCCTCTTTTTTCCTCCCTAACTGAAGGCGTCCTTGTCCATCCTTGGTTCGGACGTGAGGATTGAATGCCGATCATCCTCTTCCGGTGAGGCTCTTGCTCCAATATATTTAACTTGACTGTAACCATCACCGCGACTTGTACGCTTCCCCTTTTCCTCCTTTTCCTTCGCACGCCATCTTGTTCCTGTTTGGTTCGAGACGCGGTTCCCGATTGTCGTACTTAACTCCCGATCAATTGAAGATGACATTAGAGGTATCCTCCCCCCCCTGATCGCGAGGACGAAGGCGTTCCTCCCCTGTTCCTTCTTCTCTGCTTGATAGCCCCTCTTTTCTCTGATTCGTTGGACGATGAACCTACTTCATCCCCTCCCGTACGTGCTCAAGTCAGCTGGAGATGGCAACCTCAAAACTTTTGGAGGCTCTAGACGGAGGAGCTCTTTTCTCTCCCCTCGTCTCGTTGTCGGCAGTTTGCGGCATGCGCTTGAGGAGGGTGACGCGAACTTTTTCTTTTGCGTGATCATTCTGAAGGCTTTCTTGAATCTTCCTTAGACGGCGGAAGTCACGTCCGTCACCGCGGGGGCCTAGCCTCGATAGGTGCACTGACTCTGTGAAGATCCCCGTTGTTGTTGTTGAGAGTCTAGGCACGTTCTTTCCCCCGTGCCATACTCCTGGTTAACCCGGATTTTTTTTGTCCGTCCATGATCAGCAGTCTCGCAGCATTGCTACCCTCCTCAATCTTCCGCTCACCTCGCGCGAGCGCATGCCGCAATGCCTCCCGCTCCTGTTTGTTCCCCGGGCCTCGCCGGCTCCTCTTCCCTCAAATGGTCTTTCTCTCTCCCCGTAGTCCTTCAGGTTCCCTCCCTGTGATCCTGAAGAGTGGAGAGCCTATCACTTTTCCTTTTAGTTCTTTCTCAGGGCATCTATCTTCGTGCATGACCGATGCGAGTGCGCTCTCCACCCTTTCTCTGCCCCAGGACTCTAATACAGCTTCAATGAGATGGCAGTAGTTTCGTGGTCCTGAATCGGTCCGCCCACTCCCAGATCATTGAGCCTTCCACCTTCGTGCGTCCTTTTCAAGTCTCTTTCCTGTGACCGTTTGCAATTCAAATCATATTTAGCGCCCTAACGGAGGAGGATGATCACTTGAAGTATCGCACGCTCCTGACCCTCTACCACATGGAGTCTTGTAAGCACTTACGCCTTTCTCGTCTTGTCTACGCCCATCCTTCCAATCCTCCCTGCGGTTTGTGATGTCCGTTCCCCTCATGTTTTTCATACCCCAATTGTGTCCTCCAGTTCACTATAGACACAAACTTCGGGCTTAATCATAGTCTGTTTTCCTTGTGACTTTCTTCCCATATTAACGCACTCGAGCACTGCGATGCTAACTCGCCACCCGGTTAGAGGGGTCTTTTGCAGGAATGTATTAGATTGAAGGAGTCTTGCTCTCCCGTCTCACCTTTCTTAGTTGTCAGCAAATTCATGCAGGTTTTCCTTCTCATCCACTATCTTTTCAAAATGAGCGTGATCTCCTTCCCGACTTCCGAAGTCTCGGGACCTTTGATAGCTAAACTTCTTAGGTTTTTAACCGTAACGAGTAAATACCGCTTCCCCCAGGAAAATCTTGCGTATTCCGCTTAGATTCCATAAGGCATGTGTTGCGAAGATTAGGCGTTCTACCGCGGTCCTCCCCCTTTCTTAAATCGAAGGACTCTTTAATAAGGTTGCACGGGACCCCTCCTCTTTTCTTACAGGACAAAAACTGTTGTCCCTCCCATCTTTTGAATGAAAATTTCCGTCGCGTAAACCTTCTTTGGACTTATCATTTCTAACCTGTTTAGGGGCTTTTTCAAATCACCCCTTTCCCATGTCCATGCACCGTACCGATGCATCATATGCAGGACAGTGCTCCAGTTACCCACTCCCTCCACCCCATTTTCTTTTTTCTATCTCGCGTGAGGTGGTTTCTGGTCACAAGACCTTAGAGGTATTCAGGCCCCCCTCTTCTCAGAAGTCTAATGGGTTTCTCTCGGTTTCCTGATTCTTACCCCGTACCCTTTGAATGATGACGACTGGTCGCGCTCTGTCTTATGTGTGTCCCTTCTCCCTTTTTTCAAGGCCTTATTTTCTTTTTGCTCCCGTGTCCGGCGCTCCCAGGAGAGTTTCTGAGTTTTCATGTGACGATACTACTGATGTGTCTTTTTTTTCCTTTGTCGCCGCTTAATTTCGTTTCAGCGGTCTTTTGAGATTCTGACATTGATAATTTTTTGCGGCGTCCGAGCGTCCTCGAGGATCCAGTTTTTCCATAGTGCTCCCTTTTTATCGCCAAGCCCCATCGTCTTATCAAAAGGTTCGGCTCTCCTCTGGTTTCCTTTTTTTTGTTGCGAAGAGGGGATGGCGACCTTCGCCTACTCCTCCATCCGCCTTTCTCGAAAACGAGCCCCCCGTCTTTTTAGAGTATACTCCCTTTTTTAAATACCTGCCTTGTGTAGGAAAGACCCCCTGTTTTTTCTATTGCAACGTGACCGCTTATGTCTTGGTCTTTGTCACATTCGACGAGCTTCAGAACGGGCGCGGTTGGTTCTCCCTCTTCTGGACTCTTTCCTTCCTCCCATTTTTACCCTAGCCTTCACGTAGGCGTTACTGGGGGGACTACCCTGACCGATCAATTAGCCCAACAACTTATGATGGAAGAGGCAGTCGGCTCGACGCGGCGTTCCTTAGCAGTGACCTTCCTTCCTTTTTTCGCTCGCAGCTTTTCTTATTTGGATTGTCTCCTATCTGTTTCTACTAATTTTATTCGTTCCGTCAGTATATTGGGTGCAAGGATAAGTCGCTCTCATTTCTCGCTTTTTCGATTGTCTAGAGGTGGTTGTCGCGCTCTCTCTAAGTGAGATTCCCCTCTTTCTTCTCCTCGGCTTCTTCTTACTAGGGCCCCTCCTTCTGTGACCCTTCCGGTCCTCCCTGAGCTAGCGAAAGAAATTCCGTGTTTCATTCCTGTTCTATGTATCCGTTCACACGAGCCGCAGTCGCCGGTCTCCCCTGAGTCTTCCCTTCTCTTCTCCTTTAAGCGTCAGGCCGAATATGCGCTGTCTTTCAGGAATTCTGCTTCTTTGTCTTTCGTGTTTATTTTCGCTCGCGATTGCGCGGCGATCCGTTCTTTAGGGTAACTCTCCCCTCTTCCCCTCCTAGGTCAGACGTTCGTGTCCCAATCTGACGTTCGTCGTTGCCACGCCTAGTCCTAATGGGCGCAACCTCGATGTTTAATTCCTGCCCTTTTCCCGCC
>Ga0179593_1400991_pt1 | contig 17504 bp, 23 predicted proteins | sample CZODoug2_1_08_16_FD_185931 | JGI IMG/M metagenome (GOLD analysis project Ga0179593, IMG submission 185931) | Vadose zone soil fungal communities from Angelo Coast Range Reserve, California, USA - CZODoug2_1_08_16fungal (PacBio error correction) | ecosystem: Environmental > Terrestrial > Soil >... | reverse complement strand
TCTGCCTGGTTTTCACTGGCAGCAGGTATTTTTTTGCGCAGTACTAGTTTTTTTTAGCGGCCCTGTCTAGTTCCCTCAAGTCTTGAACCGTCTCGAACGTTCCTTTTGTCTCTCAGCGGGTACTTCTGATAGTCTCTCTTTTCCGCCTCTTTTTCTCTCTTCCCTCGCGCTCCTGTTTTCCTTCTGTGTCAGATGACCCTGCCGCTAACTGAGAGACGGTCTTTGAATGTCCGACGGTATTCCGTTTTTTCCTGTCACTCTTTTCCCAGTATCATTATGTCTTTCTTCGGGGCTTGTCGTCGCGCGTTCGTGGAGCTCGACTCTTTTTGAAGATTCGCTTTTACGTACTTTCAAGCGTTTCCAGTTTCGGTGCGCTTGTCCTTAGGGGAAGCAGGATATACTGTCGCCCGCTTGCTGCCCCCATTCCAGTTTTCTTTCTTGGTAAAGCCGTCCTCCTCGGCGCTTTCCGGAAAGCGCTTCCCCCCTTTTCCTTTAGTCTACTCCTTTGTTCTTGCGGGCACTTCTCTTTTTCTCTCCATTCATCCTGCGACTTTCCTATGCTTGTTTATTAATTCGGCTTATCATGGCACCGTCCCTTTTCCATTCCGGAGGCTTTCATAAGGTTCAGGAGGTATCCGCCGAAGCTTTCTTCTCGTACGCTCTAGCTAGCCCCCTTGGACTCGCTTTCCCCCTGCGCCGACGAGCTGGTTCTCTCTGCGGCGGTTCCTTTGAGAGAGTGCGTATGGAGTACCCGCCGTTTTTTCCCACTTTAGTCGTTGCCCTTCTCGGTTTGCTTTCCGGAGTCCATATCCTCTTTAACCCTTCTAGCTTTTCCCCCGTATAGAAAATGCCGTGTTGTGGATCTAAGTATCTGAAGTGTCGTTAGGACGAACTGGTTCTGGAGATTTCCCTCTCTTCTCTTTCTTTACGCTGCATTTTTTCCTTCAAAAGGCTTTTTGCTTTCTGAGCGAATTTTTGTCCCTTTATTCCTGCTGTTGTTAGACGTAACGGCGTTCTTGGCCCGGCCACCCCTTCCTTATTAGAGTCTGATCCTTTTTTTTTCTTTCTTTTTAAACTCAATCTTTCTTCCTCTGCCCGTAGGTGACCGTCCTTCTCCCAACGATTTTGCCTTTCTTTGGAATTTTTCGTTCCCCCGTGATTCTCGTTGGACACTTTCGACTCTTTTTCTAAACAGTCCGTGTTTCCTAATTTTCCTTTTTGCTTGCAGATTCTTTCCATTTTTGTGTCTCCTTGTCACCTCCTCTGCTTTTGCCGTACCTTTTCCTTTCAGCAGGTATTAACCTTCCCTTAAAATGTTGTTCATTTGTTGGCGTCTCCTGTAATGATCTGAGATGGTCATATTCCAATCCTTTTTTGTCTTCCATGCGATTCGGGCCTCTCACACGGGTCGGTCCTTCTTTTTTTTTGTTTCGTTGACCCCTTCTGAACCCCAATTTCCGCGGATCAGGTACCCCGGTATCGCGCTAGACCGTTTCCTCCCTCGCAGCGCTGTGCTTTTTTTCTTCCTCTTTCTGAGGGTCCGTGTGCCTCTTTTTAGCAGCTTTCGACCTTGATCACCCCCTCTTCCCTAAGGCTCTGTGAGAGGTCGTTTGTTCTTTTTGTGTCTGGTCGTCGGCCTCGATGACTTTTTTTGAGTTCTTCTTTTCTTGCGGTTTGATTAGTCCCTTTTCTTTTTTTTCATCTTAGCTTGGGACCGCAATGCTCGTTGTTACGTCTTCATCGATCCCGATGGTCTCCTCTTTCCCTGTGGTTTGTTTTTCCCCTGAGTCTTTCATCTGAATTCTGCGGAGGTCTCCGAAGCCTTTGTTTGGTGCGTTATTTATTCCGGACGCGTCGGGCGTCGTTTTTTTTTTTTTTTTTCCTTGTCCACCTGATCGTGAACGTCTCACCCCCTCTGTCACTCGTGGAACGTCCCTTTTGTAGAGAAGGCCCTCGCCCTGAGGAGGTGGTCCAGAAATGTTTTTTTTCCCCCCCTGACGCAGTTTCCTTCTCTCCCCTCCCCACTTAACTGGGAAGGGTGGCTGACCAGTTGTCCCTTTTTATTTAGCGATTTTGGACATTGTTGCACACCCTGCCCCGATCACCCCTTTTTACGTCGAGTTCTTTTGGCCGCGGTCGGCTTTCTCCCGTCCCCCCCGCGTTGGTCTGTTCCACCCCTTTCGTTCTTTTTCGCCCTGTTGCTTGTTCTTTCTTTCGGCTCCTTCCTTGAGCGTTGTCATGGCGGAGTCGTTGCGTGATCTTCTATCTCTTTTCCTCAGCTTTTTTTGTTTTTTTTCTCTCATTCTCAATAATGATCTGCGCAACTCTCCTTCTTCTCCAGACTTCCTCCTTCCCAAAGACCTCCTTGGTTGTGGGAAGCCCTCGGGTTGTGCGGGAAAGCCTGCTTCGCGCCATTCGACGTTCCCTGTGCATTTTGTTCTGTCCCAAGATCGCCTGATCAGGTCGTTTCTTCTCCCCCTTTTCGCCACCTGCCAGTTCTTTTCCTTCCTCCTCGCGCAACGGCGTGCATGTTTCACCTTTATATGTGCCCCTCCTCTTCCTTTTCGTGGTCTTTGCCTTCTCCCAATCCTCCTTCTGTGTTTATGATAGTATTTTCCAGTTCCTTCAAGGCAGCTGCCGCGTCTCCCACTGCACCACACCCGAGTTCGGCTCTTCCTCCGCGTACAACCTGGGTCCCTTTCCCCTCTGCGTGCAGAGCCTTCCAAACTTAGAATTTTCGACCTCATCCTGTCTTATGAAGAACGTACCCCGATTTATTTTCCCCCTCCCCTAGTCACCGTTCTGTAGCCTTTTTTCCCTCTTTTCCCATCACTTTTTCCCTCCCTGCTCTTCGTTTGCCGCGCTCCCGGCTTACTTTCCCCCCAACTTCAGAATACCCATCGACGAGAAGACACGCGGCGTTCCCGGTGTTTCCCCCTGAGCTCACTTCTAACCCTCCCTCTAAAATCTAGTTCATCCCTTAAGTGTCCTTCTGTCTGCCCTTTCGTCCCTCATCCTAGAGATCCGCCTACCTGATCGCTCTGGCGGGATTTTCCCTTCATTGTTCTATCGTCACCTTGCCTCCATTCGGCCTTCCTTTTTCTCTGATGGCTTTTTGCCGTTTTTTGTGGAAGATAAACGCTTGATCATCTCCCCCCACCTTCCATCTATTCCGCTTCCACAGCTTTTGGCATGACCCTGTACGGCCGAAACTATTCCTATATCCCTGAGTGGCCGTTCTTTTTTTTTCCCTCCCGTCCCTTATCGTTTTAATTCCACCCCTCTTCGAACCTTTTGCCCCTTAAACTTCCAAGGAGTTCCCTCCAAGGGCCAACCCGTTTGCTGTTTTTACATAGCGGGGAGACTTTCCCCCCACCCCCCCCCCCTAGCTCTCTCCGGCCTCCACTCCTCTTGTCGTGACCACGACTCCCAAGCCTTCCTCTCTCCGCCTCGTTTCCACCTGCTGGGCCAAGCGCCGTGACATAAAAAACATGCTTCCTTCCCCCGGTCTTTTTCCTTTTTGCTCGGGGCAACGCCTTGCTTTTGGGACCCCCCCTCCGAGTGCTGAAGCCTGCGCTTTTTGTTGTTTCTTTAAACTCCAGGTCTGGGACTCTCAATTTTCCCCCCCAAGTTTCTCCGGCCTCCTCTTCTGCAGAGATTCATTCTTGTCATAAAGTTTCTTCGAAGACTCATCCCATGCGGCCTAAACATTTCGCCCCCCCCCTGCTCGACCCGATTCTCCCCCAGCTTCGCTTGCGAATTCCTCCAGGGAATAATGCGTGTGATCGGTGCAGTGACGATCGGCTACTCTCGTCGGCGACGCTTAAATGTTTTCCGTTGGGACGCGAGCAGCTCGAGCGCGCCTCCCAAGCGACTCCCCACCACCCCCCACCCCCCCCCCACCCCCCACCCCCCCCCCCCCCCCCCCCCCCCCCCCCCCCCCCCCCCCCCCCCCCCCCCCAGTCGACGGAGGCATTGAAGCGTCCCCCAAAAACCCTTGAGGTCCCGCAACCCCCTGGCTTTACCTGACTTTCAACCACCCCAGCATACGGTTTACGTACTTAGCCCCTTTGCCTGCCTTTGACCCCCTTGCGCACGTGATGTATTTTTCTGTGATCGGTCGTTGCACCTTCGCTATTTTGCTGCCCTACCTCCCCCCCTTATTTCTGTGTGGATGGCTGCTCCCCCCCCCCTATTCATTATCCTTTCTTTCATACTATCCCCGAACTCATCGCTCAGTTTCTCCCTTATTAATCTTTTCATTCTCGGCTAAGTCCCAGGAGAATTTTAGACTTTCCCTTTGCGACAGATGAGCGCATAGTCCTCCTGTCCGGCAGTTTCCCTGACCACCTGTCTAGCTTTCGCTCCTCGGGGCATAGTCATCTTGTTCCTTTTTTTCCGTACCGCTTGTCTCTTCCCTCCGGACCTTCTCTGAGATCCCCTCTCTTGATTGGCTCTCCCCTTTCGGCCTCCCCCCGAGATCTCCTTCAGGGATACGTGAAACCGGTGCCCCTCCTAAGATGACTTTCCCCTTCTCCCCTCGTTTTGAGTTACGGGCTCCCCGGTCTTCCGTTTCTCCCCCCTGACTGGAAGTGGTTTAGTTCGGTCTCGTGCCATTTCATCGTGAACCCCTCGAACGCTTCCTTTTGTTGACGCGGGTCCTTCTTCATATTGCCTTTCCTCTCTGCATGCTTGATCCTCTTCCTCCTTCAGCAGGGTTTTTCCCCTTCTTCCCTATGTTTTGATGAGTCCCCTTTTCGCCTGATTTCGCCCCCGTGTCTTCTTCTTTCACTTTTTTCCGTGTCTGCGGTCGCCTATGATTCGATTACTCGTCTGATCTCTTTTGCGTTTGAGATAGATCGAACCTGGTCATTTCCGCGTAAGATTTGCCAGATCCAAACTTATTTTTGTTTTTTCAGGGTTTACTATCTAGTTTATTTTTTTTCTTTCAGCAAACTCACCCATATCATGTATCCACGAGCCACTGGCGGCGCTGCTGTCTGTCTGGAGGCTTGTGTTGCTTTGTCTCCGGAGTGTTTTTGTTGTTGATGCGGCTTTCTGCCCCTTTTTTGTAGGTTCGTTTTTATATGGGCTCTTACTGTTGAATTCCGCCTCTGGAGCCTTTTTCCTTTTTTTGAATGAGTTCGCCTCACTTTGGAGAGATCGTCCTCCAGGAGTCGATTTTATCTTCCTACCCCCCCCTTCTGACTGGCTTGGCCGGCTCTCAAGCGGTTATTCTGCTTTCCCCTGCCGTTGTTCCCCCCCCCCCCGTGGCGACGATTTTTCTTTGCCCTTTGTTGACTCATTCGTCTTCCCTGATTGGAAATGTTCCCGATCTCCCTGATCGCCTTTGAGGAAAACGTTTCACTTTCGCTATTTTTTTTTGCTTTGCTAATTAGAACGTTCCCGTCTTTCTTCCCTTGGATTTCTTCTGGAGGCCATCTTCGTCTGCGCTTCAGGCATCATCGGTCTTCCCCCTCGTTTTTGCCGCTCAGCCTCCTTTCTGTAAAGCCCGGCAATGTGTTGACCACCGGCTTCTTGCGGCCCAGGCTTTCATCTTCCTTTCTTAGAGCTTGATTCTGGCTGGAGCCTTTTGCAGCCCATCTTTTTCCCTTATGGGAGATGGAACTTCCCCCCCTCTTTTTTTTTTTGCCCCCAGCATTTTTTTGTTTCAACTACTGATCTCGTTGCTTGAGGTGCGGAACTTTGCTGCCTCCCTTTTCCCTTACCTTTTTCCCGGAGTGAATGGTCCGGGTGGAGGGGGATCACTTCATCTTGTAGATCTTAGACCACTGCCGCGTTATTCGGTTCGGTTCTATTCCCCTCTTATTGTATGCTTTTCCATAGTTTGTCCTTTTTTTCTTTGTGGCTTGAGCTCTCTTCTCTTCCCAACCCCCCCCACTCTCACTTTTGGCTTTCGGCCCCTCTCCAACGGCGCGCATCTTTTTTCCGGTGAATCTCTTTTCCCCTTCCCCCTTTCTTCTCCCTCTGATTCCTTGGTATCGCGCCGGTGTACTTTTTTGATTGACAGGCCTTTACTTTTGGTGCTTTGAATCTGTTATGAGGGTCGTACCTTTCCTTCTTGGAGCATCTTTTGGCCTCCCCCCGGTGGTACCTCTCCGCGTTCTGCTTATCGTCGTCTTTCGCCGGTTACTTCTAAAATGTCTTTAAAGAGGTCCCTTCTGCTTCTCTGGCTTTTGGGTTGTTGTACCTTTCGGTTTGCCTTTGCTGGGACTTTCTTCCCCTTTGGGTGTCCTGGCTTCTTTTCATTCTTTCCTTTATGTCGGAAGTTCATTTTTTTTATGCACGCCTTTCCTCCTGGCTGTGTTGTCGTCTTTTTTGAGTCGAAAGCCGTCGTGTTTTTGCCGTAGGTGCTCCCGGCGGCGCGCTTTTTTCGTACACGATTCTTTTCTTCCCCCCTTTTTCTGTGCAGTCCTCTCCCTTTGTCGTGACGGCCCCCACTCGGAAGAGCCCCCTGTTTGAACACATGCATTGCTTGCTGCGCATTTTTAAATAATGGGCGGTTTTTTTTTCCCCTCCACGTTTCCTTCTTCTCTCTTTCCTTTGACACCATGACGCCGATCACCTTTTTTGGATTCTCACTCTTTAGCAAGGGTTCGTACTCTTTGCTACCGGCTTCGTGCACAAACTGAAGGAGTCAACAAGTCACTCGAGCGTTCTCCCTTTTCCGAAGGCTTTTTCTCTTTCTTGGGGCCAGGTCTCTATTTTAGAGGCATGGCGGGTTCCTCCTCGTTTGACTTGCATTTCCGTTGTGTTTTTGTCTCCTCTATGTCAGAGCCTCCATTCGCTTGACTCTTTATCGACCTGGCCTCGACATTACTTTCCCCAACTCCCCGCCTCGAGGTCTTTCTCCGGCTGGTGTTAGGCCTTCCGTGTTGTGATCTCATCAGATTAGCAGCGTACTCAACCGCGCCTTGTTTCGGAGTCTTTTTTTTCAACATGGCATATCCAAGGGTGAATGCCTCACTGGTCGCCACCAGGCCCTTTGACCTTCCTCTCGCCGGCAGGTTTCTTTTCCCGGGCCAGCTTAATCTTCCCCCCGGATTCTTAGTGGATGTTCCCCTACCCCCCCTTTACGGAATTCGGAGTGGAGCGTTTATCTCTGGCCGAATCCGCCTACTGCCGAATCACCTAACACCCCCCTCTTTAGGCTTCGTCGACCTCCTCTCCCACCCCTCCTGATCGAAGACTGCGTGACCGCGCCCCTCAACTTTTTCATTCAATCCCTTTTGACTTCCGCCCAGTACCAGCAGTTCATGCGAAGAGTCGACAAGTACTCAGATCCCTTCCCCTCTCTTTATTCGACTTTCTTCTTTTTTTCTCATGTGCGACAGTACCCACCGGCCTCCCCACTAGACTAAAGTCGGAGATTAAATTCCAAGAGGGGGGTTACTTCGAACCTCCTAACATCGGCAACCCCTTACACACGCAAATTAACCCCCCCCCCCCTTTTCAGAAGGTTGCTGAGCCCTCTCCTCTTTACCGGACCCGCGATACCTTACTCCCTGATTTCGACCCTCTGGCCTTTTCTTTTCCCTTTTTCTCAATCTACCGTTTCACCGGTTTTTTTCATCTTCCTTGCCGTGGATTGGCCCCTTTTTTGTTCCCTTCCTTGAGTTTGACGACGCGAGATCAGCGGTCTCACACTTCTTTTCATAATCCCATTTTCCCTTTCCGCCTGTCCTGACCTGTTCTCCGAAATCTCCCGTGTCCTACACTTTCCCCCCTTGGATTGATTTCTTCGTTCACTCCAAATTCCTTATCCTAATTTCAAAACACGGACGTTTCTCGCACCCCTCTCCGAACAAGTCTCTTTTTTCTTCAAGGGAGTCACCTCCCTTCCCCCCCCTGGTGGCACCATATCGTTGGTATTTTTCTCTCAGGTCCCTTTCCCTCGATGGATTTATGCCACCCAAGACCCTTTCAACGCGAAGCCGGCTCAAGGTTTTTTCCCCTCCCCCTGTAACGCCTTAAGACCCTTTTGCGGCGCGTATTGATATTGGCAATCCTTTGGAGTTTTCTAAAGTCCGGGCTGCCTGCCTGAAACTTCGCCCTTCTTCTCTTCAGAGTCCCCGCCCCTTTTGCTCCGTTCGCATTCTACTTCTTCCCAAACGTCCTTTTTTCTTTTACGTGTTCGCCTTCATTTCCTTCTGCTTTAGATTTTTTCCTGACCCAGCACTGACTGACTTCGTCAAAACCCGGCTCACCGTAGCCCCGAGCGCCCCCGAGTCTTTTTTTCTATCCCCAGCTTCTCTTTGCCTGGTCCGCTTGCCTTGCGTTCCCTTCTCTTCTATCTTATCTTTCAGTGGCCGCTGCTTCGCCCTTCGCGGGGACGCATGTTCCTCCCCCCCTGATGCTCCGCCTTTCCTTTCTCTCTTCACTCGAGAGCTCCTTCCCCGTCCCAAGGCATCCTGAGCGATCAGAAGCGTCCCCAGTCGAGGCCCCGTGCAACACACCTTCTTGAGTCCAGACGACGTCAACAATCGCGCCCCTCCTTTCCGGACAGGCCCTTTTTCTCTTTTTTCTTTTACAGTCCTCCCTTCTTGGACTGTGCGGGCATTGATGTCGAGAGTCTGGTTGCGACGACAAGCATCTATTTTTTCTTTTTGGACACGCTCGTTTTTCCTTCTTTCGAATTCTTGAACGATCGTTGCACTTTTCCCAATTCACAGCCAGACCTCTCTCATCGAAGTCATCTCCCCCGCCTCGCTAAGTAAAAGGATGACCGGTGGGCAGGACTTTGAGACGTCCAGTTCATCGTTGCAGTATGTAATCTACCAGTACCAGGACTTCTCTTTTCCCCGATTTTGACAGTTCAACTTCTCTGAATATGCGCAGTTCCCCCCCCTGTGCGTCGCGCCCCTCCCTTTTCTCCGTTCGCGCTTCCCGCGATGTCTATTTCCTTCGAAATTCCCCCCCTCTTCCAAGATACCCCGTCATTGAGTCCACGTCACGCCGTCTTGGGCCCTGACGAGGTCACTTTCTATGTCCTCCTTCCTCTTTGGTGTTGAGAGTTTTCCTCCTTCCTTTTATTCAACGGACCCCGTTTGAGTGCTACAACTGAGGAAGTCTGGCGATGTTTCGAGTGTCATATTCTCAGCAATCATCGCGTGCCCATTCGAACGATTCGCCTCTTAACAGCGTGGTTCTTCTTTATGGCGCTATTGCCGTCCTTCTTCTTTAGTCTCGTCCCTCTTGGTATTATTTTCCTCTTTCCCTCCCTTTATGACCGCTCGTAGTAGCATGCTCGCCCCCCCAGGTATTAATTATCCTTCTTAGGAGGCAGCGAAGCAGCTTTTCGTATGGCCTTCGCCTTGAGTTCTTTGATCTCGATTCTTTTGTTTTTTAGTCCTCTTGGCCGTTCGTACTTGTTTTTAAGCGTGCATCTCACCTTTTCTTTTTTGAGCGGATTTCTCTCATTTATTTTTAATCACACATCCATAACGGCCCCCCTCCCCCTGTCTCCCCCTGCGCGATGTCCACTTTTTTTTCCTTTTTTGTTGATTGTAGCCCTCCTTCCTGGGTTGTGGCCTCGAATTTTCTCTCGTCTGCGCCTTGTCGGAGGAGCTCTCTTCCTTCCGTCTCTAAATGCCGTATAGCAAATGTTCTGCATGTTCGTCCTCTTTCCTTGACGCGATATTCCTTTCTGAGAGCTCAGCGATTCCTCCCTGGTTCGATTGTTTGCTCCTGACCTTTAGAAGCTGTTATTTTACCGTGTCTTCGTTTTCTCGATGTGGAGGTCCGCCTTTTTGCCTCCTTCTTCTTGACCCTGATCGGTCTTCTTGCCTTAAGCTCTCTTCCATTCTTTTAGCCGGTGTCCGTGGTGAGACCCTGTTTAAGATACCCTTTTTTCCTTTCTCTCCCACCTGTCTTCCCCTTCTAGGTCCTTCTTCCGATCGCGCTCATTCCACTAGTCCTCTCATATTTTGAACTAGTTGTGCTCTCGAAGTGTCTGTCCATCCCTTCCTTCCCTTGTTTTTTGACGTCACCCCTTTCTCCCTTCCCTGGGCCAAAGATGCTTTGTTTTTCGTTTTTCTTTTTTGTAGTTTCTTTCCTTCCCGTCCCTATGCCGGAGAGTGCTCGTCCTCTCCCCCCCCCAGCACGGGGTTTTCTTTGCGGTGAACCTCCCTGATTTTTTGCGGAACGTTTTCTCCATCGGTTCCCCATGTCCGTGTCCTTCCTGCTTCATTTGGCACGGTTGGAGGTGGCACGCCCTCTCCCTTCTTTTTAGAACTCCCGGACTCTTCGGTTTCCTTCACGGTCATGTCCCCTTCCTTGAACAATTTCTTTCCGGTGATTTGCGAGCGTCTGATTGCTTCGCTTTTATCTTCTGCTTCCACGTTCCCTCTGAGGCCCCACGCACTGCCCCGGGGCCTGATGCGCCCGGTTGTATTTTTCTTCTCTCCCACCCACTCGGCCCTTTCTCCATAGACTGAACTATCCCTTGTTCGGCTACCTTGCTCGTCTTCTCGCCCCTCCACGTTTCCTTGAACTTGATGTATGCTGTCTCTTTTTTTAGCCCAGGCTTTCTCCCTTCTCCCCCCCTCTTCTTTAAGCGCCGCGGTATTTGCTTCTGGTTATTCGAACCCTGTGGTGTTTCTTTTCCGTGCCCCTATTCCTCGGACCCGCCGGCTGACTGCTTTTTTTCTTCACTTGTTTTTCTCCCTTTGTTACCGGTGATCAGCTTGTTTGTGTGCCGACTCTGAACCTCCCGAGAGTTCCAGTGTTGCGGGCGCTGAACGCCGTCTTCTCGGTTCTTTTCTCTGAGTTTCAGCCCACTCGTTGTTGGTGCCGTCGGTGATCCCCTTTTTGAGTGTCCTTGCGTTTCTGTGGGTTCGCTCTTTCCAAGATCACACTTTCCCGCGAATTTGTATCGACGGCAACTCCCCCCTCCTTGCCGATACTTCGTTGCTTTGGACCCCCCCTGCCCTGCCGTTGGCTTTCAATAACTTTTCTTTTTTTCGAAATTGCCCGTCTTCTGGGGCTTCTCCAGCAACCGCCGTTCTTCTTCCTGGACGTCCTTTTTTCTTTCGGACGGGCGAACCGGCTCCTCGTCCCCCCGATTGTACCCCAAGGTCGTCTTTAGCGTGGCGACGGGCGAGCTTTGTTCTTTCGTCGGTAGATTTATTTTTTTTTTCCTTTGGGTTCGGCTCGTTATGATTCTGTGGCTTCTTTCTTTTTCTCCTCTTTGTTTGTTGTTGAGATCTTTCTCAGTTTTTTTTTTTACATGTCAGCGTCTCCTCCTCCCCGCCGGAATCAACTGACTTCCCATCCCTCCCTCCCAGTTGATTCCAAAGATAGAAGACCTGCTTTAGCCTTGTTTGCGCTCCCCCCGCCGTGTTGCGTCCCCTGGCCTTGTACGTCCTTTTTTTGTCTCCTTGTGTTGCCCATGCAAAGGAAGACTTTTCCTTTCATATTCGACATTTCTTTTTCTTCTCGCGGCAACTCTGTTTGTTTCCAATATGCCGCTCTTTTTTCCCTCTTTTCACCTTTCCTCTTCACTTTCTCGGCCTGCATTTGGTTTGTTTCTTTTCCTTATCTGGTTTTTAAAGGACCTCCTACGCCGACGATTCAACTACCCACGCGTCCCCCCCTTTCGACTACCGACTACAATCTTAAGTTACGTTATCCGAGAGAGTCCTTCCCCTCACCCCCCTTCTATCTCGCGAATTCTGGTTCTCCTATACTATTTCAAGACCCTTTTCCAGTGAATTCTTTCCCCTCTCCATTTGTACACCCCATCCCCCTTTCTCCCCACCGCACATCTCCCTTTCTTTTTTCTTGGTCGAATCGAGGGCTGCTATGAGGTGCGGAGTACCCCACCACATACTTCTCCTGAAAAAGAATTTAGGCGTCCAAGAACCGAGGGTTTTCTATTTTTTTTTCCCCCTCCCTTTTACTCGGGGCAACCCTCCCCGCAGAAATCGATTTCCCTTTCCTTCCGGCCTCTGTGCCTTATCTATTCTGCCTCCTTTCTCCTCGATGGCGAAGAGGTCCGTGGTTGATCATGATTCCCCCTTCTCCTCCATCCCGGACGCCGGCTAGTCCCCCTCAGGCCTTTCACTCAGTTTAAGATTCCCCTTGCGGTACATCTCTCCCTCACCTTCCAGACTATTTCTCGTACCCTCTTATTTTGCAGGATACGGGGTCCGAAGTTGCGGAGCTTTCTCAGTGGAACGTTCTTCTTTCTTCCCTAAACCCTCTAGTCCCCACACGGGACCTACTTTCCCCTGATCCCTCCCCCTCTCCCAACTCCGCAATCTCTTTAATGGGTCAACTCCTTAAATTGTGCTTCTTGACCCCCTACTCACGGTTGCAATTCCGCTTGAATATACCAGGTCCTTACCTTCCTTATGTGGAGTGTCCACCTTTCCCCCCCTTTGATCCCCGCCAAGAACGCCGCAGCCGGCATAGTGGCCCCGGGCTCCGTGGACCTTCCCTCCAACAACATGTTCCCCTTCCCTCTTTTCCCCTGACCCTGCTCGGCGCACCATTGTCCTTTGCTGAGTTTCCCTCTCCTATCATGATCCTTCCGAGTTGACCCTTCCAGGTCCTTTCCTCCGACGCTCCTTCTCAACGGCTGCACTTTTTTCCGTGCCCCTTCTTCATCTATCTCGCCTCTTTTCCAGACCCGATTTTTTTCTCGACGTCAAGCTATTTCCAAACCGGAGGACTTTCCCCCCTATCGACACTAGTTCCCTCCTCTCCCCGATACTTTTTTTCTATCCGGCCGCCAGTATTCCCCTTCTTTTTCAGCGTTTCTCCCCTTATTGCTGCAGGACTATTCTACGCATCTTCGGCTTCTGCTAACCTGATCCCACTCTTCCTGGAGAGTTCCGTGTTATTCGTGCTCGCATATCCACTATCCAGAACGCAGGCTTCTTCTTCATTTTTCGCAAAATCCTCAGGAACCCTCAACACTTTCTTCTCTGAAGTCAACACCAAATCACCCCTTTTCAAACAGCCCCCCCTCGAATTTTGCTCTTTTTCCCAGTATTCGAACGTGTATTTGGAAGCCGTTTTTTACTAACGTCGTTTTTCTCTGCCCCCCCTCCTCCACGCATCCCCTTATGTCACTGCCCTTTTTCCGTGCTTTTCTCCCCCGATATATTCCCCGAAATCCTCTCGGCCGCTTCTTCCCTTCCCCCCCCCCCTAGTTTCCATTTCGAACGCCTTCACGCTACACTTGTCCCACCCTCGGGGGTAGTACAATATCTTTTCCCCCAAGACCGCTCGCGCATGCTGCAGTTCATCCTCCCAATCCAAACTTCTTTCTCTGAAGTGCTATTGCATTTGCCTTGCAAGATTAGAGAAGCCGACCCTCTGGTCTCTTCCCGCGGAATCGCTCTTTTTCAAGCTGATTCTCCTTCATGAAGATTTTTTCCCCCTTTACCTAAACTATACTAACATGTATCACTCCCCCGAATTCGGTTATCCCGTTTCCTTTCCATATCTCTTTCCTCTCCGTTGTTGTTCGAGGATTAATCTTCTGGGAAGATGAACCCGTCTTTTCCTTTTTCCTAACTGAAGGGAAGTATCCGGTAGCCTTTTCGTGTCTTCCTTCCCTCCTCTGGTGAACACTCAAGATGACTTCTTGTCTCGAACAGCGTTCCTGCTTATCGGCGCTCGATTGCGGCCTGTCCTACTTTCCTTCGCAAGGTTCCCATGTCCCTCCCCGATTCATGCCAGATGCGTCTTTATTTCATGATTTTACCCACGCATTTCCCCCTTGTATTTTTACAGTCCTTTAATCTTATTAGATGATGTTCTCGTGGAGCGAGCTGATTTTGGAGATCGATCTTGTCGCCGAGGATCATTAGCATTTCCCGCTCCCACAGATCCGATTGCTTCGGGGCATACTAGGTTATGCACCCTTTAAACGCCCCATCTCATCAAGGCCCTATCTCAAACCGGCCCTTAAGCAATCCGCTCTTTTCTTCCCCTCTTGCTGCTTGTGTTCTCTTCTTTTCGGTGTTGCTGGCTTCCTTTCCCCCGCTGACTGCCTCCTTGCGCTCTTGATTTCTTTGTGATCATGCTAGGCACGTCTTTCTTCCCTGAAGATCGGTCCAGGTCTTTTTGACGCGCTTTCTTTTTAATCTAGTCCTGCAGCGATTGCTCTCCTGGCGCGACTCCCCTTGCCTTCCAGGTTTTTGACCTCGCCTCCGCTTTTATGAGATGCGTCTGATTCTGGGGAGAGATGGAGCCCCCTCTTTTGTTTTGATTTCCTCTTCTTTTAGTGCGCCTGCTCTTTTCGAACCTTTTCTCCTTTTCCCCCCTGATCGCGGCTTCCCCTTGTTTATGAACCTTTTCTCAATAGAAGTGATCTCTTCTCCCTACCGGCGTCTTCCTTGACTTTCTTTCTCTTTCGCTCCCCCAGCAATTCCTTTTCCTTTTTGAATCGTTCCGTTTCCAGTAGATATGTCGGTATTACGGCCATGTGGTTGTAGGACTGTTGTTCAGCCTTGCCCCCCTCTGACTGGTTTTCTTTTTCCTTGGCTTAGCACTTAGGGCTTCCCTCCCATTCCTTAGTCTAGATCGGTCCTCCCCCACTGAGCTGCCCACCAGCAATTTTCCCTTGGATTTTCCCTCCTTGATATCGTTTGCCTAATAGGTCCCTATCACAAATCGCTTCTTATTTCCTTTTGGAATGGCACTTTTCCCCTTCCCAGCTGGATCCTTTTTTTCCCTCCCGGATTTGGTCGGCCCGCTACCGTCTGAATTCCACCTTCTTTCAATACTTCTGTCATTTTTTTTCGGTGCTGATTCTCGCTTCCTTCCCGTTCGACACGCTCCTTCTCCCCATCGCCAAACGGCGTCCTTGGGGCATGCGCGTCCGTTTGAACCTCTTTTCTCACCCCACTTCCGGCCCTTCGTCCCCCACTCTTTTCTTTCATTAGCGTGGTAGAAATGCTTTTTCTCCTCTCTCTCCCCGTGGTTTCCTGCTGTTTTCGTACAGCGTATTTTTTTTTTTTCGGTCCTTGTTCGCACCCTCTCGGTACGCTCCCCCCCCTGCGGGCTTCTCGCTATTTGGTTGTCCGGGTTTTATTTTTCCCTTTTAGGCCCTCGATTCTCTGACCCCTCGGGAGGATTGCGGTTGATCTATCCTTGTTTGGACTCTTCGTTTGGGCCGCCTGATCATTTTTTTTTTTTCCCCCGATCATGGAATCGACTCGTCCGTTTTCTCATTTGGGGCGCGCAGCATTCTTCCCTCAGGGTCGGTAGTCTTTCATCCTACATCTTTGTTGTGCCCCGTGTTGATCTCTGCTTGTAGGCCTTCCTGGTTTTTTTTTTCCCGATTCCCCCCTTTTTTTTCTTCCAAAATTGTAGAGACTTTTCTCCCATCCTCCTTTCTCGTTCGGCCGTCATTTGTAACCATGCCACCCTCCCGTTGCTCTAGCCATTAATACCTTCCTGTGGAGACCCTTTTTCTCTCATTTCGGCTATCATTTCCCGATCACTGGATTTTTTGGGCCCCTTTTTTTCGGAGCTGACCCTGACTAATTTGACCCCCCCTCCTTTTCGGATTTGGCTTTCTCTTCTCCTTTCTTTCTTTTTTTCGATGCTTGGCGGCGTTCGATCTTCAGCTTCTTCTTTTTATGGTTTTGGTTCAGCTCGTTCTTTCTCCTTTTTTTTACTCTCGTTGTTGTTGTTTCTCTGAATCAACGACGCTCTAACCCCCACATTTCTACATTGCTCCCTCCCCCCTCTATTACAATTTCGCCTTCTCCCCACCCTTTTTCCTACTCACTGCTGTGGAAGACTTATTTTTTTCTTATGCCGGTAGCCCCTCCACTGTCGCCCCCCTCCTCCTTTTATAGGCATGTTGTTGACAATGTCATTTTTTTCAAGTTTGAAGACGGTTAAGGTAATCCCTGACAATTTATCCTTTCGATGCAGGCCTTTCCTTTTGGTTCTCGATATGTTTCCGCGATAGGAGTGGATGGGGCACACTTTTTTCCTTCTGTGATCGTTCACGAATCTTTTTAGGGACTCCCCTTGCGCCTTACGTCCCTTATCGCGTTCCTTCTCTCACCGACCCCTCCTCCTTTTCTTCCTCCTGCGTTAGAGCCAGCACCAGCTTCGTCCTTCAAGTCGATTCTACTGGATTTTTATTTGCCCGGTCCCGCGAAGAGTTTCCCCTCCAGTACTAACAAGATCAACCTCACCCGAAGAGTCTAATTCCTCTTTCCAGCGAACGGTGAGCCCCCCCTTTTTCTCCATAGAAGAGAAGGCCCATACCCTCTTTTAGTCCCGAAGGGTGTTTTCTCCTCCCAGCTGTCAACACGGCATCTACCCCCCTCCAGAACATGTCCGCGAAGTCCTCTTTCGCTACTTCTTCTAATTCTCTTCTTTATCCCTTCTGCGATGGCGACCGGTCCGTTCAGTTTTTCATCTCGAGTTCCCCCTTCTTTTTCTTTTTTTATGCCGGACGCCGTTGGAGCCCTAGATCATTCAGGCTTTTCAAGTCCGTCTTGAACTTCTGACTGCTTTCCCAAAATACCCTTACAGCCCCTTTTCCTGCCCCACTCTTTTCCTTCCGGTACTTCCTAAAACGAAGACGCGTTGAGTTACCCTCCTACAAGATGGAAGTGCTCGTTGCCCTTCCTTGATCCTAAGAAAACACGGACATGGTGTATTGCCAACCCCCCCCCCCGAGGTCGACCTTTCCCGACGATCACTGTCTCCACGCACGAAACAACTTGTTTTTTCCCTTTCTTCTACTTAGAGCTCTCTTCCTTGCCTTGGGAGTTGAAGCCCCTCCTTCTTAAAATAACGAACGCTCGAGTCCCTTTTCCCCCTGCGGGCCAGCCCGATTTTTCCAAAACCCTTTTTTCCCCCCCCCCTTCACTCCGTTCTTCCTTGGGGCCGTCTTTCTTCCGAGCCTGAAATTTGCTCTCTAGGCGAGCGCTCTCCGAGGCCATCCGACTGAGCCCTTATTACGGCTACTCACCTATCCCCTTTCCCGTTTCCGGTCACGCGATCCGTCATCTTTTTATCTTTCCCGTTTCTCCACAGACCGCCTTTTGCCGACGACGTAGTCCACTTCGTAGAAACCCTCTCTCCCCTATGTGCGCAGCATTTTCCCTCTTCGTTTGCGCAAGGGCGATCCGTCTTCTCTCCCTTTGCTGCAGACGATCTTAAGTTCCTTTCGAACGATTTTCTGATCCCTCCTCCTTCTTGACGAGGTCGTGTTCTCTCCGCCTCTCCAAGCGCATCCAGAGTGTGAATTCAGTCGAAGGCACCCTCTCCATTCCGAAGGTTTTCCCCCAAAGCCAGTTCCATCTGTTTACGGCAGCGCCCCTTTCTTCTTTTTAAGGCGCACGTATTTCTTTTGTTGAATCCGCGAGCGCCCACTTTCTCTAGCCTGCTGCCCTCAGCCCCGACTTTTTTTTTTCTTGGCCACGCTGCGCCACTTATTTTTTTCCGTCCTTTTCCCCTCGATCTCCACGACCCCCCTCTTTCAGCCGCGACGCGCTAATTCA
>Ga0179593_1712069_pt1 | contig 17505 bp, 17 predicted proteins | sample CZODoug2_1_08_16_FD_185931 | JGI IMG/M metagenome (GOLD analysis project Ga0179593, IMG submission 185931) | Vadose zone soil fungal communities from Angelo Coast Range Reserve, California, USA - CZODoug2_1_08_16fungal (PacBio error correction) | ecosystem: Environmental > Terrestrial > Soil >... | reverse complement strand
CTGCTTTCTGGGGGAGTATCATTCCCTCCAAACGTTGAGGTAGATCTCGGCTTTTGTCAGTAGCCTATCATTTGAGATGGAGCTTTCTCAACACATAGTCCCCCTTTCCTGAGGACTCTGGCTTTCCACTCGAAAATCCCTCCCAAATCTGCAACCCCCCCACGCCAACCTATTCTGATGAACCCTTCCTTGTTTTTTCAGATCGCTCTCCCCCACTAACGGCCCGGTGATTCGTTTCCTCTGGATGACATTTTTACGTCGCAGAAAAGAATCTTCTCTCTTCTGATTCCATCTTGGTTACTTATTTTTCCTATTCCCCCCTCTCCTTTACTAAAATTCTCCCCTTGCAGGATAGCTTTTCCTCGGTTCCGGATATTGGGGCTGGCAATAGAAAATCGTCGCAGATCTGGGGAAGATCCGAGCCCGGGTCTTCCTCGCCCCCCCCTTCCGTACCTACCTCCCCCAAGATAGGATTATTTCCCCCAGTGATTTTTTTTTTCTTTATAGACGGTTAAAGGTTCTTCGCCTAATAATCCATCCCAAAAAAAGAATTCTTTCGTTCCTCGTGTCCGACCCTCCCCCCACGAACACCGCAACCACCCAATTTTCAACTGAGTCCGATGGCGGACGTTGAAACCTCCAAACAAGGAAGGACATCGGGACTGCGGCAGACCTCCCCACTTCCATTCATCCCACTCTCTCCTTTCATAAGACGTCAAATCTGACCCCCAACTCTGAGAATAAAAATGGGCGCCGACTTTTTTTCTTTTCTCCTCAGCAGTATTCTCTTTCTTCCGAAAACCGTTTTCCCGCGAGATGTTCCATTTCGGTTTTTTGAGCCTTTTGACATTTCACGCCTTTGCTTTTTTCAAGAACACCCCATATTTACTTTCTGTCAAATAGCCAGAGCCTTTCCAGGGGCCATGATGTGCTTGTGTATCTTCTTGGTCAGACGTCACCCAGTTTCGCATGACGCTAGAGCCTCCTGAGACTTGTCAAACTTCTCTTTTTTTCTTGCTACCCCCCCCTCTTCTCCCATTGACCCCCCCCCCGTTCCTAGTCAACCCTGAATCCGGCACGAAAGAATTTTCCCTTCGGTGCAAGCAGCCACCCTTCCCAGTGAAAAAACCTCCTCTTCTAGCCCCCAATACCTTTGTATAGGTCAAGATGCCCCCCCAATCTCATTATTTCTTTTCCCGTGAAGATAATTACATCAACGTATGTTAGGCCTTCCCCCCTCCAGTCTGTGCGGGTCTCCCCTCTTCTTCAAGTGGCTTCCTTCCGTCACTCCACGCAAGACAGACCATCTCAACAAGATCCCTTCCCGGTCCCGCTTTGCACAACTTCCCTACCATCTGACAACCCCCCTCTCCTCCGCGTTCAAGCCTTTCCAAACCGGCACCCCTCTTCAATCAGGAGAAGAATTCGCTTTGACATCTTCCCGCTGCCTGCCAACCGCAGCCCTCAGAAGGATGCAAAGGTCATTTTTTTCCTTTTACCCCTCCCCCTCCAACTAACATCACTCCCAGGACTCAAGACCTCTGTTCGCCACTTATTTTGAAACATTTTTTCTCTCATCGAGCTAGCATAGCTTGTCTTTTTTGGACACGACGTTCGACCCTTCGAGCTGCGTCTTCCTCCCCTCTCTGTTACTAAATGGGGGGTCCCCAATACGTCATCGTGACCAAGCCAAGGCGAGCATTTTTTCTGTCGTGCCCAGACGGCTGCTTTCTTTGCAATCCACTGTGCGATGCTCTCAGAGTCTCTGTTCCCCCCCCCCCGCATGTTGCGCTGCCAAGGCTGTCCTTTTTTTTTTTTGGGTTAGGCGTCTCCTTTTTGGGTGATTTTTTTTTTTTTGCTCGGACAGTATGCGTTGACGCCAGTGGTTTTTTTTATTAGTGGCAACACTCGACTGCCTGTTTTCAAGCGCTCTCGCGGGGTTAAGGAACCCTTTGCTGCTCCCTTCACTCAAGTCACACTTTTTTTCTCCGGTAACGGACCCGACAGGAAAGCCGGACCCAGGTCCTGCCAGACCCCCTAGATGGGGAGATCGAGTTTCCGGCCTACGCCGGTCACTTGTTGGCCTGCTCCAGTTTTTCGGTCCGTTTTAAGTTTTTTTTTTTTTCTCTATAGATAGGGTTTCCCTTTCGTGATTCACGGACGCCGACATCGTCCCTCGTCTATTTGATCGTTGCCCCCCTTTGCTTGGTCTCCGGCGATATCCGGAGGCCCCCGGCGAATGGAAACATGGATTCTGTGTTGCCAGATACTCCTCTCAACCGGTTAACCCTTAACTTTCCCCTTCCGAGTTTGGCCGCTCCTTGTGCATGTAATCTCCTGCCCCCCGCCGCCGGACAGGTTTTCTTGGCTCCCGTAGCACCCCTCTCCCTCTGAAGGGCTGGCTTCTTCCCTTCGTCGCATGTCCGATCCTCCCACGTCGGCTTTCCTTCCAGATAGTACACACCTTGGCGTGCGCCCTTATAAATTGGTCCAGGAGTCTCGTTAGTTGCTGTTGTAATGTCGTTTCGAGCTGCTTGTCGAAAGAGAGTGGTTTCTACCCAGCAAGCCTCGCCAGGCGTCGTATCCCCGCTATGCTTTCGTAAAGACTTTCTTTCTAACTGAAGGTAGGCCCCCAATGTTCCGTTACAATTGAAGGGCACCCTTAATTGACATTCCCCCAGGGTTCGGTGTGTTGGTCTAGCCGCTAGTGCCCCACACGTTCGCCTTTGCCTTCCCTTAGAAGAAGTGCCGAAGTCGTGCAACAGTTAAGGGTTTCCCTTCGCCGAGAGTGGTTCTCTATCTGGTGGCGTCTCGGCTTTCGTGGAATCGGCTCTAGGTGGGCGTTTTAGGAAGCAGAATGCTGTTGGAATCAGGTTAGTTTCGCATTCAGCCGGCAGGCCTGATTCCCAAACGCAAGGTTACGGTCTGGGATTTACAGAAGTGTCTCTCCGGTGTAGAAAACTCATCCACAGAAGATCACCTGGGAGAAGCTCCGCTCTTAATTAAGTCAAAGAACCGTGGTAATGATTTTTTAGAGGGGTCCGTCGATGGCCGTTTGATAGATTGTAACAGATTTGTCCCTCCCCCGCGAAGCGCACTCTTGTCCGTGAAAAATGTTACTAAAGGAAAGAGGATAGTGTCCCTGACTCGGGTTAAAACCGTACAAGGTAGAGGGTGGTCTTTGACGTTTAATTTCGATGCCACTAGATAGATCCAGACTAGTAGGACGGAGGAGGAGACCGCGCTTCTTTTGGCTTATAAAGGGAGATCTAATTGTAGTATAATAGGTAATTGCAAGTAGATCTCATAGAAATCCGGAGTATTTTATCGGGGAAATTCGGTACTTATCCCATTGAGGGAGTCGGAACCGGCTTCCTCGATTTTCCGAACCCCCTTAAGTAGTGTCCATCCGCCTAGGAGGAAAGTATGTTACGAAGCACCGCAATGGAAGTATCTTCACGTCGCTTTTTTGATGTCCTACACCGCCGTCCTTGTAGAAGGTTGCAACAGTTTGTCGTGGGCCCACGAAGAAAAGTCTGTGGCCCCCCCCGTGACATCGCGGAACGAGATTGTCAGTTGAGGCTCCCGCTCGTTTTCGTCAGCCTCCCGTTTCCGGTATATTTGGAACGTGACATTTTTCTTCGACCTCTCTCTCAGGGCACTGGTTGAAGCTAAGGAGAAAAGACGCAGGACGACAGTTAGACGACCGGGTAACGTACAAATGAAACAACCTTAAACCTCCCCTCCGGTCTGGAAAAGGTAAAGGTTTCTTTTTAGGGACAGGAAGGCGGGATACGGGTCGTCGGCCTGTGTAGGCATACCTGTCCTTAAGTGCTTCTGAAGACTGTCGGCCCAAGAGATTTTTTTTTTTAGACCGACAGGCTGGGAAGGATAAGTTGGGTCGTTTCCCCCCCCCCTCCAAAGACTGTGCGTCCCCAAGAGTGTTGTGTCGGAAACTGCAATGAAAACTCCCCATGCTCACACCTCGTCCTGGGTTTCCTTTTCTCCGCCAGGACCAGAGTGCCGCAGAGACAGGACAGGAACCGGGACGCATCTACTCCTCCCCCCCAAAATCGAAGCGCAATAGTGTTTCTAATGATGTGCAAATTCTTATTATTTTCTTGTAATACCCCCTCCTTCGCCCCCTTTGGAAACTTTCTGACACTTGACAGTGCGAATCAATTCCCCCTTAAAACTACTTGGATCCCGAGATGTGGCCACACCTACGAAGGCTTGGAAGTGCGCGCGTTTTTCCCTGTGTGCAAAAGTGAGCGAGAGATGGCAAAGTGTTTGCTTCGAGACGTATAAAGTGAGACTCTTCGGCGAGAATGACCAAAGTTTGATATCTTTTCCCCCAAGTTGCTACGTCCCCCTCAAAATCACAGGAATCCCCCAAAAGGGATTCCCAGGAGGTTTTCCAACAGGGGGTACTACTCGCGTGTGCGAACCCAACGCTGGAATTGTCTCTTTTCATTTGCCCCCTTTTCTAATTTTTGAATGAGGAATCCAATCCGTACCCCCTCCAGAACAAAAACCAGATCGATAAGACCTTTTCTTCCGAGGGAAACTTTCGCTCGTCCAATGATTGTTCCTTGACGGGGACATCCTATCATCCCGGGCCCCTTTTGAAAAGGAACCGAGGACCGGTGCCCCGGTGGAGGCCTCGACTTCTGTTCGTCGCCGTGGGCCGTTTCTGCCTTGTTTTCATAAGATTAAGGACTTTTTGGTTTTTGAATAGGCTTTTTCGCGATTAGAAGATATGGGAACGCCGTCGCCCTTTCGTGAATAGGTTTTTGGTTCATACATCATCGACTCTCCTTTCTTTGGAGAGACCTTCCATAGCAAGACTCTCAGTCGGAGGTGTAGAGGTCTACAGCTAAAAGCAATTAAGAACTTTTTTTCAGGCCATGCCCCTTTGACGCAAAAGTATTCCTCCCCCCGACGCTAAGCGCCACCCCCTGAGCCAGGAACTAGTCCGCAAAACGGCTCCCGAAGAGGGAGGGTTTTTCGAAACCCCCCTCGGTCGGCAGGAGCAATTCCGTACAAGACGAAACAGGTATCCCCCCCCCCCCCCCCCCCCCCCCCCCCCCCCCCCCCCCCTGTCCTCGGCCATCCGTGGAAGAGACAGATTTGAAGGAGCGGGTGCGATCCTCAAAGCCGCTCCCCCGTGAGGCCCTCCCCTGGAACACAATTCGCGGGAGTATACGGAAGTCTCCTTTATTTCGTAACACCCCACGGTGTTTTGGCACACCAGACGTAGGGTCTGCCCGTGGGCTTCAATTTTAAGCTTCGTGGTGCCCAAAGACCTTTCCTGAAAGAAGCAGTTACACAGTAGGATGGGAGGGATGGTTTCGTCCTCATCATTTCTGTTTTTCCCTTTCCAGCGGTTTTTTGATCAAGATTTTGCTCAGAGAGCGCGTTCCGAAGAAACCAAGAAGTGATTCCCGCTGAATTTACCTGCCTGTATTCCTCCCCCAAAAAGCTCTATTGTGGAGTCTTCGGGGCCCCCGGGAGACCGACGTTGCCACCACTCCTGAGCGCCTTTTTTCAAATTCTCGACTTGATGAGGGGAACGGCGGTCCTCCCCATTGTGCGCTCACCCCGCCAACTCTTCATTCGTTGTGGTAAGCAGCCCCCCAGATCAGGAGAAATCGGTCTTCGGTGCTGCCCCCCGCCCCTGGACGGTGTATTTTTTTTATCTTTTTTGGACCTCTTTTCCGAAAGACAAATTCGTCGGCAAGCCACCACGCCCCTGGCGCTCCTCAGCCTTTTTCGAGCTGTACTATATCCGCTCCGTCCCCAAGATAGATATTGGTGGCCTCTTGGTGTAACACCACGGGAAACCCTCCTTCAAAACTGCGCTGGCTCGACTGGTTTTGAGGAACAACCCTAGATCGGGTTCTATTTCGTAGAGGGGCGGTCAGGATGAGTGGACGTTTCCCTCCGCCTCTCCTTTCCCCCCCGGCACGTTGCCGTTGCTTTTGCTTTTTTGAGGTAACGATCGCGTTGGCTTCCCCTGGGGGGTGTGGGTAGTGTCCCTTCCCCAACGACACTCAGGCGATGGCTTTTTGGGGACCCAGTGTGATGAGTGCTTCAAATGTATTTTTCTTATTTCACCACTTTCTGGCCAATTACTGCGCGTTATGAATATTATTATAACCCGGCCTGTCCATCATCGACTTTCCTTTTTTTTGGGATACCTACACCCCCCGAGAACGCTGATTGACAAATTTGGGGGAACTCCTCTCATGGCCCGATGGCAGGTTCTTTGCTTTGGGCCTTGGGCCAGACTGAGGCTTTGGCCCGGCGGCATCGCTTTCTCGGTTGCCCCAGATAGAGCCTCCCCGTGTTACCTGTGATTCCTCATCGACTGGGCCTTCGTCCCCAGTGACGCCGTGCCAATGTTCTGTTTTCCGTGGCGATTCAAATCCACTTCGCCTAGTAGACACTACTCCCAGATTGTTCATGCTCTTGCAATGGGAGAGATCTGGGAAACCCACTCCCAGTCTTGGTAGGACGCTCCCAGTGGTTTCGATACCGTTCTTCAACTGTCCGCCCCGAATGCCTAGGGGGGCCTAACCTCGAGCGGGCTCGCCGGGGTTTGTTCGGAATCGGATTTTTAAGAAAGCCCGCCCTCTAAGTTCCATCAGGCGAACATTTGAGGCAATTCCGGATCGTCACACTCTTTCTCCCCTTCTGCGGCCTGTCCAATCGCAGGAGAAGTAAATCATTCTTTTAAAGCCGGCCCACGAATTCCCAGATGGCTTCCCACCCCAGCCCGGCCACTTTGTTCCTGCCCACGATTACAACCTTTTTTTGGAAGATTTTCACAACTTTCCGGAGGTGTGGCGCCCTCCTCGGTGGACCATAGCATCTCTAACATGCTTTATCCGCCTCTGGAGGCTAGGTGGAGAGCTCCTCATAGAGGTTGCATCGGTCCAATGAAGTCCCCATCGGTTGCTTCCCGAGTCCTCTCCCCAGATTAAAGACACGAAGGCATTAGGATGGTTTCCCCCAAAAACGGAACCGTTACTCTTCAAGGAAAATTACAATTCTTGGTGACGCTGTCCTGGATAGCTTGCTTGCAGGGTGCACTCGTCCCTTGGTAAATGGAAGGCAGTTATTCCCCATTGCCTGAGACTTTTCCTGACACCAATCGTGCTTTCGCATACAGTACCTTTAGAGAAAAAACTGTTCGTGCGGGGGCAGACTGCCGTCGGTGGCTTTTTCCTGTGAACGCGCTAGCGCTGTATGAAGTCGCCCCCCAAGGATAAAGGGCATTAGCCCATTCTCGTAGTAAGGAGCATCTCCCCTGATCGCCGATTTCTAGGTCAGTTACCCCCATCCGTCTCTTCCCAAATTGCCCTCCTCTTTAGTTAATATTTTTTTTGTTGTTGCTAGGCTTTCTGAGAGCGGCTGGTTCCGCCTAAGCACCTCTCGTTCCCAGGGAATTCGAGGCTACTTTGTGCCTCGAGGGCTCGGGAGCCCTGACTTGTTGGCGGACGGCAGACAGCCTCACTTCCTCCACAGACGCCACGCCCCCCCTCTGAAGAGACTGCAGCCGCGAATGTGGAGATAAGGTAAGCATTTCAAATATCGAAGAGATTTGTCGTTTGACCAGTGCTCTGTTTCCCCCCATTTGCGTTCTCAAAGTTAGACGAGGCCTGGGAACGCTTGCCAGGCACAATAGTCACTTTCATGTCCAGCGTAACTTTCGTTTTTGTTCGTCCCTCTGCCTTATTCTGGTCGGTAAAGAGTTTCCACGGAATAGTGCGGGCCTTTGGTGACTCAAATCAATTTCACAGGCTCCACAGATATTGACGACCTTCGCCCCGCAGCTGCCCCGTCTTATCCCCTCCTTTTTTCGTAAATTGCGATTCCCACCCGTAACATGAGGGAGCCGCACCCGGAAGTGCGCGTAAACGGTGTTAATCCCTGCACAAAAATTGCTCTTTTCTTCCATCTGATTCCCCCCTCTTTTTGTGAAAGAATTTTGTACTGAGCATATATGGAGAAGACTTGGTAGGACAGAAGTGTGATTTCATTGATTGACTCTGCTTTGATGATTGCCACGTAGCGGAGGCCGCCCCACTACGAGTAGTCCCCCCCCCGGAGAGAAAGCCCTCTTTTTTTTATGTCACGTGTGCGGCTTGCAGGAAGTTTGCTGAGACAGAGCCCTGGGATCACGTCCCCAATACGGAGTAATGGTGCCCAGAGTCTCGACCGTTTCCCTCTCCCCCTTGAAAAGCCTTCTTCCTTCTTTACTTCGCCTTTGAATCGCACCGAACATCGTTTCTCCAGGAGGAGTCCTGCTAGTCCGATGCCCCAATTCCTTCCGTAGAGAACCTGTACAAGTGAGTCCGCCGTGGTAAAACCCGTCCCCGATGCGCCCACTCTTTGGTCGGGCCCCTTGCAAGGAGAAACCTCTCACCTGATGCCTTTCCAAAGTTGATACAGGGCGGCGCAGTGCGCGTCCCTTCCCATTCGATTTTTTCAGTACCGGGGTTCTCGGTATTCATCACCTGCTACCCGGATGCCGCGTGCGTGCATCCGGCCCCCCAGGGGAATCCCCCTCCAGCACATTTTCTCCAACTTTATACTGCGTGGTCGATTTCCTTTCACTCCCGGGAATCGCAATTTCGAGCGGTATCATTTCACCAAGAAAGTCTCCGTGCCCCATAGTTCTGCGTAGGAAAGGTCCCCTTTCACCTGCGCGTCCGCCGTTCTACATAGAAACCCGCTCTCGTGGTCCAGTCAGCCACCGCCAGTTTCTCTCAGCGAGCAAGTTTAGCCTCAGGCTTTGTCCCCGTTTTTTCCTTTTCACACCCTGAGGCCACAAGATCTCCTTTTCGGAGCGGAGATATCTTTTTTAGAAAGAGTTTTCGCGCGCCAAGTGAGGGTTTTGCTTCCTCCTAATTTTTCTTAAGCGACACACCCACACACCCGTACAAAAGATCACCTGCCCCCGTCCGTCGAGTCACCTGATACACGGATTTCGTCTCTTTGTCTGCTTCCCCCTCCTTAATTTTTTTTTCCCCCCACAATTGTAAAGCCGACGATGGATTAAAGTAAAAGCTTTTGAATGGATAAAAGTTTTTCGTATGATTCTTGCCGGTCTTAAGGTGGCCAACGATCCGTTTTTTCCACACTGTCGCTTTTTTTCGAATTACAGCCTGCAGGATTCAGTTTGCCCATAGATTCTTCCGTTTTGCCTTCGGAACCGCGGACTTTAAGTCCCCGCTTGAGGAAAAAACCCGCGGTCGGCAACCTCTCTGAGTGACGACACCCCCCCCTCCCTCCCATCCGAATCGTAAAGAGGAATTTCTTTCAGGTCTTTTCAAGGAATATCTTCCCCTTGATCAAGTCCATCCGCTGATGGCCGTTCCCCCCCCCCCCCCTCCATACCAGTTCCTATCCCGAGATACTTCCCCCCTCCGATATGCGTTTTAACCCCGGAAGAACGGAAGTTATCTGGACTTGATTGAAAAAGGCGACCTTACTTGCGCTCCACTTCCTGCCGCCCCCTATACGCGTTCCAGGTCTTGTACGAAGATTGCGCCGCTTAAAAGAAGTGGCGTCCCCCGCGCGCGATCTCCTCCAAGTAGAGCCCCCCTCCTTTTCTCGGGCGCTCCTTCTCGGACTAATGTGCGTCTTGAATGGCCTGAATGTTCTGAATTCATTCTAGGGATATAAAGTTCCCGATTGCTCCTCTTTTCGGTCTCTCCCCATCGATCGACCGGGATTGTTAACCCCCCCTCAAACGCCCTAGTCCGAGAGAAAGGCTATAGTTACCCTTTCTCTATAGCGCAATGCCGAGAGCTCCCCCCTCCTGCGAATATTATCTCCCCCTTTCCGCCCGGCCCGGCTCGAACAAATCATAGAGGCCGCCCACCTCCCCAAAGGTAATTCGTCGGTTTGTTAAAGGAAATGAGTCCTTGACTGATCCTTCCCAGTCTTCTTTGCTGGCTGCAACAACCTCAGTCTAGAATGAAAGTTCTCGCGAACCAGGCCGAGCCGTGATTTTTGTTTTTCCCGGGATGGACTGCCGTTTTCAAATGCACCGAAAAATGTCTACCACTACAGCCACTCCAGAGTTCCGTTTTTCCTCCTTTTTTTTTTCGAAACGTCCCCTGCTGTTTCAAACCCCTTTTGAATCCTTTCGTGTGTGGTAGGGAAGATTACTTTCTTTCGGCGGAGAAAATTGCGTGAAGACTCCCCCCCCTTTGTTTTTCAGAGCCCCCCCCCTCCTCTTTCGCACTTTTCTTACTTCCTCTGCCACACACTGTCAAATCCCGTATCACTTTGAAAATTTCAGACTGCGCAATCCACGAGTATTAGGTTGTGCCATAATCGGCTAGCCCAAGGGTACACTATTTGCTCGCCCTTTCCAAGTGGCCCTTCCGTGCCAAATTGTGCCGGAGGTAGTACCCACAAAAGTAACAAGAATTCTACCTGCAACCTTGAACGAGAACCCCCCCCCTTTTTTTCGGAAAGCCGTAGTTCGAACCCCCGGTTCAGGCGGAGGATTAGGAACTTATCTTGTGAGTGAAGTCCAAAGTTCTTGCGCTGGTTTTGTTCTTTCCGAGTGCCGACCCCCGTTGACTCACAGTCGGTGGCTTGTAACCTGTCCCTTTATCCCGGACAAAGCCCGTTCGCGGTCCTTTCTTGGCCAGAGCTTTCGACCGAGGTTTATTAAACGGTCTAAAGTAGAGATTTCCCCCCGTCCTCGACCAGATTCCTCGACTTCTTCTTCCCCGGCGGACCTTCCCTGGCTCGCATGGGACTTGTTATTGCAGGGACGTTCTTTGAGAAGCCGGTTTACTCTGATGGAAAAAAAATCCAGGGGTAGCGCCACCGCTCTCCCCCTCCAATCTTTTCGTGCAGTTACCAACGACTTCCCCTGATTCACGTTCGGCGCACAAGGCTGCTCTGGAGAGACATCACTTCCTTCCTGGAGCTTCCGCCCCGGAATGTCCTTTTCCGATGTCAAGAACCCTCTGTCACCCCTTGCTTCAATGGACGGCGTTTCCGGCCCCCCCTCGTCGTGCGCTTCTCCTTGCCAAGGTGAGCGGACTGACATGCCGCCTGATCTCGGCTGAGTACCCTCACGTTTTGGCCGCGAAGGAGGAGTACGACGCCAAGGACATTAAGGACCGCGGACAGATAAACTGGAAGCCTACTTTCTCTGCGCCCTTTCTGAGCTCTTCTTGCGCCTCGCCCTTGTCCAAGCCAACGCTTTCAGAGAGGCTCCATAATAATGGAAGACTCTCGTTCCTTGAGAGAGCGCTCGACCCGGCTCGAAAACCCTCTTCTTTTTAAACCCCTTCCACGAGAAAGATGGCCGGCGAAAACACCCGGGGAAAGGCATAGCCGGAGCGGTTTAAGTCCTGCTGTGCCACATCGATATAACGTCCAGAAAGTTCCCCCTCTCCTGCCAGGACCTTCCCCCGTTTCGGTGTTTCAGTTTTAGGAGAGTTCTCCTGGTGGATTGGAGATTGGCTAAAACCTGACCGAGACCCTTTTTTTTCCTTTCAAGCCAACGCTTCTCACATGTCGGGTGTGGTACGCGAGGCTGCATTTAGAAAATACTTTCCCATCTTCCCCCCTCAGGCTTCCCCCTTCGTTCCTCCGAACTCGGTCGCGATTTACGACGCGCGCCTACAAGATAGACCAGGACCACTCTCTCCCTCCCTTTGAAAACCCCTCCCTTTTGCGAATCTCCTTCCCCCCCCTTCCCGGTCTTCCGTCGACCCTTCCTCGAAGTTGGGCTTTCTAAGAGAGGATAGACCCCAACTAGCAGAACACATGCTGGGTTCCCTTTCATGACGAGTTCCCCCTTTCAAACTTTGGGAGAACTGCCTTCGACGAAGTCAAGGATCGCATACGGATTTTCTTCCTCCTGGGCCTGGAGTTTTTTGATCGATTGCTGGGGGTCTCCCACCTCTTTTCTCCAAGGCTTTTCTTGCGTGACGACCGGTACATACCAGGAATCCTGTTTCACAAATGGAGAAGTCCGAACCTAAGGGTGTGGAAGATATCTTTTTCCGTTTCTCGGTGTTTTTGTCCACCCATGAACCACTTGGTTTGAGATAAGGAAGGCAAATTCCCTAATGCGAGAGGATATTCTACGTGATTACAGAAGGGCCCCCCTTTTCGTCTGGCTTGGAGCAGTATCACAAACCCCGATCGGAACCCCCCATAGGAGTGCCGTTCCGTGTAGGGCACCCGCTCTCTTTTTGCACCCCCCTGTTCCCGCCGTGCCGCCTTATTTTCGATGATCGACCGCTAAGCCGCATTCCTCCCGAAACTTTTCCCCGATATTTTTTCGCGTCCTCGTTTCGGTACGTTAAGAGAAAAGAAGTTCCGAGAGAGATATCTTCATACTTCCACGTGATGGAACAAATGGTCGTCTCCTTCCCCCTCCCCGGCGTTTCCCACTTCGACACAGTCAATCGTCTTTGGAGGCCGAAAGGCGGATTCCCCCTTTCGGACTTCTGGGTACCGGATCCCACGTGGAACGCGCTTTTTCCCCCCCCCCCCCCTTCTTTCTCCCAGCAGGGTCCTTGCCTTGGCAGATTTTCGCCCGCATGGCAGTCTAGTTGACACGAATCACCTCCCCAGGGACGGGCGCTGTTCCTAATACTTGTCTCTCCCCAAAACTTTTAAGTCACCCTCTTCTCCCCCCACCAAACCACAATACAAGTAGACTTGGCCAGATCCACCAGAGCCTCTCCCCACCCTTCGGTCCTAGCTCTAAATATTGGTATTGCCCTTCCACTGCATCCCTTCTTTTTGTGCTCCCGTTCCACAGGCGCTCCTGCATTTCACGATTCTTATCACCCCCAAATCTTGCTCCTTCTTTGAGGAAGCCTCCCTCTCGGTTTTTTTCTCACGTTCGTGTCCCCAGGACTACAAGCGATGTCCTGTGCTTAGAATTCTCGATGACAACATTTCTTTTTCCCCGAAGCCCACTTTGGAGACCCTTCGTCTCTTGCCTGTTCATTTGGTTAGTTTGGGAGAATCTGTCCTGTGAAAATTTCCCCTCCTTCTCTTTGTGGTGGTGCGTCCAGTCGGGTAGTTCAATCGATCTTCTTATCCTTTACTCTGGGCGTTCTTGTTAAAGAATTTTTTTCAAAGCTCTTCTTTGTTTCCCTTAGGTATGTGCTGTGAAATTTTTCCTGCTGGACCTTGAGTCTCTGGTCGCTTACCTTCTTGCGTTTGGGGCTTCAGTATTCTTGACACGTTACTCCGCGTTGTAATCTTTTCCCCCCGTCGGTCGGGATGTCATGGCCACATACGTCTTTTTTGATCTTCCCTTTTTTTGGAAGCCAAGGAGCCTTCCTTTTTTGTTTCTTCTTTTTCCCTGATACCAAAGTTCGGGTAGCCTCGAAGACTATTTTTTTATTTGCCGGAATTGCTTGAATCCTTTGCAGCTTTACTTATCCGGGTTTTCCCCTTTCGGTTTTTTATTTGAGACGCTTTGTTAGAATACACTATAGCCCTGACATGTCGCCCTACTCAGGCATGGCAGACACCCTAATGCTCCCAATCCACTCGACCCCACATCATGGCCCCCTGAACGGATCTGCCTGTGACGAAAGGAAATTTTTGCCAAACCCAAGGTCGTACCCCGTGGAAAGTGTCCACCATATCATCCAATCGGAAAATTCCCCTCAATCCTCTCCCCCCACCGGTTTCCCCCAACAACTGCTGATGCTTTTATGAGATCGTCGGCATGCTGGATTGTCTTTCCCCCCCCTTATGTCATATATTCTGAGTCCCTTGAGATTCCTCACATTGTAGTGCTGCCGTCACTTCGTCCTATTTCCTTTGTTGGTATTTTTTTTCATGTTGGTCCAGCATATCTCCACCCTCCCCCCAGCTTCACCTCCTTTGGTTTCGGGGCATTCTTTTCGGTCGGACCCCTCTTTCCCCCCATGATGGATTATGCGACATTGAACTGTCACTAGTCTCAACCAAGAAAAATCACTGGTGTGAGAACTCCCTTTGTCTTATTTTGAAGTGGTTTTTTTGTTATGAATTTTCTCTTCTCTTACCCCCTTGATGCCCTAGTTTCCTTGAACCTTAACCCATCCGGACTTCTTCACGAGAGCGACCTCGCAATTACTCCCTTTTTTTATTTGTTCCCCCTCTAATAGGTTTTCCCCTCCAGGGTCTCCTTCCCTCCCGTATATTATCTTTTCCTTTTTCAAATGGCGATTCTCCCCTCCCCGATACATCTCCCCAGTTTGCTAGGAGACTCTGACAAACTAACTTTTTTCACAATGGTGTTCCTTGGTGCTTCTTTTTCGAGTTTACCCACCTGAGGCCACTCTATCGTACAAGTCCCCTCCCCCCCCCCCCCATATTTTCTTCCCCATCCTCCCCGTTTGGATTGTAATGCCTCCCCCCAGGTGCTACGCCCCCCCCGACTCTTTTCCTACTCCTAGTTTTTTTTGAGCGATCTAGGGCTCGCCCCTTGGTGGCTTTCTCCTTCCACAAAGTTGTTCCTTTCCTTCCTCAGTAGCGGGATACTCTTTTAGATTTGAAGCCAAAGTTTTTCACTCGACAAAGTCGAAAGCTTGCAATTACTGTAGGTCCCCCCCATTGTGATGAGAACTTCTTTTTTTTCATATACGCCATAAGGTCGACATGTTTTCCGGCTTTCTGGTACTGAATCGCCCATTAATCTAAGACTGAACCTCACTATCCGTCGAGCTCTTCCCTAGTGTCCTCGAACTCGTAACCCACACCCTGAAAGTGCTCAATTGCGATGGAGGGCTCGTTCTCCTGGTTCCGGATATTGTTTCTTTGGCAATCCCCTCTCTTTTTTCTTATCCTGGTTTTTCCTAGCAAGAGGAATTCCCTCCAACCTTCCAGACTACCCAAACCACCGTAGGACCCCCCCCTGTTATTTTTTTTTTTTCGTTCAGTTCCCCATCCAAGCGCAACCCAAATTTAATTTTAATGTCTCCTAGTGTCCGACCTCAAACCCGCCATGCCCCTTTTTTCCCCCCCCCCCCACTATTGACTTGTCGGCTGGTGCTCCTGTGAAAACAGTTGCACCCCCCCCAAAAAGTTCCCCCTAGGCGGTAACTTCCGTCCAGCCCCCCTCACCCCCCTCCTCGATCCTCATTTATGACTCAAAATCTGGTGCTCTTAAAGCAGGGTTTTCCGAGCTCTCTCAGAATTTTTTATATACCCTTTATACGGTTTGATTGCATTTGTATTGGATTCGTTTGACACTGCAATTTCCCTTTGCCTTGGTTGAACGTCCCTCCTAGGTCCTGTTTCCCCAGGGCCATGCTTGTTGATGCTGGTGTTTTCCTGCCCTTCGGTGGCTGCATTAGATCCCCTCTGAGAAGGTGTCCACCACTAGACTCTATTTCCCTGAACCTCCAACATAGTACCTTCCATGCAGCCCTTAAAACCGTTTTTTTTTCAAAAAGCCGTCCCCCGGGTGCCCCCCCAGTTCCCTACAAGGAAAGAAAAACCCTTTCGAGGCTGCAAAACACTTCCCTTGTATCGGTACCTCTTCCCCCAGCAAAGTATCCTTTCTTCGGAACTTCCCTCAGAAACCCTGGGTATTAAGGAAAGGAAGCTGCGGGATATGACGCTGAGGCCCAGGGGCCCCGCTAATAGCAGCGAAAGAAGGTATTTCTTTCAACAGAGCGTTCCGCCCCTCTGCAACCCCCCCCCCAATACCCTCGACAAACCCCGTACGCAGTTTTTCAAGCTTCTGAACAGTTCTTTCAAAGTCGATCACAGCAAAACCTCTTTTTCACCCCCCGCCACGCCGCCCGCCAAAGTCCTTATGACACTTCAGCTTTCCCCCAACCCACTCAACATCCAAAAAGGACTCAAACTCCTACTCGTTCCGAAAAGCTTTTTTGAAAAACCAATGTTTTTGTTTCGGAGAACTATTGCGTCATTTCGACGTCGACCCATCTTCTCGTCTATTCCTCCCTGTAAGCGGGTTTGTACCCTGCTGATCCCGTTTGGTACTGGAAGGTCCCAAACAGGAAGGCTTCTTTTGAAAATATTGAGGACCTCTTTATCTGGAGACTTTGAGCAGATCCCCCTTTATAACTTGTATTGGTTTATGCTTTTTGTGTCTTAGCTCGTCCCATAGAGTTAGCAGCGACGCCCAGTTTTTTCGTTATTCGTTCACCTTTTCGTCCCCCCCTTTTCTTCCTCTCCTCCGCCCCAGGCTTTGATTAAATTGCAAGTCCACTTGGTAGATACGTTTCCCCCCTTCATTCCACGCCGTTTTCCTGTCCTCTTGCTTTTTACGCAGTTGAGGCCTCCTGGGGGGTCCCTTTGTCCTCCTGTCAGTATGTATATCTAGCTCGGGTGAACTTCCCTTACAGGATTTCCTTGTACTTTTCCAGGATCGGTACCTTGATTTTTTTTTGAAGTTTGTCGATCCTTCCCTCCTCGGCCTTCGGGATTGTGAACGCGAAGAGCCGGTGAAAACGAAACCAAACTTTGCACAAAGCTTTTTTTGAAGCGTTTCGGTGTACCCCTCCGCAGCCCCTTCCTTTTTGGATCCCTTCGCACATCTAAGCTCCCCCTTCGGATGGCCTTCTTTCCGCTACGTCTTCTCTTCTTTCCGAAGACCCGTGGCACTTTAGGTCGTGGGTAGCAGCCGGCTTCCCCTGTATGTAAACTCTTTCCCCCTAGTCGAATTTTTTTTTTTCTCCCAGAACTCTACTCAATTCGAGCAACATTTTCTGCGAGCTGCCAAAAGACTTTTCATTTTTCGGTCTTCCTTGACTTTTCGTGCCAGTTTCTGGGACCTGCCGGAATCCGAAGTTTGGTGGCTCCGCTCCACGTCCAACTCTCGGCCGGTCGGAACTTTTTGTCAATTTTCCCTAACTTCCCTTTTTGGTCGTTCTCCCTGTTGCGCCTCCCCTTCGCATTCGGTCTCATTCTTTATCTTTATTAAGAACTCCTGAGGCGGAGTATTTATAGTTTCTTTAAGTTCGATTCCGGTGTATCCCCCTCAACTCGATTTACATTTCCCCCCAACGAGATCTTCCTTTCCCCCGAAAAGCCCTTTTCACTTAGACCTTCTGGACTGACTAGTTTTTTCAAGCTTGCCGATCTTAGCTGGCGATTTTGAAGTGCCCCAAGGGACCGGTCTGAACTCTCCCTTAACCCCCCCACTGGTTTTATTTTTTTGAACTCATCCCTAGCTAGGAGGATTTCAGCTGGCTCCTTTGGGCCAGAGCATCCGAATCGTTCATTTCTTAGTCGCATTCTATTCTTCCGTTAGCGCTTCGGTCTCGGGGATTTTTTTCCTCGGTTCTCTTTCCGCCAAACACTTTCCTTCAGCTTCCCCCGCTTCCCGGAACTGTCTCCCTTTCGAACTTGCAAAGGCTCCCTACTTTTCATTTTGACCACCCCTTTGAATCCGATGGGTTCCCCCTGCGTGGTCCCCCTTCCCCTTCTTGAGTTAAAAATCGTCCTTTTCAAGATTGTTACCCTTCTTTTTTCTGGGTA
>Ga0179593_1340963_pt1 | contig 17506 bp, 15 predicted proteins | sample CZODoug2_1_08_16_FD_185931 | JGI IMG/M metagenome (GOLD analysis project Ga0179593, IMG submission 185931) | Vadose zone soil fungal communities from Angelo Coast Range Reserve, California, USA - CZODoug2_1_08_16fungal (PacBio error correction) | ecosystem: Environmental > Terrestrial > Soil >... | reverse complement strand
TTCCTTTTCCCTCCTCTTTTCGGTTTTGGACCCACGTTCAATCCGGTGTGCCTGAGCAAGCGTTTATTTCCTTCCTGCCTCTCTTCACGTGCTCTTAACCCCCCGGGATCTCCTCTCTTTCGTCTCTGACGCCGGATTTCCCGCCGGTCTCCGCGCTTCTTTTTTCGAAACTTCCACGGTTATGCGCGCAAGCTTCCCTTTGAGCCCACCTCTCTTTTCACTTCTAATTTTTATTTCCCCTCATGTTAACATGGCTGAATTACGCGTTCATTTTCCGACTTAGAAATCGGACCCATATCCCCAATTTGTTTCCGCTGCCCCGACGCATCTCCGGAATTCGAGGTTTCGTCGGTCTCTTGCCCTCCGGCTTTGACTTTTTATGTCTGCCAGAGTCAGGATCCCTCCCACAAGAGCATTTTTTTTTGTAGACTTCCTGCTGGCGGCGGGTTCCCCCCCGGGAGCAGATTTCCCCGCCCTCTCCAACGAAACTGTTCCCCCCCTCGTCAAGCGGCCTGTGCCTTCCGCACCGCATGGAGTTTCCTTCTTTCTCTTTTCGATGTCCCCCTTGGCGGTCACCTATTATCCCCTCCTGGTCATCTTCTGGACGCATCTCCGGTTTTTTGATGAACTGGTCCCGGACTATTGGACTTGTCCGAAGGCCCTCACTTTCCTGCTTAGTCTCCTGCCTGCTCAAATCGGCCATTTTCCTTCTGCAGTTGGATAGCCCTTTCCATTCCCCCCTTCCTAGGCTTTCTTTGACGTGCGTTGGAGCGCCGTCCCTGGTCCACGTGACCGCCCCTCCCTATGAGGTAGAAGATTTACGCTCGTACAATGCTTCCCTCCAGATTTTTTATGCTGGATCACTTTTCAGCTACCTTTTTGAACAACACTCGGTCCCTATCAGAGTGCAGTTTACATTTCTTATTCTAGAGAAGCTCATCATGCCCCGTCTTCGTGAGTTGAAAGAAAATTTTTCCTTTCTGCCCTCCATTGCCTGCTCGGATGCAAGTAGGACCTGACTTTTCCTTTGATGTCGCGAATTCTCTCCCTGACAGAGTGGCTCACTTCCTTCTCTAGGCGATCGACCCCAGTATCTTCCCCCCAGCGGCCTGAATTTCTTGGAGCCGTTCGCGACTGGTCGATCTCTCTTCTGGCCATGATTTTTTCGACCCTATTCGCTCGGATAAAGAGGGGAGATTGCCTCGAGGAACATCTACTACCCCTGAGAAGCTCGCATCCTTCCGTTGCCCCAAGGGCTTGCTTTCCTTAGGTCTTTGGCCCTTGAATCGCGCTTTTGTCCTTTTTTTTCCCCCATGAAACTGCGGCGTCATTTCAATTCCCCGGCTCGCAAGCTGAATCTGACTAGTTCTTTCTGTTTCTGCCCGTCTGCTTCCATCTCGCTTCTACGATCGGAAAGGCAGAATCTTCCAGAAACTCAGCAAGAGCGGGCGACTTCAGTCCCAGGCACCTATTCGCTCCCAAATTCAAACGCTCCGCAACTTCCCGAAGTCTTCCTTGTAGTTAGGTCCCAGGTTTAAAGTATTCCGTCCAGACGCGGGCATTGAAGCTTCTCCTCCGTTCAATCTGATCTTATTACCCAGCTCCCTCTTCCCCACCGCGGCGTCCTTTAGTTTTTTTTCGCCTCAGCCTTGCGGGAGTATTCTTTCTTTTCCCTTTCCCTCAGGACGCGCTCCGCCAGCGATCCTCCTGTGGCTTCATCGGCGTAGATCATCCTTACTTTTTCCTGGCAACAGAGGAAGTCTCGTCCTCAAGGACTCTTTCCCCAAGCTGCCTCCTCCTCCTTGAAAAGCGTCCCCAGCCGCTCTCCAAGGATAAGGACTGTCTGCCTGGACCCTTTTTGGACAACCCCAAGGAAATACGCTTGGGAGCTTTCCTTCCCTTGAGGAACTCAAGAAGGGCCAATGCCCTTTTCACATCTCCCTCCTTTCAACACTGAGGGTACCACAGTGGTACCTTTCTATGGCGCCCGGGGCGAGTTGGCCCGCCACGCCCCTCATTGTACTATTACCTCAACTCCGGACTTAGGCCATTTCAAGTAGTATTCCGCCTTTTTCCCTCCAAGGATCGAACACTCCGTTTTACTTTGCTCCCCTTTCTAAAGACTTCCTCCGGCTGATCTTCGCTGATTTGACGAAACTCGGCTTTACTCTCGTCCTCTGGTTTTTTCCTTCCCCCTGAAGAATTCTTGACCTCCACCACGGCAGCCTGCCCTTGGTTCCTGGCCGCATTTAGTCTCCGAAAAGTACAACTTCGTTGCAGTCCATGGTGGCTTCTAGAATCTCGACTTGTACTTCCGTTTTTTTTCTCGTCGATGCAGCCCGCCTCCTTAGTCCCCTACCGCCAGGTGTGGCCTTCCACGAAGTTATCCAGTCCCTCCCCTAGCCCATGGAAACCGCGCCCCTTTCGTCTTTTTTTCTTCAGGCGTAATTTCTCTTCCATTTCCCAGAAGAGACTTTCAGGTGTCCCGCCTCCTAACCCATACCATCCTTTGAGAAGTGTAAGGCTCTTTTTGGTGGCTTCTTCTATTCTTGGCCGGGGACAACTTGATGTCTGACACATCTAACTTGAATTTCCTCAATTTTTTTCTTAGATCCAAATTTCCTCCTCTTAGGATTGAGGAGCCTCCTGGGCCCCCCCCCCCCCCCCCCCCCCGCCTCATCGCCTTGCGACTTTTTCCATTCTTTTTTCCAGTGCATTTCAAGGCTGTTTGTTCCCCTTATGAATCTGTTTTCCCTACACCTTTTGTCAGATCAGAAAAGAGTATTAATCAGAAAGCACCTTCCTTTGTAAGAAGGATATTTTTTTTCCTGGCAGTTGCTGAATCATCTTTCCTGACTCGCAAATTCTCTTTCCTTTTGAGCGAGTTGCCCTCTTTTCCCCTGCGCTCTTAATCCTTTCCGTAATCCCTTAGGTTCTGTAGTTCCCGCTACATACTGAGTTTCTCCAGGTATCACTTGTCTTTTCTTTACTGAATCTTTTGAATTTGAAGCTTCAGGTTCTAGTCCTTTTTATGAGATATTAAAGATGTAGGCGATCGTTCCCCTCGTTCTGGAATGACCTCCCTTCCCTTTCTTTGAACTTTCCGGAAATTATTTTTCTGTATCTGTTACCAGTAGGATTTCTTTGATGATCCTCCAGCAAATGCCTTGGAATTACTTCTGATCGGACCCCCTCTTTCACGCCTAATGCTTTTTTGGCCGCCTTTAGCGTCGTAGAAGCTATTAATAATCTATCAGATCCTGCAGCCCCGAGAAAAGTCTTCTATTTCCTCTTGGAGAGCTTTTTAATTTGCTTCCTTTTAGTTTCCCACTTTAAGTCTTCTGTAACCCTTTTTGCTCCCTACTTTTCCTTCCTCAAAAGGGGCACATAGTTCCACTGGGTATGATAACGGCCTCTTTTTTTCTCGATTCGCGATTTAATGCGTTTTTCCCCAGTCCCTTTTCTTAAAATGTCAGAAAGGACTTCGATGTTAATCCTTCCTCTCCACATCCTCTGCGACGACGGGCCCCTCTGGTTTTCTTAAGAACTTATTCTCATTGAGCCAAGATGCCTCATGCGCCTCTCTCCTCGGAGGCCACTTAAGTTCCTCTTGCAGGCTTCGAGGCCCCTAAACCCCCTTTTGGGCAACTCCTCTCAGCTTTTTTCTTTCCCATCTACTTCACCTGCTGCTCCACCCTCCAGAATGAAAGACTGAATTAACCATGTGGTTTTTCCAGTAGCTATCCATTTTGATCCAATCTCTTAGGTGCAGTACTTTTGATTCTTCAGCTTCTACTTCCTCTTTTTTTCCTCGAATTTGACTCATGTTCCCCCCCGCTCCCCGGAGAATAAGGGAAAGTCCCCCCCCATATAAAACTGAATCCTTTTTTTGACAAAGCCTCTGAGTCCAAGCAGAATCCCACATTTATTTTTTTTTTTTTTTTTTTTTTCTTGTTTTGTGGGGGTTTGGGGGGGTTGGTGTTTCTTTGGTGGGTTTGGTGGGGCTTGTTTTGTTGATGCTGGACTTTGGGGGTTGGGTTGTGGGGGGTTTTTGTGGGTCTGGTTTGTTTTTTTTTTTTTTTTTTTTTTTTTTTTTTTTTTTTTTTTTTTATGCAGTAAAATAGTTGTCGCTTCCAACTTAATGTCATCTTGATGTCAAGGCGAATGATTCCTCTATTTTCCCTCACGGCACTTGTTCTCATTTCCTCCTGGCCTAGCCATGGTTCCCGGACTGCGTAAGATAAGCCCATCCCCCCCCCCTTTTCCGAACGTTCTCGACCCGTGGTCGTCCTCATTAGCGGGTTCCTTTATTTGCCTGCTGTTGTAGTGGATCTAGGGGTGCACCTTCTCTCCTTTTTCTTCCTCGAAAGCGATCCTGCGATCCCCCCTCTCACAAATTATCTTTGAGTCTTGAACTTACCTTGTCTTGACCAGCCCTGACGCTCACTCTCCCGGTACGGCCAATAGCATTCATTCGATTAGCTTCAGTCTGCCTTTTCCTTCATGGAAGTTTCCTCTTTGGCCGTCTCTTCCTGACTCACTTCGAGTACTACTTTTGTTTTTTTTCCAAATCTCCCTTATCTAGCGTTTGCATTCTTTCCGGCAACAGCTTGCGTGAATTGGACTCCCCCTAAATTTCCAGTTTGTTACAGTGTACATTCATATTCCCCCTTTTACCTATATCCTCGAGGACTCTCCCTTCTTACGCCATTTCCCCTCTAGTTACCACTTTCTGGGAGACCTATTTGATTATTTTACTCCCTTTTTCCCGCTTGCTTTGCACTCCCCTAAAGCAAAAGTCTCTTCTGTTACGGAAATATCTCTTTTCCTCCCTTTTTTTTAGATTCTTTTTTTACCTGATTGCCTCTCTTTTGTTTTTGCTTTCGTTTTGTGTCTTCCCACCCTCCCTTCCCCGGACCTTTGCGCAAGTTCCTAATGCTAGTTTTCTGGACTCCTGATCGTTACCCCAGTTTGAGATCTTTTTCCCTACGTGAAGCTGAGTCCCCCCCCTTTACTCCCCTGAGCCTGCATCTTTCAGTTGCCATATGCCTTCTCCTTTTTCCCCTTCCCCAGCTGGTCTTTTCCCCAAATCCCTGCTGCTGTGAAGATCCCCTTTCAATTTTCGATCTGGAAACTTCCCCGTAAGGGGTTTAATTACGCGGCCTGATTACTCCTGACGCCCCCCTCCTCCTAATCGGCAATTTTCAAGCGCGAAGCACGGCCGAACCCCGCCGTCCTCTCCTTCCCTTTGAGGTTGCGTACCGGCTCTCATTCCCGAAGTGATTTTTTCCCTCCGCATTCCATTCGTTTCGCTTCATTCTTTAAGAAGTCCCACTTCTATTTCTTTAGAGCGCTGACCTTTTGGTGAGCCTCCTTGTGATTCACTTTTTCCATACAGCAGGCTATAATACTAAAACCGCATTCCGAGTTACTTTTTGTTTTTTTTTTCCAGGCTCTTCGCGACCGATTTTTATATTCTTTCTCCAGGCTTTGGAGATTTGCATGGGGACATTCCTGAACGATTCTACTTTCCGATCTTTTACTTTCTGACGCGGGTCCTATCTTCTCCCGGGAAGTGTTGACCTGGCATTCCCTTTCAGCCCTTCATTCTCCCCATCCCTCTCTCACTGGCGATCCTGCTCCATCCTTCAGTGTGAATTTCTTGTTGTTCCCGTTTTTTCCATTTTGTACTGATTCAAGATTCGAAGAATTTTAGCCCCGTCTCTCTGAGTTTGCATTGTGCCTACGCGGGAAGTGACCGCACCAAATTTTTACGTGGTACTCCGCGGACGACCCTTTCTTCACCTTCCAGCTCTTGATATTTTTACTCTGCTTTAACGATCACCACCCTGGAAAACAATATACTCCCTTCGTGTTGTTGGCCTGAAGCCGAACGCGATCATCGCCGACTTCCCCCCCTCCCCCCCCCCTCTGAGTGAGCCTCAAGGTTAAATGGCGACCTGTGCATTCTCTCCCTCTCAAGATGGACCTGAAGTTGACTTATTTTCTTCCTGAGCCCTTTTCCTGGTTCTCACTTCCGTCAACTCAGATTTTCCCCTTTCTCAGAAACAAGAACTTTACAGATCAGTACGAATTTGTCCTCCCTCCTTTGGAGCCCCCAATCCCGAAGAGCCGTCCTCTATGAAGACCCCCCCGATCATGGGCACTTGTCTTTCATCGAGAACCGTCCTTCCCCCCTTCCACGGGAGAATCTTTGCCCTGACTTCCTAGGTTGCACCAGGGATTCTTGATCTTCTTTTGGAGCCGTGTCAGTTTTTTCCCTGCGTTCCTTTCTTTCTCCGCACGTGCTCTCAAGCTGGAATTTGATCTTTCTTTTCTTTGATGTCTTTTTCTGACATCGGCTTCGACGTCGGACCTCCGGGGCCTGCCCCCATGAAACTGGATTCTTACGCAGAAGCCGGCTTGGGGGTCCTCTTTCCAAGGCCCCGTGATTTTTGTGGCTTTTGAGCTCACGCCTCTTTTATGGTAACGCTCTCAACTTCCTTTCCTTCGATGTTGATTTTGTGTTTCAAGGCATTGTGCAGGCTCCGGAGTTTCCCATTTCCCTTGCACGAGCTTCTTTCACGAGGCCGAGCTCTACGCAAGGATTATCCCCCTAGTAATGTGTTTTTTCTACCATTTCCGAAGTTCACGAGGCCTTTGGTTTTTCCAATCGTGCTGTTCTTTTCCCTACATGGTAGGTACCCGGAGATGTTCCCCCGTTTTGCGGTGCAGAGGCGGAGAGTTGTCCTGCTTGCATTTTTCCCCAGATTAACCTTTGCTCCGATTTCCCTTCCCTCGGAGAAGTTCTTCCCAAATGCTTGACTTCAGCCTCTGTCCTTGAAATCCCCAATTTTCTCCCCCTGGACCGTGGTGATGGGTTCATGTGAAACCTTTTCCCCTGATGGATGGAGTTCTCCCCAGTCCAACCTCACTTGTCGGCAACTATTTTTCAAGCACCCCTCTCCCCTTTTTCATTGCAAACCCCTTCCAATCTTTCCCCAGATGGCCCCTGCCCCACCCCCGGTTACCTCTCTGGGACAAGGGCGCGTGGCCCCATCCGCTTCCTTCTTCCCCTCCTTTTTTTCCGAAATCCTTGTAGTGTTGCCCTTCCATTTTCCTTGGCATTGCCGTTCTTCCCTGTCCCACCGCCCCATGGAAAGTCCACGTCCCCCTTTCGAACTAGTATTGAGGCGCGGCTTCGCACTCTCCACTCTGCTTTGAAGGAGGTAAGAATCCCTTCTCCTGACCGACCCATCTTTTTTTTCCCCTGTAGATTTCGCTTTTGCTTGTTTTCTTCATTCTCCCTTGATAACTTCGTTGTTGGGCCAAGCTGTCCCGCTCTGGTTTCGGCGGTTCGCATATCTCCCCCTTTTTCGCTCTCCCCTCTAATACGCCCACAGTAAGAATATTCCTCAAAGGATGTGGCCTCACGAATTACCCCTCCTTTTTTCTCCCAGAACTCCTAAAAAGCGTCCATACTTCTGAGCCTTCCGTCCCTGCCTTGTTTTCTTCAGCGATTTAACCTTCCAGCAGAGATTAGAGAGTTTGAACCCTTTTTCTCAGATCTTTCCCCCTAGTGCCTCTTTTTGCGCCTTGATTAGTGCCAAGTCTTCCCTTTTTTCAGACCCTTTTCCTTTTACGACAATTTTTTTTTGAACCCCTAATTGAATGGCCGCCAATTTTCCTTAGATCCCAATGCTTAGTTCCCTGGATGCGGCTTTTGCCATAGCTTCAACCGGAATTTGTCTTCTCTTTTCCCTTAATCAAGTCTTTTTTGACCTTTTCGTCTTTTTTCCTCCTCTTCCTTTTATTTTTCCCTATTAGAGCTCTCAGACCTCACCAAGGCATGCGGTAAAGTAAGGACTTTTGGATCCCCCCTTTATGAAGCCCCCTTTTTCCTAATTCCGGGTTTACATTTCTCTTTTATCCAGGATTTCCCTTCTCTCGCTTCCTGTCCTCCCAGTGAACTTCTCCGCCGCTCCTAATGCCCCCCCCCCTCTGCTTATCCTTGCCGCTCCATAATGAGGGTATTGTCTCCCCCTTTTCCTTCGAAGCCCGCCAATTTTAGTTCCCGGACTTTCTGTTCACATTATCAGGGGGAGTTCGTTTTCTTTTAGGAGATGATCGTCCTCTTCCCTTCGTTCCTGAAACTTTGACCTTTTTCCCTGACTCCCTCGGAAAGTAATTAGGAAGTTTGTTTGCGTTACTTTCTCTTTTCTAATCTTTCCTTTTCCCAGCCCTTTGCTGATCCTTGCCTTCTGTCGAGTGTGCTCCCGCTCTCCTTTTTCTCATTTTTTTCTATTGGTTTTGGGCCTTTCTTTCTTAAGCCCCGCTATTCTTCTCCTTTTGGCCGCCCCGAGAAATAACAGCAGAGATCCCCTCTTTTTCCCTTCTCCCCTGGTTTTCCATGCTGCTTCCTCTTTCGGGACCTTTTTCTGCTTCCCAGGAAACCAGAGGCGTTCCCTCAAGAACTTTGGCACCTATTCCAGAATTCTCAGGAAGGTAAAGTTCCGACAGACTTTCGAGTGCCCAGGCTCTCGGGTCATGAACTTTTCTTCCAGAACTTCACCTTGTTTCTCTCATTAGCGATTCTCCAACCCTTTCTTCTCTATGACATTATTTTTTTCTCCCTTTTTTTTCTATCGATCGGGTTTTCATGCTCCCTTGATCCTCTCTCCTTGCCCTAAAGTGATCTTAAGAATTCCTTTGGCCTTTGCCTTCTTAGATGGTGGCAACCTCTGCCTATCACTTTGAGGGCCCAAAACTCTCCCTGCGTCATTCTAGGCTGATAGCAGTAGTTTTTGTCGTCTTCCTTGCAGGTTTCCTGCAGCTTTTCGGGTTTACCCCCTGATTTTTTTTCCTCATTGCTAAAGAAGATCCAGCGTTCTTCGGACTACTGGCCTAGCCTTCCGTATGTCCGCCTTTCTCAATCAGCAGGTTGGGCCGTTTCCTTGGTAGTTGCGACTTTCCCCCCCCCCCAGATTCCAGGCCGCCCCTAGACTCATCCGTTGAATTCGTAACCACCATCCGTCAGCAATCCTTCTTCACCCCCTGGCTTCTTGAGCACTGGACCGTCGCCTCTTTCTTTTTTAGATTGAGAACCCCCCTCCTTCTGCTTTGTGTCTACCGTTTTAAACACTTACATGCTCCTTCTCTGCCTTCGTGCCAGAAATCTCCCTCTTCCAGGTTTTGACCCCTTTGACCGAAGGTCTCGAACCTTTTTGCACTTCTGCAAGTCCTCTTTGCTAAAGCCCTCCAAGTCTTTTAGAAATGTGTAGCTTTTCCTTTCCTATTTTCCAGTTCTTAGCTGTTTCTTTTGAAGAGCGTGCAAATCCCCATTGTTCGCCACTGATAAGGAGCTATACTTTTCATGTCTTGAATTTTTCTCTTCCCCAATCCAGTTTGTCGTTTCTTGTACCGACTAGGACCTTTTTTCTTTTTACTCCCTTTCATAATTCCGGCGCTTCTCTTGGTTTCTGTCCCCACCCTTTTTCTTGATGGTTTTTTTCTTTCTTAAGGCGATGTCTAGAATGAAGCCCCGTCCCGCGCCCTCATTCCTTTTCTTTTCCCCATGATAGCCCCCATAGTCCTTGCCCGAAGAGTTTTTCTTTTTTTTTCGAACCAAGCTTGCCGCTCCGACATGGCATTGTCTAAATCCCACGCTCTGTTTGTTGACGCCAGAATTCCGTCGTCCTCTTTCTTCGTTTGGTCTTCTATCCCGTCTTACGACCCCAATAGGCCTTACCTTCCCCAGGCATTCCGGGCGACTCTCGTTTCGTGGATTGACGTTGTCCTCGCTCCCCACCCGCTAGGGTTTCCCCCTGAAAGGTCATCTCCCCCGTTTTTTTTTTTCTTCGAGTCTCCCTCCAATACCTTTTTTTTTGTCTTTTCGCTTTTTCCCCTTCCATCTGCCCAACGTTCTCAAGCTTCCCGTTCTCCGTGGCCCCTTGGAAACGGTTTTAAACGATTTTTTCTCTTCCCCCTCTGTTCGATAATATATTGACTGGATTTCAGTCTTCTAGCCCCCTTTTCCCCCCTCGACTGAAGTAGTTAGCCCTCTTCTCTGCGCGCCGCTTTCCCCCCCGACCACGCCCATGGTGACCTCCCCCTTTGTCCCCCGTTTCCTTTTAGCCTTTCCTTTCCCCAGGGGCTACTCTCCTTGATTAAACTTTCCTCTAAGCGCCTGCAAATCCTTTTCCCATTATGACGCTGGAGCGGTTCGAAACTCCCCCGTCCCGCGCTGAATTTCGAGTGTTCTTATTGAAGCCTTCCTCCTTTATGACCCCCCGACAAGTTCACATTATGTCAATGATTCATTCCTTTTCCCGAATTTTGGCTACGGTTACCGCCCGTGATGTAGTTGCCTTCGCATACTCCAAGATGATTCTTTTTCCCCCTGCCGATATCACCATCTTCCTCCTCCCCCTCTACGCGAATCCTTCCGTCCTGTGCCGGCATTCCCTTGACTTTCCTTCTTTTCTTCTACGCCCAGATACATGGGTCTCTCACCTTCCTTTCTTTTCACTTATGTCATCTCTTCCTTCCTTATGCGTTCTCCTTTAGGGTCAAGAATGCCGTTTCCCTCTTTTCTCGGATGTTTTTTCCCTGGCGACCTACCTCTTTCTCCTCAGGAATTTTTTTCCCAGATCCAGAATTCTTGATTTCCCTCTACCCCACCCCCAGTTTAGTTAATCCTCTGCTTCCAGGATGCTTTTCGTCCCCCTGATTTGCAGGATGCTTCAAGTCCCCCTCTTTCTGCGTCATGAGCACTATTTTACTACCCGCCAAATAAATGATTAATTCGCGCCCCTTTTGAGACCACTTCCTTTCAATGCAGGCTGGATCTTATGTGATCACTGCGTTTTCCTCCCGTTTGAAACACTCGCCCGTTTCTCTACAGCGTGCCAGCGGACAAGGATTCTTACTTTTCTACTCGAGTCATGAAAGAACCCCCCGTGAGTTTTCACAAGGGCTTCCCCTTTGCGACCGTTTTTGCCTTTTTTCCTCTAAAGCAGTCAGCCTCTCCCCCTCTTTCGCTGGATCTTGATGTTCCCCGTGCCTCTCTACGGATCAGTTTCCACCCCTTCACCCTGATCGCCGATTTCGATTGAACACATTTTGAGACCCCGGATTTCTCCTCGCGAATTTTTCTCCTCCCCTCTTGGTTTTATGAAGACTCCGCCCTGGGATCTTGAACTCGGACCACTGAGAACCTTTTCTTCCTGTCAGGAAGGGAGCAACTCCGCAGCCGTTTTTCCCAACGGCTCCTCTCATCATAGGAGCCGTTGACTCTGACGCGGTCGAAAGGCCGTTTTTCACCAAGCGCGGCAATTTCCATTTTCCTTCCCCCCCTTTTCCGATGCGTGGATTTCGTGTTGCTTTTTTTCTGCTGATTTCCGCCGGCTTCGACTTCCTGCCAATCCGTCGGACCCCCCAAAACTCCCGTTTTTTCATTTTCCTTAGACGCATAGGCGGTTTCCCAACTCCTCTGCCAGGCCCCAGGTTCATCTTTTTTAGCGCACCTATGATGACGCTCCTGTTACCCTCCGCAACTCCTTTTTATTAATCGTTATCTTCTTTCACAAGGCCGTTGGAAGGGAAGCGGCGTTTCAGTCAAGACGCGCGGACCTTTCCTTCTTTTCCACTCAGAGAGCCTACGCCAGGACGCGCTCCCCCCGAGGTTTCTTCTGTGAGCACCGTTTTTTCCTTACCTTCAGCTGCGGTTATAGTGACCTGGAGGCCCCCCCCTACTTTATGTAGACGCCCTCCTTAGATCGCCCCGCCGGTTCCATGCGTTCCTTTCTTTCCCAAGCTTGCAGGGGAACCTCAGGTAAGGCGCGCTAAGCCATCGTTCTGACATGCGACTTTTTCCGCGGAGGAACCCCTTTGCTTACCTTAAACACACCGTTTCCGGACCTTGCCCCCCTCCTTGACTTTGGTGATGGTTTATCTCCCCCCCCTTTTTTTTTTCCTCTGGTGACTTTCTACGACAACCAGGTCCCCAGAAGAGGAAAAGATTCAAGAAGTTCAGCCGCCAAGGGTTTTTCCACCCCGTCTTTAAATTTTGAGGGCACCGCTTGAACGGTCCCGATTGGCCCCGGGCGAGTGGCACGCATCGTTCTTTGCTCCTCCTTGGCCTATGACCTACAACGGACCTTTTTGGAAACTAAGTAGATGGGGCAGACAGCATTTTCCAAAATCCCTATCGTCCCCAATACGCGTTCCCTGAATTTTAAGCCTTACTATAGGCGACTTTTTTTTCGTCAGGAAGCTTCTTCCGATGGCTTCCATCTATCCTTTTCTCTTTAAGGTCCTTCCTCTTTTCCCAGCAAACACGCAGTCCCCATTGGTTTCCCAGGCCGACTTTAGAGTTTTTTCCTCCCCCTCTCCTGGCTATTCGTGGTCAAGGCAAAACTCTGCTAATTTTGCCGCGGGTACCCCCCCCCTATACTCTTTTCCTACGTTTTTTTTTTGAGAGCTTTCTCCCGCCCTTTCCCCCAATCTTGCTGCCCATCAGAGCCAGGATCTTTCTTCCCCAGAATCCCCCCTCTTCTTTCCCCCCGAGAATTGAGTGTTTAGTTTTGTGTCCTTTCCCTTTACATTACAACCAGTCTCCTCCCGTTTGTGATCCTTTTGTTTCTCCCTATTAACCCAACCTTTTCTCCCCCTTTTTCCTTCTTACCCAGGGGACTTTCCCCGGTCTGCCTTGGCCGGTGAGACATGGATTTCTGCACCCCCCCTATTGAATGACGAAAAGTACGTTTTTCCCCTCCCATGTCTTGCTCTTCTTATTGGCCACCTAGCCCTGTTCAATAGCAGTCCAACCTCCTTTTTCTTTCTTGAATAAGGCTTTTGTTGCACTGGCGGCTTCCCCAGTCCTTCTCCCAGTTCGTTTACTGCTCTTCAGCCCACTTCTTGTTTTCAATTTTCCAGACACTTTCCTGCGTTTCCCCTTCCTTCTTCCTTGGGGATGGTCAATGAGGATGAAGAAGCTGTCCAAGTTGGCCCCCCCCCAAGTCGCGTTCTCTCGTCTTCTTCCGGTGCTTTTCCCTTAATCCCTTCTTCCGCATTTTGAAGCACTGGAATAAAAGTCTATATATTTCTGCGGGTCTCACTACAGGCCTAGACCATCATTTATTAGTGAAATGACGTGATTCCCTTCCCTCCCTTGGTGGTCGAGGGTCCTGCGTAGACTGCTTTAAGTCTTGTAGGCCGCGATCAGTTAATCTGCCTTTTCTTTCCTCACCAGTTAATTCAAACTGTCTCTTTTTTTTCCAATGACAATTAATTTCTTATTTTTTTTCTATCAGTAACAAGAGGCCAATAATCTTGCAGATCACCAAGTCCCCCCCCCCCCCCTTGATCCTTAAGCCGTAGGCTTCTTTTTTGCTGGCCCCCCGCTATGATATCAAGTTTCTGACCTAATTTTTGGCAGAACTTAGAGCTTCCCTTCACCCGAGTCCGCGCCTCCACAGCTCCCTTTCGTCAGATCATCCCCCCCATACCTTTTTTTTTTGGCCCCCTGTTCGTTTTCCCCATCGGCAGATTTCTTACCCTTTCTCTCCTTTTTCAAAGGTCTAAATAAAGGGAAGGTCGCCCTGGGCAAATATCCCGAATTCTTTATATAAACGGAACGTTTCCCTCTTCCTTCCCCTGTTATTCCCGCTTCAGCTTCCAAAAGGCGATCGGGTCTTATATTGGCACGAACTTCTTCTCCTTCTCAATTACGAGATTCCCAACGCGTGTCCCTTTTCTTTTTTATCGCTTCTCTTTTAGGAATCCCACCTCTCGTTCCACCTTGTTTCATCGAGCCTTAAAATCCGTTGACAGTTTCAGGTCCTCTTGCGGCTTTTTGTCTCCTCCCCCCTCCTTTTGACTTTTCTGGTCAATACTTTGACTTCTTTCTAGCTTTCTTCGTTCGGAATATTCACTATTTGACCTGACTTTTCTTTTTTCTCCTTTTTGGCGAGTGTTTCCCACCTGGTTGGGCTCCTGCAAAGATTTCTACCCCGGCCAGCTGAGGGAAGTCCCTTAGAGAGAACATTTCCAGTCCGCCCCCCCAGTTTCCTTTACCCTGGCGAATGCGCCTTCCCCAGACACATCCTGCTTTTCCCCTTTCCTCCCCCCACAGGTTATCAAATTCCTGCTCAAACTTCCCTTATTTTGAGGGCGACTGAAAGTTCTTTAGATGTCAGCCCTTCCTTCTTTCCCCCCTTTAAATAGAGGGTCGCAGTGTCCCAACCCCTTTTTTAATCCGGATGCTTTCCGCTTCGAAGCTCTCCAGACTATGCATTCAGGTCCTCCGCCCTTCCCCTATAAATGCCTTTTGCGCGTACGCCAGTTTTTTCCCCTTTGTCGCGAATGCCTTCCCCTCTTTTTTTGTCTGGAGTCTTCGCGGGTAGCTTTCTCCTTTTTTTCTTTTAGGTGGGAAATCTCTCAGTTAATGAGTCTCCTTCTCTCTCACCTCTAACTCTTTGGATTGAATAATGGCTCCGCCCTCCTTCCGTTTATGGTTACCTCCTCGAGCCGATTCATCGATTTACACCCTCGAAAATTTTTTTGCGCTTAGCTGGTTTTTCTTCACCCCCTCTTTGATTTCCTGGATTTTCTTATGCGTACTAAAGTTCTTCATTCCTCCCCACCCCTTTTCTTTCCCCTTTCTAGAAAATTAGACGGTCCCCCTCTTTTGTCCGGGCGTTTTTCATGGTCCCCTTTGTTTTCATCCATATCCTTTGAATTTTGGCTCCCACTCTGACTACTGTTACCTTAACCTCCCTTAGTCCACTGCGAATACGGATCTCCCTTTCTATGACTCGTTCCAGGACGACCCCCTTCCCCACCTTCTTTGGGTCATCTTTGTGAAGAGGTTCCTTCTTTTACCTCTAAATACAACCAAACGGTCCTTTGGAGAGTGACTGTCCTTTTTTTCTTTCCCCCCTTTGTGTTGATCTCTATTTTCCCTCGAAAAGAGGAAAGTTTTGTTTTCAACAACAGTCAATCCTTTACAACTTTGTGCCCCCTTCCTCCGGAATACGTGGTCCTTTTTCCCAGATTTTCCTCTCGAATAAAGAAAGTTGTCTCCCTCTTTCTTCTTTGTATCTTTGAGCAAGGTCTTCCATCTCCTGAAGTTTCGTTGAGTTAGACCAAGGGTCCCCTCCCCTTATTCAGCTCAATCTGGTCCATGTAGAAAAACCAAACGACTGGCTACCTCCCCCCCCCTTTCCCCCTTCTTAATTTTCTCTCTGGAACCGTCCCCATGTACCTCCGTGACTTAATGAGTAGCTCCCAACCCCTTGGGAAATCTTCCCCCCCTCCGATTTTTAAGTTCCCCAACCTCCCCCTGACCAAGACTGCACGAATTCTCCGGCCTTTAGAGTTTTGTCTACCGGGATCCTTGCTTTACTCCTGACACATTATCTTCTCCGATAAGGCGCCCTCCTCTTTTTTGGATACGGTATATCTTCATCTCCGGATGGCGGCGTCTCCCATCTCATTATTCTTCCCACGCAGCTGCTCCGGTCTACCGCACTTCCCAGCGAGTTCCCCTTTTCCAGCCTTACTTGGCCTTCTTCTCGACGCCCTTTCTTTCGTTACGCGCTTTCCCTTTCTCTTTTCCCCTTGGAGGTGCACCTTGTATGCCCTTTCTTACGAGGCCTCTTCCCGCCACCCCGGACTATCCGATTACCGGGGTTTCCCCCCTTTCCTCGACCTATTGCACTTGCCTAAGGCCGGGCTTTAACTCTCCCCCCCTAATTCCGATTTGAGTTCCTTCTTTTCACAGGCCCTTTCTCTCTGCTTTCCGTTGGACTTTTGGGTTAAGATTCCGTTCTTCGCTTTTTCCAGGGACCTCGCCCCTGATTCGGTTTTTATGCGAACACCTATCTCCCCCGGTACGACCTAACCCCCTGCTTCGGTTGTTACCCCCGAGAAGTACATCCATTCGTTCGCGACTTTTTACTTCTGCTTGCTCTGATTTTTTCCCCTCCTTTTTTTTTCTCTAACACCCCGAAGGTTCACTTACGCGCCTCTTTTCGTCCAAGTTTTTCCTGACCCTTATCTCTCCCCTGCCGTCAAACGCTGATTCTTGCCCTCCCCTGTCTTTTTCTGACCTCTTTTTCCATTTATACTCCGCCTGCACCACAGTTTCGCTCCGTTCTTGATTCTCATCGCTTCCGGACTTTTGGAAATAACCCGTTCCCTTCTCTTCTCTTCCTGACCCCCCAATTGGCCCGTTGCATCTTCTTTTTTCTTCTAGATGGAGCATACCCGGTTCTGTCCCCCAGCGTATTAAGTCCCGTTAGTTTACAGATGAAGTGCCCTCTACACGTCTATCATTATTTTTTTTCATTAGACTCTTCTTTTTGGACCACCATCTATGCATGGATTATGCCGTTTTAAGGCTGTGTAGAAGGCCTCACCCCCTCTCCTCTATTGCACTGCCAACTGCTTCTCCACGCTTTTTTTTTGAACTAGCGAGGAGATTGGATTCTCTGGGGCTTCTTCTGCAATTAGTCGTCCGCCTCACTCGAACATCCTAGTTTTACAACCTAATCTTTTTCCCCCCTACCGTTTTATTACAGCAGATTTTTCCCCCTTAGCATGGTCCCTTCCCTAATCCCTTTTTGCTGGCGCTCTTGCGCCTCTTTTACCGTCCGTCCCATTAAGGAAGGAATTTACCCTGCCCATGTTATACCAAGCGGATTTGAAGTCAGAGGTTAGTTTTACCCCTCCTTTTTTCTCTGAAAGAGAGAAGCCTACATCGTTGATCCCTTTGAGCTCACGCGTCGTCCTGTTCTCAACTCCCCCTACGAAGCGGGTTTTCTTCTCTTCCGGGGGCCAATACCCGCCGGATGTTGTTTTAGATCTCCACGATTCCCCTCCTTGTCTTTTTCCTGGAGCGAGGTAAAGCTGCAGGGGTATTCATCTGCAGCGCGCTCAATGTTAGAACCCTCACTTCCCCTCCTTTGTGACAAGCTTTGTTCCCGCTTTTCAGTTCCCCAATCTCCGGACTTGAAACCCTTTTTCTGTGCGCTGACAAAATGAGCTTTCCCGTCACTTGCCACTACCTTTTGTATTTCACTAAGGAAAAGCCGCACACTTGCACCCCCCCCCCCCTCCCCTTTTTTCCTGAACATTCCTTAAACAGATTAATCCCCGTTTCCTTTTTTTTTCCCTGCTGTCCCCTTTCTCCTCAATCCTCCTCGTACTGAAGTGTGGGACTCCGTACTGGCGGCACTCCCCTTTCTGGATGGGGAGTCAAGAAATTTTCTTTTCCCTCCACTTCTCCCCCCCTGGGACTGTCCTGGCCGACTCATCTCTCTCCCCCGACTGTGAGTTGGAGGATTATTCCTCCCATCGTTTCAAGATCTGCTTTGAAGGACTTTAGAACTACCAACCGCAGCCGGTGACCGGCTTTTTTCCTATTTTTTTTTGCTTTTGAGGAAACTTTTCTTAACTTCGTGGCATGGGCCCCTTGGGTCTACCTTTTTTGTCGGGTTAGCAT
>Ga0179593_1579890_pt1 | contig 17507 bp, 22 predicted proteins | sample CZODoug2_1_08_16_FD_185931 | JGI IMG/M metagenome (GOLD analysis project Ga0179593, IMG submission 185931) | Vadose zone soil fungal communities from Angelo Coast Range Reserve, California, USA - CZODoug2_1_08_16fungal (PacBio error correction) | ecosystem: Environmental > Terrestrial > Soil >... | reverse complement strand
CCCCCCCCCCACCCCCCCACACCCCCCCCCCACCCCCCCCCCCCCCCCCCCCCCCCCCCCCCCCCCCCCCCCCCCTTCCTTGTCCTGCCGGATCCGGTCTTCTGGAATATTTAGTCTGCGAAAGTTATTCAACCTCCCTAAGAAGAGGTATTGCGAAAAACTGATTCCGGCCCCCCCTTTTTGCACCCACGCGTGTGATTTTAACTCTTTTTTTCCCCTTTTTGAAAAAAAATCTTGCGAGCTCTGTATCCTTCCCTTGACCAAACACCGCCAATGGAACCCTCTGGGAAGTCCTTTCATGAGAAGGAATCTTGATGGATTTATTGGACTCGTTGTAGCACTAAGTCCCTCTTCTCTTCCCCCAGACACCCCCCCCGGATCAAGCGATTAATCAGTTGTTTTGTCTTTGTTGTTCTTCCGATGCCTTCGTTACCTTCTTTCTTTTTTTTCCCACCAAAGATCGGCGGTTGGTTTTTCTTCAAACCGCGCGAATCGTATCGAATACATTGAAACTCTTGATTATTCCACGGGGGAAATGGATTTCCAATCCTGTCTTTCACCTCGCCCCATGTTCTTTCTGTCATTTCGGACGGCTAACCTAAAATTGTTTCCTTTTCTAAGAATTGCTCGTGGAAGTTCTTGTAGATCTCTTAACTGCATACGATCACTCAGCCCTTCACAAATCCTTGGGTCCCAGGTTCTTTTTTTCTCGTTTTAATATTCTACTTTGGTTTTTCCCCAATCCCAGCTTCTGAAACAACCCAATGTATCTCGGTTCCGTACGACTCCTCCTTTGCGTAGGGTTTCATCCGTGAACCTTCTCTTCTAAGAGCGAATAAGATTTAACCTGCGTGCATCCCTCTGACACGCCGGTACAGTTGGCAGATCTTGTAATCGGGTCAAAACGTCTTTTGAATTCCCCGTGAGCCCTCCCCTCTGGATGATCGTCCCGCTTTGGGGTTGTAGTCTGTGTAGTTCGTCCCAAAACTCTCCTGCAAGTGAACGCCCCCACCCCTTGCTCTTTTTCCTATCCAGATTTTTCGTGATCTTTTTTCCTTCCAAAAGTTACGTTGGTTCCTCCCCCCACCTGGAAGCGATCTCGACCGGTTAGTTTTCTTTTAACTTTTTTCTTCCCTCTTTTATTTCCTTTTTTCCAGTTTCGACTTCACCCCAGCTTCCCGCGGGAGTTTCCTGTTGATCCAGGAAATTCCAGAGTCGAAGGCTAATTTTTGTTTTCGCAGCGGGTGATTTTTACCATTTCTTCCAGGATCATAGAAACTCTCCACCTCCTCCCCTTGACCCCAACTGCACCAAAGCAAGTGTTTCGTTTTTCTAGTATTGCTGAGCCAGCTTCATAAGTTTTGCCCCCACGACGTTAGTTTTCCCCAAGGTTAGCCCCGTCGAATCTCTTTTCCTTAGGTCAAGTATTTATTGAAGGCGGATGGGCCGGTTCTTCCGTTTCCCCCGCTCCCTCTGAGTTTTCCCCCCCTTGCAATCTTCATTGTAGATCCCTTTCTTCTTTTGACGTCGTCCCACCGCAAAACGCCGCGCCTTTTTTCTTTCCCAGACAAGTACATAAGATCACCTCCCCGGCGTTGTTTAAACAGAACATTGACATCGCTTGGAAAGTCCCGGCTTTGTCGAGCTTTTCTTCCTCCAGTATGGTACGTCTTTTTAACGTTTTCCCCTTTGTGCGTCGCCTGGATCCGATCTTGTCGTCATGCCAGCCCATCGGTATTCTTATTACTTTTTTTTTTTCATTAGTTCCCGAGACAACTGCTTTTTTTTTCAAGTTCATGCCGCGCCAGGCCAGTAGTCCCCCTCCTTTTGGCTATGATCGGAATTTTTTATCGGAATCGGAGTCTTTGCCAATACCCTGCTTGCTATCACTTCGGTTTATCCCCCCCTTTCTTTCCCTTAGTTAGACGACACATTTACTTTCCGGTCAGTTTATTCGTTGGCAACCCAGACAAGTCACCCTCCCCCCCGCCCATGTCAAAAATTCTCGAGAGGCCCCCCTTTTCCCTTAAACCCACCGGGCCGATCCTTCTGCTCTCTTTTTCCTTTCGGCTTTTCCCCCTGACCCCCCCTTAGGTATTTCTCTAACTTGGGCCGGTCTTTCCCCCCCTGGCTTATTGGGCTAGTTTTAGATTTCTTACCCCGTGATTGGAAAAGGTTCCGGTTTGCAATGCTTGCTGCGTCTGTCTTTCATATCGTATTTTTTTTTTTTCCAGGATGCAAGCGCGAGAGATCCTCCGTTTTTTACTCCTCGTTCAAGGCCGCAAAATCTCTTCTCCCCCCCGGTACATCAAACTTGAAATCCCTCCAGCCTTGTCGTCGCCACCTTTTTTCCTTCTTGATTGCCCCTTTCGGTTTCTTCCCTTACGCGGGCCATGGGGTCAAGGTTCATTGGGGTGGTCAAGACAAGACTGGCTCCGCCCAATATTCCAGACCTTTTTTTCTCTCCTCCAGCTTATTTTTCTAAGTTAAGGCAGTGACCTGTTGATAGCCCCCCCTCCCCCTCCTTCTTGAGCTGCCGACAGGACTTGGACTGTTTCAATTTGAACGCCGGTTTTCTGATTTTAACTCCCCCTTTCAGTACTTTCCTTTCTTTCCCTCCCGCCCGTTTTTCCCTTTCATTTTATGTTTATGCGAGGTTCTTTTTTTTTCCGGAACATCCTGCCCCCCTGAGTCGAGAGCCCCCATACTCCTATAACCTGTTTTGTACTGACGATGGATTCTCTTATCATTCCTGATGTACGCTCTGTTCAGATTGTTGCGACGTTTGTTATTGGACTTGTTCCCCTCGAGAAATTCTTATCCTCCCAGCCGATGGGCGTTCAGCTGCGTTGGTTCACCCCTCTCCCAGATCTTCTTCTCCGTACGATCAGGTGCTCCCCCCTTTTCAATGTGTTCTGCTGGGGCGAATTTAACCGTGATTTTTTTCCAGGTTTTGTGTTTCCCGGCCGTTCCTAGGACACTCGGCTTGATACGGATTGAGGATTTGAGGTCGCCTTTTGCCTTCCCTGCCCTATTTCCTTTTACGATGATCCTTTCCCCAAGGTTTCAGAATCCCTTCGCCTTCGTCACTGTATCCAACTAAGGAGTGGTCATTTCCTAAAAGCCCCCGTAGATCTTCACTCTTTTTCTTCGGTTTCCCTACCCCTCTATTATGGTCGACCTTTCTCAGTCGAAGTTTTTTCTAAACCCTTTTCCGCCGACGTTGCCCCTTTGATATTCGACAACCTCCCCATTTTTTCCGTGCAATTTTAAGAATTTCGACACGGTCAGTTCGTTGCACGTCCTCGTATCCTTTTCTTTTCCCTTCAGACAGATGCCCTGGCCCCGCTTTCTAGGGACTCTCTTTTTGCCCCCTTCTTTTTTTAAAGCAATAGCCCGAACATGCTTTCCCTCTGGCTATGCTGACGCTTGAAAGCTTGAACCCTTGGACGTTTCCCCTTTTTTGGCTCCAGATACCATTCCACCCGTGGCTTGACAAGCACTGGCGTTCTTTGATCCCGTCAAAATTTTCGTTTCTTTCCCTTTTTTACCAGCCCTTCCCCCCCCTCCCTTTCATACACCCTCTTTCTCCGCGGTTGCGCTCCCACGGAGACTTCTGTCTGCTCTTTTCCCCGTGCCCCGCAGCTTGATGTGGGATTTCGTCATTACCTGCGGGGCACGCCCGGCTTGAGCCCAGCATTTCAAATTCCCGAATTTTCTTCGCTGTGATGCGATGTCTTCCCCCCTCCTAACTGTCTAAAGCGAGGGAGTTCATTTTCCAAGGCCGCCGCCTGACCTTAGCAACCTTCGTCACGACCCGATGTTTTTGCCCCCTTTTTTTTATTCCCCCCGATAGTCATTTGAATCGTGACCTTCCTCGCAAACTGACTTGTCTCCCTTCCAGTTATTACGTGGCCCGGCCATTTCTTTCGGACTGAATTGCGACTGACACTGGTTTTTTTCTTTTTTTTCACGTGGCTTTGTTCCCTCCTTTTTCATCCGTTTTGGTATCAGAATTTCAACGCGGATATAAAACCCCCAAATCCAAAGAACCCTTTCCCTTTTCCAGGTGCGCAATCTTTTCTCTAAGTTTGGCGGCAGTCTCCCTTTTTATGTCGGAGAAAGGAACTTGGCAGTCTTTTTGTCTTCTCCCGGTCCCCCCCCTTTTTTTTCCTACGATTCCCATATATCGGGTTCCTCACAAAAGGACTTCACCCACTTCCATTCGTAGGTGGTCTCCCTTCGTTTTCCCCTGCTTTCGGACTTCGTTCTGCAAGTTTGCTTCTTTCAGTTGCAATATTAAGGTTACGCGATCCAGACGCACAACGTCACTTCCGACTGGGACAAAGGGTTCTGCCTAGGATTGCCCATGCGTCACTCTCAATCCCAATCCAAATCGTGCCTTTTTTTTCCGGCTCAAGTATGTGATCTTTGTAGCGGAAACCGCGGGCTTTCTCTGTCGTTTCCACTTTTTCTTGAGTTTTCCCTCCAAAAACCATCGCTCCTGTTTTGTCCGGTGTTGCCTTTGAGAAAAAGCGTTCCTTCGTAACCTCTCCGCATTTCAGTGTTTTTGGAAATCATTGGTAAACCGCTTGGGTCCTTTCTCCCTGTCTCTTTGCGTCCTTTCTAACTCTCCTCTTCAAGCTTACGCATAGCGGCTATGGATACTTTCCTTCTTTATTGCTCAGTTCACAACGATACTTTTGGTAGCTATTCATGACCCTCCAAGCCCCCCCCAGCGCATTTTTCTGTTTCGGGCACATCGACCCTCTCGACTTTCCAATGGACTACACACATTTCTTTCCTTTGCAGGTTTCGCCTTCGTCGGGCCACTGTTTTTTTTACATTTCTCACCGCCGGGGGCTCAAGGGTTCGGTTTCGAATACTTACCTTTAGCCCCATTCATATCTGCCGCCTAGTTCTTTTCAGACTTTTCGTATTTTTTCTTCTTTGCTCAATGTCAACCTCCTTTTTCACTTGAACGATTTCTTCTATGAAACTCAAATTGGTCCGAATTATTTATTTCCCCGCATTTTGGTTAGGCCTTTTTCCCCCAGTTAAACTCCTCGACAGCCTCTGAGACAGAACCATCCGTAAATCCTCTCAGTGGGAATACTTCTCCCATCCCCAACTTTCCTTTTTTTCCCTCACGTTATAGAGTTTATTGGCCCTCCCGCTTTTTTCTAGGTTCTGGCGGACCGGACTGTAGGCGAGCCTGAGTTACCAAATCCACTCTCAGCATGAACGCCCTCGACGTGATTCCCCTTCTTTTGCGACTCAAGTAATTCCCAATGACGTTTCCGCCCGACAACCTCTTTCCTTTAGATCCAAGAGCCCTATCAGGCTTAAGGCTGCTCGACCTCTTCCTGACCTAGCTCCCCTTAGTTTCTGGGTGCCCTTCCACCTCTTTCTCGGGCGCAATCGCCATCCCCCTCGCATAATACCCTTCACTCTTCATTTCCCCTTTGTCGTGCCTTTTGAGGCCCAACCTCTTGCCCCCCGTCTCAAATTGCGCTACGAAGTTTTCTTTTTTTGCTCCCCTCCTTCCTCCTTTTTTTCTTCGTGCACTCTGTCCGTCCGGATTTCCCTTCCGTCTTTTTCGAACCCTATCCTTCCTTTTCGTCACAATGATTCGTGAACTTTTTCCTTTTGCTTTCTTGACCCCCCATGCCTTTTACGTGACACTCCTCGGAGCCAACCCTATATCCCCTCAAAGGGCAGCACCCTTTCTGTTCCCCCCGGTTTTTCCTTTCATGTTTTTTTCAAGGTGTTACGTCTCGCGATTTTTCCCTGTACGATTCTCTGCTGTACCTTTTTTGATGAAAATAAGTTTGACGAGTATCAGATCGATTAAGGCAACCCCTTTTTCCCCCGAAACACCCCACCCCCGTCAATGCCATTTCCTTCCTCGTTCGAACGTTGGGACCCTGTCCTGCAACGTTCCAATCACGGGACTGCACCCTAGACCAAAATCTTGGCCGGACACCCAGTTTAGCGTCCTTCCTTCCCATGTGTTCGTGGTCGCGCTGTTAGACCCCCCACACTAACAGCTATCGGCCGGTGTTCTCCTTTCCCTTTTTAATGTCTCGAGGTTTTAATTTTTTTTACTTGGTCTTCATGTTAGGTCGTCCTCATTTCGTAAGACGGTCTTTCCCTTCCAGCATTTGCGTGGAATAGTCGTCCCTTCCTCCACCTTTGACAGACCCCCCGACTACAGCCTGTCTTTGCTGCACTTCTTTTGTTTGGTCCGGATCTAACGAAGTCGGATCATATCAAGCGGTTTAACTGACGGGGGTTTTTTTTTTTCCCAACCCCAGCTTTTCTTTTTTCCGTTTTAGGGAAACTATTGTCCTATGGAATCGATCTCGATTTACGATGTCTGACGAAGCGCCACCCCTTCGACTTCCCCCCCCATTTCGTACACTCTTGCCTTACGTACCATCATTCTGCTATTTCAAGTCTACGAAACAACGTCCCACTTTACTAGGACATCTCGATTCTTCCTTCTTTGTCTTTTACGAAAACCTGTTTCGGGACTTTACTCTGCTTTGGACCCTCCCCACGATCGGCGGTTTCCTGTGTGGACCACTTCAAATTCCATCCTCTGCCAAAGGGTGAATCAAGAGTGATTGCACTTTTCCCTTTTTTTGCTCCGCCCAGCCGGCCCCCCTCCTCTGACGCAGCCCGTGCCTGCCCGTTCCCTTGTGTTGGTCATGAGGCTGCGTAGAATTCAAGTCCCTTACTCGCGAGCTTTTCTTCAGCAATATTGACCCCAACGTTTCCAACATTGCTTTGGTCTTTTTTTAATCTTGGATCGTTGTTCATTTCTCCTTCTTGGTCCTCCACCATCCCTTTCCCACCCACCCCCTTTTTTTCCGTTCTATCGTGCAATCTTAGTTTCCAAACCCCGCGTACGCTTTTTTTTCCTCTCCCCTCGCCCCAACGCGATACCCTGAGCGCATAATTTGGCCTTCCTTTACAGTTCATCTCGTTTCCCGTGGACTTTTTTCCCGGAATTTTTGAAGGAGGGATTTTCTTTCAATATGGAGGTCGTTTTTTCTCCAACGTTTTTTGGTTGTTTCTCGGTTTGAGGTCCCCCCCCTAATCGAAAAGCACTCCCGAATGCAAATCGCCCTTCCGCCGAAACCAACACACCGCCGGTGATCACGCCCGATCCAGATTTTGTTCTCCGCCCCCCCCACGCTTTTCTTTTCTTTCCCTTTGCACGCTCTATTCTGACCGGCGTGGATTTGTTAGTTTAACTTTATTGGCTTATTTCCTTCCCTTTCGGTACCTCTTTCTGGCATTCTTCACCGGCTCTTTTGTTAGTATTTGAAAGTGACGTCCAAAGGCCAGTTCATCTCCCCGTTTTTCGTTTTTCTACCATTTCCTTCCTCATTAGTAAAAGACCCACGATCGAAACAACTGGAACCAAAGCAGTGTGTTGGGGCTGGTGGGGTGTAGCTTTTAACAGTCATCGCCCTTTCCTCCACGAGCGCTTATCAGGCCAGTTTTGACAACAAGTTTAGTTAGCCCGGAAATATCCTTTCTCACTTCGTTCTTGAAAGGCCGGATGTTTCCCTCTTACCACCTTTTTTCTCCATTTTTTTTTTCCCCTCCTGACACACTGTCCATCGGAACATCCTCCTCTCTCCTCTTGACATGGTCCAAACCGACAAACTAACTCTTTTTTGAGTTACATAAGAACATCTGACTTCCCGACACACTTTTCTTTTTGTTTACACATACCTACCTTTTTTCCAAGCGGTCCTGCACTTCGAGCGGCTTGTCGTAGACTTAGGCGTCTGATAGTTGGCTCCTTTCCGCGTCCGAAATGGTGTTCAGGCTTTCTCGATCCGTGAGTCCTCCCTAGTACCCGATTCTCGATCTTGCCTTGTTGTTTTTTTGGTTCCTTTTAGAAGACCCCTTTTTTTTTTTTCATCAGCCGCCTCTTGGAATATGGCCCCCCACTTGCTGGCGGATCGGCTCCGGCAATAGCGTTTTTCTGAATACGCTGCTATACTTCTCCCGTTGTCCATCACTTTCGTACGCCCCCTTCCCGCTGACGATGTCAACGTCTTACTCCCTTCTTGTGACTGGTTCCCCTTCCCGTAATCCAACAACAAGCCCTGAAACACTCTGACCCCCCCCTGAACATCCAATCTTGAACCTTTAAGATATAGTAGTTGGGAGATTAGTTTTCCTTTCACTAGCGACCACCACAAATAGTCCCGTCCTTACACTTGTTTATTCCACCCCAACATGGCTTTTTGGTGCCTTTTCCACCCATACCCGTGTTGGAAAAGGTTTGTGCGGCTTCTCCCCCACGTTAACGCTTGCCTGCGCATTCAGTTTTTTTATTTTCGTTAAGGGTCTTAATCCCGCGACAGTTTTCTTCCTGATTAGGAGAGCTCATAACTTCGTATCAGCCGTGAAAGCTTCTCCGATACCCTTCCCCGAAATAAATCCCAACTGAGCCTCTTCTCCTTTCCCCCTTCCCCTTTTAACCGTTTGAGATAGTGGTTACCTGACTGTGGGCTCACGTAATTCCTTTTCTTGGGGGGCCCCCCCATTGAATCACGTCACTTTTTCCTTCAATCAGTGTCAACCAGCAGAGGAAGGATAACCTCTTCTCCCCCGATCCCCCCCTCTTTGGCGTGCAGGCTGACTCGTCCCCTCCCGTTTGCCTTGAGAGCGCGACCTATGTCCAGTATCATTTCAGTTTTCTTTCTTTGGTCTCAAACGTCTTACGTTTTGAATCTTCAGACCCCTGAAGTTCCTCCTTTGAAGTTATGGCTATGGTATTCTTTCTTGATGTCCCCTTCCTTTTTTTGAGATAGGAAGGCTGGGTTGGCATACATTGAAAGACTACGTAAATCAGGAGAGTTTCATTGGGATTCGAGCATTTTTTTTCTTGACTGATTACCTGATTCGCTCAAGATCTTTTTCTAGAATTTTCCATGGACTAGAGGCCTTTGTCCCCTAATTTAATCCGCAATCTGTTTGTTCAGCTGTTCTTCCCCCACAATAGCTCCCAGATTCCCGCCCCTTCACATCAGTAAGCCGCCCCCTCTCCCTTTTTTTCTGATGGTCTTCATTATCAGTAATCTAAACGGTTGGAGTTCTCCCCTTTTCCCCTATAGTCCCCCCCCTCCCGCGATCTTGGTTGTCTTCTTCCCTGTTTGCGTGATTTTACCTGCTCCTGCTTCCTTGCAACCTTTTTTGAATATGATGTGTGAAATTGGCCTTCCCCTTTGCGTGCCTCGGTCGTTCAGGTCTCCTTCTTGGGAAATTGAGCGACAGGCATAAACGACCTCAAGTGAATCTCCCTCTTCGGTGTCCTACCAGATCGTCCCCTTCTTTTCTGCCCTTGGATGATAAAGTCGGAATCAGCGGCGTTGGATTCAATTTTTTCTCCTTTCCCCTACGAAATTTCGACCGCATTTTTCCTTTGCAGTAGGCAGTTGCTAATTGGTGTACTGTGCTCCCCTTTCAGGGCGTGCGCTGTGGTTTTCTTTTTGATTTTTTCCCGCGTATCCGTTTTCCTGAGTTTCCATAGCCTCCCCTCTCCAGAAGTCCGCTTTTGAAAGCCTGCTGTTCTCCCTGAACTTCAGTCCTTCCTCTTTGACTATATCCATTTCCCAAACCCTTTCCGCATGCTGCGTCGGTCCGCCGCTTGTGTTGATCGTGCAGAGATTTGTACCGCTTTTTTTCAACACCATCTCGGCCCCCCGGTTTCCCCCTTCTTTAGACAGGTAGCGAGCCTGACCCCGGCTCTCTTCGAGATTGGGATTGAGCTTCTACATCGGGCAAGCTAGGTTTCCTTTTTTTCCATTTACTCTTGAAACTCCCCGATTTCTTTTCCTTTTCGTCTCTGAAGTTACCCGCCGTTCCTTTTCCCCTCCGGGGTTCTGAAGCTATGGCAACATGGGCCTGTTCCCCCCTCTTCAAAGGTGTCCACTCCACGACTTTTTTTTTTCATTGTTTATTCCCACCTATTAGTTGACTTTTCTTTTCTTTTTAAGCGCGATATCAAAATATTCTATAATTGGTCTGCCGCATCCAGCATAGTGCCAGCGTAGCCAGCGGTCCCCTAAATTGCGCACACATGTTCGTTGGATTTGGGTCGTAGTTGGTGCTCAGAGTGATCTATATTTTTTTAATCTTTTTTTTTGTTCTCTCCTACATGTGTACTGTACCCCCCCTCTCCAAACGACATGAAGGTCCTTTAATTCGTCGGCAGGCTGTCTGGACGTATCTCTGCGGTTTCTTTATACGCAGTCATTTTTCTGATTCTCTTACATTTTTTTTCCCCCCCAAACCTCCGCTTCCATCGACTTTTTTGGAATTGCTCACCCAGACCATTCTTTCTTTCAAACTTTTCCCCTTGACTTACTTGCTCTCAAGTTCTTCATAGGAATTGGACATAGTCAGAGCCGTAAACGTTGGGTTCGTAATATCCCGATCCACTACGTATCGGGCGTTTTCTCTAGTGTGGCTCTCCGACAGTGCCCGGGCACTGCTACCTCTCAATCAATCAATTTTTTTTCAAGGCTAAGTAAATTTTTCCCTCCTCTTTTGGGTCTAGTCAACGCTGGTCTTGGAGTCCAAAACGGTTTATGCCTTCTTCCCACAACCCTTATGCGACCTCCCTTTTGAATGTCCCCCAGCTTCTTTTCCCCCAGGCCATTTGCGTCAATCCCCCCTTTTCCCTGTCGAGGGGAGTCCTGAGTGAGTGGACTTCCTTTTGATCCACTCCTCCTTCTGCGTCGCCTAGCGGTTTTCCCTCTTTTACCTTGCATGGCTCAGTTCACACGATTTGGCACACAGCAGATTCCCACCATCTCGGACTTTCTTCCTGCAACACCCAATCCCTTCTCCCTGAACCCTGCCTACGACACTCTGACCAATCCCTGTTTCTCTTGTCGGGCCGGTTTTGCTCGTTGTCTTCCACTTATTACCCATCCGGTGCGGGCTATACTTGGTTTTTTTCTTTTCTCCTTATCAGCCTACAAGGGCCCATTCCCCCTCTATTCTGGGTCATCTTCGAGTATTTTCAAGCATTCTTTGTTTTTTTTTGGGATCTCTCTGCCTCTTGGTACTTTGATCACTCGCCCTTTGAACCCGGCTGACTGATCTCGTCCGGGTCCGGTCTGTTTTTGCTTCAGCAGGTAATTCCCTCTTCCCTCTTCTGTCACAGACCCCTAAATAAGCTCAATCGGAGTTCCTTTCCCTTCTTTTTTTTTACTCAAACTGTCTACCCCTCCCTCGATTTATTGCAGACCCCGCTGAATTTTTATAGGAGGCGGATTTCTCGTTACTTTTTCTTATAGCGAGCTGGTACTTTGGCTCCCAAATACAGCCCCAAAGCGATTTTTTCCCGCCCGGAGATTGATTAATCTCTTTTGATCAAGTCAGGAGAGCCCCCCCCTTACGTTTACAGGCTTTTTTTCTGCACAAATCTTTCTATGGGTCTAATCCCTCTCCCATCAGGATGATAAGGAATGGTTTCTCTCTTCCCCGCGGTCGACCCCCGATTTGATCTCTGGATTTTCCCGGAAACCCGTATTTTTTTCCTGCCGGCCCGTCCTATCGCCAACAACCGTCTTTCCCTTCTTTGGAAGATTCTTACGTAGTCGTGCAGTTGACCCCCCCTCCCCCCCCTCCCCCGGCAAATTGGTGACGTTGCAGACTCTTTTAGAAATCTTGCGTCGCCTGTCCCTGCCGGCATTCCTCTTACCCCCAAAAATTTTTTTTCATTACCTGTTTTCTCGATTTCCTCTGATTTTCCATGTGGGGGCGGAAAAGTGTGTTGACCACAAATGGCCCCCCTTTCCGTGATCCCCATGTTTTTCCAACTTCACTTCTTCGGACGTAATAAAGATGATTGACGTTCCTTTCGCATTGATGTACGGTTATTTTCCCCTTTTAGCTCTCCTTACGCTTTGCGGATTACGATTCTTATGCCCGAGATCGAAGATTCCTTTGCAGCGCTGTTCCCATCTGTGAACAGGAAATCCTCCCCTTGTAAACCACAAGTGAACTGACTCCCCCTTTTCCCTCACGTTTGGGTCGTCGGCCGCCCCGCCTTAAATAAACGGTTCACTTGTCTAACCCGGAAAATAAGTCCCCCTTTTTTTCCGCTTTGACACATTCCCTCGACTTTGCTTTGGTCGTTCGCCTCCGAAACCAAACTCCGATTTTTTTTAAGACTTGGTTCCTCTAGATTAGGGAGTTTTTTACGGATACTGGAGTTTTTCCTTCCTCTTGTAAGCCGGATCCCAGAGTGCTTTTCATATCGTGTCTGCATTTTCTCCGCCAGAACCGAAGTGATTTTTTCTAAAAACTCGAGTTTGCCGGATAGACCCTATCAATCTTCAGCGGAGTGGGGTTTTCTCTCTGCCTGCTGAACACAGCTTTTTTTTCCACTATTTCTTTGACCAACACCGCCAGTTTCCCCCCTGATTTGGACGACTGGCATGAGCGGTACAGGCGACTTTTCAACTTATAAACCTGTAACAGATGAGGTTCCCTTTCAAGTCACGAACCCAAGCCCCTTTCCGCCCCCCTCCCCAGCGCCTTCCACTGGTATGTAAGACCCCCCTTCGGTTTTTGGACGATGACCTCTGTCCAAAGCCGGCGGTTTTCGGTGTTTTACCCAAAAACAGCTCGCCTCTCCTTAATGACTGCATTCTCTGATTAGTGCAACGGGGTGGGTTCAGCCCCTCTTGCTTCCAAATTATTCTCCCCCCGCACTTCTCTTTCAGTACGGGCTTAAATTGATGAAGATCGTCTTTTCCCGACTTTTGTGCGGTCTAAAAACTACTACAAGAACACTTTCTTTGTCCATCTTTTTTTTTGAATTCGTGGAGGTTTCCCCTATTTCCCCCATCTGGTCTCTCCCCCCACAAAAGCTCGAAAAATGTTTTATAGGATTTGATTTTTTCTTTTATAACCCCCTTGCAGTCTTACCCTCCCCTTACGCGGGTTTGCACCCTCCAAACGCGATACAGGATTGAACCTGGCGCACTTAGTGCCCTTCCATGTTTCATCCGCTTCAGTTGGTTCTTCCCCCCAAAGGGACTTGAAGGAGGGTAACCTCCGACAAGAAAACGCTACCCCCCCTTTTTTTGTTTTTCGGCCGTTGTTCTTTTTTTCCCACGCTTCCCTGAACGCGATACGCCCAAGAAAGCCTAAGAAACCCCCAAGGGTGATCAGCTCCCTTCCTTTTTTAGGGTCACTGGTTCCTCCTTAAAAGGTCTTTCCGCAGATTGACAGGATAGTTGTTCTGCCAAGGACTTTCATTGTAGTCTTTACTTCTTTCTTTGACGTTGTCCAGTATCTTCTCCTCGGTTTTTTCTCGGAGAGCCAGGTACTTGAACGATTCCATTCGAGGAACCCCTCACCAGGGTATCCCGGTTTTCTTACCAGATGTAATGAGGGGGGATCTTCCCGAAATGCCACCCGAAACTGAAAAAGTCCCCGCTTTTTGGCTGATGGAGTCCCTGCTGTCTGTCCCCCACCCAGTAATTCGCTCGTAAGTCACGATTCGTATTACTTCTTATGAAACTGTAGTTAGCCTACAGAACTCCCGGTCTTCTTGTTCGATTTGACTTCCCCGTGGGGCTTTATCTTCCCTTTTTCACCCGTGTGCAGTTTAATTCCCAATTGTAAAGCGTTTGTTTTAATTTACGGCGGCTTTTTTCACACGCCCCCACAACCGCCGACTTTTCTTTTTCTAACAGACAAGTTATCGTCGACCAAAAGAAATTTTGTTGATTTTTGCGTATCGCTGAGAGCTTTTCTTTTTGCCCCCCTGTGTGTGTTTTCGTTAGAATCTTTTATTTTTTTTTTATTGTGTCCGTTTTTTCCGTACTAACGAGTCCGAAATGCGAGTTCATAAGAGCAGTCGTAATGCCTTCCTCTTCGGATTCCCTTTGGTTTTTGATTCTCATTTACAGACAGCCGCAGCTATTTTCCTCGTCCCTCGGGCAGTTACTCCTTGATCTTGCTTCTTCCCCCTCGAGTTTTTTCGCCAATACCCCCTCTAATTCTTTTTCTGTAAGTAATTTTTTTTCCCCCTTTCGACTAAGACAATATTCCCCTCTTTCAGGCTCGCTACGCTTTGGAAGACACTCTTGACCCCTCCCTCCCCGCCCTGAACATTCTCCCTAAAATCAACCTCTGAAAAAAACCCGGGCCGTTCTGGGGTTTCCCTTCTCGAAACTCGCTTTCCCCACCAGCCAGGTCGAAGTCTTTCCCCCTTTTTTTTTTTCCGGGCGGCCCCCCCCACTTTTTTCGGCCTTGTGCTCGTTGTAATTCCACTTTTTTGAACTGTTTGGCGGGCGGCCAAGGCGACGTGTCCTTTGTCTTTTCAGTTAGTGGGTTTCCATTCGGAAAGTCGTTTCTCCATGATGAACAGCTTCCTTTACTCTTCGCGTCATCCATCGACTTCCTCCCTTTTCCTGCCGCGCTCGTCGACACCCCTTTTTTCTCCCAGAGAATAAGGTTCGGCCCCCTTTGATTTCGCCGTTTTGAGTTAGTCCTGTTCCTCTCTCAGAGGGTTTTTCACGGGAGTTTTTGTGTCTGCCTTGAGTCCGTGTGCAGCCATCCCCATCTTCCCCATAAAAAAGTTCATCCCGCAAGCCGTAAGACTGTCACGCTTCATTGCGGCCGTGACCTGCTCAGGAACAACGCCCCGCGAGATTCGCTTTTCAGAAATGCTCGCTCCCCCCCCCCGATAGCAGGTTTTTACCAACCAAGGAATTCCCTACTAACTGAGAGGGAAGAAGGACCGATTATGGTAGGCGTTTTATCCTGGCTTGCAACTTGGCCCTCTACTAGGGGTTTCCGCACAACCCCTTTCCGATCGTTTCGGCCTGGCGAGAGCACTTCTCTTCTCTCTGGACTCCTGAACTTTTTTTTTCGATCTCCGGAACGTCCTTCATCTTTCCTTGAAGTCGCAACCCCGAAAGCCCCTCCGAGGCGTTTTCCCCCCTCTGCGTTGATCGGGTTTTCTGTCCAACATTCGCTCCCAGCGCAGGTTTCTCCGCATCCTGTCCTCCAGCCGCTGACCAATGCTTCTGCTGCAATAACCTACCGAGTAAGGTTTTCTTGGCCATCATGGCCCCCGCGATTTTGATACGTATATTGCTTTTCGACGCTGTGCCTTCTTTTGCTGCGCCTGCACACCGCCTCCCCCCGGCGTTGATAATATGATCAGTGTTGACCCCCTTAGTTCCCTTCTTTCTCGAATCTTCCTGATTCCAAATAAGGCTGAAATCCTCCTCGAAGAATTTTCCTCCGCCCTTGAATCTTTGCCTTTTTCAATGGTATGCATTGGTAGGTACACCAGTGTCTCAGCACCTTTTTAGATGGAATATTGCCCTCGAGCACCTTGCCGGGTGCCGCTTAGATGCTTTAGGCCGTTGCTCTGTTCTCAGTGGGTTGCCATCCAGGAGGCCGGCGCTTTTGGTGGAATGCTGACTCTTTTCCAGCGTTCGTTTACCTGAGATCCAATCCGCTATGAGACGCGTGGAAGCTGCTTCTCCCGCTGAGCCGTCAGGTTTCCCCCTCCCCACCTTTGATTTTCCCCAGCACCTTGTTCCGCCGCCTTTTTCCCCTCCCCAACATCGTTTAGCCCGATTTTTTGACACCCTGACCCCCACACACTTTATCCCCTACCCCTATCTCATTCATTTATCTGAGCCGGACGCCTCTTTTGGATTGGAGTAGCCGAAGTACGCGTTTTCATCAGAGCCACGCAACACGCTATCGTAGTTCGTTGATCGTTGAGTCTTCCGTCCCCCTGTACTTTGCTAAAGCCGAGGGGAGGTTTGGCCCCGCCGGCGTAAGGCCAACTCTCTTCAACCAGGTAGTACCGCCCTCCCTTTTTTTCTGTCTGGTTTTCAATTCCCACATCTCTTTTCCTGTACCTGTAAGCAGCGAGCCCCTGAAATTCTGGATATAATGGAGAACAAGGTAGTAGCTCCGGCTCCCTCTTCTTTTTGCGACCCCCCATTGTGTTGCTTTGGTTTGTTGCGGTTTTGCGATATCTCTTTAATATCGCTTGTGCGTAATTCACCTCCCTACCCCCCTTTTTAACTACGACCACCAAACCCCATTTGAAGGTACGTGTGTTTTTCTTCTTCCTCATTCCTACGCTGGCCAAAGTCCCCTTTACCGGATCCGGCTATTGTCTTTCTCTCGCGGCAGGTTTACAGACGATTCCGCTGTCCCGACAGTTTCAAACCGTGTCATTCGTCGTGACGACTTTTCTTCTCAATGTTCCCCGCTTCCGGCCCCCCTTTTTTTTAATCTCCCTGGCTTTAGACCGGCCTTTTCTCCCTTATTCCTCAACGATCACGAATTCAGTGTCCATTCGGCAGTGGTTTCTCCGTTCCCCGCAGTACTTCCGGTTACTACCCCTTTGTCCGGCCCCTTACTCGTTCCTTTTTCAACCCGCTGCGGCGCTCTGGAGGGGTTTTAGACCGCGGTAACACCCTTTTTTTTTTGACGGTTTGAGACCAGGTCCCCCCTATAGTTGCTTGGCAGGCCTCGTTGAGTCCGGCGCTCGTCTCAGCTTTAGTTTCTTTCCCCTTTCTGCGTGCTAGCGGCTCTTTCGGCTGATATAAAACTATACGCCTGGGTCACTTCCGCCAAGTCACGTCCGGCCTTTTTTTTTGCACATGCCCCCCCACTGAGATCTACACTGAACCGACACTCTGAAAGTGTTTCCTCCTGCTCAAATTTTGATGGAGGAAGTTGGCCATACACGTTTTTGCGGGTACGTCCCCGTTTTTTCTTATTTTCAGCTACAAAGGCAGACCTTCCTTCGTTTGAGGAAAAGAAATTTGTTCCTTCTTTTCGGTTCAGTTTTATAGGAAAAGGTACACCCTTCTTTTCTTCCCTTCCCGCGGGGTCGCTGGACTGACTGAAACTCAATTGTATAGTCGCCTTTTCCCCTGCTTTTTCGGATTTGCAGCCCAGTACAAATCCTCGTCCTCTTTCCTCCAGCCTCATCAGTAATGCAATCTTTTGCGTTTTAGATCAGTGTGTTTAGCCCCCTGGACTCCCAATTTTGCCCTCACCTCTTTTCTTGTCAGCACCCATCCCTCCCAGCATTTTTTCTCCGGTGGTCTGAACGGGATCGTTCGTTCTCTTTCCTCGCTGGGAGTCGCCCCCCCCCCCCCCCCCCCGATCCAACCCCTCTGCTTTTTCGCTTGCGGGAGAACGTCTGTTTTTTTCAATTAAGTCAGGAGAAGCCAAAATCCCGTGGTTTAGAGTTGTTTCTACCATCTATTGATGCTCCCCTTGCGTGTACTTCAGCATTTCTTCCCTTCTCCCTGAGTCCATAGTGCTAACAAGAGACTTTCCTTTCCCCTATGCGTGTCAACCCCGCCCTCCTTTGGGCAATGTCTGCCGCCTCTCCCTCTCTACCATAACTTCCACGCTTTCCCTTTTCTATACGTCAGTCCTTTTTTGAGAAATCACTTCCCACCTTCTTC
>Ga0179593_1308516_pt1 | contig 17508 bp, 20 predicted proteins | sample CZODoug2_1_08_16_FD_185931 | JGI IMG/M metagenome (GOLD analysis project Ga0179593, IMG submission 185931) | Vadose zone soil fungal communities from Angelo Coast Range Reserve, California, USA - CZODoug2_1_08_16fungal (PacBio error correction) | ecosystem: Environmental > Terrestrial > Soil >... | reverse complement strand
TTCACGTGTTGAAGGGAGGCGCTTTTTTACGATTCTTTCTTCCTCTGCGAAGACCTGAAACCTCCTCCGGCTTAGTCCGCTTTTTTGCTGCTAACAGGCTCTACTTAAGATCAAAATGTCTCTTCTGCTCATGTGTATTTTTTTTTCTTTTTTGGTGTTCTTTCCTCCTTCTTTTCTCCATGCCGCGACGACTTAAACGGTTCCGGTTTACTCTCGGGTGCCCCCCCTCTGCTCCGGATCCAAAATGGCACCCCCCCCCCCCCCTTCCCCTTATAGAGGTCCCCGCCCAGTCATTCCCCCTACCCCTTTCCTGCATCCGTTGCAAGAGCCAAAGTGACATTGGTCTCCCCCCCCCCACCCCCTAATTTTTCCCCGCTCTAGGCCCCGTTTTTCCGGGCCCTTATAGAGCTGATTTTCCCGTCGGTTCCCTCCCCCTCTGTGGACACCGGTTCCTAACCAAGATAATGATTCCCACCCCCCTCTAGGCTGCCTATGACGCTTCGAAGACAGCTCATCGCGAGAGGGACGGCTGTTTGAAGTTAAACCGAAGGTTCGCGGCTTTTTCTCAGAATGACCTTCTTGGCCTTGATTTCGTAGCCTCAATGGGTCCCACCCTCACTTCTCTGCCTCCGAGCCGGTCGCCGACGGGCAGTTTTTGACGAGACCTCTATGTGTCTCTAGGAGATGTTTAATGTTTTCTCCTCCACAGTTGGAAGTTGTACCACCTTGCGTTTTCATTTCGCTTCTACGTACGAGACGATAAAGAGCATGCTCACCGTTTTCTAGTCATCCTGGAAGGTATGTTCGCCTTTGGCTGCGATGGGTTCCACATTGTGGGCCGCATCCTACGGCGACCTTTGGTCGTTTTTACTTGACATGCGGTAATTTTCCCTTTTTGTTGTCTCTTTGCCGTCCCTAGGATTCAAGACCGCCCCCCGCCTTTTTTACGTCCTTTTTCGGCCTCTCCCCGCTTCGTTGTTCGATTCACAAACAATTTGGTATGCTCTTCCCCCGATGCGATCTCAGTGTTTTTTCACGCCTCTCTCCGGCTCTGTTTTACAACCTGAACGGTTATTTGGGAGTATTCTGCCATTCCTTGTTTTCTTTCCCCCGTATCTCGCGTCGTTCACACGGCCTCGAAATCGGCTCCCTAGGTCCATCCTTCTCCCTCCGCGAATTTCAGACACTCTCTTTCGAGGCGTCAACCCTTTTCTTACTGCGATGGCCCCTGAGATCCAGTGTTTTTTTCTTCCGTCATCTATTGAGCCCCCCTTCGCTTTCCTTCTTCCTCCGACCCCGAAATGCCCGATTTCCCCTTGTTCCCTGCGCTCAGAAAGGTCGTGGTTATAACCTGCATGGCAGTCTAGATCGCGATGGTACCCCTCTCCCCTTTCTCTCGCCTCCGCTTGAAATAGGATTCCTGCACTAATTATCCCTTAAGATCTTACAGGGGTCACATTCTCTCCGCCCCCTCGTGACGTGGACCCACCCCCGGATGTTACGCTTCCTCCCCTTCTTTTCCCCACCACTTGTTAGGATAGGGCCGAGCTCCTTTCATTCTGCGGCGTTATCCCCCCCCCTCTTTCTCTTACTGCCGGTCCCCCACGTACCGATCGAGCCATTTTTTCAAGAGATCACGGCCCCTTTCCTTTCTTCGCCCTTAAATCTTTCTTGATGAGTCGCCCTCTGCCCGAGATACATGTACAAGCATGGGGTACTTCGACCAGCGTAGCTCTCGTGTTTTCCTGCTTTTTGGGCTTTTTACAGCTTTTTCCCTTTAGGTTAAGTCATGAAATAGCAATTGAAGAAGTACCCTTCTTTCGCGCGACAAGTTCCAGGGGTTCCCCCCCTTTTCAAAGGGCTTGTTGGGGCCCAACTGCTTGGGATGGTTTGTGACACAGCACAGTGCATCATCTTTTTTTCCCCTGTTCCCAAACTTTCCCGTCGCACCTTGTCATTTTACCTACCTCGGCTCCTCATTCTTCCAACCTGAGGACCCTGTGGTTTCTTTTCTCCCTTGATCGCCCCCCCGTTTTTCTTCACTTCAGGAAGAGATTTTGTTGGAAATCTTTTTTCCTTTTTTTCGGCTATTCTTTCCTACACTTCAGGCTTCATTCTCCCCTCCGAGACGACCCAACACCATTCTGGTCCCTCCCCATCGTTCTACACTAAAAATGCAAAGGCTTAGCATTCTTCAGGTTGCCCCTTTTTCACGTTCGCCTCTCCTTTTCTTGCCTTTTTGTTCAACAGCTTGATCCTCTCTTTTCTCCTCCGGTTGTTGAGCTTCATCCTCGATTTCCATCCAGGGACGGAGGCCCGGCCCCTGAACCATGAAGTCCCCCCCATTGGGCCTTTTTTTCTTGATCTGTTCGCTCTTTGTTGCGTTTCTCTAGGGATACTTTGCAGATTTCTCTGTCTTCATCTCCTCGACCCCAGAACCTTTTTCTTCGAACTGTCCTTTTCCTTGTTCGGCCTTCTTGCCCTCCCCATTGTCGATGCCGGCAGAGGTCCCCAAGGAAAGCTCTCTAATTCTTACCGGCCCCTCGATCTACAACCAATGGCTCTTGATTATTTTCGGGAAAACTACCCCTTCACTTTCTTCACCCCGATTCCCAAGGTTGGCCCCAAAACGAAGGTGACGTGGTTTTCCACCCTTGCGGCTTGCTTTTCTGCGCTCAACTAATTGGACGGAGTAACACATTGGAGATTCTTCTTAATATGATAAGTTGACGCCACCTTCCTGCAATCTGGTCACTCCCTATCTGAAAGCTTTTAGACGTAAATTGCGAATAGTTTCACCTTCGCCTTATCTGGAAACTCCCGAACATTCCTTCCGATCCTTTTTGTATAGGGCTTTTTTCCCCCTTTCACCGGCATCGTCGTGGTTGAAGGGATAATGAAATTCCTTCATCCGTAAATATTCAGTTTATTGTCCTTCTCCTGGCCAGCTCGCGAACCTCATAATCTTTTCCCTCCCGGCTTTTTCTCCTGAATCTTAATCCTTGGGGAGTTCAGCCGGAGAAGCCTTTCGCGCTATTCCTCCCCCGGTAAAGCCCCTGATCGCGTTCCCTCCCTGTGCTTGAAAATGAGGTCTTTAACATATCCAGATCTTTAGCAGTGAGCGTTCCTCGACTGCCGCTTTTTTCTCCTCCATCCTACTTTAGTCTCTCCGGTAAAAGGTAATTTGGAGTTTTCTTGTCCGTCGCGGCTTTCTGCAGACCTTTTTTTCCCCCCCCATTTGACTTCTTCCCCCGGATCCTGCCAGTGCCTCGAGAGAGCCCAATAGTCAATCGACGCTCTTCTCTGTTCCCCACTTTCGGGACCGTCTCGGCTGAGGAAGATCGTACTTTTTCTCGCTTCGAGGCCCATGTTACACATAGCGGATTACTAACGGCCTTTGGCTCATCCTCGCGCACCCACCCCAGTATACCCGTTCTTTTCTGACTCTTTCGAACATCTTTCGTAAGTTTTCTATACCCCCTAGAAAGATCGCTGCTAAGGCTTCCTTTGGCATTCTGTACCCTCTCCTGCGCGTGCGGTATCTGTCCCCCCTCTTAGTGTTCCGTGTTCCGGATGTGAATTCCAAGAGCAATACCTCCCCATTTCCTCCCGATTTAATTCAGTCCCTTTCCCCTGGAGATTTCCTTCCCTCCATCCGATGCCGAGGCAGGCCCACCATTGGATCCCCGCAAATAGTCACTTAGTTTTTCGATCACGGTGCTCACTAGGCCGACCCCTATCGACCTCATTTCGATTTCTATATCCGAGTGCGTCCCCCTCCAACGACTATTACGTACCCCTTGCCTCCTCTCTCTTCTAAGAGAAACCTACCCCCGGCCTCTTTTCTCCCCCGGCTCTGGGATCCGAAATTTCCCCCGGCTCCCAACAGACCCCAATAAGTAAGGAATTCCGAGGAAACCGTGGTTTTGGACCTTCTCATTTCTTTGTCCCCTTTCCGAGACTCACAGCCTGAGGCCCCACTTCTTTCTTTTCTATAATTCTCCGAGCTATCTTTGAGAATTATCCCTTTTCGCGCAAACTTTGTACACCCATAGGGCGTGGAAAGGGGATAGTTTTACTTCCCATTCTTTTTCATAAGGGCACCCGTCAAAATACAGGTCCGCTCGGGAAGTATGGTTTTGGCTCCCTGATGGACTTTTTTATAGTGACCGTTATGATTCCCGGTATCTTTTACTTAGGGCGGTACCGTCCTCTACTTCTGTGGTTGTGTTGTTCACGATTCCGTGATAGCGGTGCCTCCTCCCCCCCCCGCCCCGCGTCGGGAAGAAGAATTCTTCGTTCTGACCGAGTCGATTACAAACACCAACTTCTCTAGTCCTTTTTTCTCGCTCCCTACCTAGACGCCGTTCCTCCTCCTTAGCGTCCCCCGTACGTGGCTTTTTCCTGTCTTTCTCTGATGGAACGAAGATCGCAAAGTAAGCCCCCGTCCCACCCTTTTTGCCATCTCTCCTTTTCACTACCTCACCTTTGTTGTGTGTTTTTCTTTCACGTTTTTGCCGGTTCTTTTGAGAGGTGTGTCTCTTAGTTTCCTTCTTCGAACGCCTGCCGTCCCGTCATCGGAGCTTTTGGCCCCCTTCTTTTCTAGTTTCGACTCACCCCTGGCTCAGCTCGATCAGGATGGGGATAGCTTCGTCGCAAGCCGCGCAGTATTAACGCTTTGTGTAACTTCCCCTAGGGTCTGCCTTTTTCCGCCGGGCTTCCCAAATTTCGCAAAACCCCAAATCGTCGCGCCGTCCCCTCGTCCCCAGGAACCTTTCCGCATCTTGGGCATAAGAACACCCCGTGAGCCCCCCCCCTATCTGATTCCTCTTTCTACTTCGCGGGCCCTTCTCTCTCCTGATCGGTACCCTCATTACAGTTTGATATGTTTTCCCCCCTTTTCCCTTGCATGATCATTCTCACCCCCCCCCCCCCAGATTCATCCTCGCGATTGACTGAGCGCAGCTTTTTTATCTCCCCCTCTCGAGTTGCGGCCCCCTTGCCCAAATCGTCCGCCTGCGTTGCTTTTTCAGAATGCCGGGTTGTTAGTTCGCGCTCTTTTTGAAAGCATTCTTCTGGGAACTATCTTTCTCCCTCGGACGTTTGGGGACCGCCTACCCCCCCGATTTTTAGATCATTTTCCTCTAGACTTCCCGGTGTCTGAGTCAATTCTTTACGTTTTTTCTCCTCAATCCCTCCGCGAGTCGCATATCAATTTTGAGCTGTCGCTTCCACGATCTCTTAAACGTTGATCTAGAGAATCTGGAGGATTGTTCTGAAGTGATTTTTTCCGGATTTTTTTCTTTTCTCGGAGAATGCATCGCGCGCCCGGGCTTCTAGTAATGGGTGGTTCTGTTTTTTTCTATGCCTCACCAGGATGAACACTCCTCAGCACTCTTCACGGATATACTCACGAGCCGCTTAGATCGTCTACATTTCATCTCCCCCAGATTGAGTCTTAGGGGTAGATTGTATCCCTTTTTTTCCGGTTGATTCGCCCTATTTTCTCAGGGAAGAGGGCACCAAGCCACCTCACTGTCGAGTGTTGTTATTCTGTAGCCAACCTTTATCCCCCCGCTTGAAATTGCCCTACCCCCCCCCCTGGAGAAAGACATTAGATCAGCCTCTCCCCCGTTCCCCATTGACTCCGGACTCCCCTTGTGATCAAAAGGTTTTCGTGAGCTCTCGTTGTCATACGCTTCTCGTCGAATCCAGATTCTCCGTCGTCTGACTTTTTCCTGATCCTCACGCCGACACCGTTTTTCACTCAAGAGGTGTTAAGATGAACTAGAACATTAGTTGCTTTCGATACTACTGGAAGAGACTTTTACGGCCGCCCCGTCCACTGTATCCTCTTCCCTCAGAATTTTAAGGCCGGTCTTGCTTTCTCCCCCCGCACTTATCCTGACACCTTCTTCGTTTTTCACGCGCCCCTCGTCCTGTCGGCCGACCCATTTAGCGCGCGAAGTAGCCCGTCGTTTCCGTCAATCTTTTCCCTCAGTGTACGCGAGGAATGAGATTTGCGGTCCTGTTTTCCAGGGATTCCTTGAACACACGAACGGCATGTGTGCCTCCCGGGAGGCAAAATCCCTCTCGGTTGCCCCCCTTGACATTCATTCTAGATATCAGACGTTGCCTCGAGAAAGGGAATCATGGACTTCCTCCCTCTTAGCCATCCTGGGACATGCAGGGTGCTTTCTTTCTTCTTTTCAGTTTGACAGCAGTAGGACTCGAAAGGGGATTGATCTTCTAACATTTTCCCATTTTTCCCCCCCATTGCTGTTGGTGCCCAATATGGGGAGGTTCACCTGAACAGTTTCTTTCCGCATATTGTGTTGTAAAGAACCCCAAACCTCCCCCGATTCTCTTGTAATTCAGAAGAGTTTCTTTTCCCCTTTCCTTTTTCCCCCCACATTGGCTTCCTTGGTTGATCTCCGGAAGATGTTTATTCCTCCTTCCGCCTGGCGGGCCATTTCACATCGCATTGTTTAGGCTAGCGGATTTCCTCCCTCTCCGCTATCACTTCTCCGCGACGACCCTCCTCAACAAAAGAGGCCTCACCCATCGTTACACCTACCCACACAAGCTAGTCTCTTAGTTTTGTTCAATTTTCACGATCCCTCCGGAGGATTCCATGGCATCTAAAGTAATAATATTTTGTTTGTTGGCGAGCTCTTTCCTCTTACTCCAGCAGAGTGCCGTGAACTGCACCTTCCTTTGATCACACTTTCAAGTTTTCATTTTCGGTGTAACCAAAAAGCGGAAGAGGGGTTGCGGTCTTTTTCTTCTCCTGTACCGAGGTGGAGCTGTAATCCTCACCGACCCCTCCCCCAGGCTATTTTTCCCCGAACCCGACAAAATTGCTTCTTCTTTTCCGCAAACACGTCTGCCGTCGAGCTCCACCCGGATCCCTGTTCTAATTTCGTCAAACCCTTCTCTTCCCATGACAAGGTCTTGCTCCTTTGCTTTTCGTTTACCACATATCCTTTAACATTTTTCCCCCCCCTCTAAACCGAAGGTTGTCCCCAACCGCCACTGTGGGCCCAATGGAATTAGGCTTTTCGCGACCATAATGGGGCTTCAGGCCCTTTTCTCTTGCTGCGGAACTCTTAGGAAGTGAAGCACGTAAAACCCCACGCCTTCCCCCCCCCGGCTACGCGTTCCGATTGAAATTATCTTCCTTTAACTTCCCTCATTTCTCGATCTCACTCTGCATTTGCAGAAATGTTTTTGATAGGGCTTCATCTTCTCCGTTTTTTCTTTTTGCGAAGTATACCCTTGATCCCGAGGCCCCAGCCCCCCCTTATCTTTTCGCCAGCTCGGTCCGTCCCTGGAAGATGTTGAGACCTTCTAGTTTCATTACGGGACTCGTTTTCTGCCACTTCCTCCCGGTACCTTGCTCTTGGACTCAACTTTTCCGACCCAGGTGAAATGTCTTTTCTGCCCTCCTGCGGGCCGGAAACGGAGGGGACTAGTCCCCTTTCTTTTGCTCTTCTCGTTTATAGCGAACATGAATTTTCTCCAAGCGATATGAGCTGCTTCCCACCCGGCCTACTTATCCCTTTTCGGTTCGTCGGCGGAAATGAATCGTACTTCCCCCCTCAAGCGGGAGGCTACGCGACGATGCCTCGCCTTATCTCAACCTTTTTTTCCTCGCCTAAGAAAGCCCCGCGCGTCTCCCTTCGTTACGTCGCGGTTCGGCCTATGTTCTTTTTCCCTCGTTCTGCCTCTCTTATCGTCCGTTGACCGATAGAGAAGATCGCCCCCCATTCCGTGGGCGTCGCAATCTCAAAACACTTCCTTCAGGTTTCTCCACCCGTCCGATACAATCTTAGACGTTTTCTTTCAACAACTGATCCACTTATATCTGCCCCCCGCACTCATGTTTGCTTTTACTTCTACCATCGCAGAGGAGTCTTTAGTTTGATTAACGCTGTCTTTTGTCGGTGGAATACGATTTAATTGACCCCCCGCCCCAACACCCGTACCTCCAATTGCGGCCTCTGGAAACTACCCCCCACTTCCTCTTGGTAGGCTCATGCCCCCGCTTTTCCCTCCCGCCATCCCCGTTTCCCATCAATTGATTAGCTCTCCCCTTTTCGCATCTCCTGCAGTCCTCTGGCCTCTTTGCTCCCCTCCTCGAGATTGCCCAATGAAGGAGCTCATGCCCCCCTCTCTGATCAGCGCAACTGGACATCGTAACCCTGCAGCGGCGTCTCCGGCAGGAGGAATCCCGAGATTCCTAGATCGTACCTAGACACTCAGGTAAGGGGCTGAGAAACTCCGTTTTTACGGAGGGGGGTGCCCTGGATATTAGTTCCTCGAGTCAGAGTCCATCCCTCTTCTCCTCGTATAGAGATATATTTGTTTTATTATCTTTTTAGTCCCCGTTTCCACCATCGGTTCTTTCAGAGGCATGCTGATTTTACATCGATAGCAGGGCAAGGACGATCCTACAGGCGGAGAGAGGTTCGTTGAAAGAGCTTTTAGCTTTATTGCCCCTGGGGAGGACTTCTCTTTGTCCTCTTTTCGGGTCCCTTCTCTATTGGGGTGTTTTGATAAATTTTTCATTCCTCTCCTCTTGTCGCCCCGAGTAATGGACCCTTAATCCTTTTTTTCGGCTTTTCCTACGAGCATCAAACTCCCCCATAATGCTAGACCTTTTGTTTGTAGCGCGGCGACCCTAATGCCGCGGCCCTCACCAATCGTAGCCCTCTTCTTTGGATTCCCCCTTGCATGCTTCTCCGAGTCCTCCTCTTTCCTCCCAATCAGTAAGAATACCGGCCCCCCCCCCTGAAATACTCCTTTCCCTTCACTATCCTTTTTTTGTTGATGGCCTCTTAACTTTGGGGTTTTCAGGTCCTCCTTGTATTTATTGAGTCTCTTCCGGCGACCCCCTTCCCTCCCGTAAAAGTCGTCTTCTCCTCTTGGTGGAGGTAGTAATCCTCCATCACCCCGGTCTAGCTGTCTGATGGCTGGCTTTCTTCCCTTTCGCAATCCTCTAAGAATCGGTCTGTTTCCCTGAACGGCGGGCGCACTCTGAGTGCCGGATCCCCCCCCTTAGACCCCAACCCCCCTTCACTTGAGAGGTTCCTCCCCCCACTCGTTACAAAGAACAGTGCCGCATCCGCGGGCCTTGACAAAGCGTCCCCCTCTCGGGAGCCCCACCTTTTCCTCTTCCCTCCTTCTCTCCTTTTTGCACGGGCCCTTTACTCCTTATCCTTCCCCGGCATCTGCAGACCCTATTTGAAAACGGTCTAAAAAGTCATTTTCCCCCCCAAACAAGTTTCGAGAGCCTTCCTCTTGACGAGTGCATTTAGTCCGTGGCGGGAGGGACCTTTGGACAAAATTCCGGCTGACCTTACTTTTGCCTGCATTTCCTTAAGTTTCATTTTGTTTGAGGCCTTTCAAAGAACGTCGGAGTTTCGAATCGACCCCTTTTTCCCCGTCTCTACTCGCAATATGGTACTGCTTATTTCCCTTCCCTCTTCCGGTTCGAACTTTTGTTGCCTTTTGCGCATCCTCCGTCTTCGATAGAACGTATATGCGCGTCGCTGTATCCCCCCGTGGATAGAGAAGAATAGGTCCCGATTTGGTTGTTTTCTTGAAGTTCTGGAGCTGAATTCAGCTTTCTTCCAATCGCCCTCACAGGAAGGATTGATCTTTTTTTTTTTTACTTTTCTGTTTTTGTTTGGTTATTTACTTTTTTCTCAAGACCCTATGCAGCCGTCGTCCCAGGATCTTCTCATCCCGCGCCGCAGGGTTTTTTTCCCCGTCGCTCCCCACCGATGTCTGGAGTTCCTCTGGTTTTTATCAGTTTTTCGATCATGACGTCTTAGGCTTTGCAGTTTTGACAAGACCGACTTTGTTTTGGTGTCTTTAGTGCGTAGTCAAATGCCTTGTTGTGATTCCCATCGTCCCTGAATCGTGAAATCTCGTTATACCGGCCCATCTTCTTACTCCGCAGCCGCGCCAAGGTCCCCTCCCATTGGATAGTCCTCTGTATTTTGCCCTAAAAAGGGTGCGGGTCTCTTTTTCATTATAGATGTTAGATTATCCCCCCTCTTTTTGTCCTTCCTAGTCATGTTGATTCCTGACGGCCTCCTCCGACCCGAAACAAAAAGTGCCCGCTTCTCGAATCGTTTTTATACCTTGCATGGTTCCTCCCCTTAAGCGGGAGGATGACTCCCTTCTACCCCTTCCCCCTCTTCCTGCCCTTCTATGAGACTCATTCTCTTACGATCTTACCTTTTCTCTTGAAATAAGAAATTTGAAGATGGCCAGTACCCCGGTATGCTCCTCTAAGAATCCCGTCTTCCCAGTTTCCCCCTCGCGTTCGTCCTCTTGGCAGAGTTGTCATTGAGTCTGGCTGAGGAAGAATTTTATGATAAAGGACTTCTTATACGGCAAACCGGAAGATGTTCCAGCGTAAAGCCCTCTAACAATCCTTCTGTCCACTGCATATAGCGTATTCACCTTTAGCCTTTGCCTCTGACTTTCACCAGCCGGGGCAGTCCTTCCTCGATTCAAGATCCTGCACCTGAGTTTGGGCTTTCCTTCAAGTATTCATAGGTTCCTCCCTTCCCACTCCCTTGCTTGTCAAATTATTTGTGATCCCCATGTCCCCTTTAGACCATCCCATCGGTTGGTTTACCAATGATTGGCTTTCTTTGTGTTGCCCACGCAAAGTGTTATTCAGTTCCTTTAGGTTTTTTCCCTTCAACTAGTCCCGCAGACCTTGTCCTTATTTCTCATGAATTTGAATTCGGACCCCATCCTTCTTATTGGTGGATTTTTTCTCATAATAAATGTTTCTTCAATGGCAGCGTTGATGCAATTTCCTACCTAGCCTTTCTGTATCTTTCTTGCATTCTTACCTTCTCAGCTTTTCACCAGGTTGGTGAACCTTTCCCCGCCCAAAACAGTTCTTTTCCCCTCCGAAAAGTTCCCCATCCCCACCCTTTGTCCCTTTTTGGACTTTTTTTCTTTTACGGCGGATCTCGGCCGTATTCCGCTCTCTCTTTTACTCCTAATCAGTTGTTTTGGTTTATCTCGGGCGTGCATCCATTTTGATTCTCCCTTGAAACTTTAACCCCCCCTCTTTCCCACCTGCTTATTTGGTGTTCCCTCTTTTCGTCCTCTTTTGTTTGCGTGTCGTGAAGGGAAATGATGCCTCGGTGAGCTAGGAAGCCCTCCTAGACAAGACCCATTCTCTCCAGCACATCCCGGAGTTCCCCCGGTAGATGGCCCTTCTTCTTCAACCAAGGTTCCTTTCCTGCAGACCTCCCTCCCCCCCTTAACCATGCGTCCAATGAGATGACTTTCCCAAAGGGCTGGCTCTTGTCGTTCACCAACTATGACGGTCTCCACTCTTTCTAACTACATCAGGTTGCCCAAAAGAAGATTTTTCAACAATTTTTTCCTTCTTCCCTTATGTTCTAACATGGGTTTCTTCAGCCATGCGAGTTCTCCTTGCCCTTGATTTGCTTTTTCCCCCACCGCAGGTCCGCCCTCGTCCCCCACGAGTGTATAAACATTCCGTTGACCGTCTCTAGCCCGGCTCCTTATTCTCTACTGTCCGTCACGTTGAAGCTACGCTGTTGCTCCTGTTTTTCCCTTTTTTGCATCAGTGGTTCGGCGTATCGGGATCCTTTTCTTCCCCCTCATATAAGGCGCCGTGCCCATCTCTTCTAAGCAGGAGAGGAAGTGTACTTCCCTCCCCTAAGTTTCGGAGGAGTGAGAGGTCTTTTGCGCGAGATTGTCACCCCCTAGAATATCCTTGATACGTGCTTGACCCAATTGAGGGCCTCCACCTTGGCGGACCTTATCTTCCAGTCTCTTTCACGCTTTCAGAGCGTCTAGTAGCATTTCAATTATGCTCTGCTTAATTCCTCCGCCACCCGGCAGTTGCTCCGGTTCTCTTCTCTTTGAATGCGACGACCCACCCTCGACCGAGAGATTTCCCCTTTCTGCGTTAAGACACCTGCCCTGAACCGCTAGCTCCTTCTTCAGATGTAAGGATATTTCTGATTGGACGGAATCTTCTTTCGAATGGCTCGATCTCTTAGTTGACCTTACCCTAAGCTATATCTCCAAATGAGTGGCACACGCCGACGAATCTTCCCCCAACAGATAGTTACGGTCTTTCCCCCTGCTCCTCCTAAACCCGGGCTCCCGTCTTACAAAACATACCCATAGATAGAACTGGAACCCCTTTTTTCGCTTTACTTCTTTACCATCTTCGAGTTTTAGAGTGACGGAGGAATCCCTGGCCTTTGTCTTTCTCTGAGGGTATCGAGGGGCACCAATCCTCAACCCCCTCCCCGAACCAAGGATCAGAGTCCCCCAACCTCCCCATTTCTCTTGATGCAGGCACAGTATACTGTAAGCGAACAAGGACCCCCCTTCACAAATTCCCGTCCGAGCGGATAAAAGGTTTGAGCTCCCTTCCTGCGCAGAGAAGCATGATTTTCCGACTCTCTATATTGAGGAACCCCAAGCGGTTCTAGCCTTCCCCCTCTCGCATAAGAGCCCCGGCTGCTTCCACACAGCGTTCTTCCCCGGAAGATAAGACGTCTCCCCTGCGCGACACTAGACTATATGCCTTTTACCCTCCCTTTGTACGATTTTTTCCACGTTTTTCGCCGCCCCCCTCATAAGCTTACTTCGACTAATTTTTTTGCTCATCTTTTTGTTTGTTCTCTAGATTTCGGCCCCAATTCCCCCACCTCTTTTTTTTTCCCCAGTTTATGCTTTTCCTTCTTCCTATAGACGGCGTCAAAGGACGGCATCTTTAAGTCTTATTAGGTGGGGTCCCCCGCTGTTCTTTTCTTTTCGTCTGATGCGTTCTTCCCCTCTTTTCGGCCCATATACCCCCCCAACCCTCACACATGTCATTTTTTTTTTTTTCCCCTTTCCTTCTTCGAGCGTGAATCGAAAGTACGTGGTTCCCCTTTTGTCCCGGTTACTTCATTCGCGTCTTTCTACCCGAGACTCAACCCGAAAATTGCTCTATCTAGTTTTTTTTTTCGAGAGACGCTTCTGCCCGAAACCTCTCGAAGCCGTGAAGGCGTCAATCCCTTTTGTGCCTCTTCATCCCTCTCCCTCAAGAGAAGAACATCACCACGTGACCCTCTCTCTCCTCCTTCTAAGTTGTTGTCTTTTTTCTATTTTCGAGTCTTCACGTGGGGACGGTATTGTCGGCGTTGTGGAGATCTTTTTCTTCCTCCTCCCCTCTCCCGCCTGAAAGCAACCTAACACGTCCTCTCCTTGTTTTCTTTCTTCGTCTTAGTTTCCTGCGACACCCACGGGAGAGAGAATGATGGCTTTCTTGAATCGCCCTAGTTTAAACGCTGATCTAATCCTGTCTTGTGTTTTCTTGTCCCCCCTTCGCCTCTGTGTCCCCGAGTCGAATTCCTCCCAAATTGCGGGAAACAAACCCCCCCTGGCACCTCGCTCCGGTCCCGCCTTGTCACCAAAGATCCGGTTTCCGGCCAAGCAGGGAGTTTTCCAAGCGCCCCCCTTCTGTTCATCCCACCCAACCTTTCTTTTTCTCTTTCCGTCCCCTAGCCTTTCTTTTTTCGTCCCTTCTAGGATGATCCTTTAACATGAATTTTCCTCGGCCACGACCCCGAGGTGGACCCCGGTTTTCCGACCCATCTCCTTTTTCAACCCAAAGATTAGAGCGCTGCTGGAGGTCTTTTCAGTCATCTCGCTCCCGAGCCGGCCATTAACCCCCCCCAATATTAGACAGCGTGGCGTGCCAGAATGCCATGTACTTGTCTGTCGAGGCTCCTTGCTAAAGTCCGGATTCTGCCCGCGCCGGGGCCTTCGGCCTTTTGTGAACTTTTCCTCTTCGGTCGTTACTACGATCCCCCCTCCTCATATGGACGTTTTGGCTCTCCACTCTAGCGATTTAGTCCTTCTCCCTGCTTTTCGACTCGCTCTTTTTATTCATTAAATTTTCTTTCTCTCATTTCCGGGCGATGGTTCGGTTGTTCTGAGTTTTCTTTTGAGTGTTCCTTCATTGCGAGCGTTCTGGCCTTCCGCGAATTTCGTTTTGTCAACAATCTTCCTCGTTTAGAATGGATGAGTTTTTTTGAGCTTTCCTTTTCCCCTCGGAGGAACCAGCAATCTCATCCTCTTTCGGATTCTCTTGCCCCGAGCAGCCCTCTATTTGTCTGCATTCCTAGTCCAACATGATTTAGGTCGTTTTTCTAGTTCTACTCCGGGTATCTGAAGCTTTCTCCCGGCTGGCTTTTTCACGACCGACCCTGTAGACGTTTTTCGCTCTGTCGCAACTTGTGCTCCTCCCTCCCGAGGGTAAAATTTGACCTTCTCTTGAGTCCATCGTAGAAAGATATTCCCTACGCATTGACTCCCCCGGACGGTTCTGCCTCCTCGGCCGTAGGGGCTCCCACCGGCGAGGCTCGCGAGTCCTGGACTGATACGGGTTGAGTAATCGCATGAGTTTTTATGACCTGCCGCCGCCGTCCGCCACTAACGACTCTTTTCCGTTTAGTCGAGAGACGTCCCGATGGCTCTTACCCAATTGATTTCCGTATCCTCGCTTTTTTACTCGCACTCTCGTTTCTGTCTTCCGTTCCCCGAGGAGTGGCACCTCTATTGTTTACTGTACCCCTTTCTTCATCTTTGGCCTTTTCGTAGCCTCTTTTCCTTCACCCAGGATGCCGCCTTCCTTTTTTTCTTCTTCCCGCGACCTTTTCTTGCGGGCGCTGCCGATCATTCCGAGAGGTTAGATTTCTTCGTGCCGATTTCTTTCCCAGGATATGCCGGCCCCTTCCGTCTTCCTCGGCATTTCCCCTCTAACCCCACTCGATCGGCTCTCTTGCAAATTCTCGTCTTTCCCTTCAGATCTCTGCCCTTTTTGTTTGGATCTCCTTCCCAATCCGTTTTTGAATACCTCGTTCGGCCGAATTTTGCTGAACCGGATGCGGCCGGTTTCCCTTTCATAGTTTCCTCGGTCTCCTCCCTTGCCTTGGAACGTCCTTTATCTCTCTTCCCTAGGAACATTTGACCCTTCCCTATGGTTTGCCCCCTGCTTTATAGGGTGAAAGCAACTCCCTCTGCCTCTCATTCGGTAACACAAACAAATATCCTCGCCTTGTCACGTCATCTATTTGATCCCTGGAGTCCGAATTTTCCACAAGGATTAGTGAAGTATACCTTCCTCCGACCTCACCTGCCTCCAATGTTGTGGTCATTGAGACATCGATTGTCTTTTCTTCTGGTGCTTCAAAATCCCCCTATCTGCATCACGTTAGCCCGCCCTAAAACGCTTATCCTTAACCTCTTTACTACCCAAAATTTCAGCTCGTGGTTCCTTCCAGTTTTTTCTCCCTGCGACTCTCCGGCTTTATTCAAGAGTATCCCCTCCCCTTTTTTTTTTTTTTCTAGCTCTCCGCATTGACCGGATCGGTCGTTCCAAACCCTTCCCCAAACCTGAAGCCCAAAACTTTTGCATTTTTTTTAGGTGGTAACTGTTTGGATCTTTTCGGGTAGTTCTTCTCTTTTGGAGATGCTTCCCTCATTGCTCTCCCTCCCCCTTGGCTGTCGAATTCTCAACCTCTTCCTTCTTTTAGAACCCCTGTCTCTAAGTTTCTCTCTTCCAAAAGGCACCTCCCCCTGACTAATCTTCCCCGCGAGAACAAAGATGACCCTGTCACCCGGGTCCTAGGCGTCCCCAATCTTCCCTTCTCCCTTTCTAAAAGACCCCAGACTGTTTTTTTTTTCCCCCCCCAGACTTGCTGGAAAGTAGGCTTTTTTATCACGAAACCTCATTACGGCCAATTCAACTGGTTCTCTTTCATTATGACCTCTGACAGTGAAGTCCGGAAATTTCCAGCCCTTTGTACGCCCTATAGGACTCCGGTTAGCCTTCCCTTCCTTTACCCCATGCTCTAGTCCCCCTTTCCTACCGACCCCTTATCGTTCGCCCACTTTCATCCTGACTGTAGGGTTTTTATGGCATTCTTTTTTTCCTTCCTTCCTCGCAGATTAATAGTTTCGCCGCCTTTCCAGGTTACTCTCTAGGTTTTTAAGCGCTAGACGGCTCCCTGCTTGGCATGGCATCCAGGCGGATTTTTCAGAGGTCTGTCGATCTTCCGAAAAAGTACGACGATTCTTTTTCTGTCTACGAGGCCTTCCACTAGGAGGAAAGAATTGACTTGCCTCCGGCTGCGTCGCCCTCTGCCTAATGTCAGCTACTTCGTAGCGCCTCCCGTAAACGAATCGTGCAGTTGGTGTCGTCTCCTTCCCGGCCTTGAATCGACTCCTTTTTTCACCCTGATTCGGCATGAGCTCTTCCCATCGAGCGCTACATCCAAGTTGTCGCCGCCTCCCTTCCAGCGCTGAGAGACAATGTCGGTTACCTTCTCGGATCTAGATGTCTCACCCCTCTGTCTCCCTGTTCGGGGACCAGAAGCGCGCTTCGACACAACCCGGAAGTGTTCGCCTCCTCGCTTCCCCCCCTAACTTTTTATTGTCCCCCTTCTCGATTTTTCCTAGGCCAGAAGCGGTCCACACCTTATCCACCACCCAGATCGCCTTCGGCCCCAACTGGCGATCCTGCGACCATCTACTGTGAGTTTTCCGGGAATCCAGGCTCGGATTTTTAGCTTGTTGGGCCTCTTTGCCCACCTACCAAACACGACCCTGGAGCCTCGGACCAAGCTCCTTCACCATGCGCGTATATTACTTATACGGCAGATGCCATAAGCCAGCCCTTCCAACCCGAACCCTCAAATCGCGCTCTTTTGAGCAATATCGACATTCCTGTAGCTCGGAGATGAGTTTTGAATCTCCGAATACAAGCCCTGCCCCAGACGATCGATCTCTCTTCAGCAAATATAGGCCAACCACACTTTACTCTGCTTCCCTCAGGATAGGTTGCCTCCTCCTTGCTTGCAACTGCCCTCCGAACTCGACAATGTCCATTTCATGCTGCCTCACCTAGTCCCTTTAGTTTGGCCCCCAAGGTCCCGTTTGCTCGAGCCGATTAGACTCTTTTCTTCAATAGTAAAGTCCTCGTTTTTTTTATTGCCTTCCTTCGGAAAACCCACTGTTTCCACCATCTTTTTCTGGAACTCTTGGGCCTTCTTTTCCGTTCTGTTAGAGGGCCACTTTTTTTCCCCACCTCCCGGCTAGCGCGTGGCCGAGATTGTTTTGCTCGCTAGGACTCTTTTTCTCTTGCCCGATGACTTCCCCCTGTCTCTTTTCTGTGCGGACTTCTCTACTTTTCATGGTGGTTTTTCGAATTTGGTCTTTCGCTTTTTTTGGAGTGACTCCGTTCCCTGCCCACAATACAGTAATGCTTTCCTTTGCTTGCGCGCTTGCCCTCTCCCTTCCAGACAAGAGGCCGCTCTGCACTTTTTTTCCGCTCTTTTTTTCGCTGAATCAGCCTCAGCACCTAGGACTTTTCCTTTTACGGCTGCTGCGTTCGAGATCAGAATCGCCTTTCCCCCATAGCCGACCCAGGAAACAAATTTC
>Ga0179593_1671364_pt1 | contig 17510 bp, 27 predicted proteins | sample CZODoug2_1_08_16_FD_185931 | JGI IMG/M metagenome (GOLD analysis project Ga0179593, IMG submission 185931) | Vadose zone soil fungal communities from Angelo Coast Range Reserve, California, USA - CZODoug2_1_08_16fungal (PacBio error correction) | ecosystem: Environmental > Terrestrial > Soil >... | reverse complement strand
GGGTTTGCCCAATTCGGTTTTCTTTATCATTTTTTGCTCGTACGACCGATTAACTTCCCCCCCGCGCCTCTCTGAATTTACTTTTTTATCTGACTTCCAACGGGCTGTAGATCCCCTGCCACCTACCCAAAATCCCCATACCCCGATGTTCTTTCCCGTCGACTTCTTAGTTGTAATACTTGAACAAATACCTGCACTTATCCCGCCCCCGGCACATCCCCCCCCCGGGTCTTCGTTTGTTGGGGCCCGGTTGATTGCACCAGGCAATTCATGCTTTTTTTTACATCTTTTAGTGCGTCCCCCTTGTTCCCCCCCCCCCCCAAGTCTTGTTGCCGAGTCCAGTTTTCTCCCTACACGCGCTCCTCCTCCACCCGGTCCGCACTTAGGTCTGCAGTCGTCCTTCACAGATCGCTTGCGTTCCAGTCTTTTTTTCTTTTTTGTGTTTGAAATTCTGTAGCATTCTCTTTTTCCGATCTTCCCCGATTTTTTTTTTTCTTTTTCTTTCCGAACCACGTTTCCCTTTTTATCAGTTCTCTTCTTTCCCTCTTTTGACCTGCCGCGGTTTCCATGGGACTCGAGTACTTCCCTGCAAGCTTTACCATTTTTTTTTTGGCCGTGATTGTGTGAGATTTTTCTTCGGGTCTTTTGTGTTAGGCTACTCGGTCGACCGGAGGTTTTTTTCTTCTCGCGTTCAGTGGCTTGGCCACCCATGAATTTTTATTTATTTGGTGTTTTTTTTTACCCCTGGACTCGATCTTCAGGAGATCCACTGCTTTCGCCCCCCACCCTAGTTGCCCCTTTTTTTCCTTCAGTTCAGTTCCTTCCCTGGCCACAACCCCCTTTTACCGCCCACCTGGATTTTTCATGTTGTGGGCGTTTTCCAGGACCCTTTTCACCTCTCTGCTTTCTTTTCCATTTGCAGCAGAACATCCCTAAACCTTTTTCCTGTGGTCTGATTTTCCTCCCATGTTTTTTGGCGGGTTCTTGTTTTTTCGCCCCCCCCTTTCCGGTTCGTTTGCCCTTCCCGCTTTTACCTCCCTTTTTGAGGGCAAATTTCCAAACCTTCTCACTTAGATCCCTGCATCCTTACTGGATTTTTTTTTGTACCCCCTTTTTTTTTTTCATCCTGCACTTTACTTGCGAGACAACCCTTCCCCCAAAGAAAACCGGGCCTCCCTGGTCTTGCTCTCCATTGTCATGTGACCCATTTTGGGTCTCCTTGGTAATGGGCCTTGCGACTAACCTGATCAGAGTACTTTTCCTTCCCGGCGATCACTTTTTGGGTCGTGTGGTTTCCTCCCCTTCACGCGGCGTCAGACCCGAGTTCTATACGCCCTCTTGTTTCCCCTTGGCCCCTATTTCCGGACTTGTTCTTGCCCCAAGGCCCCACCTGTTTTTTTCAAATAAGTCGTCCCCCTTTTTTTCAAAAGCGCACCTTTTCCCTCGGGGTATTGGTGTAGCGATCAGGATTTTAGTTCCCCTTCATAGACGATGACCCGGTCACCCCTTTTGGGACATACGCTTCCCCTCTGAGATGCCTTTTTTTTTTTGGTTTTTTCCTATAGGGCCTTCTGTCCTCTCCCACGACTTTTTTTGATTCCGCCCCGTCATTTTCCTTAAGGTTTTTCCCGGGTTTTTTAACAACGGTTCCTATTCAGGGCTATCCTCGTATTCCAGCCCAAGTGGACCGTGCGCTCTCCCCCCCGCACGTCCGATCATTCTCTCTCCGCTGACTGAGCTTGCCCGGCACTTTTTTCGCTGGGTGTTTTCAACCCTCCTGAGGTTATTTCCCGTGATCTGACTTCCCAATGTATAGGTCCCCTCTGGGCGGCTTCGCTTGCTTTTACAAGAGTGATTCTCCTTTTCGACCCCTTGCCATTTTTTCTGGTTGCGGGTTTTTGCAGGACAACCCCTTCCTGTGATACCGTGAGGCACCCCCCGCCCAGCAATTTTACATCTTATTTTTGCCTAGTTTGACCGTGCCCGTGCCCCCAAATCTTGCTCCCCCCCCCTGTCAAACGGACCCTTGCGTTTACATGAATGCGGGCGTTCTTTTTGGTTTTTTTTCGCGCATTGCCCATCTTTTTTAGCGGCGAACCTCCTGCCATAGTTTGTCCTCTTTTCGTTTAGCCTTTTGATTTTTTTTGCACATACCCACAACCCGGGCAATAATTTTTACACCCGTCCCTTTTGGTTTAACGCCTAAAGAATCGAAGCTTTACCGTCGCGCCACGAGGGATGGGCTTTTGTGGCCCACCCCCACGATTAAAACACATTGTCCGGTTCTGGAACCGTCGGCCCAAACGCTTTTCCCTCCCTTTGGGGGCGTTTTTTTTTGACCTGTTTTGTCTTTCTGAATAGTTGGTGATACGCGCGGTCCCTTTCTTCCTCCTCCAAAGTTGTATTTAATTTTTTTTCCACGGCCAGTTTTCCCTTTTTTTTTTTTTTTTGCCTTTTTTCGGTGGCGTTCTCCAAACTCCAACCGTTTTTTAGTTGCCCCCTCCAGGGGATGTTTTTACCATCGTTCCCCCTTGGTTTATTGAAACAGTTTTCGCCACCGCCTCCCTTTTTTTTCCTCCTCTTTCGTTTTTTTGTTTTTTGCTCCTCCCCCACTGGTTTTTCCTTTTTTATCTGTGCAAGTTTTTAGACCTTTGCCGGCAACGGTGCGCTTTTTTTTTTTTGTTTTTCCCTTCCTCCTCTTTTTTTCTTCTGAGACTTCTTGCCCTTTTTCCTGTTTACTTTTTGTTGGGCGTTTACTTTTGCTCCCAATGGTTTCTTCGCCAGAATAATTTTCCCTTTCCTTCCTATATTTTCGGGTCTTCTTAGTTTTGTTCAAAGATCCTAAAGGACGTTCCCAACTTTTCGAACCCCCCTGGTACTTTTTTGTCATGTTAGATGGGCGGGATCTGTCCTTTCTTTCAACCGCTATGCGGGGTTTCATCTGATTTTCGAAGTTCCTCCTTGTCAAAAAACCGAGGGTTCCCACCCTCACGTCCGTAACCCCAACGTAGTACCATCAGTGCGATGGTGACTTTGTTTGCCCGCAAGGTAGTTCCCTTTCGAACCCCCACGTTGACGGTGCCCCACGCCCCCTGTTAGTTTCTTCCCCAGCCGTGTCTCTTTTGTGCGTGAAGGGTAGTTCCTATTTCGCTCAGGACCGGGGTTTTTAACCCCTGTCAATCCCTTAGTGTCCGATATTTCTTGCAGCGCAAAATCTTGCCTCCTTTATTGTTCCTCTCACTTTTCCTCCGTGCGTCCCGTGGGGCCCCATCCCGGCAAGGACATTACGAGGCAGTTTTTTGCAATGTGTTGTGAGGAAATTTTGAGGTTTTGTTCTTCTATCGGTGTATAGGGCAGGTCAAGTGTTCTGGTTTGGGCCGTCTAAGTTTGGCTTCCAGACTTGCCTGTAAGCGTTTCCAATGACATTTATGCTTCTACATTTTTTCAGGCGGTCTTTTGCACGTGATGTAAGCTCTCGCTTCGTTTTAGATAGGTCCTGTTTTTTTAACTCTGGATTTTTACATCCACGAGGATTTGGAGTTCCCCATACTACACGCGCCTTTATCGGGCGTCCCTCGGTTCAGTATTTCTGGTTTCATCCCCTTTCTCTCGGGGGCCCACCGTTGTAGTAGCCCCCCTTTCCCGTCCCAGGGGAATTGAGCCGTTTCCGTGGTTGCGGCAGTCTTTCCGTGGATGTCCCCAGCTCTTCCCTATGCAGTCGGCGTTCATTGCCTAGCATTTTACTTTCATCGTCTGATTTGGGTGCGTTTTTTTTTGCTCAACGAGCCGGTGCTTTTTTTTCTTTTCCCAGCTTTTTTCTTTGGACGGCTTTACGTTACTTGTTTGGAATTTCACCCCTTGTGAACTTCCGATGCCCCCAGCGCACTTTTTGGTAACCCCCCCCGTTTTCCCACGCCGCAGTTCTTTTACTCCCCTCTGTAATGTGGTACGCCCCCCCCCCCCACCGGGGCCGCTAGACTTCGGCACAGGTTCTTTATCCCACTGGAATTCCCTTGCTTTTCCTTTCAAATCCACCCCCTCGAGTCCTTCTCGTCAGGTCATTTTTTTAGTTGGAGGTGCGCCTTTGTTCTTTTTCCCGACCTACGCCCCCGTTTTTTGGAAAGGTTTTTTCAGAATCAACTCACTAGTGTCGCCAGTCTACAATCGGGGTAGTTTCTAACCGGTCAATCCGGGACCTTTTTCTATTGTTTTCTTGTTTTCTTTGTCTCCCTCCACAGTTGATTCCAACTTGACGCACTTTGACCAATTCGGCGAGGGTAGGTGTGTTTCACTTCTCGTCAGTTGGCACTTCGACACCCCCCAAACAATCCCAAGAGGAACAGCGATCCCGACACCCCCAAATTCCACTCCCTTTTGTTCTCAGACTAAGTGATTGGCGTGGACCGCCGTTTTGCAAGCAAGCGGCTTTTTTTTTTAGTTTTTTACCCCAAAAAATTCCTTTCCTATTTCTCGTATCGTTAGACCTTTCCACAGGCTTCTCTCCGGAGCCAAATGAGTGGAACACCCCTGGCGAGGCCTTTTGTGAGTAATTTTGTCCTGTGGTAGTCCCCCCCAACACCCGGACCTTTTCACTTTGACCGCAGTTTCCGCTGGGACGTGCTCTCCCCCCCCCTGGTCGGTGCGTTACCGTGACTTTACCTCTTTAACCCCACCCCTCACAACCTCTTTTCCTTCGCCCCCCCCAAAACCTACGTTTGTTACCCATTTGTCAGAACTTTCTCAATCCCCTCTTATTTTTTTCTTTTTTTTTCTTTTCCCCTTTTTTTTCTTTTTTTTTTTTTTTTTTTTTTCTTTTTTTTTTTTTTTTTTCATGTGCCGAGTCCTTCCCTTTTGACCTTCTACTTACCTTCCCTGTTTTCTTTTGAGCCGCCATGATTTGTGGTGAATTTCCCTACTTCCAACCTGTTTGCCATTCCTTTCCTGAACCTGCTCCCAGGACCCCAATACGAATTCTTAACATCTTTGTGCGTTGTTTGGACCTTAAAAAACCCTCCCTTTTATGTTGCTTTTTCCCGGGGTTGAGCTACTTATTTTTAGGTTTTTTCTTTGCATTTTTTTCCCAGATGCCTCCCCTTGTCCACCCCCCAAACACGTTTGTTTCCCCCCCCTTGGATTTCAGCTTCCCCCGGTTTGCTTCATCAGGTGTCAACCCACCCCCTTCCCGGTGTTAAATTTTCTCCGTATCCCCGTTGAGACGAGTGTTTTTCTGTTAGTTATTGAATTGACAAAGAGCTTCGTTTCCCCCACGTTTAGGCATCCCTTTTGTGTCAAAATTTTTGGGTTTTTCAACAAAAGAATGGGGCCTGGTGTATGCGGTATTGATTTTCTCTTTCGACTTCCCGTTTTCCGTTCTCCCCAGCCTTGGCGCGATTTGCACCAGGTGTTCCTTTTGGAGGATTCCCTGCCATGTTTTTCCGATCCCCCTGACAGTGTCCCGCCCCTCTTTTTGCCATTGCCCATTGAGCTTGACAGGCTGGAACAGAGCCGTGACCTTTGTTCCTGATGTTTATAATGGCCGTGGTCAAACCTTGGTTCTTTTTTCCGTCCAGGTTGGCACATATTTCCCCCTTTCTGGGGTCCCCGATGACGTGCTGTTTTACCCCCCCCCCGACCCTAGTTCCTTTCTGATGGTTTTTTTCCTCTTTGCGCGGGCTGATGTTCTTTTTTTCGTTCGGACTTTTTCTTTCACGTCGTCTTGTCTTTCCCTGACTGCTGGTCCCTTTCTCTACTTTCCGTGACTTCATTTTCCGTTACGGCCTGCTGGGATCCCACGGCTTTCTTCTTGCCCCTGCATAGGGGAAACACCTAACCCCAAAACCCTTTTTTGTTGGGTTTGCCGCGACCCAAAGGTTTTTTGTCCCTCCCTAAAATCACGTTCCACATTCTAAGAATTTTTTGGGGCCTTTTTCGTTTTTTTACCAAATTCATGTTCTGGTCCCTCTGTTGTAGATGCTATTGCCCCCTCCTGTCCCGATTCCCCCCTTTCCAGGACTAGATGACTGACATATATCTCCCCCCATCCTTTTTGGTGAGTTTCTACGTTCCCCTTTTTTAGCACCTTTCCAATGGTTTGCGCGTTTTTCCTATGAGGTAATCCACCCCCCTTTCCCTGACATTTAATGCCTCCCACCCTTTGATGTCCGAAGCTTTTTTTGTTGCCCTCCAACCTTTGCTTGTGCGTTGGCAAACCCCCTGTCCGGTTGTTGACCCACTTTTCCTCCACCCCTGTTATAGGCCCCGGTGAATTCCCCTTTTCTTTTTCCCCAAGCGAAAGACCTTTGTTTGTTCAAATAACCCCTCCGAGCCGTTTTTTTTCCTTTGGTTTATTGAGCTTCCCTCTGTGTTGCATACGCTCCGCCCCCCCAGAAGCGTTAGCCTCCGTCACCCCCCAAGGCTCGACTCTGGCTTGCCCCTTAATTCTTTCCTTTTCCCCCCTTCTCGACCGGAATTATTTTTCTTTTTTTTGGTACGAGGGGTTTTATTTCCCCCCCGGGTTCTCTTTATTTCCCTTTATTAAAATTATTTTTTCCAAACCTTCCCCTTCGTCTCAAATGGAGGAGTTACCCATGACCCCTCCCCTCTAAATTTCCCCCCCAACAGGTTTGCCCCCATTTGACTTGTTAATTTTCCTGGGGTTTTTGATTCGGGCCCTTTTTTCCCCCTTCCCCCCGACCCTTTGATGGCAACCTCCGACAGATTGCCTGTAGTGTTCTTTATTTTTTTTTTTTTGGTTTTTATTATGTGTAAACACGTTACCCCTTTGCTTCACTGATTTCCTCATACCCATTTTGTAGCCTTCTTTTCTAATTGTGCGACTTTCTAGATTTTTTTTTCCCCCCCCTACCTACACTGCCCCCCCCTCAAACATCATCCCCCCTTTTCCCCCCGGCTTTTGTGGTGGGCCCTAGGTGAATGAATCCACCCCCTCCTTTGGCTAAGTCAATTGGCCTTTTCCCATTTTGTCCCCCCCCCTTTGGCTTGGGTTTCACCCTTTTTTGCGGCAAAAATGGTGCTTTCCCCCCCCCCGGGTCAAACCCAATTGAGGTTTCTTACAAACAAACCAAGCGTAAAATCGGACCCGCCATTTTCCCCTTTTTTTTGACATCTTTGCGACTCTTTTAAACTTCTTTTGTCCCCGTCCCTTTACAGGTCTCAGGTTTCCCCGCTTTGCCCACCTTTAGCGAATTTTCCCGTCCCACCAGCTTCCGGTCCTGCCGAGCCGGTCCAACCTCGTCGCTTTCTTCGTTTTTTTTTTTTTCGGGTTTTTTTTTCTCCTTGTGAAACCTAGTGGGATCCCTTTTAAATCTTTTCCCCCTTTTTTTTTTTTTCAGGTTTCCGCAGTGTGTTTCATTCTTGGTTGTTCTGGGCCGGATTTTATCCTTTTGACAAAGCGCCTTTTTTTTTTTTCCCTATTTTAGGTTAAGGTTGAAACTTCGTCTTCCGGGTGGTTTGCCTTCCCACACCCGCGTTTCTTTTTTTTCTTTTGTCCAGACGATTTCTTCGCCACTTTTTCTCTTGTCCCCCTCGGACGTCTTAGCGCCTTTGCCCCACCCCCTGACACTCCCCTTCTTGTGTGGCCTTCAAAAAATTTTTGGTCGTTTTTTTTGGCCCACTTCCGCATTGTTAGTTGTTTTTTTTCGTCTTTTCCCTTTTTTGCCCCCCCTTTTTTTTTTTTGTTTTTGGGGTTTTCTGTCCTATCTTTTTTCCTTTCCCTGGTCGTGCTGCTTCGTTACCCCCCCGACCTTTTTTGGCAACTGCGTACCCAAGGTTTCCCCCTGCTGACCCCCCAACTTTGACTAGTGGATTCTGTCCCCTTTACTCATTTCTCCTGTTCCCTTTCACTTTTTTGTGGCCCTTCCCTTTCCCCCTTCGTGAGACAGGGGTTTTTTACCTCCGCAACTCACCCTTTTTTTGAACAGTTTTTTTTTTTCCCCTGATACTAGCGCTCTGCGTGGACTTTTTTTAAAATCCCGTGGTCGCGGTCCCTCTTACCTCGACTTGTCTTTACGAAGTCCCCTCTTCTCTTTTTTTTCCCTTTTTAGTGGCGCGACGCTTTTTTTTTCGTTTGACGTTGTTGGCCGCGCTGAGCCCCAGCTTTCCCAAGTTCTGCTGTTATTTTTTTGACTTTTTTTCAATGTTTGTCTCCGGCCAACGTACCCTCTTTCCATTTCGCCTTTTTTTTCCCCCAAAGTTTTTTGTTTTTTAGTGGCTCCCGTAGATTCTTTTTCATTCATCTTTTTTTTCGGATTACAAGTGGTTCAATCTTTATCCTTTTTTTTTGGTCTCGTCCTTGCTTTACCTCCTTTCTTTTTGCAGCTATTAGTCGTCTCTTTTCAGCCCCTCTAATTTTTTCACCTGTTTTATTTTTTCAATCGATTTTTTCATTGCCCATTAGTTTTTTTTTTTGCTTTTTTTTTTATCTCACCCAACATCCGAGAGCCATCCTTTTTCACTCCGCACATTCTAGCCTTATATTGGGCCTTGGGTTGATACCCTTTGCTTTTTTTTCTCTTTTTTTCCCCACCCCTTCTTCACCGTGCTACTCTACCGGGATATGCCTTATTTTTCTGTGGTTTGGCTGCGCGGAGCCCCCTTTTTTGCCCTCGATGACCGTTTTCCCAGTCTTTCGAGTTTGGAGTTTTACTTTTTTCCCCTTCTGAAGGCACTTTTGCTTTCCCACACCCCCTTTTTAGTCCTTTTCCCTAGACGCTAGGTTTTTTGTTACTGCTTTTTTATTCCACTATTTAAAAAGGTTTTACTGCACGCTCGGATTTTTTTAACATTTTATTTTTTTGTCTGGGTTTTCCCTAGCCACCCTGGGCCTTTTCTCATTTTTTTTTTTCGGTAAGCCCCCCCTTTGTTGCCTGTTGTCGACCATTATTTGCCCCTGATAGGACTGGCCCCCCCACTTTCCCCCCCCTTTTTGCCCTCTTTTTTCCCTTCCGTTTCGTCTTTTATCCCTTTTTTCCCCCGCCCGTTTATTTTTTTTTTTTTAGTTTCCGTCCCCCTTTCCCGCATGTTCTTGTTTTTGGCAACTGCGTAACCCTGTGTTTTAGTTCAAAGACCGGCGGCAACCTTTCCCAAAAGCTCTTTTTTTTTGCCGTTTATTAATTCAGATGTTTTTTCTTACCCCTTTTTTTTTTTTTCCATAATTATTCCCCCTTCCTTGCTATACTTTGTAACCATTTTTTTTTGTGCGACGACCCCTTTTTTTGAAATCTTTAGCTTTTTCCCCTCCCCTTTTCGACCCCCGTTTCCCTTATCCCCTTTTCACATCGGTCACGGGCGGGCTTTTGACCTTCCCCTTTTTCTCGTTCATTTCCCCCCTTGAACCCCCTTAGTTTTCAGTGACCCAGGGCCCTTCCGCCCCTTTGTTTCCTTTTTTTTTTCTCTCCCCCTTTTTTTTTCCCCCATGCCCGCTGCTTGTTTGCACTTCCCCCTCTCTCCCCTTTTACTGTTGTTGCCTTTGATTCTTGCAATTTTTTTTTTTTCTCCTTTCCTGGCCCCCTGCTTGGTTTTGGGTTTCAACGCACAGTTTGTCTTCCCCGTGCCCCCTTTTTTTTTTCCACCGGGGTCAAAGACCCAAGATTGGCCCTTGCTTTTTGCGAAGTTCATTCCCCCTTGGTTTTTTCCGTCCCCCCGATGGGCATTTCCTTGACTAATGACCGGATATTCCCCTTGATTTAGTCCTGATACTTTACCCCCCCTTCCCAGGGCGCGTAGCGGGCCTTTTTAATTGGTTTTTTTCTCGCGCTTTCTTTTGCCCGTTTTCAACCCGTTTTTGCTCCCCCCCTGCCTAATCCCCCCCTTCCCAACAGGCTATTGTTTAAATTGACCTTCTTTTTTTTTTTTTGCTTTTTTGATTTCGTTTTTGCTCCCCCTCCTTTGCTGAGTTCTTCCCAGGGAACCAATGTTCCCCCCTTTTTTTGTTCTTGGTTCTCTTCCCAACCAAAACCCCAGTCCATAGGTTTTTGCACCCCATTAGTTTTTCCCCCCATGAAGTGTTGCGTTGTGCTTATCGGTCCCTGCCTTCTTTTTTCGCCCCTTTTTTCCCCCCTCTTTACCGCTTTTTTTATGTTTCCCCCTTTTTTCAGGGCTTACTCCCGCATTAATTCCCTGTCACTTTTTTTCTCCGGTTGCTTTGGCCGGGCTGTCGGCCCCATTTCTTCCAAGAAGGCAAGCGTCCAGCTTTTTTTTTTTCTTTTTTAGACTTTTCCTTGCCCCTGTTTTTGGGGTTGTGTCCAAGCTGTTGAAGTGAATCTTTTTTTTGAAAATTTCTATGTCCCGGTGACATATTTTCTTTTTTTTGCCGGACTTAATTATGCCCCTTTCCTTGTTGTTTTCGCCTTTTTTCTTCCTGCCTTTTTCCCCCAATCTCGCTTGATCTTTCCCCTGGCCTTTTTTCTTCCGTTCCCGGTATAGTATACTTTTTCACTCTTTTTTCTTTCCCCCCCGCCCATCCGCCCCTGCGTGCCCCCTTTTTGCCCCCCGATAAGACTGTGGGGCCGGTGAGTTTCGTGACTTTTTTTTCCTTTTTTTTTAATAACTTTTTTCTCGGGGCAACTTAATATATCCCCCCATTGTTATTCCTCTCCCCCCTTGAATGGATTGCTTCCGATTTTGTTTCAGCAGGGGCCTGTTTCCTCGATCCTCTAAATTTTCTTTCACCCCATAGGGCATTTCCGGTTCCGACCCTTAGATTCCTCGTTTTTTATCCCATAGCCTCTTTCCTGCCGCTGCTTTTCTTTTTTTAAAATTGGTGAGGTTTTTTTTCCCCCCCCCCCGGTCTTACGCGGTAAGGTGCCCCCAACTGTTCTCCATTTTTTTCCCACCTTTGTTTTTTCCCCTTCCCCCATTGATCGTCTTGTTTTTTCTTTCCTGGGTTGTTTTTTCTTCCCCCCAACTTTTTTTTTTTATTAGTTCACCTATAGTAGTTTACCACCCCCCAGCTTTTATATTGTTAGAACTAAACCCATACCACGTCAGTCTCTCCCCTCCCCTGTTTTCGAGCACCCGGGTTTTTTCTTCCCCCAGTCCTTACCGTGTTTTTCTTCCCAACCCCCATACCCCTTTTTTGCCCCACGAGTTCCCTTTCTTCAGTTTTCCCTGGTCGTTTTTTCTTGTTTAAATTCTTTTTAAAATGGGACCCCCCTTGTGGTCATGCTCCCCCTTTAGTCCCCCCCCCTTCATCTTTATGCTTCATTCCTGTTTTTGGTTTTTCTTCTTTTTTTCTCCGGTTGGCGCCGTTGAGTTCACTGATGACATTTGAACCCACCTCTTCTTCAGTGTTTTTTTGTTTCCCCTTTTTTCCCGACCCCCTGCCACAACCACATTCAAACTAGTCAAATCCTCAATCCCCCAACTGCCCCGAATTTTTTCTTTTGTTGCGCGTTGTTATTTTGGTTTTTGAGTTTTTTTCGGTGGCCCTCCTTTTTTTGCTTTCCCGCCCCCCCCACCCCACTTTTACTCTTTTTTCTGTTTTTTTGCGGTTACCTTTTTTTTTGTTCCACGGTTTTTTTTTTCCCAATTTTTTTTGCACTAGTGCTTGCATTGGCGATTTCCTTTTTTTCTCCCCCTTTTTGATCCCCCTTCCCGGGCTTTTTTGAGGTTGCCGGTCCCACTCCCACCCCGCGAATACGTCCATGTCCGCCACCTGATTCTACTTCAGTTCCACCCCGTCACCCCAACAAGCACAGCTCTTTGTTTCGTGAAAGTCCCAATCTTGGCGAAACCAGAGGTCCCCCCCACACCAGTTCACCTTTTAGTTCCCTTCCACCAAAACCCCCCTTGACTTCGGGTGAAAGTTTTCAACCAACCCACTCTCCATTCCCCCCCCCTAGTCCTTCACTTTTAGGATCATTGTTTTTTTCCTTACCACTTTCCGAAACGATTAGTCTTTAATTGCGACCCGTCAGCTTGGGATAACAAGATCCATACAACGTCCCTAACTTTGACTCCCCCCTGTCCCCAAGCCCGAATTTCTTCCAGGATGTCTTTCCTCCCCCTGACCTCGGCCCCCTAAGTTATGGTACCTGGGTTTCTCCTTCTTTCCCGTTTGTATTTCCCAACAATTTTGTAGCTGCCAACCCCCCCCTTTTGAACCCAGTGTCCCCCCCTACCCCTTTTCTTTTACCTCCGCTTTTTTTCATTCACCGTGCCCACCGTTTCCGTCATTTTTACACTGATTTTTTTTTTTTTTGGTATTTCGAGTTTCCTTTCGGTCTCACCCAGTGTTCCAACCCTCCGTTCCAATTTTTAGCAAAACTCGGTTGGTTTTCCCTCTTTAGGCTGCGCGCGGTGAGTTTCCTCTTTTTACCTGACTTCCTTTTTTTTTTTTTTGATTTTGGTATACTTTTTAGTGACCCTCATTTTTTCTTCGACTCGGTTGCCACGAAGTTTTTTTCAGCCCCTTTTCCTTTTCCCACACCCATGGCACTTTTGAGGACTTGCTGTGTTACAAAAGCATCTTGTTAGAGGATTACTTTTCGTTCACCCTCCTTTTATAGCCATTTTCCCCCAACCTTTGTTTTTCCAGTTCTTTCATCCCCTGTCCCATTTATGCGACTTTTTTCGATGACGACACCTTTTTTTCCCTTTCGAGTCTGTGGAGTTCCGCAGTACTTTTTGCATGTCGTTTTCTTTGTTCCGTTTTTTTTTAGCAGTGTTCTGCCCCTCATTCCACACCTGCCCTTTTGTTTGTATTTGTTAGACCCCGTGCTTTTTTCTTGAATTCTTGAAGTTTTCATTCTTCCGTCTGGCTTTTCCATTTCAAAATTTTCCGTTTTTGAAGTATATGTCCAAGCGACCACGCGGGCTTGCGTCTACATTTGGCCCTAACACTGGTCTTGCCGGTAGAGCTTCCTTAAGGGTGTTCTTTTTCTGTGAAATACATGTTAACTTTCGATGTTTTCCCTACCTTTTTTCCTTTGCCCAATCGCTACCTTTTTGAGTTTTCTGATGCTCATCTCCTTTTTTTCTACTTTTTTCTCCCTTTTTTTGTGAAGACGCTTTGTTTCCTCCCTCCTTCTCACCATCTGGATAGATTGTCAAGAGTTCCCCCCCCCCTCGCCCATTCCATGATTTTTTCCCTCCCCCTTGGTTTTTTTTGACCTTAAGTCTTGTAGATCCTCCGGATTTTTTTTTTTGCCGTTTCGCGGCAAAACCCCCCCCGCTTTTTCCCTTTTTTCCCCCCCGTGTCCTCTCCCAAGTTCTCCCCCCCCTTCCCCCTATATCTTTCCCCCCAGTGCTCCATTTTTTTCTTTTGTCGTTTAAAAATTTCCCGACCCCCCGTCCGACCGTCGTCCGGTCCCGACGTTTTTCCACCCCTGTTCCGTCCCCCTGCGTCCCCACTCCCCCCTATTTCGCAACCTACAAACAAGTTCTAGATACTATTTTTTTCGCTGCTTTTCCCCTTCTGATCGAGTTCCTTTTTTGGGTATTTCCACAAGCTCGACGAATACTTGTTTCCTTCTACATTTTGACTCAGGCTGCATCGCGTTCAGTCTCCTACCCCGTTGGAAAACTTTGCCGTTTTGTGGGCCCGGTCGTTTTCCCCGATTTGTCCCGTTGTTTGCAGTCATCCATTTTTAAATTCCGGGGCGTGGATCCCCTTCGGGTGAACCTTTTCTTGAAAGGCTCGTCACGACTCATTTCCCCCATCCCGCGAACTCCCTAGTCTCTTTTTCTCGACCCTTTCAAGTCCTAGTCAGGCCCCAGTTTTTCAATCCCCCCCCCCCAATCCCCATTTTCTTTACTCCTTTTCACTTCTCCTTTGCATGAGAAACTACCCCCCTTTCTTCACCGGACTTCCCCGACCTCATCCCCCCTGGTCCCACACCGGCTGGTGTTTTTCCCCATTCATTCATCTAGCCCCCAACATTTCCATTGCTGTGACCGACACATCCCCTTTGATCTACGTGCCTGTTCCCACCGGTTCCCAAAATGTGGGAGGGCTTCGAGCAGACACGGCGAGCCCCCCAGAGTCGGAGGGTAACCCACCTGTGACACAACACGCCTCCCTCCTTCACGGCATAACCCACCCTGTCACCTTCCCCTCCCCCAAACCCCCCCACTCCCTTTCACGACACTCCACACCTCTCTATTTTGCCGCCGCATGGTCATCAACACCCAAAAGAACTTCGTCTTTTTTTCACTTCGCGTTGTCGGACCGTGCCCCCGGGTTATATTTTTTTCTTCTATTCGCTTGTTCTCCCCCACGACGCTTTGACACTGCTTCGTCTTTAACTAGTTCCCCTAGTTTATGACCCCCATTGGAAGTTTTGGGGGGACCCTCCCCCTTTTTTAAATGGATCTGGGATCCTGCGCAAACGTACGTTCCCCCTGTTTTTTGTTTTTTCTTCAGGACGATGTCCGGTGAGAGGTTGGGTTTTTAGGTTGGAAGGCCAGGCACTCCTTAACCTACGAGCGTGTTATTTTCTTCGAGTTTTGGGGCTTTTAAATTTTCGAATGTCTGGTGTACCTTTCGCAACCCGCGTTTCCCGAAGGGTTACGATCTAACTTGTGGGCACAAGATCTCATGCTTACAAGGACTAGTGTTGGAAGGGAAAAACATTTTTTCAACCCCCTTAAGAAATCCAGGTTCGACGTTTGTGGAGTCCGCCCGTACTAAAAATGCTCCGGGAGCTTTCCGGCCAGGGGAGCGCCGACCCGAAAAAGGGACTTTGGGTGGTATCTAGTTACTTGGCGGAAGTTTTTGCCCCTTGTCGTTACTAACGTGTATTAGTTGCACGAGTCCGAGTGTGGCACCACTTCTCCCGGCCAGGCCATGCCTTTTAAAAAGCCTGTTTTCCCCGCTAAACGGGGCCCCTTTTCAAACTTGTGTATTTTTTTTTTTTTTTTACGACAGTTAAATCTTCCTGTCGGAAGGAAGGGGCCATTTACCCAACGCATACAAGCAACGGTTCGACAGACAAGACCACATCAAGAATTCCAAAGTCACAGAGCCAAGCTCGAAATCAAAGAAAATACCCTCAACGAAACCTTTCCGAATGGGAAGGATTCGGAGATTTTATTTTCCTAACAGACGACCACTTTCGGACCTTGCCGACGAACATCGGCTTCCGACAGCATTCGTTCGGTTTTAGTGGGGCCCCCTGTTGCCTATCAGCGATGCTGTGTCGGAGATTAAGGGAACACATGAGACCTCCCTCGACCCCGTCCCCTTTGGATATTTCCCATGTCCCGATCTGGGCACGGTCCCCTTCCCGGTAACAAGGCGTACAGCTTTTTTTGGTCGCGGATGGGTTTCCTTTTTTGATTGTTCGATTCCGCCTAATTTCCCCCGACTCTTGAACAAAGGGAGAGGTTCCTCTCTCTGAATATTTTTGACTCGTTCTTCTTTTGCTGGGGATTTTTTTTTTTTTGCCCTGTTCCTGCCAAACGATCGGGGTAATCCCCGGTGTTCGGTTAAACGGGCTCCCCCCGGCGTTGTTAAAAGGATTTTGAAGTCCCCCCCACCCCCCCAGATCAACCTGACCGATTCCACTTTTTTTCCACTCGTATTCTTCGCGGGGAAAAACCTTGGCTCGTTCGGGTTTACCTCGTTCTGTTTGACCGGGCCCTTTACCTACGTGATTGAGACCTGGGGCGCGAGGACTCCAGTCTAATTCAAGGCGGGCTGGAATTGGTTTGTTGTACCTTAAGGTGGGGGGGGGACGGGAGCACTTCCCCCTCTGGCGGTTGGCTGCCCCCCAGCAATGCTTTGGACGTCCGCCAACCAATGTAACCTATTGCAACACGGCCCCCAAGCTGGTTTTAAATGCTGGGGTTCGCGTTGCTGAACTTGCCGATCGTGGAGCCTCAAAGCCGGCCTTCCCCCCTGTTCGGCCCCCCGTTCTCCACCTGTGAAACGTCCAAGGTTGGACTCCTCGGTTCCCCCCTTTTTCGGCTTTTTCCCTGGCCTAGGCCTACCGTGCGGGCGGCAACGCCCTTTTTTCCCACCGCGGTTCCTTCTTTTTTGGGAACATCTCCACAGTGGACTCTCACCAACCCCCCCCCCCCCCCACAAGGAGACACAATTTTTTATGGGGCGGCAGCCCGTCCAACGGATTGGGTGAGCCCTCGTTTTTTCCCTTCAGGTGAACGTAGAGCTCCTTTCACGTTTCAGCTTTTACCCTTCGGTTTTTTTCTGGGCAGTTTTTTCACCCTCGACCCCCCCCTGTGTCCTCCACTTTTGTTTTTCCCCTTCGCTTCCCGTTCTATTTTTCTTTCCCCCCCCTTCTCTCTCCCCGGCCTTTCCCCCCCGTAGTTAGCGTTTCTTTTTTTTCGGGGTTGGCGCTTTACCAAGGGAGCACCCTGTGCACGGTCCCCCCCCCCACCTCCCCCTCCGACGGGGGTTGGTTGCAACATCTATTCTTCCCTCATTCCCTTTTTTTTTTGAGACTCTCCTTTAAGAGTCCGACTTGCGCTTTGTTTTTCCCCCCCTTTTGCCCCCATGGTAGCCGGTCCCGGTTACCCGTTTTCCCTATCTTTTTTCCCGGGGCGGTTTTTGCTCCTCTGTTCCTTTCGCCCCCCCCCTGCAACGCTACTGATGGTTCATTCCCCCGGTTTTTGTGTCGAATGTTCTTCCCTCCCTTACTTCGTCCCCTTGTACCCCCTTTCTATCGCCCGTTCGAATTGTTTCCCCCGTTCGGGCCCACCCCCTTTTACCCCTCCCCCTTCCGTCCTTTTTCTTTCTGTTTCGCTTGCCGATTTAGTTCTCTCTTTGTTCCCGCGTGCCCCCAAGTCCCCCTTTTTTGGTTGACTGAACCCCTTTTCCTTTTTTGGCCTACGCTTCAAGTTCGGTAGGCTTCCCTCCATGTACTCGTTTTACCCCGCTTTGGAGGTCAAACCTCGTCTGCAGATTTCCTGGGTCGTTGACCCTCCTCCCGCCCTTTCCCTTTCGGCTCTTACCTCCGTCCCGATGCTTTTTCCTTCCTACCCGTTCTTGCCAAGGGGCTCCCATTTTTTTCCCTCCGGTGTTCTAAATCTCCTTTTTTCTTTTTCCATGCCCCCCGGACTTGCTCCCTGCAAGTTCGCCAGGAATTTTTCGTCTCCCCTTCCCCGACTTTTTTTTTTTTTTCTTCGATTGACGTTTTTCCCCTCCTTCCCCTTGTTCCTGTCATTTTTCTCTTTTTCTCTGGTTTCCCCCGCCCACCCTCCCTTCCCGTTTCCTTTTCCGTGAAAGCTCTTTTCGTGGTTTCGTATCGGTTTTTGCTTTAGTCCATCATTGTTTTATAGGTGGCACCCTTTTTTCCGTCAGTATCCCAATTCCTGCCTTCCCCTTGCAGACGGTCTCTGTCTTTTTTTTGGAGCGGGCTATCCTCCCCCCCTTCCACATATTCTTCTTGGCTCCGATTCTTTTCCTCTCATTCCCCCCTTTCCTTTTATTTGGGGCGCGGCTGCTCCCCACCTCGAAGGGCGTACACCCCCCCCCCTTACCTTTGAACCTTTTCGTTCACCCTTTTTTTTTTACCCCTGCACATCCTGAC
>Ga0179593_1569306_pt1 | contig 17510 bp, 22 predicted proteins | sample CZODoug2_1_08_16_FD_185931 | JGI IMG/M metagenome (GOLD analysis project Ga0179593, IMG submission 185931) | Vadose zone soil fungal communities from Angelo Coast Range Reserve, California, USA - CZODoug2_1_08_16fungal (PacBio error correction) | ecosystem: Environmental > Terrestrial > Soil >... | reverse complement strand
GACACCAAGGGCCGGGGGAAGACGGGAAAGCCTTTTTTTCGCAGACCGAATCCTTTGCGGAAAGGTAGGCCAGTGATCTGCTTTTTCTCCCCCCTCTTATGAAGTGTAACATATGCAGACCGCCTTCTTGTTACCGACCTCAGAAGGAAAAGATCTCGCATATATAGACAGTTCACCTATTGCGGAAATTCCTAGACCTGTGGAGAATAATCGGGAAGAGGAGGGCGAGGGAGAAGCACGGAAAGGTGGGCGACGTCGCCTATCTCTCCGCTTCTTGAGCGCGCGTCCGCCGTGTCCTCCCCTTTTCCTCTTTTTTTTTCCCCTCGCAAGCCTGGAGCACGACGTTTCCTTTCTCCCCCCCCGGGTCCATGAATCGTTTTTTTTAGGAATAGGAGACGAGACAGTATCTCTTGAATGGCTACGCAACGTCCGTGGCCGCCCGTTGCAGTCTAACGACCCCATAGAATTGTCAGACAGACGAGTGTCACCTCTCTTTGCCCTTTGGTGTAAGGAGCGTTTGGACGGAACAACTGGGGGTGTTAGGCTCGCCCTTTTCCTCCCGCCAGGCGAGATTACATTTTTTCTGCTCCGATTATTGTCGCCGCGGTAGATGTGTTTTTTCCCCTTTTGCGTGATCTCCGGTAAGCAAGTGACTGACCGTCTGCTAGATCTTCAGACCCCACCGGGCGTCGGCCCGGGAAGATTATTACAACGCTCGCCAGATATGCAATCCCTTCGTTAATATGGCAGCAGATGCTGCAAGCTCGATTCCGGGGGGCGTCTTTTTTCCCCTCGCGGACTACCTGTCAGTGCCGCCGTCAGGCCAGGCATCTGACGCAGAGACAGGGAAACAATTAATGTTGTCAGATGTTCCGAATAGCGAGAAGGCCAGACCCCAGGTTGACCGCACTTTCCATGTAGTCGCGTTCTCGTCTTTTCTCGCTACGCAATTGATTTTATATAGGACCATAGATTCAAGACCGCCTCCTCTATGGACATCGTGGATGGGCCGGAACGGCTTCGATCCTTTCTCCAAGCTCTGCTCTTCCTTCTTTCCGCCCTTCCGACCTGCTGATAGAGGGCAAGGATGGGAACGAAGAAAAGAGGAGAAGGAAAGTGGAAAAAGGAAAAGGAGAGGGAGGAGGACAAGCTTCCTGTCACTGACAGATATAGTACCTCCGACCCGCACTCTTTATTGGGTGCCTTTCCCCTTCCTCCCCTTTTTCAGGAAAACCTAATCCTGGTCCCCCTTGTGGCCACTCGTAGCTTCCCTCCCCTCAAAAGTAAGGGAGCTTCTCCCCTTCGGCCGGCCCCTTTCCCCTCCCCGGCATCTGGTAGATGTAATACCGGGTCCGCTTTTTTTTCCCCTTGATTCACGGCGTGGCTTCCTTTTGTTTTTTTTTTTTTTCTCTCCCTTGGTCCCTTTCGCGCTCGCTCCATTTCCATTTCTTTTTTTTCCTCCAGTAAAAAACCATGTCTCCCCCTTCCCCCCCTTTTTTTCCCTCTGGGCAGCGGACTCCCCTTTTTTTTTTCCTTATTTTCAGGTTTTTTTTTCAGAAGCGATGCCAGCTTTCTTTTTCTCCCCCTTTCCCCCCCCCCCCCCCTCCCGTTACGATTTTCCCCCCCCGATGATTCCCGCGCCCGGTCTCTTTTTTCTCCCAGACAGACGTAGATTATTCTTTTCTTTTTTTCCGGCATTGCCAGCGGCACGCCTTCTTCCGGTCGGAGCTTTTGGTTACGACCCGGATGCCCCTTTCTTTTTTTTTTTTTTTCCTTCCCTGAAGGAAACTGCTCGGGTGCCTTTTTTTCCTTCCCCCCTCCCCCCGTGATGATGATAAGTCGGCGATTTTTTTCATTTTTCCCCCTCCTGTGGTAGAGGCAGCAGGTCCAGTCGTGCCCTTTTTTTTTTTTTGGGATAAGTTCGAAGCTTATCCATTCCTTTGTTTTCTTTTTCTTTCTTCCAAGGGACTTCCCTCCCTTGAGCCATAAAATGTGGGCGTTTTTTTCCACGATCACGGGCCTCCCTTTCCTCTCCCTTTGCGACGGGAAAACCCCTTTTTCCCCCTCCCACGGCAACGCTTTTATTCCCCCAACTTCTCTCTTTTTCTTTTCCCACCACAGGCCACGGTTTCCTTTTTTTTCCCCCCCCTTTGGTTTGAAGAGTTAGTTGAGACCCCGTGAGTGTTTTTCTCCCCTTTTTTTTGATTGTTGGGGGAAACTCCCTTTTCTTTTCGGAACACGATTGGTCTCCCCTCTTTTTCGGAGAGAAAATCCTTCCTTAGGAAGAAGGATTGAGGAAGAGACCATTTTTCTTTCCCTTCCCCTTTCTTTCGAGCGGTTTCCGTCGACCAGGTGGTCCCTTTTCTGGGCAAAACGGGCCGTCGCCTCCAGACCCGCGGGCCCTGGCTTTTTTTCTTTTTTCCCTTAGGTGCTTTTTTTCCCCGTCCCCTTCACGACCACTCCCTCCCCCCCCCTGCGCCACACCGGGCCCCTTTTTCCCTCCGTGTTCCCCTTTCCCCTTCTTTTTTTTTTTTTTTTTGCCCGTGTCGAGGGGTTTTCCTCCCTTTCGCCTCCTCCCCAGGACCTTCTTTGCCGAAGTTGTTTTTTTTTTTCCCCCCCCTGGGAAAAGCCCCTTACCACCGACATGGTCTCTTTTTTCCTTGGTTTTTCCTGGTCGGTTGGTTCTCCCTTAACGACCCCACCAGGTGGCCTTTCTTTTTTTTTTTCCCCCTTGGAGAGGTCGTTCCCTTCCCCCCCAAGAAGATGGCGTAGAAGGTTGACCCCCCAGCTTCTTTTCTCCTGGGGGAAGGTTCTTGGTTGCCGTTGTTCTTCGCGCGTCTTTTGCGGGAGTTTTTTTCCTGAGAGGCAGATGGAACGGGGGCCCTCCTCTCTTTCCTCTTGAGATCGGGGCCGTGCATATGCTCTCCCTGGCTGGCCCACGCATCGTTCCCCTCCCCTTTTTTTTTCCCGCCCGAGGACAAGACCCCCGGCATCTTTTTTCTCCTTTGGCGCGTGGTCAACCGGCGACGCCCTTTCTGCCCTCCTTTTTTTCCTTTCCTTGTTCGTTAAGGAAACCCCCCCCGTTCTTTCCTTCGCCCCTTCGGGGAAAGGGGCTTTTTTCCCCCTCTTGCCCCCTTTTTTGGGAGGATGGCTTCTTCCCCCCTTTCTTGGCACGGGCCGGAGTGAAAGCCCTTCGGTTTCCCCCCCCTTCGTTGACACTATTCTGGATTGGCCCGGTGTTTCCCTTCTTTCTTTTTTTTTTTTTTTTAGGAGGGCGGGGAAGAAATCTTCGAGGCCTTTTTTTTTTTTTTTTCTTACCGGGGAGGGGAGACGGGACAGTTGCTCAAGGTGGGTTCTTCTTTTCCCCTTTTTTCTCCCACCTCCTCGCACTCCGTTGGGAGGAGGAAGTCCCTCCTTTTGCGTTTCCCTTTTCCCCCCTTTTCCCCCCAAGTGCTCGCCGCCCTTTTTTTTCCACCTCTTTTTCCCCTTCCGCCTCACCAAGGGCCAACCAACATAGGCAGCTTTTTCTTTTTTCTCTCCCCCCCCCTTATCTTGAAACAGTAAACGCCCTGGTGGAGATCCGGCCACTTTCCCCTTTTTTTTTTTTTCCTTTTTCTTGGGGCTGCGGACACGCTAGGAAGGGTACCTTCGCCTTTTTTCTTTTTTTCTCTTTTTGCCGCCCCCACACCATGATTTTTTTCTTTTTTCAAGACGCCATCATTAGGAGCTCCAGTTTCTCCTTTTTTCTTCCTTCGGCCGACTTCCCGGGGCATGATGAGGAAGCTCGCCTATTCCCATTTTTTCCCCCCCCCTTTTCGCTGCGCGAACGAAGGCTAAGCACCTTTCGCCTTCCTTCCCTTCAGAGTTCAGGTCAGTTCGTACAGCGAGGGCGCCACCCTGTCTTTTTTCCCCTCCTTCTTTTTTGTGGATTCCAAACCACACGTACGGACCCTTTTCCCCTTTTTTTTTTTCCCCCTCCCCCCCCCGGCCTCGACGACGCGGACACCCCCTTTTTCCCGAGAAGATAATACGGGGAGGCGTTTCTTTTTACCCTTCTCCCTTGAAGTGGGGGACCCTTTTTTTTTCCTTTAATTTGTCTCTTCTGCCACCAACCAGCCGAACCTGACTCCTCCCCCTCCTTCCCCTTTCTGCGGTTTATTGCCTCGAAATGGGGGTGGAAAGGGCTTTCCCTTCCCTCTTTTTTTCTCCCGGAAGGGGAACCAAAACTGCGAGAAAACCCCCCCTTTTTCCCCCCCCTTTTTAAAGAAGACCCCTCCTTCTTTTCACCTCGAAAAAGATGCTGTGGCCTTCCCCTTGGACTTCCCGAAAGTGATCCATACTTCGGCGACGTTTTTTTTTTCTCCTTTCCCTTTCCCCCGCGCATCTTCATGGGCATGAGAAGTTTCCCTTGCACCCGGATCGTCGAGATAATGCGGCAGACGCCCGACTCCTCCCCCTTTTCCCCCCCGACGAGCTGACGATCGAATGGTAAAAGACGAGGAACCCTTTATCTTTTTTTTTTCTTTCCTTCTTTGCGGATAAACCTGGGGATCCCGCCGGCGGTGTCCCCCTTTTTTTTTTTTTTCTTTCTTTTCCCCCGCCTGCTGCTGTCGTTCCCGGAACGCCGGTGCTTTTCTTTCTCTTTTTTTCATGGGCTCCCCCCTTTCTTTTTTCCCCCCCCCCCCCCCCCCCGCTGCAGTGGAAGGGCGACCGCAACGCGTTTTCTCGTTTTTTTTTTTTCCCCTCCCCCTCGCCCACCGAATCATGGAACCGGTCTACGGCTTCCCCAGTCTTTCCCTTTTTTTTCCTAGCCGTCGGTCGCTGCTGCATTCCCCCCTTCTCCGCTGCGTTTTTTTTTTTTTTCAGCTGTTTCCCCCTTTTTTTCCTCGTTCCTCCACCCGTCGAACCCGCCAAGAGGGTCCCGCAAGTACGAGGACGAGCTGCATACTCTCTCTTTTTTTTTTTTTTTTTTTTTTTTTTTTCCTGATATTCAGCTCGTCTCGTATACTTGCGAAGTATTCTGACTTCTTTCCCCTTCTCTTCTGCCTTCCCCCTTTCCCCCCCTTTTCGCCAGGGCGGCGATGGTTTCCTCCCCCCCCTTGAAAAGCAGCCGGACGACTTTTTTCTTCCCTTTTTCTGCCGCATCGACGTTTCAATTCCTTTTCCATGATCGGGGGCGAGTAGAGGCGGGCGTGTAATTTTCCCTTTTTTTTTTTTTTTTTTTTTTTCCCTGCCCGGTCCACTGCATGGGTGTGGGCGGATTTTTCTCTTTTCTCTTTGTCGCCCATGGGCCGATCTCGTAGCCGTAGTAGCTTCCCCCCCCTTCTTCTTTCTCCTTCTGTTTCGATGTTGAGAGCTCTCCTTGTTGCCGATTAAGGGGGGCCAGCGCGGCGGGGACTTTCCCCCCCTTTTCCATCAAGCGGATCTTTGTCCTTTTAAGTCGACGTTCCTCGTCTTTTTCTCCTCTTTTTTTTTTCGGAAGACCGCCCACTGGCACTTATTTCAGATTTTTTTTTTTCTCTTCCCCCCTCCCCATGATATAGAAGATCGGGTTCTTTTTTTTCTTTCTTCCTTCCCTGGAGATGCGAGACCATTTAAAGAAATTATGTGGCACTCGTTCTCCCCCCTTTCCCTGGGAGTTCTTTTTCCTTTCCCCCTGTTAGACTAGACAGCCCTTTCCTTGTCGAGGTCCTTTTTTCCTCCTTTTCTAACCTTGATCACGGGCTTTCTTTTTTCTCCCCCCGTTGGTCCACTAGCGATAGATTCCCTCTTTTTCTCTCAGGGCGCATTGACAGTAAACCCCCATGTCGAGCCCTCCCCCCCCCCTTGATTGGCGAGGAGTACCCCCTTTTCTTGTTTCAGTTTTCGGGGCTGGTGGTGGAAGAAAGCAAGCGTTCTGCTTTTTGGTACAACGGTACACGTTCGATTTTCCCCTCCTTCCCCCACGGGAGTAATTCCGGTCTTTTTTTTCCCTTTCTCCCCTTTCGTCGGCCGGGGGGGCGCAAGTTTTTTCCCCCCCTTTGTGGCAGGTCGGTAGTTTGTGGTTTGCCCCCCCCCCCCCATTTTTTTCCCCCCCCGCGCAGGTGCGGCCTCGCGGACGAAACCTCCCATTTTTTTTTTTTTCCTTCACCTTCGGATTGGACGCCGTGGGATAGTCGGTCTTCCTTTTTTCGGTAGGCCGTCGTAGCGCAGCGGAGATTTTTTTTCTTTTTTCCCTTCCCAGGAGGCAAAGTTATCCCCAGGGGGGCCTGTATCTTCTTCCCCTTTTTTTTTTTTTTTCCCTTTCTCCGGATGCCGTAGCAAGTTGATGTTCTTAACTTCCTATTGGGGGGGAAAGTGGGAGACTCATATTACCCTTTCCCCCCCCCCAGGGATAGGGAAGATCCCCCCTTTTTTCCCTCTCCTCGTGGCGCGGGAACCGGGCTCCCCTCTTTCCCTTTTTATCCCCCACTCGACCATCCCTGCAAGTTGGCTTTCCTTTTCATACCCAGTTTGTGAAGAGTGTTCCGTCGGACCCCTTTTGTTTTTTTTTTCTGGTTTTTTTTTAGGCGGAGGGAAACCAGATCGTTTTCCTTTTCTTTCCTTTTTCCCTTCTCCCCCACTTGGGGACCGGAAACCCTTGCGGCCCCTTTTTTCCTCCCCAAATCCAGGGATTCCTTGTTCGAAGCGGTTATCGATCGACCCTTTTTTTTTTTTTCCTTTTTTTTTTTTGGCGACCCGGCTCCGAACCCGCGGCAACAGTTTTGTGCCCCAACGTGCGGACCTCGGTCGGAGTTTTTTTCCCTTTCTCCCCCCTCGACCTGTCCAAATGAGCCCTTTTTTTTTTTCCCCCCCTCCGTGGTCGGCCTGTAAGCGCCCGGCGTTCACGCCCCTTTTTTTTCTTTTTCGAAGGGGGTAGTTAGAGGGTTGCTTTCCTTCTTTTTCCAAAGGGGAAAGAAAAAGCCCCTTCCCCCTCCCCCTTTTTTTTTTTTTTCTTCAGGAAGGGTCGTTGTTTCGTTTTAAGTGAAAACGGGCGGTCTGATGCTTTTTCCTTCCCTTATTCTTTTTTTCGGCCGATTTTTGTTTTTGATCTTTCCCCGCGCAAAAATTAGGTCCCCCCCAATTTTTTCTTTTTCTTGTCATAGGAGCCGTCGGGCACCGGCCCTTTCTTTTCTTTTTTTTTTTTTTTTTTTTTGATTCGGTGGCAATTAGGGATCAGATTTCCCCTCTTCTCTCTATTTTAATTAATAATCCAGTTGTTGTGGGTTTATCCCCCTTTTTTTTTTTATCCTCTTCTCCCTGATTGGAAAAAGAATGTCTTTTTTTCCCCCTCTGGCCGCCTTTTTCTCCTCACAAGACGGCACTAAGGATCATCGAAGGGGTTCCTCAGGGGGCGCGTGGTAAACGCGACGGCCATTCCTTTTTTTTTTTTTCCCCGGGAAAGGATAATCCCTTTTTTTAACCTCTTTGGACACTTCTTTTTGGTTCTTTTTTTTCTTTTTTCTTTTTCCTTCCCTGCACGCCATAGAGCGGCCTTCGCCCGGCCCCCCCCCCCTTCGGGCAGAGCGCTTTTTTTTTTCCTTCCTTCCCCGATTGGCGACACGCGACCCTCCCTCCCCCCCGGGGACACGGCCTGGCTCACGCCGGGCGGGGCTGGAATGTGACCCCCCCCCCCCCTTTCCCTATGGGATGGGCCCGGTGTTGCGCCGGTTTTTTTTTTTTTTTTTTTTGGTCGTGAAAGGGCGGGGAAGGACCTTCTTGAGCTTTTTTTTCCCCCTCGTTTGGCCGCGGTAGGAGGCGGGCGCCGGCCGTGTCAATTTTTTTTTTCGAGAACCGGTAGCAATGACGTGCGCTTTTCAATCCCCTCCCTCTGCAAGAGGTCGCAAAGGAGTTCCGGTTCCCCCTTTCCTTTTTTTTTCTTTCTGTGTTTCCCTAAGACTCCCCAAAGTTTTCTTCGAGCAAGGCCTCAACGGGTCGACGAACTCTTCACACCCTTTTCCCCCCCCTTTTTTCTTTCCGGCCACTTGAAGGGGAGGGGTCTCTTGGGTTTTTTTTTTTTTTCTCTCGCCGGGGTTCCGGCGCCACGAGGATATTCTTTCTTGCCTGATCGTGCCCGATTCAGTTGTGGTCCCCTTTTCCACGTCAAAGGCCTTCGCCGACAGCACTTTTTTTTTCCTTTTTTGATGGAGAGCTCACAGAGACTATCTCTGTTTTTTTTCTGCTGCAGTTTGTGACCCGGTGCCGCTGGGTCCTTTTTTTTTTCCCCCCCCTTTTCCCATCCGCCGAACCTATACCGCTTCCCCCCCCCCCCTGAAGCAGTTTCCGTTCAGTTAGTCCGCCTCTTTTTTTTCCTTTTTCCTTTTTTTCGTGGAAACGAGCTGGTGACCCCTCCTTTTTCCAGCGGCGCGGCATGCGCCCCCCGTTCCCTTTTTTTTTTCCCCCCCTTTTTTCTACGTCTGGAGCGAACAAACGACGAGTTTTTCTTCATTCTTAACCAGACACCCGAGCCCCCCCCCTTTCCTTTTTTTTTTTTTTTTCGGAAGGCGCAAATACTGGCGCTTTCGTTTTTCCCTCCAAACCGCTGGTGTCGAGCCATCTCAAGGTGCTTTCCTTTTCCTTTTTTCCACTCGACGGGCGATACCGTTAAGCCCCGGTTTTCTAACATCCCCCGAGGAGACCACGCCGGTCCCCCCTTTTTTTTTTCCTTTCCCTCCCGGTAATACGCGGACAAGATGTTTTTTGGCTTTTTTTTCCGGGCCGACGTGCTCCCCCTACTTTTCTGTTCCTCCTTTTTTTCCTCTGCTGATGCCGCGGCATCTTCATGGGCGATTGTCCGTTCTTTTTTCTCTCCCTTCTGGCAGACGCCCGACAATTCCCGCCCGAGTTGCCAGTGGGTCTTCCCCTCCTCGCTGGACGCTCGAGGATGGTAAACGATTTGAACTTTTTTTTTTATGGGTCAACCTGGGGATTCCCGCCGCCGGCTGGCCCCCCTTCTTTTTTTTTTTTTTTTTTTTTCCCCACCAGGCCTGGCTTGTCGTCCCGGGGGGGTCCTCTTTTCTTCTCTTTTCCATGGCGGCGACAACATCTACCTCGGGCTCCTTTTCCCCCCCCGATGCAGTTGGACGGCGAACGCAAACGCTTTTTCTTTTTTTCCCCTTTCTTACTCGCCCCCGATTCATGGACCCGGTCTTTTTTCTTTCTAGGCGCAAAAAAAAAAAGCCTTTCCTCTTTTTCCTTTTTTTCTTTCTGAAACCATCAGAGATTTTTGCGGAATCCTTTCTCCCTTTCCCTGGCACGCTCGAGTTCATACACCAGTAGAACCGTGCTGATTTTTCCCTTCTCTTCCGGAGTGAGGATCTCTCTCTTTTCTCTCCCCCTTTTTTTCTTCTTCTCAGGCTCGTCCTAGTACTGCGGAGTTCCTTAGGCCACGGGATCTTTGCGGTTCGACGGGTTGCTTTCCCCCCCTTTTCTTTTTGCCGCGGGCCGAAGGGGCCCCCACCTTTCTTCTCTGGTTCCGCCGGCATCCAGTTTCTTTTCACGACGGCTAGAGGAATTTTTCTCGAAGTTATAAGGGCTGGTCTTTTTTTTTCTTTTTTTCCCATGGATCGGGGTTATCCTTTTTTTTTTCCCCCCCCGCGTTGACAGTAGAACAGTCCACTGCATTCGGTGGTGGTTTGAAGTTCTTCTATGTTGTAGACCATTTTCTTCTTCTTTCTCTTTTCTCTCCACCGGGAGTTCCCTTTTTTTTTCCTCCTCCCCTTTGGAGCAGGGCTTCGATCATTTTTTTTTTTTTTTTTCCTTTTTTTTTTTCCTCGGCGGAGGATTACCAGCCTATTTCCCTCCTTTACAATGTAAGTACGCGTTCCTCGTCTTTTTTCTTTTTTTTTCCTTGGTTGCGGGGAAAGACAGACCCCCCCACTGTTTTTTTCTATTCGGCGTCTGGCCCATGTTCTTCTTCTTTTTTTTTTTTTTTCGCGCCATAAATGATTGCGCGGCCACCCTTTTCCCCCCTTTTCAAACGTACATTGTGGCACTCGTTTGTTTTCCCTTTCCCCCCTTCCGGCAAATGGTTTTCGGCCTCGGGCCGCATCTTCCTTTTGTTTAAAAAATAATACCGGTCGAGCCTCGCGGCGTCCCCTTCTTTTTTTTTTCTCGCAGTTGGGCCCCTCGCGCTTTTGACCTTTTGATCGCGTAGAAATTTTTTTTCCCGTCCACCCATGGTCGAGCCATTAACCTCCCTCTTTGGCCGCGGAGTCCCCTTTTTTTTCGTTCGTTACGTTTTGGAAGAAAAGAAAAGTCCCTTCGCAGGTAGTGAGACCTCGCCGGTTTTCGGTATATACGGTTGTGTCGGTCCTCCCCCTCCCCCCCTTACTTCTCGGTTTCGTGTAGCCGGAAGTAGGTTCGCTTTTTCCCCTTCTTCTTTCCTTTTCCGCGCCGCCTGGAACCAAGGGTTTTTTTTTCCCTTTTGGTTGATCACCAGCTCTTTTCCCTCTCCCGCGCCAGGTTGCGCCTCCGCGGGATTCTTTTTTGGCCGTACTCGGATGGGACTTCTCTTTTTGTCGTAGCCGTTTTTAGGCGGGCGACGACGGGGGTTCTCCCCCTTTTTAGGCCGTGATCCCCAGGGGCCTTTGATTTTTTTTTCCTTGAAAGTCGCCGATGCCGGTCTGCCTTTTGTGTTCCTGGAGAAGGCCTTTTTTTTTTTTTTTTTTCTCCCCGGCTGCGTCTTTATACCCCCCTCATTCGGATCACGGCATCTCCTCCCCTGGGGCTTCTTTTTTCCCCCCGGCGAGGCGTTTTTACCTGCAACGCTTTATCCCCCACTCGACCCTCCCCTTCCTTTCCTTTTTTTTCTTCTTTTACTGTTTCAAGATACCCAGTTTGGTTTTTCCGTTTTTCCCTTCTTTCGGACGGCCGCTTGCGATGGTTGGTTGGCCCTTTTTTCTTTTTTTTTTTCCAGTTGCGGCGAGGCACTGGGGCCCCCTTTTTTCCCCTTTCTTTCTCTTTGTCCTCCGCCATCGTGACGTCGCGCTTGAGTTTTTTCGACCAGTGGCCCCGGAACCACTGAGCCACCTTTCCTTCTTTTTTTTTTTTCTTTCTTTTCCCCCCTGCTGGTGAGGAAAAACGTGCGTCCCCTTCCTTTCCGGGACCCACTTTCCCTTTCCCCATGCGCCAAAAAGGGTTTTCCCCACCGGCGTGGTCCCTTACAGCGACCGGCTTTTCCCCCCCTTGTCGAGGGGGTAGTTAGGCCTCCTTCTTTTTTTTTCCCCCTTTGTTCGCTGCCGAGGGGGAAAAAAAAGGCCCCCCTTTTTTTTTTTTTCCGCCTCGATGGCGTGACACTCCTTCAACGAAACCAAAGGGAAGGTGCCACAGGGCGTACTCTTTGGGGTTTCGTCGGAGAGGGAAAAGGGGATGGCGTCTTTTCTTTTTCCTCTTTCCACCCGTCGAGGAAGCATTGAGGGAAGGTAGTTTTTTTTCTTTCTTTGCGTCGTTTTTCCTTTTTCCTTCTTTGAGGCCCGAGTAGTGGCCATCCTTTGATTCTTTTTTCTTCCGTTACTCGGTTGGTTTTTTTTTCTTGGCCGTGATATGCTCTAACTGATGGGCCCACTTCGGTTTTTTTTTTTTTTCCCCTTTCCGAGGACAAGACCAACGAGCCAAACACTCCTTTTTTTTTTTTTCCCCCCTGAAGGGGGGCCAGTGGTAAACGTCGTTTTTTTTTTCCCCCCCCCGGAAGATCATCGACGCCACGGGGGCACTTCCTTGGTTCGGTTTCCCTTTCTTTCCTTTCCCCCCTCCATCGAGGCGGCCTTCGCCCCTTTCGGTGGAAAGGGGGCTTCTTTTTTTCTTCGGAATGGCGACCGCGGACGACCCTCGCCCCCCCTTTTTTCCTTTTTCTCTTGCGCTGAAGGCGACCAACCGGTCCCTTACTTCCCCCTTTTTTTTTTCTCCGTGGGAACGTGTAGAGGGCGTGGTCGTTTTCCTTTTTTTTTTTTTCTCTCGTCCGCACGTTCATCACCAGGGCTTTGCTTTTTCTTTTTTCCGCCGGCAGTTGCTCAAAGGGGTCCGGGTCCCTTTCCTCGAACCGCTTCGCACTACGTGGGCGCCCGTCTTCAACTTTTTTTTTTTTTTTTTTTTTTTTTCCCAGGGTTTTCCGGTCCCCAAGTGGATCGCCGCACTGCGAAATTCCCCCCTTTTTTCTTTTTTTCCCTTCCCCCCCCAACACATCTTTCAGCTTTTTTTTCTTTCCCCGGGTCGACGAATCGTCACCAAACTGGGGTCTTTCCCCCCCTTCTTTCCCTGCCACTTGCAGGGGAGGTCGAGTTGGGGTCCCCTAATTTTTTTTTTTCTTTTTTCACCGCTCGCCGGGTTCCCCCGGCGCCACGAGGGATTTCTTTTCTTTTTTTTTTTTTCCCGTGATCCGTGCCCGATCTTGGTATAAAAGAACGGCATCCTTTCCTTTCTCCCTTTCCCCACGGCGGGGACGGATTCGGCGACCCCCCTTTTTCCCCTTCTCCAGCCCCTGGGGATCACGTTGCCTCTGGGCTTTCTTTTCCTTTCTTTCGCCCGACCGACGTCCCCTATTTTTTTTTCACGGCGTCAATCGAGTTACGGCACCCGGGCCCCTCCTTTTTCCCGGCGCACCGCGCGGTCCTGTTCCTTTTTTTTTTTTCCCCCAAAGCTCGAACGGCACCCCTGGTTCCAGGTCCCTGTCCCCTTTTTCCCCTGCTTCGACGAAGAAGGGATTTTTCTTTTCTCCGGAGTACTCCAGGGGCGCGGATGTCACTGAACTGACGTGGACCGGGTGGTTAGTTTCCCCCCCCAGCCCGAACCTGAACTACGCCCCCCCCCCCCCCCTTCTTTTCAGGTGATGCGGTTCTGGCCGGACCTTGTGTTTCTTTTTCTGAACGCGCTCCCGTAACCTGCTTTCTCTCTCTTGAGAACCTACCCGAGAGCCACGCCTTCCCGAGTCGACTTTCTTCCCGATGCTGACTTGGAAGATGTCCGGCCGGACGTGATCCACTACTTTTCTTCCTTGTCTTTCCATGTCGTTTAAACTTCAAGATTCCTACTTTTCTCCTTTCGGGCCCCCCTTCCCCCCCCCCCCCCGTAATGCGGAATCCCTTCCCCCCTCCCCCCCCCCCCAGTGGGCGGGTCTTTCTCACGACAAAACCCTCTTCTTCTTTCCACGACGAGGGAAAGACGACTCCGAGTTTTTTTATGCGGATCAAACTGGGATAAGGAAGAAGGTGGACCCCCCTTTCTCTCCCCCCCCCCCTGTGATTTAGAGCTTGTTCTCCCCGGGCACGCCGGGTGAGTATAATAAGGAGACTCATCTTTCCTCACGACCCCCCCCCTCCCCCGCAAACGGGAGTTCAGCACCAAGATTCCTTCTTTCCCCCCCTTTTTTTTTCTCGGCGGGGCCGCTTCTTTTTTTTTTCCTGACCAGGTATACGGGGTCACTATTCCCCCTCCCTTTTTTTTCTGGCGCTTTTTCTGCACTGGGATGCGGGCGGGACTCCTCCCCCTTTTCTGTTTCCAAGGCATTCTTTCCTGCTTTTTTTTTTCTCTTCCTTTCGAAACCCGCAAGATCATGGGCATTATTCCGCCAATTCCCTCCTTTTTCTATCTCTCTCTTTCATAATGAATAAGTTGTTTTTTGTTTCTTTTTCCCTTCACTTGCGGAAAGTAAGGCCCAATTTCTTCTTGTGTTGGAGGAAACTCTAGCGTTCTCCACCGGCTTTTAAGCAGGTCTCCCCTCCGGCATGCCCAGTGCAGGCAGCGCCGTCTCCTTTCGCCTCGAATTTTAAATTTTCCAGCGTAGACCGGGATCCCTCGGTTTTTGCGAAAAGTCGGCCCCCTTGCCTCTTTTCGGTCGGCCATCAACTGCATTCTTTTTTCTGGACAGGACTTCGTTAGACTTTTTTCTGTCCTCCGAGGTAGATTTTTTTTCCCGTGTAGATCAACGGGACTTTCCCCCTTTCTTTCTTTTGAGTCAGCTCGATACGGGGGCGTTGTTTTTCTTTTTTCTCCACAAGGTTGATAGGAACCCTTCTTTTTTTACTCGCGGTACCTGTAGCTTCTTTCTCGCCCTTCTCTCTCGTGGTTGAGGAGGAAAGGAACACGCCCACCTTTTGTCGGGAGTATGGAAGACATTCTCTTTTCTTCTTGTGGAAGGGGAAGAAGGAAGCCATCTCCCTTTTATCTTCCACAGACAGCGGGACCTTTTTCCCCTGGGCACTCGTCGCCGTCGTCCCCCCCCCCCCGGGAGCAAGTCGGGCCGGTTCCCCCTTTTTTTTTCCGCATCTTTTGATTTTTGTCAGTTGCTCGCGGAGTTTTTTTCCTCCCACGGCGGGCTCTCGGGGACTTTTCTTTGGGTTTTTTCCCCCCCCTCGCGCCCCGGGTACGGGGAATCTCTTTTCCCTTCTCCCGTCAAAAACATCCCTCGCCAGAGAAAAAAGCATCACCTCTGCCAACTGTTTCCCCCCCCCAGCGGGTTGTCCTTGTGGCTATTGGTTTCCCTTTTACAAGAAAAGAACTCTCTTCAGTGCGCGCCCGGAGCACAAACGGGTCCCCCCCTTCCCGGTCTTTTCTTTGCCGATGGATCCGCGCAACCCTCTTCCTTGTCGCTTCTCGTTTTCTCTTCGGGGTGGCGTGCCATTGCCCCGCGCCGCCCCCTCCCTGCCCTCTTCCTTTGGTGTTTGTCTTCCTTCGGCTGGCCGCGCCTTTTTTTTCCCCCCCCCCCTTGCGGCCACCTGGCTTCCCCCCGTTTTTTGCCCCCCCGCCCCCGTGCTCGTTTGCCTTTTTTAAGTATCTCCCTTCTCCTTGTTTTTTTCCCTTTCAGGCAGAAGAGGAAAGTTTATTTCCCCCCTTCTTGAGATGTACTATCCTCTCCCCCCCCTTTTTTTCTTCCTCCGATGAAGTAGAAGTTTGATGTAGTCTTAAGTCCTTTCCCCAATGATTTCCTTTTTTTTTTGGGTCTCTTACCCCCTTTCCCCACGAAAAGGAATATAATCCCCTGGGGCCCCTTTCCCCCCCGGCGAGCGTTTTACCGTCTCCCCTTCCCCCCACTCGACCCTAAAATGAAATCTCTCTTCCCCCCAGGGCCGTTTTTCCTTGTAACTACCTCCCCTTCTTCTTTCTGACCCGTGAGAATTGAGGGGGAGGACGTCTCTTCCTTTTGTTTTGGGAATTTGGTGTTTGGGGTCTCCCCCCTCCATTTCCTGCAGTGAGGAGAAGCCACTTGGGTCTTCTTCCCGCGGCTCGCGTAAGTCGTCCCCCATTTCTTTTTTTCCCCTTCCTCACTTTGAGTTAGAGAGCGGTTTTTCTTTTCCCTTCCCCCTGAGCAACTGTCTTTCCTCCCCTGCCGGAAAAGATGGTGGACTTCCCCCCTTTGCGGACCCGAGTTTTTCTTTCCCGCCCCCCCCTTCCCCCTCTTACCCTGTCCAAAATTGGAGACAACACCTTCCCCCCTCCCTTGGTCGCAGCCGCCTTTCTTTCCCTTTCGAGGGGTCTTTCTTCTTCCCTCCCTCGCTTCCTACAAGGGAACCCGTCGTGTTTCTTTTTTTCCCCCCACTCCCCTGCCACCATTTTCTTCTTTCTTATTGGGCGTGGAAGGAAGGGTAGGTTTGGTTCTTTTTTTTCCCCTTTTTCCCTTTCCCCGGGGTGATTCTCTTTTGAGGTTAGCGTGGCACCCCCTCCGTCTTTGTCTCAGCCCTTTCCCCCTTTTCCCCTTTTTTTCTTTCCTTTTTTTTCTCGTTGGTTAGTGTTAAGTAGGAGCGGTTTTATTTTCTTCTTTGGGGCTTTGCGTTAGGCCCTTCTCTCCCTATTCCCGGGGGCAGATTATATATATTTTCCTCCTCCTCCTTTTCTTTTGCCGTTCCCTTTGATGGGCCGAATCGGCCTCCCCCTTTTCTCTTTCCTCCCCCCCCCCCCCCGAGGACACGAACAAAGAGCACAAGGACGGCCCTCAGGCTCCCTTCTTTTTTATTTTTCCTGCGTCCCCCCCCGCCCTCCTTTTTTTTTTTTCCTCTACATACCGGGACGAACAGGGGGCACTTCCTTTTTTTTTTCCTTTTTCCTTTCCCATCGCTCCCTTTTTCACCTTCGGTGGGGCCTCTCTCCCCCCTTCCTTCTTTCCTGGGAGGAGGCGATGGAGCCCCCTTCTTTTTCTCTTCCCCCCCCCCTTTTTCCCCCCTTTTCCGGGTCGTGAACGCCGGGTTTTCCCCCTTCTTTTGAACGAAGATAGGGAGGGGCCCGGTGTGGCTCCTTTTTTCCCCCCCCCCCCGGGTCCTGCTTTTGTTCGTGGACTTTTTCTTCGGTCCGCACGTTGGACCTCACCAGGTGCCCCCCTTTCTTTTTCTTTTTTTTTTTTTTTTTTTTCTTTCCCCCCAAGTTGGTTCCGGGGCCCATTTTTTTTCTCCTTTTCTCCCGTGGCGGAAGAGTCCCTCCCCCCTTTTCCTTTTTTTTTTTGCAGGTTCCGGTCCCCATTTTTTCTTTTTTTTCCTCCGGGCCGAAAAAAGGCCCACCATCCCTCTTTTCCTCTTTTTTTGAACCCTTCACAAACCGGTCTTTCCTTTTTCTCTTTGCCCGGCCAATGGAATTGGATTGGGTAGGAGTTTTTTTTCCTTTTCCCCTTTTTTTTTCGTTTTTGGACACGCTTTTCGCCCAAAGAGGAATAGCCCCTTTTTTTTCTTTTCCCCTTTTTATAAGACGCATCATTTATGTCTTTTTTTTTTTTTTCTCCCCTCAACGGCGACGGCAATCGGCGACTTCCCCGGCTTTTTCTCTTCCCTTTTGTGAATTCCCTTTTTTTTTTTTCCGTCGCCGATGCGAGGAAGACGGATACGACATCCCTCTCCCCTTTCCTTTTCCCGCCAAGTTTTTTGCAGTTCCGTCAGTTTCGTCCTTTCCCCCTTTTTTTTTTTCGTTGACCGAGCTGGGATCAACCCACGTCCTCCCCTTTTTTTTTTTTTTTTTTTTTTCCGCGCCCCGGCTCGACGCGTTTTCCCCCTGGGGACCGAGAAGTACCCGGGTTTTTCTTTTTTAAATGGGGACTGTTCCACCTTTTTTTTTCCCACTACTGGATAGCGTCGTCCACCCCCTTCCCCTCCTTTTTTTTTTCCGCATCATCTCAAAGGATTTTTTTTTTTTTTTTTTCGCCCGACGCGGATACCCGGAACACTGACTCCCCCTTCTTCTCCTGGGAGTTTTCCCCCTCCCCCTAAGGCCACGCCTGATCAATTTTTCTTTCGACCGGTATTTACCGCGACAAGATTCTTGTTTCCCCCTCTATTCCCCACAATTCGGCGACCGGTCTCTTTCCCCCCTCTTCTCCCTCGCATATTCATGGCGCTTCTTGCATTCCCGACGTAGAGATCCCTTTCCCCTTCCAGGCACGACATCCCTTGGGGGCGGTCCCTTCCTCCCCCTCCCCCCTTCTCCCCCCTCGGATGGTCACCGACGATTTCTCACGAAAGGACGGGATGGTAATCGCCTTTGTCTTCTTTTCCTTTTCTGTGCTTTCTTTTCTTTTC
>Ga0179593_1697370_pt1 | contig 17511 bp, 27 predicted proteins | sample CZODoug2_1_08_16_FD_185931 | JGI IMG/M metagenome (GOLD analysis project Ga0179593, IMG submission 185931) | Vadose zone soil fungal communities from Angelo Coast Range Reserve, California, USA - CZODoug2_1_08_16fungal (PacBio error correction) | ecosystem: Environmental > Terrestrial > Soil >... | reverse complement strand
ACCCCACTCCCTTCTCCCTTCTCCCTCCGGACTTGATACACCAGAGCACCTTTTTTTTTTTTTTCAGTGTTAATGCGACGTCAACACCACCCCGATAATTTTGCGGGTTTCTTCTACCCCAGGTCTCGTGTACGGGGCCGGCAGTGAGGATCCTTTTTTTTTTTTCGTCCTCCCCCCCCCCTTCCTTTTCTTTGGCTTTTCTCCATTTTTCTTCCTTGCCCATTGGACACAAACAGGCCGGTCCGTTTTCTTTTTTCACCTTGTGTTGTCCCCCTTTCCCCCACACCCTTCTCGCACATTAGGGTACTGCGTCGTTCCGTGCCGACAGTCGGCTTTTTTTTTGTCAAGTGAAGTCTTGAGGCGGAAATGGGGCACTTACTCCCCCCTCATCTTGACAAAGGGGATCCGAACTGTGCACATCCTTTCTTACTTTTCCCTTGATTTTTCTTTTTTCATCCCGCGAAGGCAATCATTCTTTGTGTTTGCTGGAAGGAGGAAATGACTCGCAGGCGGCCTCTCTTTGGGGTTTTTGCCCCCCCCCCCTTAATGTACAAAGCCTTTTTCATTGATGGGGCACGTGTTCGCGCCACCCTCTGGCCCCCCACTTTCTTCATTTTCCCCCTTTTGCACGTAGTAGCCTTACCCCTTCCTGGGCAAGCTTGACCTTTCTCGAACCGGCGTGGATCATTTTACCTTTTATCTTCTGGGCCTGTCCTCATCCCCCCCTCTATCTTTGGAGATCGCCCCCCCTTCACATGAAAGGCGTTTTTTTTTTGATTCCCCCCCCCCCCCCCATTCCGTAAACTCGGTAGGCTTTGTTTCATCCCCCCCCCTTTTTCTTTCCTCCTTTTTTTCTTTTCTTCTTTTTTCCCTTCCAGATCTGGAACAGGTGTCGTCGTTTGTTGTACTTTTTTCGAGTTGAGGTTCTACCTTGTTTTCCTTCCTCCAGGTGGAACCTTTTTTTTTTTGCTTCCCCATCGCTGAAGGTGGTTATCCGTAGTTCTTTTCCCCCTGTCCCTTGTGCCCCACTCTTCCCCTTCGCGCGACTCCTTTTTTTTCTTCCGTTACCAAGAACTTCCCCCCCGTCTTTTTTCCCCCCGCCTTTTTTTCCCTTTCCCTTTGGGAACGGCAGCCCTTTTCCTAACGGTGTGCCCTCTGTGTGCCGAAGGGCTTCTTTTTTTTCGCCTGCCTAAGAAGTTCAGCGTTCCCTCCCCCTGTCCCCTAGTGGAGATTATACCGGTAGAGATCCCCTCTTACATTTTTCCATCGGACCAGATCATCACTCTCACCTTTCCTCTTTTTTTTGGCGTGCACGTTGACCCAACCCCGGATTGAAAGCCATGTGTAGGACTTCCCTGCGATGCGATGAGTCTGTGCAGTGGGCGTTCCGTTGCTTGTTTTGCCCCTTTTTGCATTGCCACATCACGTAGAGGCGCTAGTGTCACAAGGCGAGGCCCGACAAGCGCGCTAGGTTTTCCCCTGCAGACAAGAACTTTCTCTACATCCCCGCCTTTTGAACGGTCGGCAGTGATTTTTTTGTTTTCCCCTCTTCTCACATGTACTGTCAACCTTTTTGTGATAGTCTTTTTTTTTTCATCCCGATGTCAGAACAGCCCGTTATTACTTTGCCATAGTTCTATTTTAATTTTTCCTTTTGCCGCAGAGAAATCCCCCAGAGCTTTTCTCACCCAGGGATCTCGAATTTTTCTTTTCCCTCCATTCGCTCATCTTTTCCTTTCCAGGAAAAGCAAGTCTCCCTCTCACTGTTTGTTCAGGCCTAAGAAAAAACTTCGGTCATCTTTTCCTTCCCCTTTCTTAATCAACTCGATTTAATCTATGTCCCCGCTTTTCCTTTTCCCCCATCTGAAAAAGGCGAAATCTCTTTCCTTTTTTTATTTAAACTCCCCCCGGAGGTGAATTCAGGGCCACGGTTCTTCTTCTTTTTGCTGACCCCAATTTAGGACTGCACCTCTTTTCACCCACTTTCTCTTCTTTACGTGGGTTAAGAAGCGCTTTTTTTATTTCCATATCCTCGTAAAGGTTGCGCGAGCTTCCTTTTTTTTTCCTCTTTCCCTTTTCCCCTGCAGGCCCCTGGCACTGTTCCACACCTTTTTTCTTCCCCTCACAAAAGAGTACAGTGTTGTTTGTTTCTTTTATTTTTTCCCTTCCCGGATTCATTCTGGTTTCGGTCCCCCCCATTTTTTCCCTTCCCCTCATTCTCGTTTCCACACGGCCCCCCCCCTCCCCCTCTAATGAGTAATCGTCCTCCTCCCCTCCACGTGTATGGATAAGGAAATCACTCCCTCCCTCCTTTTTTTTTTTTCCTATTTTTCTTTTTATTCATGAGCATCCTTTTGTTCGTTTCATCTGTGGGTAAAAGTACTGTAATTCTCTTTTTCCCTCCCCCCCAAACCGTGCATGCTATCATTCGTAGTAGTGTAACTTTGTCACGAAGGGTTCATTTTGCCCCCCATCCCTTCGTTAGGTCAGTAGGCTCCCTTCCCAGAAAAAGGGACCCTTTTTTTTTCCCCTACTTCTTTTTCCTTCTTTTTCCCTTTCACTTCTTTTTTTTTTCCCTGCCCCGATTTGATTCATCTCGTCAGAGACGCCCCCCCTTTTACCTCTTCTTTTCTTCCCCCCCCACCGTACCTAGGGCACATTCCACCGCTGTATTTCGGAACCGGTACTTTTCCCCTTTTTCTTTTTTTCCCTCCCCTTTTCGGCATATTACAACATTGTTATTTTTGGCCGAAGGAACCTCCCGGTGTCTAGTTTTTTTGGGTGCTTCCCTTCCCTGGCTTTCTTCCCATGACTTTCTTCCCCTGCGCGTGGAAAAAGCTCACCCTTTTCCATGACGCTACCAGAAGAGGCCGATTTCTATTACTTTCCCCCCCTGCCCCGTTTTATTTTGCCCCTTTTTTCAGGAGAAGAGGGCGTCCCTTTATTATGATCGAGTTGTTTCGGTCATTATGGGAGTAGAACACGAAAGATAGAGAAACAAACAGAAATTGAAGGAGGCAGGGGGGGGGGTAAAAAGCAGAGAATGATCTGCTTCGTTGGGTTGAGCCTTTTTCGTTTTTTTTTTGGGACGGGTCTGTTGGCGTGTACAATTTTTGCTTCTACCTCCCTCCCTTCCCTCGCCCTTATGTACATGGCCGACCGGATTTGTTTTGGCGAAACCGTACGGAGTATTCCTCCCCAACCCAACACCCTTTCTCAAGATTTTTTTACGTGAGCCCACCCCCAATTCTACTATAAGGAACACCCTTTTTACTTTTTTTTGACGAAAGGTTAAGGTCGTAAGGGGGAGACTTTCGCGGAATGAAGGCAACCTTTCCTTGTTTATTACCGTCGCCTTAATATTTTCCGGCAGAGAACCCCCCTTTTTCCTTTTTTTTCATTCGCACGTGCAGGGCGCCATACCAATAATCTTTGTCCCCTCCACCCTCCCTTTATTTCTCCTTTCGTAAGGGCGGTTCCTCACTTTTGATTCTTTTCTTTTTCCCCCCCAAGGCGGATAGGCGAGCATGCACCCTCCCTCTGTTTTCCATTTTGTTCCCCTTTCCTGGGAAATTCTTAGGGCCGCGATTTTTGTTACAGCCCGGCTTCTTCGTTTCTCTCTCAGCCAACCCTTCTACCCCCCCATTCCTGACGCCCTGTCACAGCCGGCTCCTTGTTTTGTGCCCTTTTTACAGGCCGTAAGAAATGCGTTCCTCATTTTTTTAAGCTTTTTTTTCCACTTTCTGGTAAGCTGCGGGCAGGTCTCCTTTCTCTTTTTTCCCTCCACTCCTGCATAAGGTACTTTTTTTGATGACCAGGAAGTTCCACCCCTGAGAGAGTTTTTGTTTAAAGGAACGGTCTTCCCTTATGACCCACGTTTTCCTTTTCCCCCCCAGTAGTAAAACCAAAGCCTTTCTTGAAACAAAGCAGACCGACTCTTTTTTTTTTTTTTTTGGGGCATTATCCCCATCTCCTACTTTCTGGAAGTGGACCCTTCTTCTTTGTGATCGCCACGATTTTCTTTGTTCTCCCCTTCCCCCCCCCCGGGTAGAAGAACTCCCGATGATAATCCCTTTTTACCCCCCTGCTCTCTTCCTTTTTTTCTTTTCCCCATCGGAAGGGCCGGGTGGTTTTCTGGGAAAAGAGCTCTGGACTTTTTTGTACTCTCCACACCCTTTTTTCCCTGAGGGGAGAAAACTCTTTTTTTTTTGATTTTGTTTCTTTTTCCCCCCCAACCCCTCTTCGATTTTTTCGGTGGAAAGAAGTCCGACTTGCCAGTTCCCCCTTTTTGTTTGTTTACCCCCTTAACTCCTCCTTCCCCCTCTTCACAAAGAAATTATATAGTTCCGTTTTTTTTTCCGGGCAGGGGTTCTTGTGTCCCTTTTTTCCCGTTTATGAACCCCTTTTCACGAATTTAAAAAGCGCCCTTTTTTTTTTTGGGGCCTCACCAGACAACGATGTTTTTTCCCCCCCCCCTTATGTTGTTTTTTCCCCGACTTATCCCCTTTCATCGAAGAGGCGATGGGTTTTCCCCATTCATAAACCAGAACGTTCGCCACGATTTCCCTTTGTTTTTGGCATTTTTTTTTTTTTTTCTTTTTGCTTTCCCTCACTGGAACGGCTTCCCCTTTTCCACTTCGACTCTCTTTTTTCCCTTACAATGGATTCGTTGCATGGGGCGCTTCCTTTTCCAGGAGCTAGGAGGTCGAGATCTTGTGTTTTGTTTTCTTTGGTACCTCTATCCCTCCCCCCCCCCTCCAAAGGAGAGTTTCTTTCCTTTCCCACCCTTCTCTCTCCCCTGAGTTTTTGCCCATTTTCCCCTTTCCACTAGGGATTTTTTCCTACAGGAGGCTTCCCCCCTTTTGGAGCCCTCCCTTGCCAGGGAGGAGACCCCTAGCAAAAGTGTCTTACCCCTATTTTTTCCGTCCCCGCTTTTTCTTTTGACCCCACCCACGTTCTGAAAGCGGCGCTTTTTCTTTCCCTTTTTTTGGAGGTGACCCCCTTTTTTCCCTTTTCTACAAACAGGCTCGGGGATCCCTTGACTTCTTCCTAGTCATGTTTTTATCTTCCTATCTGAAAGTGAGGCTCCTTTTTTTGCCTTTGGCCGAACTCGCAACCTCGTCTTTATTCCCGTTCTTCTTTTTTGACCCCCCCCCCCTTTTTCTTTTTTTTCTCTACTCCCCCCGTTAGGAGTCAACGCGAAGTGGAGAGTTCGGCCCTTTTTTTCCAGTTCCCCCTTTCCCATGATCAAGGACGATACCCCCCCCCTCTCCCCTCTCGTGAAAAAGGGTCACCGGTCTTTTTTCTCTCCCGGGCCCCCCGCCCCCTGGTTCTTTTCCCCCTTAATTAGAAGCTTTTCATTTCCCTGTCCCGTTGAACTGTCCAGTTCTCCCTGTTTTCTCCAGAGAAAGGGTTCCCTCCCCAACCGCTTTCCTTGCGTGTTTCGTCCCCCCCTTGGTTTCACGGCCTTTTTTTTTCTAGAAGCGAGGGGCCTGTGGGGAGACATTTCTTCTGTGGGCTTTTTTTTTTACGAGATGTGTCTTCTTTTTTCTCCCCTTCATGGTAAGAACCGATAGACTCCGTCCCCTCTCCCAGTCCCCCCCTCACCCCAATTTTCCCCCTTTCCCCCCCCCCCCTTCTTTCTTACTCGAGGAGGTAGCGTATCCTGAGGAAGAGGAGATTTTCTTGTTTTTTCTTTTCTCCTCTTTTCCTCGGGTCTCTTGCGGTATTGCCTGCTTTTCCCCAGAAGATGGCGATGTCCCCTCCCCTTTTTTCCCCCTCAAAACTGGAGGAGAGCACCTAGGGTCCTGGTCTTTCTCTCTTTCCGGTTTTTTGTGTCTCTTTTTTACTTTTTTCTTTCTGTGGAAAGGGGCTCCCCTCATTGATTGAACCGGCCGAACTTGTGTCCTTTCTACCTTTTGTCTCTTTTTGGTGAAGGTGAAGCTTTTTTCCTCTCCGCTTGAGGGGTGATGGCCTCCTCCCCTCCCCCCGTCCCCCTTCGGGACTTCTCTTTTTTCTTTTTTTCCCCTTGTTTGCCCGGAATAAAAAAACCCCTTTTTTTCTTCCCCCCTCGGGCAGTGGGAGGTTTCTTTTTCCTTTCCCTCTCAATTACTTTCCCCTTTTTTCCCCGGGAAAGATATCCCTTCATCTAAGAGGTCGTTATTTTTTTATTCTTTTTTCCCCTCCTGTCCCCCCGACCCCTCACCCTATTCTGGCGGATAAGACACCCTTCTTTTTTTTTAAGAGGGGAGAGGATGGGTTTTTTTTTTCAAAATCCCCCTTTTCCTCGAAAAGAGGTGTTTTTTTTTCTGGCTTCGCCGCGTTGTCCGGAAGGGCTGTTTTTGCACGAACGGCCTTCTTTGCCCCTGTGTATGAGGGAGCTTGTGGTAGACCAGCGGCTCGATTCTTGTCTTGAACTGGAGGGTCATTTTCCGGTTGACCGTAGCCCCTCTCGGGACCTTTCCTTCATCACGCTCCTTTACCCTTTTTTCCCGAAGTGGAAGGGCCCTTCTTTTTTTTTTCGCGAGCTCCCCCTTCCCTTTTTTCTTGCGCTTTTCCCTGTCGTGCCGCGAAGCTCTGGCCGTGTTCTTTTTTTTCAGGCGTTCCCGACAAAACGCCTTCCGCTTTTTTTTTCCCCCTCTCCCTGCTTTTTGGCGTTTTTCTTCCTTCCCCTCTTCGAATTTCGGGCGGGTTCTCCCTCTTTTTCCTATGGCCCTGCACAATGAGGATTGCTCTTTTTTTTTTATTCCCTTTGAGTTTCTGGTCCGTTACCCTTTTTTTTTCCAACGCGGCCCCTCTTTCCAAGCCGTGGAACTTTTCTTTTTATATTCTTCTGGGTTCCCTCCCCTTTTCTGCTCCCTGTTGTTTATCGTCAGGCTCCCTCTCCCCAGAACGGGGGTAATGTCGTGCCTTTTCCCTTTGATGGCCTTTTTTCCACGTTTCCCTCCTTCCCTAAAGTTTTTCACAGCTACCCTGCTCCCCATCGTGGCACAAATGAAGAACGCGTTTCTTTCCTTTTTTCCCCCCCCCCTTTCCTTTCCCCCGCCTTCTTGGTCCCTTCTGTCAAAAAATAGGCCTTTTCCCTTCTTTTAAGTGGCATTCTCAAGCTTTTTCCCAACCCTCTTCTTCTTCACCCGAAGATATAGTGCAGTCGCTTCCAATGAAAAAGGATGTGCATTCTTCCCCCTTCTTTTTCGTTTAGAGTATGTCTTTCTTCCTCCATGGGGAAAAGAGTAGTTTTCGGGGAGGGGTTCTCCCTTCATTTTCTTTGCTTTAACTCCTTCTGTTTTGAGTGTTCTATTCTTGAATGTGAGGCGCCCTTTTCCTCATCACCCCTTTCCCCTTTCTTGCCCCGATGTGAGCCCACCGTGTTGTGCACAAGAACGCGTTTCCCCTTTTTTTCTCATCAATTGACTTCCTCTCCTTAGGGACCCCCCTCGGCGCGTAAATGGTCTCGACCTTCCCCGTACTCTTTTTTGACTCTTCCCTTCCCTTCTGCTCAGTGAATCAAAGATCTCTCTCCTTTCTTTTTTTGTTGAGGAGAGTGCTTTTCTCCCTTCGTAGCCTCCCCCTTTTATTTGCCTTTTCCCCTTCTTTTAGTAAGGAAAGTTTTTCCCCTTTCCGGTTAGGAGAAAAGGTCTTAAGGTATGGTCGTCTGTTTCTTCTCCTTTTACTTTTCTCATTCGGGAATAAGGGGGCAGGTTCGACTCCCCCCCCCCCCCCCCCCCCCTGGGACCCCCGTCCTTTTTTTTCCCTTCTGGGAAGGCATCGGTCCTCCTTTCATGATCCTTTTTTCTCGCCGACTCCCCAAAGGGAACACCTCGCTCCCAAACTTTTCCCTTTTTTACACACCAGGGCTTCTGGAAAAACTGTCCTTCCCCACCCTTCGACCCTGATGGCGACCAAGGTCTCTTTCCTTCGATAAGTGAACTTTTTTTTCTTGTTCACGGCCCGTACCTTTTTCATGTTCAGGATCAAGGAGATCTTCCGGGTGTCTTTTTTCTGTGACCCCCTCCTCCCCTTTTTGCACTTTCTCAAGATAGTTCAAAGGAGCGCTTACTCTTTCTTTTCCTTCGGCCGAGGTGTTTTCCTGCTGAAAAGCGTCCCTTTTTTCCTGGGCTTGCTTTTTTCTTCTTCCTTCCCAAAGATGATCGAGGACCCGAGCGGTGGGGAAATTTTTTTTTTTTTTTTCCTTTTCTTTTTTTTTTTCTTTGTCCCCCTTACCTCCCTTTTCCCCTCGCCGATGTACATGCCGACATGCTTTCTTGCTGTTCGGCGAACCGTCGTATTTTTTTCCTCTCCCCCCCAAAACATTCGCCCTTTTTTTTTTCTGCGGCCCCCTTCCAAAAAGGGAGAATTTTTCCCTCACTTTCCTTCTTCGACCCTTGTGGGAAAAAATCCCCTTTTTCGTGGGTCTCTTTTTTTCCCATGCTTTATCAGTTAACTTTCCTTTAAAAGAATGATGAAACATTTTTTCTGAGACAAAACCCAAACCACACAAACAACCACCTAACAAAAACCTTCCTTCCTTCAAGGGACAATATGCTGAGTTGTTCTTTTTTTAGGTGTGCAGGACAAAGGGAACCGAAGGTCTTTTTTTTCTAGCTGGAAAGATCCGCACCTCCTATTTCTCCTTCCCTTCGACTCCATACCCCTCTTTTTTTTTTTTTTTTTCCTTTCACTCTTTTCCTCTCTTCACCATCGCTTTCGGCGGCACGTGCTTTTTGACCGCGGGCAAAGGCCCTCCCTTCCCCCTTCTTTGACTCCTGGTCGGGCAAAGCGGGGCACGCCACTTCTGGTTCCCCCTTTCCCGGTGGGAACACATTCCCGCTGGTTTCTTTCCACGGGTCAAGGAGCTTTTTACCTTGCCCCCCCCCCCAGCTATGAACCAGCCAGTTCCCTTTTTTTCGGGGGGTAGACCTTGCCTTTCCCCCCTTCCTTCCACGGTTTTTTTTGACCTTTTTCCCCTTCGTCCCCCAGCCCTACGTCGTTTCTGGCTGTGAAAACACCTTTTTGTCTGGTGCCTTCCTTTTTTTTTCCAGAGCCGACTCTGCATTTTCCCTGTTGGGAGATCCGCCACGGACTTTTTTTTTCCATCTTTTTTTTTCTTTACTCCTCCCGAGTACCGACCGTACTTCCTTCGACACCGCGTTAGATATTTCTTTGGGTTCAAGCGGGCAAGGCCGTTGTTGTGTACCCCCTTTCCCATCTTTCGGCTTTGGGAAGAGACACCCTTTCCTTCGGGTCCTAACCCCCCCCCTTTTTTTCGGTTTTTTTTGTTTGCCAAACCTCCCCCCGAGCTCTGTTTTTTTTCTTCCCCTCGGCTCAGACATTTTTCCCTCCCCAACCCCGCAAATCTTTCAGAAACGTGGCGGACGTTCCTTTCCCCCCCCCGGCCATTTTTCTGTGATGCTTTCTTTCCGGTTCGTCGGGGTAAGATGAGTTTCCTGAAGATGGACCTCCCCCCCCTACCCTCACCCTTTCTTTCCCTCTTCCTTGCTGCGACCAGGACCGAACTACCTTTCCGCTCCCCCTTGGCTCTCCTTTCCCCGTTGGGAATTTCTTGATCCCCTTTGGTGTGGTCCCCATGGGGCCAGCCCCCCGGAAGTCTTTTTCTTTTTTTCTATTCCCTTCGGTACCCCTCCCTCACTGCCGGGATCCCCTCCATCCCTTCTCTCCCTGCCTTTTTCTTTTTTTTTTTTGGCTCAGGACCTGGATCGTGGGCCCTTTTTTTACAGCCGGAGGGGGTTCGGAGCTTTTAGATGCGTTTTTCCTTTTAATCCGCCTTTCTTAGAGCTTTCGTGTGCACTACCCTTTTTTTTTCCCTCCCCCCCTTCTGGGAGGTCTGCTCCTTTTTTTTCCTGGACCCCCCTTCCCCTCACACTACAGGGACAGGTCTCGAAAAGGTCTCCTTCTCCCCGCTGGTCCGCCTCACACGGGTCTGCAGCGTTCTTCCCGTCCGGGAGGGAACTTTTTTTTGCTTTAGAAAAGGCCCTTCGGTTGCACTTTTTTTTTTTTCTTTTCTTTTTGTTACCCCTTGTTTTTGTCCCCTCTTTTTTTTTTTCGCGGCCTGATCATGTCCCCCTTCTCTTCCCCCGTTGGCTGGCGGAACTTCTCAACTCGCTTTTCCCCCCCCTTTTGGTCTTTCATTTCCTTTCCCCCTTCCCCCCTCCTCTCTATCCCCGTTTTTTAGAAATGGACGCGCTCTTTGGAGTTCGCCAAAGCTTTTTTTTTTTTTTCCGGCTTTTTTTTTTTTGCTTTCCTGTCAGCTAACCGACGCTTTTGGACAAAAAGTGGTCACTTTCCCTTCCGGGCCTTTTCGGACGGCAACGACTTCTCCCCCTTCCTTTTTTATCGCCCCCTCTGCAGACAGTTGAACCTTTTCGACAAGGGTCTTCGTCCCGCCCTGGTCTTTTGGGTTCCTCCCCCTTTCGTATCCTTTCCCCTTTGTTCCCGTCCTGGGGCCATTGATCGAATTTTTTGCTTTTCCTCTGTGGCGTGTCAGTTTTTTTTCTTTGGCTAACGACTGTGGCGTTTTTTTCGATTACAGGAAAGGGTTCCGCGATAGGAATCCGAACCCTCCTTTTCACGAGGACAGGTTCCCCTTCCCTTTTGTCCCTGTCCCCCCAACAGTTCCTCCTTAACTTATTCCGAATTGGTCGGTAAGGCCTTTTCTATTCTTTCCTCTTTTTGGCGATTAGGCGCTCCCCCGTGGAGGGTGATGGCTCTTCCTGCCCCCCCTTCCCCCCCCCTCCCCTCCTTGGCCGATGACAGGGTCCCTTTTCCCTTTCTTTCGACCCCCTTTTCCGCAGGAACCTTTGTCGGAAGGAGCATATCGGTCCCCTTTTTTTTGGCAAGTTTTTTTCCCTTTCTTCTCCACGGTCGTACAACCTCCTTTCTTTTGGACGAAAGGACAAGCTGTTCTGGTTTTTTTTTTTTCCCCTTTTCACGAGGAACTTTTTCTTCTGTTGGGGAGCGCGTGAAATGCGTCCCCTCTCTCCCCCTTCTTTCGTTTGTTTTTCCTTTTTCCAAGGAGGGAATGCTCGCCTCCCTTTTCCGCGGTGGTAGAGATACGTGTTTTTGTTTTTCCCCCCCTTAATCAAAAAACCAGCCCCTTCCCTCCGGAAGTTGCCCCTTTTCTTTTTTTTTCGTCCGCCCCCGGACCCTCTCCTTCCGGAACGATTGGAAAAGGGCCCCCCACGCCGTGGAATCATCTACTCTTTTTCCCCTTACCGATGGGGAATGCACGTCCTCTCGATCGTGGGCTCTCCCCCCCCCCCCCCCCCCCCCAATCTTCCCTTTTTCCCCAACAACTGGCACTTAAGGAAACCCTTTCCCCTTCTTTTTTTTTTGTTTCAGTCCTCTTTTTTTTTTTTCCTTTTTGATTTCTCCGGCCCAGATCATGCCCTTTTCCGCTAGTTTTTTCGTTCTTTCTAGCCTCGAGAGGCAGGGTTTTTGGTCATAGCTACTTTTTTCTCTCGGTTCCTTGACATTCCCTTTTTTCCACCCCTTCCCTGCGTAAAAGATTCTCTTTCAGAGAACTTTTTTTTTCCTTTTCTTCTTTTCCCCCCCCTTCGGGCTGTGAAAGGTCTGGATCTTTTTTTTTCGGCGTAAGTGAAAAATCGTGAAGCCCCCTTTTTTTTTTCCCAGCACTCCTCCCCCCCTTCTCACCGCTAAAACAGCTGTCGGACTTTCCTTTCCCTCTCCCCGCTTCTCTTTCTTCCCCCCCCCCCCTCCTTTACCTGGGGGGAACTTCGGCTTTCTGGCACAGGGACGCTCACATCACCCTCTTTTCCCTGCACTTGCGATTTTGCTGGAATCCTTCTTCCCCGGGCGCGGGGGGAGGTTCACCCACCCCTTACCGCTGCATTTCGCAAAGACCTTTTTCCCTTTCAAAACTTTGATTGTCCTTGGCCGTGATAAGTTAGGACCCCCTTTGGGGAGATCCTGTCCCTTTTTTTCCTTCCTTTTTTTTAGCACGTCCCCTACTTTTTTTTTATGCCGTCCCCTTTTAATGTAGGAATGTTACAATCTTCCCTTTCTCTTTTCTGTTTTCTCCTTTCCATCCAGAAACCTTCCCCTCTAAAAAGATATTGAGAATTTTTCCTCTTCTCCTTTCTTTTCCCATGCTGCGCTTTTTCTAATTCTCTTCTTCCTGGGAGGATGGTTAAGTCCCTATTCCCCCCCCCTAGGAATAGGCACTTAACCCTTTATCTCTTCAGGTGGCACGAGCTTTCTTTCTCCCTCTTTTAGGTCAAAGAGTGCACCCTTCCTTTTTCCCTTCGCACCTCTACATGAAACAGTATTTTTTTTGAATTAGGAAATTTCGTTTTTTTCTTATTTTTTTTCTGCCTAACCCCTTGTTTCTCCCGCCCCGCGTCCTCCTTTTTTTCCCGAAGAGATGGCATGTGCCGTCTTCCCTTTTTTTTTTTTTGCGCTTTCCTGGCCGGTGCCTTTTCTCAGCGGCCAGGAACTGTCCTTTTCCCCCCCCCCCAGCCCCTTTTCGTGCACCTCCTGTAAAGTTTCTGGTCTTTCCCCTGGCCCGGATTTCCCTGTTTCCCCCCCACGACGACGCTCTTCTTTCCCGAAACCTCTCCCTACTCTGTCACCCTCCTTTCCTTTCTTTTCTCTCCCGGATGGCTCAGGACATCCCTCCTTTTTGTTGTTGTTGAGAGATATCCCTTTTCTTTTTCTTTTTCCCTTTCCCTGATCCTTTTTTTATGCCCTTCCCTTCAGAAAAGCGGTTTCTTTTCCACAGGTAAGCTCCCTCTTCTTCCTCCCTCCCTCCCGGGTTTTTTTTTTTTTTTTTTTTTTTTTTGCAGGAATCCCGGGGAAGGTCGAACGACCATTTTGTTAGGGAAATGGCCGGGTCCTTTTCCCCCTTCCAGTTCCCTGTCCGTACGAGTTCTCTCGGCCGCAAAGGGAAAGGGGACTTTCCAAAAGGAAGAGTGTGTGTGTTGTCACCTCCTCTTTCTTCCCCCCCCCTACCCAGAATTCTACAACATTTCTTTGGCACAAAAGGTTACGGGACATACCCTTCGCCCGAAAAAGTGTCCCTCCTTCGCTCCTTAAGGTTAAACTCTTCGTGGAAAGGGGATCATTTTCAATGGTGTCTGCTGACACGAAGCGGTTTTTCGCTAAAGGATAGTTGCCCATGTAGGCTCTCTGACTCGGGAAGAGTTTGGTTTTTCGTTTCACCCCCCTTTTCCCCCCCCCCCGGTCGGGCCTTTTTCCCTTGGTCTTTTTCTGCCTTTGTGCCAACGGATGATACGAGGAACCCCCTTGAGAGGGTCTTTTTTTTTTTTTTTTTTCTCCTGGACTGTCTTGGTTCCCTCTGCGTGGTTTCTGCGATGTACAGTTGCCGGGACCTCCCCCCCCCTTTTTTTTTTTTTTTTTCCGACTTAGTCTCCCTTCTTCCCCCCACCACAAACCCCCCTTTTTAGGGATTTTTTCATTTTCTGAATATACCTCCACCCCGGGGTTGAAAAAAAATTTTCTTTTCCCTCCCCCCCTCTTTCCCTCCCGGGCCCGCCATTTTTCCCCGGCTGTGTCAAAGGAGCACAAAATCTCCTTTCTTCCCCCTTCTGGTGAGAGTAAGGTTTCCCCCTCCCTCCCCCTCCCCAAGTTTCGGGTTCCTGGTTGCCTAGCTGGGACGCTTTCTCCCCGCTTTTTCTCGCACCTCTCCCCTTTTTTTTGACCCCCCCCCTTGACCCATTTCTTAGGGCAGGCTGACCCCTCTTTTTTTTGGCAACGCGACTGTCTCCCCCTTTTTTTTTTCTCCAACTAAGAGCTGCCACCCCTTTCCCAAGAGGGGGAAATGACACTTCTTGTTCCCTTCTTCCTCCTTTTCTGCACGTTCCTAGCCGGTTTTCCCCCTTCATTCGAGCTTGTTCCCTTCCCGTGGGTCCTCGCCCCCTTTTTCCTCAAGCCCGGTCGAAGCATGTTAAAACGGGGTTTTTTAGTAAAACAGTCCCTTCCTTTCTTTTTTCTTTTTTTTTTGGTCAAAACCCCTGGCACTCAATTTTTTTAGTGTGTCAGGTTTTAAAGAGAAGACTTCTTGTTCCCTTTGGAGATCTCCACTGCTCCCTTCTCCTTCGCATTTCCCCGGTTTTACAGGGAACAGACCTCTTTTTGATAACCTCCTCCCTCTTTCCCGTGTCACTCCCGGGTCCACGTTTTCCTTTTTTTTTCCTCTAAAAAATGCACCCCGTTTTTTTTTGGGAGAAAATTACAACTGCGTTTCTTTTTTCCCTTTTTCCCCCCCCCCCCCCCCCCCAGCCACTTTCGCCCCCTTTCCCTCTGGGCGAGAATATTTCCCTCAAACAAGAAAGTTCTTTCCTCCCTGTTGCGGGCTCTTTTTCCCCAAGTTCCCTTCTCTTTCTTTCCATCACAGATGCCGTTAGGCGGGCCCGATGAGGTGAACTTTTCTTCCCTTTTCTCTTTCCCCTGCCTTTCACAGAGCCGGACAGATCATGACGCTTTCTCATGTGAGAGCACTCTTTTTTTCTTTTTTTTCAGGTGACCCCCTCTTTCTTTTTTTTTTCATTGGGCCGGAAGACCGCACTTCTCCTTTTTTTTTCGATGGGTTGAGGGAGCTCTTCCTCCTATCCCCCCTTCCCTTCCGTACACCCCCGCCGAATCCCTTTTTTTTTGCCCAGGGAACCCTGGATACTTTGGTACTTTTTTTTTTAGGGTAAGGAATTTCTCGTTCCCCCTTTTTTCCCCTGTATCCTCCGCCCTTCTTTTTTTTTGCACGATACATGAGACAAAGGTTTTTTCGAATTTTCCTGGGGTCCCCCCCCCCCCTTTCCCTCCCCTTCCGGTCCATGTTTCCACGTATCTTTTTTTTTTTTTCCCCGGCAGTAGAATTTCCTTTTCCCCTTTTTTTCCACGTTCTTCTGTCCCCCTTTTTCCACTTTCCGGCGAGGACCTTTCGTAGGGACGTTTCTGCACCTTCTCCCCCTTTTTCACCCATTTTCCGGTTGGCTTTTCCGAGAGGAGTAGTCTTTCCCAGAGATTTACTTGTCCCCTTTCTCTTTTCCCCCCCTCCGTGCTTTTTCTAGTAATTTTGGTGTTTGTCCATTTTCACGAAACGGGGTATCTTTTTTGAGGAGTCTATCCCCCTTCAACCTTTCGTCGTTTGAGAAGTTTCGCACCCCAAGTTTTTCTTGGAAGGAGCTCATTTACCTCGTCCTTATCCACCCTTCCCCCGCGCTCGGCAAAACATTCCTCCCTGTCAGGGATTGTTCTCCTTTCCCTCTCCGACCCCCAATTCCCCCCCTTTTTTTCGTGACGAGAAGAGCAGCCTTTCCCCTGTCACCAGGACTTTCTCCCTTCGTTGACGATCCTGATTGAACCCTTTTCCCCCCTTTCTTTTCCTGGTGTTCCTCCCCCCCCTGATTAGAAGGACTTTCTTTGAGGGAATGTGTGCGCATGAATCTTTTTTTAGGATCCTTTCTTCGGTTCTCTTCCTGGTGCCCCATGGTAAGAACAGTATCTACTTTCTCCCCTCCCTTCCCTGCTTTTTCCCTCTGCCCCAGGGAACGATTCAGTCCTGCCCCCTTTTTTTTTCCCATAGAAAGGATTCTTTTCTTACACGGTCCGTTTTTCTCGTTTTTTTTCCTCTTTTCGCAGAGAAAAACTTTCCTTCCCCCTGGGGTTTCTTTCCCTCCCCTTCCCCCCCCCCCCCCTTTCCTCTGGCTTTGAACCATTTTTTTCCCCCCTGCCTTGACCGGAAAACGATCTTCCGGGTTCCTGGTTCGGTGCCGCCTCCTCTTCCTTCCTTTCCGCTGTTTGGTGGAAAAAGTTTGGCGGGAAAGCCCTTCCCCCCTTCTCCCCCCCTTTCCTTCCCCCGGCCTTTTACTGTTCCCTTTTCCTGATGAGAAATGGCGGTGTTTGCGGTGAAAGAAGCCCGCCCCTCCCTTTTATTCCTTTTTTTGCGGCATTTTTTTATATTTTCTCTGGCGGCGGTTCGCCCCTTTGGTTTTCACCGAATCCCCCCCACCTTTGTGATTGTTCGCCATCGTTTTTCTTTTTTTTTTCTTTGTTTTTTTTTGGAGAGGGGTGAGGTCTTTCCCTCTTTTTTTCTCCCCTCTTCCCGGCCGGGTTGTGTGACTTTTTTTTTTCTCTTTCGAAAATTTTTTTTTCTTCCATCTAAGAGGGATCTCCCTTGATTGATGTCTCCTTTCAAAGTCCGATCTTCTGATCTCCCCCCCCCCTCCGGCAGATTTTTTTTGATATTTCCCCCAACAACCTGAACATACCCTCCTTTTTACAATGAGGTCGTGGCTTTGTTCCGCTCAATTCTTATGTGCTTTGGGACGACCGGACCCAGATCATGACCCTTTAGTTTTTTTCTTTTTTTACCATTTCAATACGAGGGAAGGTGAAACTGATTTCAGGTGAAAGTAGCCCTCTCATTTCCCCCCCCCCCTTTTTTCCCTCCTTCCCTGGCCGTACAACCCTGACCTTTTTGCCCAGCTTCCGAACTGGTGGTCTTTTACCGTGTCACCCCCTTCCCTTTTGGTTTTGCGGCCAAATGTAGGTCCCCTCGTCAAGGGGAATGCCTTCCTGCCTTTTTTTCCCCCCCTTTTCCCCCCTTTTTTTTTTCTCTGTGCTGCTTTCTCTTACTCTTTGCCCCCCCTCTCTTCACCTCTTTCCGGACTTCGGCGGGTCCCTGCCCCTTTTACTCCATATGGGCCCATGAACTGAGATTGGCCCTTTTTTTCTTTTCCCTCTTTTTTTTTTTTCCCCGGGCTTTTCGCTCAAGTTTTTCCATTTAACTTCCGCTTCAAAGCTGTTTTTTCGCCCGCACAGAAATTTTACAAGGTGGACTTCTCCCCCCTTTTCCGAACAGGTGAGATTAAGGCCACCTTCTCCTTTTTTTTCTCCGACTTTCGACCCTTTTTTTTCATGTCGGGAATGTAATTTTTTTTCCCCCTGGTAGTAAGGCCCCGCAAGACCTTCCCTCCCTCCCTCTTCCCCCCCCCGATTCGCTTTAGTTCCCCTTTTGCCCATGCGACCGCGTCTTTTTTCCCCTTCTGGCCCGCAGGGGAGTCGGTTTCTTTTTTTTCCCTCCACAACTTTTTTAGCGCTCAGGTGGCACGAGCTTGAGCTTTTATTTTTCCGCGGCAAACGGACGTGATCCCTTTTTTTTTTTTTCCCCCAGGCGCCTCACTTTACTTTTTCCCCCCCGTTTTCTGGATCGCCTGTATGCCGGCACCTTTTTTTTTCCCTCAGGTAGAAGATTTCCTTGTTTTCCCCCTTTTTTTTTTTCTTTTCCCGCGTACGGTTCTCCTTCATTGTCTTGTTTTTGATCTCCATCGGCCAGGAAACTGGCCGTCTTTTTTCCTTTTTTTTCCCGAACAGAGGACAAGAGTTTTTTTTTTCTTCCCCCTCCCCCCCGTATTTTCCTTTTTTTCCTTTCGGGGACACGACGACGATCGGCTCTTCCCCCGCTTTCATTAAGGGTATCCCCGTCCTTCTCTCTCCCCTTCACTTCTGAATTCCAAG